>JAEEGI010003883.1_pt1 | contig 35329 bp, 33 predicted proteins | sample 8958751 | NCBI WGS metagenome assembly JAEEGI01 (sample SAMN16246545, study PRJNA631951) | gut metagenome | biome: gut microbiome; feature: rumen; material: KS-attached | host: Bos | place: Iran: Karaj | collected 2018-10 | reverse complement strand
ACGATGGGGATGCGACGCGCCTCGTCGGGCGTACTGTCGGCATTCTCCAGCAGCAGCGCGTAAGCCCCAGGCTGCACCTCACTGCGCGTGATGCCCAGCACCTTCAACTCTATCAATTCTTCGTTATTCTCCATTAATATCTATCTCTTTACTTCTAACTCCTAACTCCTCACCCAGAAATGATTCCGCTACCATAGCACAGGTGACCCTGCGAGTCATACACGACAGCGAACTGGCCAGGAGCGATGCCTTGTACATCCTCCTCGCTCTCGATGACCCATCGGCGACCGTCAATGTGGGTGAACTTACCACGCATGATATGGGGCGTGTGGCGGTTCTTGAACATAATGTCCACAGGGCCCTCGATGCCTTCCCAGGGGTTGCCCGAAATGAAGTGCATTTCGTCAAGGTTGAGCGTGCGTCCATACTGTTTAGCAGTGCCGTAGCCGTTGGAAACGTAGATGACGTTCTCATCGACGTTCTTACGCACGACATACCATGGTCCGCCGCTCAGGCCCAATCCTTTGCGCTGGCCAATGGTGTGGAACCAATATCCGCGGTGCTCACCCAGCTTGCGGCCCGTCTCCAGTTCAATGATAGGGCCTGGACGCTCACCCAAGTGGCGGCGGATGAAGTCGTTATAATCGATTTGGCCTAGGAAGCAGATGCCCTGGCTGTCACGACGATAGGCATTGGGCAGCTTGGCTTCCTCGGCGATGCGGCGCACCTCCTCCTTGGGAAGATTGCCGATGGGGAAGATGACATGCTTCAGTTGGTCGTAGGTAATCTGTGCCAGGAAGTCGGTCTGGTCCTTGACAGGATCCACCGCAGTAGCGAGGTATTTCACGCCGTCGATGACATCGGTGGTCGCATAATGGCCCGTAGCAGTCAGATCAAAATCCTTGCCCCACCGCTCCTCAAAGAAGCCGAACTTGATCATCCTGTTGCACATCATATCAGGATTGGGCGTCAAGCCTGCCTTAACGGTACGCAGGGCATATTCCATCACATGGTCCCAATACTCCTCATGCAACGACACGACCTCAAGGGGCAGGCCGTAGCGATGCGCAATGAGGGTGCACATCTCAATGTCTTCCTCGGCACTGCAGTCGCCTTCGTCATTGTCCATGCCGATGCGGATGTAGAACAGGTGCAGGTCTTCGCCCTGCTCTTTGAGCCGGTGGACCACCACTGCGCTGTCAACGCCGCCCGATATCAATACTGCGATACTCAACTTCTAATCCTCTGAAAATTAAACTCTAACGCCTAAAAACCGAAACCAAACGTATAAAACCCTGAAGCCTAACTACGCATTATCTATCACTTGCTCATCATCAGCATTCTCGGTGAAATGAGCCCCGATGATATAGTCCAGCGAAATCTTGCCTGGACCAGCCAGCAACATATAGATGAAAATGCCGATGAACATCAAGGGATAACCTGGCTGAAAATTGAAAAACTGATTTGTCGCCGTGTCAGGGGATGACATGATGAGATTCTCGGCGAAAAGCATTAGGCACAAGGGGAACAATACGGCAAGACGCGTCAGGAAACCCAACATAATGCATACGGCACATAGCAGTTCTATCGCCACCAGCAACGTCATCGATACCTCGGGTGAGAGGCCCAAGAAACCGTCGAAGGTGGGTACGATAGCTTCAAAGTTCAACATCTGACGGATGCACAGCTGCAGGAACATGATTCCTGTGAACAAGCGCAAAAACAGACGCGACAAGTTGCTGTAGGTGTGACCCACGCTATAGAGAAATAGGTTCTTGAAAAAACTGGTCATAACTGTATCACATCTTTTTTTGTCTATCTATATCTATAACTATAGCTTTTTTAACTCAATCAATTAGGATTAACAGCTTGCATCAATCTTTCGACCGACAAGCTCTTATTGACGATGGTTCGCTGTGCGTCAAGGATATAACAACACGGGAAAACACGCAGGTCAAGGTCACGAGACAAATTTTCACCGCAACCGAAGGTCCAGTTGTCGGCATAGCCCGCAACTGAACTTGACCAGTCTGAACTGTATTTGTTCATGGATAGGCAAACCAGTTTGGCTTGTCCCTCATTGAGCAGAGCATTTAAGGCCACATCGGTGCTCAATCGCAAGCGACCGATCATGCTGTCGGTACTATCATCAACAAATAACAGTATAAAAGTCTCAGCCTCCAATTCACTCAAGCGATGCTTTAAACCATCAACGCCAAAATACTCAAAATCAAGCACAGAACCGATCTGGACAGCATTGATGCGGGTCAACTGTTCAGCATAGTGGTCACGCAAGGCACGCGGCAACTGCTTGCTACCTGCAAGGGGCTTGGCAAACGCTGCATACACCTCGTCACTCCAGTACTCTGCCTCGGTACCATAGAGTGCCCGCTCGGCAATCTCACCCAACTTCTGCAGGTTGGAGGTGTTGGACTGAGCCTTGTTGACAAGGCTACGAACGGCACCAAGGACTACATTACGGTGGCCAAAACGGAAGAAGTCCACAAAGTCACGAAAGGTTGTTTCGAACGCCACATCGTCGCTGATGGGCTTGCTGATGTCAAAATTGTCCCAAAAATGGCTAATGATGTAGTTACAACGGCTCTCAAGCGTGGAGCAAGTGTCTGGCGCCAACGGATAGGCGAACAGCGTGCCTGGTTGTTGATCAGCAAGCTGTCCCTGAGCGTGACAGGTCACACTCATTAGCGCCAATGTGGTGATTAATAATAAAATAGGTCTCATTTTCAAATACCAGTGACCATTTTGGTCATCATTTAAACTGCTAAATTACTACAAAACCCTCAAACCTAACAACGCCTCGATGCAAAAAACTATCAACAGCAACATTTTTTCACAATAACCACACATTTGGTAGCTGTTCAACGAAATCACCTGACAAAAAACTCACGACGACCCAGTAAAGCGCTCAGTCAGTCTATGAATATAACGCTTTCACATATAAAATAATAAGCCCACCACGAATAAGATCGCGGCAGGCTGCCTTTGGGATATATTTTTATTTTCATTTTGGAGGTATCGCTTCCAAGTTATCCAGTAATTACTTTCTCGAGGGTCTGGTCCCTTCAGGACGATGCAAAATTACCGCCAAACCAATCATCAGATTAGGAAAAAAGCCATAATCCGTTAGGACAATTTGTCTTTTTTTGACCTCATTTTTTTGTTTTTTTGACTTTATACAACAAGTAATAAACTAAAAATCAATGATTTAAAAAGTCCAAATTTGTCGTTTTTTTCTGAGGACTTTACAGCAACCTCTTGTACAACGATTTCGCCTTCATCAACCGACCTTTCTCCACAAATCAGGCAAGTCAAGCAGATAGACGCTCACCACAAAACACAATACGTTCCTGTACAACGTAAAGAGAGCCAGCCCTGATAGAGCTGACTCCCTTTAACGTAATTTGACAAATTATCTTTTCAACTCACGTCCAATAAGCCTTCATTCTAGAACATTAAGAACGCTAAAACTTGACAAATCCAAGTTTCTTTCTCAACTTGAATAAGGCCAAGCCAAAGACCCTGTGCGACATGCGCGAAAGCCATAATTTGACGGGATTCTGCTTTTGCCATGTTCTTGCATACCAATGTATTGAACGGGTCCTCTCGGTTATTTTCAAGCGTCCGGTAATGTCTTCAAATGGATTAAAATAATCCTCAGGATATATCCAAAGGCCAGCGACATGTTGCAAATCAGGCGATTTCTGCAATCCTGCCTCAACCAGCAGTCGGGTGGTATGAGCCACCACAGTACCAGGAATAATGCTCCCATCCTCGTTCAGGTAATGGATACCCTCATAGAAATCCAGCAGTTGCTTGAAGAAATCAGCACCTGCAGGGGTACCGATACCCAAACCTGGAGCCACCATCGGATATCCCACAAGGTCCTCAGGATCCACTTTACACATCTCTTCTACACCCATGAAGGCCCCCTTCTCGACAATATCATCAATCGGCTTGATCACCTCGACATCAGTGTCAAAATAGATGCCGCCATAGTGATACAATACCCAGAACCGTGCATAGTCGCTCACGAACGCATATTTGCCGACACTATATGCCTCGGCAGTATATGGAATGATATTGACATCAAAGTTATCCTCGTTCCATTCCTTAATCTCATAGTCAGGCATATACTTGCGCCAGCTCTCTATACACTTCACTGCGCTCTCCGGCAACGGATTCCGCCCAAACCAACAATAATGTACTACTTTAGGTATCATAAATTAAATGACAGTTTCACTTGTTCATATCCAACAGATCATAGATTTTCTCCACCTCGCCCTCGTTACCATAGTCGTGAGTCGCGAGATAATTAGAGACTGTGTTCTGTAACTCCTTATCCTTAATCACATTAACGATCCCGCTGGCACACGCCTCGTTATCCATCGGCACAATCACTCCGTCAATGCCATCACTGATCTGACTCTTCGCCGTCGGATAATCTGTGACAACCACCGGCCTGCACAGGACCTGTGCCTCTCGCACCGTTACACTCTTGCCCTCGTAACGGCTTGGCTGGGCATAAATGTCACAAGCCTTGATATAGGGATAGGGATTCTCTTTCTTGCCCAGCAGAATCACATGATCCTGCATGCCCGCCTCCGCTATCTTCTGGCGAATCAATGCCTCGTCACTACCGAAGCCGATGATGTACCAGCGCAAATCCGGACAGCCGGCCTCGATGATACGGCGCGCAATATCGGGCACATTGTCATAGTTCTTGGCATGAGTGTACCGTCCCACCGAGAGCAGACTGATTCCACTTGGAGGCATTTCATCAGTCACATCAAGCAATTCTGCCTGTGCTCTGACGAAATCAGGAGACAAGATATTCTCGATTTCGATAATCTTTTCCTTGAGGGAAGGAAACGTCTTGAGAAACGAACGGGTACAATCCGGCGAGATCGACATGATATGGTCATAGCCACCCCACACGGGCAGTTCCTTCTCTACATTCACGTGAATAGTCGAGTAATCAGTGTGAATCCAGGCGATTTTCTTCTTGGCTTTTACCTTATTGAGAACTATATTATGCGGAGTGATGAAACTGATAGCCAGATCATATTCACCCAAGTATTCAAGCGATGGCAGGAACGGCTGCACCGCATCAGCAACATATTGGAAGCCGCTGCTGTCCATACGTTCAGCATCGCCCGTCAACGATGCGTGATAGTTGGTATGAAGCCTTTTGGCCTTTAATCTTCCATAGAGCACACCCAACTGTCCCTCAAGCAATATCTGCTTCATCGGCCGTTCGATGGCATTATACCCCCGTTTTTCAGGCAGCAGATGAATCTTCTCAGGAATCAGCGGCATGAATTCCCCAGTATGCTGGTTGATGAACAGATCCACCTCCACCCTACTGGTATCCAACGCATTCAACAGCCCCAGCAGAGCCCTCTCGGCCCCACCCAGCTCCATATAATGCATATTAACAAACAGCCGCCCCTTCTTCATTTTCACAAATGAAGTTTTCGTTTCAATATGGAGAAGAAATTTTGACGGTAATAGCGATTGAGCCCTTGTTGTTTGGCTTTATCAAAATCAAAATTTAGAAACCAATCAACAAATTCCTTGTCCTCTATTCTATCATAATTCTCAAGCATTTTCTTCTTGATATGAGGCCAATGGATGAACTTTTCACTCTTAAAACTCATCAAGCCTGCCCTACGGTATAAGACTTGCTCCCAATGCTCCTTAAGAGAACCTTCGATATTAAAGCCAAAGTCTTTAATGTCCCCACCTTCGGCAACGATACCGAGAATTGTGCGGAAGCATTTTTCACACTCACAGCAGTTATGATCGTGAAAAGAGCAAACGCGCATAAAAAACGGTTTACCTGTTGCCTTTTGATGCTTGACAATAACCTCCATTTTACCTTGGCGATTCAGTTCAAAGCCATCGTGAGTAACAAAGCCTTCCTTGGCATATTGGAATGCACTATCGGTAGTGAGGTTGGATGCACAATAGAAATTAAGGCCTATTGTTAATGAACTTGCGATCATAATCTCACTAATTCCTGCCTGATATGCCACAGGAATAGCTATCCCGATAAAAGCCATCGAATGCAAAAAGCCATGCCACATAGTGTCACCTATTGCCTTATGATACTTTTGATCGAACAAGTCGCTAATGACTCTAGCAAAATTTGATCGAACAAAACATGTCGGCACATTGTATTCACGAGCAAAACTCGATATATCGCGTTTATCTGCGTCAGCTGCTATATCTTTATCTTCTAGCGATTTATACCACCCCTGAATATTGCACAGCATCGGTGACTTTTGTAGATTTCTAATAAATGTTGCCTGGCAATCTGCACCTCCACTGAAAAGCAGAAGAGCACGTGTGGAAGGCAGTTTAGAGGCCGGCATTTCATTTCGTGCCAGAATAGCGGGGACGAATCGACCCTTGAGAGGAAAATGGTCATATATCTCGCGATACGCCTCCCGAATATTAGGGACACCGTCATAGAATGTCTTGTCAATTTCGCGTACCCAAAGATTGCAATCCAGCACCCACGAAATTGCCAAAAGTGAACTAACAAAAGGTATGGCCAAAATGCTGTCCGGCACATCGGTCACATCACGATCATACTCAACAAATAAGGTATCGGTCGTGAAGAACTTTTCTATTTCACGGCTGACGGTAAAATGATAGTTGACAAGGTGCCCCTTTCGTTCTATTTCTTTTAGAATAATATCAAGATTCTTCATTATCCTTTAACTCTTTGGCAATTTTGTACAGCAACTCTTCATTCATATAAATCCGGTCATGCTTGCAATAATTGACAATCAATGAGTACGGGCTCAGACCAAATTCTTTTGCAACTTTCCTTATTGAGTTCATGTATCCGCTGTGGAACCCAGCGATGCCGCAATAAGTATCCAACCCGCTGACTCCTTTGAATTTGACCATGGGGCGTAGATAGTCCTCACTGAATTGCATCAAATCGGGCAATTTGTAGGTCTTATCACCAAATTTCTTCTGCAACACTGCGATCACCTGCTCGGTGGATGCGTTGCCCGCACCACGGCCTAATGACTGCAGCGAGGTATCAATGAATTCACACCCGATTGTAGCTGCATAGACCGTATTATACACAGCATAACCAAGGTTATCATGCCCATGAAATCCCACTGCGATATCACGAGAGGCTGTATTCTTGATGATATCATAATAGGCTTTGATGTCTTCAGGGAACATACAACCGGCTGAATCCACGATTGTCAGCACATCGGCGCCTGCTTTATCAGATATTTTGACACACTCTTCAAAGACGCTAGGCTCAGCGCAGTAGGTTTTCATATAATTGGCGAAGACCATCAGGCCGAGGTCCTTTGCCTTTTCAATAAAGGGAGCCGTCGCCCGTTGTGACTTGAGGTCGGCATTGGCGCCCACCCTGACAAATGAGCCGCCATGTTGCTTGAGTAAATCCAAATCATCCAGCCTTGCAATTCCAGGGATACAGAAAAAGCCATACTTGGCATGGTGCAAATGCTCTTCAGCGGCTATAAGATACTGCTCATCAGTACACTTTGCTACGCCATGTTGAGGAGAACTTGCATTCAGACCTTGGCCATGACCTATCTCAATATATTCAATTCCAGCACGTTCCAGAGCCTGGCCCACCTCAATCTGGTCCTGCTCTGAAATCTGGAAGTCAAGCTCATAACTCCCGTCACGCAAAGTGACGTCTAATATTGTTGCATTCATTTGACAAAATTTTCAAATTGCGATTTCCATCGCTTGATGGCCTCAAAATCCATAGTAACGTGTGTTTCAATCTCCGAATTAATCATTTCGGGCAATTCATGGATTTGATTGACATCAATACAATTAAGGTGATTTGCCTTGTCTATCTCACGGGCCCTCTCATCTATTGCAATGATGATAGCTCGACGTCCATGACGCATCGCATAGACACCGCCATGAAGGCGAGTGCCCACATAATCGGTGTCATTATTGGTCAGGTATTCATCATAAGCAGCCTTGCTCGCCGGCAATATCTTGATCTTTTCAATATTGTTAAAGTGATGAAAATACTCGTAGTCACCCATTCCCTGAGGCCAGAAATAGACTTCCTGATAATTCTTTAGCAATGTATCAATAAGAAACTGGCCAGTCTCATTAACAGCCGACTGTCTTGTTAAAGTGAATACCACCTTATCTGACTTCTGCGCCGGAATTGACTTGCAAAACTCGGGAGTCAGCATCCACATGGTCACACACCCCGTGTTGATAGCCTTCAGGCCCAAGCTTTCCACATACTGCTTGGTCCGCTCATCTCTCACGCTATGAAAGTAGTCATGGCTCAACACGCGCTGATACATCTTACGGGTGTACCAATTAGAGGTTTCTCCCGCTCCAGCCCCGACACCGACGCCAATGCTCCCCATCAAAGGCTTACAATTGAACCAATTGATATTCCATTGGGGATAATGAGTCAATAAATCTTTACAGAGTATATTCGAGCCGCCTATGAATTTCAATTCACAGTTCGAATAGGATTGTAAACGTGAAGAATTACGCCAAACCTGATACCAATGAAATGGGCTGACATGAGTCGGTAAGGTATATTCATAATTATCCTTCAGCAGGAACTGCAATTCCTTACGGACACACTCCATAATAATATCGTCGCCCTTATTACACGATGCGACTGATGTATCTAACAACAGGATATTCCTCATTTCATTTAGCCTGATTAATAAATTTAACAGCTTGACCAAAGTCGTGTACCTGCCTCGATGAATGCCTCCGCTTCAACAGCCTGTAAGCAACCCTGCGGATAGACAGGTTGACATCATCAAGGCGCAACTTCCTGTTCATTTTGTCGAACTGACGATTAACCATATAGCTCAGCAGCCTGTTCTGATTCATCTGCCGGAGCCATCGTTGGTCCTTTTCCAGATTCTCCTCGTACAGCCTGTAATCAAACAAATCGTCAAACAACTTCCTTTGCCGTTTGATAGTCTTCTCGGATGTACCCGATTCCTGATAAACGCAGCGCAGCAGTTCAAACATGATCAATGTCAGGTGACGGGATATCAGATAAGCCTCGCCGTTCCCCAATGAAAACTGATTGATGACGCCATGGGCTGCAGCGGTAATCGCACGCTGGCGATAGGCGAGCATCTCGGACGGAACACGCTTGTGCTTGAGCGACGTCGGCGAGAAGCTGCCATACAGGTATCCCACCTGAGACGTCACCGCGATTCCCCTGACGTGAGCCAGATAGGAATACACAAACAGCCTATCCTCCGATATCGACAGATTCACATCAAACTTCAGCCCATTGTCCACAATGATGGAACGACGGTACAGTTTCGCCCACGGGCTGCAGCGGTACAGCAGATTGGTCCGGCTGAGCACGTCATGCACCTGCTCTTTGCCGATATATGTCCCGCTCTTATAGGTCTTGACACTTGCACTACCCTCAACGATCGCATATCCGCAGTAAGCCAGGTCAATCCGCTCATCCCTGGAAGCCGCATACATCAGCGACTCCAGGAAGCAGTCCAGCACCATGTCATCGCTGTCCACAAATGTCACCCACTCGCCACAGGCGGCTTCCAGCCCCGCATTGCGTGCGGTGCTCACGCCAGCATTCTCCTGATGGATAACCTTGACACGGCCATCCTGTGCAGCATACTGGTCACAGATGGCTCCACTGCCGTCCTTGCTCCCGTCATCCACCAGTATCAGCTCAAAGTCCTGAAAACTCTGAGCCAATATACTGTCAACACAGCGCGCCAACACCGCCGCAGCATTATACACCGGCACAACGACCGAAACCACTGGACGATTGTTCATCTTCTGATAAGGCGATGATAGATTGCACTCAGTTTGTCGTGAAGTCCACCCCAAACCAAATCCTTTAACAAGTGGATAAATTCGCTCACTGGCACCTGTTTATAATAGGTTTTCAATTCCTTGAAGTACTGTGCCTTCTCGCCCCGGGAGTAAAGTTCCTTCAGCAGCTTTATCGTGAACGCACGGGTTTTTGTGAACGCGCGTTTATCGCCCTCAATGCGGTAGATTTCAAAGGCGTGTTCTATGGCAACCCTATAATTATCAGTCGCATCATTGCCGGCCCACACGCCGCCGGAATGCCGACGGTAAACCCCCATCACATCCCGAAAGAGCGCACCTTTACCATGAGTCAACATAATATAATAATAGGTGTCATCCCGATAATTCAGATACCTCTTCTTGTGCATTTCTGCATAAAACGGATAACGTCGAAACAATATAGTTAAAGTCCTAATCCACCAATGCTCAAAATAGTTATCCAGTGTGATTTCAAAATAGGGCTTATCATTTCCTTCAAACACCCAGTCATAAACGGACGTAGGCTCCATCCTGCCGCTCTCCTGCTGATAGCACAGATGATCACTGCAGCACAACACAAAATCGGGATGAGACTCCAAGAAATCTACCTGCTTCTGTAATTTTAAGGGATCCGTCCAATAGTCATCACCCTCACAGATAGCACGGTAATCAAATTCAAGGTTAACGGCAGCATCTATTTTTTTACCAGCTTTACTAGCAGCTCCTTTTCTATACTGGTTCTCAGTCTCGTAAACAGGCTTAATGATATCTGGATATTTTTCGGCATATTCGCGAATAATAGCTGCCGAGTCATCGGTCGAAGCATCATCATGGACAACCACCTCGAAGGGGAAGTTCGTCTGCTGCATCACGAAACCATCCAGACATTGACGCAAGTATGGCCCATGGTTATAAACCATACACAAAACATTAACAAATGGTGTCTTCTCTTCCTTTTCCATCGTTTACCTCCTGCGAATAATATCTATGGCCTCCTTTAGTTCAGGCAGACGGAACATCCTGGCTATCAGCAAATAGACGACGATGCCCAAGGGTATGCCCACCGCCAGTTTCAGCAATTCGTTGGACATCGGTGCTGTCACCAGGTAGATGACCGCTCCCATGACCATCGAGTTGAGTAACGTGGGTGTCATATCCATCATCTGACGGAAGAAACCCACATGGATGAATTTGCCCGTATAGTAGGTATTGATGGCCAGGCTTGCCAGCGAGGTGAAAATCGCGCCATAACAGATACCCAAAATACCGAAGGGCACACAGATAAAAATGACGACCGTCACTATCGCTTTCTTGATGATTTCCAAACGCAGGAACAGGTCACTCCTGCCCTTAACCTTCAACAAGTTCAGGTTGATGGCATGCACGGGATACCACATCGAGGCAAAGCAGATGACCTGCAGGTAGGGCACGCACTCTGCCCACTTATCGGTCACCAGCGAGATCACCAGCGGATAGGCCAGTGCTGCCATGCCCATCATCACTGGAAAAACAAGAAACACCGTGAAACGCAACATGCGGCGATAGCTGTTGCTCAGGCGAACATCATCTTCCTGAATCTGGCTCAAGACAGGGAAAGTCACCTGCTGCAGCACATCTGTCAACCCGCGAGCCGGCAAGCCTGCATACCCGCTGGCGCGAGAATATTGCCCCAAGTCGGCGGCAGAATAGAATTTACCGATGATGATGGGATAAATGTTGCCGTAAATTCTGTTTAACAAGCCTGACGCCAGGATCCTTGACCCATAGCCCCACAGATACTTCAACGACACCTTGCTCCACTTGCCTCGCGGACGCCACGGCGAGAACACCCACATCAGGATCATGCTCACCGTATAGCCGACATAATGCTGAACCACCAGCGCCCACACACCGAAGCCCCGATAGGCAGCCAGGATAGCCAAGACACCAGCCAGGACCTGAGACGAGGCGTTGATGATCATTTTGGCTCTGAAATTCAGGGCACGCGTCAATTGGGTATTCTGGACAAGTCCCAGGGCAGAAATGAGGAGTATCACCGCCTCGGCTCTTACCAACGAGGCCAATATCGGCTTGTCATAGAAACTGGCAATAAACGGAGCGGCTACCCACAAGATGCCGATTATGCCCACCGACACGATGATGTTGAAGAAAAAGGCCGTTGTCATGTCGTCCTCGACGAGATCGGGCTTACGCACCAGCGCGCTCCCGAAGCCGCTATTGACGAAGGCAAAGGCGATGGAATTGAACACAGCGATCATTGCCAGCAGGCCATAGTCGCTAGGGCTGAGCAATCGGGCCAAGATGACACCGATCACAAAGCCGAAACCCAAGTTCAACGCCTGGTCCAGGGAGGTCCAGGCAACGCCTTTAACGGTCTTTTTCTTTAGTGATTCAGGCATGTTGTTTAATTCAAGTTATTGTCAATAACTTGAAGATTAGAGATTAGAGATTAGGGATTAGGGATTAGAGAACCGATTCATCTTCCATCGGTGCGAGGCACGCAGGCCGTCAGGCCGATTGAAAAACGAAGCATCAATGATGGCACATGGGGATCAGCCCATGAAGTCGAGGATGTCCTGGACGGTCTCAAATTCCTTGAGCTGCTCGCCGGTGAGCTTCTTGTGGCACTCGTCATCCACCATCACGATGAGTGACAGCTTGGACATTGAGTCATATTCCTCGATATCGGCCAGCACCATTTCGGGAGTCAGCGTGTTCTCGTCAAGTTCCAATACATCTTCAAGGAGATGCAGCTTTTCTTCGTTAGTCATAATTGTTGTTTTTTAATTATAATGTTAATAAATAATTTCTTGTTTATCAAATCATTGAATAACCTTTTACCTCCAACGGGGCTGTGCCATAATTTATTCGCTGCAATTTGAATCGCGCTTCGCGCGAGAAATTAAACAAAAATTTATATAAAAATTAAACAAAGCGTATTTTCATTTAAATTTTATTAATAATTTTGTTTAATTTCTCGGCCGTTAGGCCGATCAAAAAACAGAGGCGAATGATGACACACCGCCTTCACACGAACAATCCGTCGTCAAAGTATTCGTCGGTCTCGATGATGGGCAGCACATCACGTGCATCGATGGTGATATCACCGGCAGCCCATGACAGGCCTACGCCGTAACCGCAGATCAAGGCACGGATGCGCTCACTGCTGTCTATGTCTCCATACTTCTGGACAAAGCACAGGGGGATGGATGCCGCGCTCGTGTTGGCATAGCGGTCAATCGACACGAGCATCTTGGCCTTATCGAAGTGGGTGCGGCGCACGATCTGCTTCATGATCATCATGTTGGCCTGGTGCAGCGCCATGCAATCAAAGTCGTCGGGCGTCAGGCCCTTGGCAGCCAGCAGCTCGTTGATGAGCGCCGGGGCCTCGTCGATGGCGAAGTTGAACACCGCGATCTCGTCAAATACGCCCTCGGTGTCGGGACGCTCGGGGTGCTTGCTGTAACCGTACGGGCGCAGGATGGCCTTGTAGCCCGAGCCGTCGGTGCGCGAGGCGATGGTGATGGGCGATGCGCCATCCTCCTTGACCAGCAGGGTGGCTGCACTGGCGTCACCGAACAGGTTGCGCGAGTTGTCGCTGCGCACACCCTTGGACGGAGTGTCACCCGCCAGCAACAGGCCATAGCGCACGTTGCTCGACTGCATCAGCGACGAGACCACGTTCAGGCCATAGACATAACCCGAGCAGCCCAGGTTGATGTCAAATGCCATACAGTCTTGCGGCAGGCCCATCCTGTCCTGCAGCACACACGCCGTCGAGGGCACGCGGTAATCAGGGTACTGCGTCGCATAGACCAGCACACCCACCTCGCTCTTGTCAATGCCCTGGGCATCCAGGATGCGCTGGGCGGCCACTTGGGCCAAGTCGGCAGCCGTCTGGAGCGGGCCGCACTCATAGTGACCCAGCACACTTGTCGTCCTCACAAACTTATCGAGAACGGCATCGTTCTCGCCGTTCTTGAGCGACTCAATCGAAATCCAGTTGCTCGATACGGCACAGGCGATACCCCGTATCGCGATGCCATTAAATTCACTCAGTATCATTGGTTTCAGTTTTCAGTTGTCAGTTGTCAGTTTTTAGTTTTTAGTTGCCAGTGGATTTGAATGCCAATCTTTAAACCCTAAACTCTAAACTCTAAACCTCAAGTTTTGAAATCCAAAACTTGAATCATGTGGACATTTTGCCGCCGTCCACGGTCAGGCAGGTGCCCGTGATCATGCGGGCCTTGTCACTCAGCAGGAACGCGATAGAGTTGGCGATATCCTCGGGCTCACACACGCCCAAGTATTGACGTATTTGATTGATCTTGTAGCTGTCAGTATCCTGGGCATAGCTCTCATATTGGCGTCTCATGCTGGTATTGGTAGCACCGGGGGCGACGGCATTCACGCGCACGCCTTTTCCACCCAGTTCCACCGCCATGCACTTGACGGCAGCATTCATCGCCGCCTTAGAGGATGTGTAGGCCACCTTCGTCGGAGCGCCATAGAAGGCACCGATAGACGACACGCCCACAATGCTCATTCCCGGGTTGAAAGCCTTGCGCTTGGTCAGGCAACGTACAAGCTCGACAAACGAGAAAAAGTTCACGTTCATCACACTGACCATATAGGGATACTTCGACATCTTCAAGGGGCGCACCTCGCCAGTACCGGCACAGTGCACAAAACCATCCACTGGACCATACTGCTTGATGACATCATCAATAACGGGCTCAATACCCTCAATATTGCCGAAGTCACAAACGCGGTAACCATGTCCCTCGCCAGGCAGTTGCTGGCACAATTCTTCCAGCTTTTCCTCATTGAGGTCCAAGGCAATGACCTGTGCCCCACCCTGCGCCAGCATGGCCGACACGGCCTTACCCATGCCACCGCAAGCACCTGCAATAACTATTATTTTATTTTGAAAATCGTACATTAGTCAACATTTATCACTAAATTTGCAGCCCAAGTAGCCCTTAATTATCCAATAGAATTATATTCAATGGAACCCAATACCATTTCAGCTGAAGAAAGCAATGCTATCGTTATTATTCGCGCCACAGCTATGTTTTCAATTATCTTGTGTCATCTTTTCCAAGCCTATGACAACTATCTAGCATCCGTCTTTAATATTGGCGTCCAAGTTTTTCTTGTGATGAGCGGCTATCTATATGGGAAGAAAGCCATTACAGATTGGGGCAAATGGGCCGAAAAACGATTCATAAAACTATATATTCCTTACTTCATTGTCGCAGCTACCGTAACTTTGTTGCTATTATTTTTTAAGGCTGAAAGCATTAAATGGTATAAAATACTCGCACTAATAATAAACGTACAAGGATTCAAACTCGTTTTTCATGATTATATTCCCTCATTAAGTTTCTCAGGATTGAGCCACTTGTGGTTTATGACTGCAATCATGTTTGCATATTTTACTACGCCCTTACTGCAACGTCTGAAGAAATATAGTGAACTATGTATGGTCATTCTCCTCGCCAGTGTATTGTTTATTTATACTTTTATTGCTTGTCCCGAGCGATTTCTTTTTGGTTTTGAATGGCTTTGGCTTTACGCCTTCGGTTATTTTTTTTCCAATATCTCATCCAAAACAAAAAAGCTCTATATCGTCCTGTTCTCAATCTGTTACCTATATCTGTTTATGCAGATTCATCAGTTGCAAGATATCGGATTGTGGAGAAGGCTAGGCAGGCACCACCATTGCACACTAGGCATCTTACTTTTCACACTTGGAGTCACATTGTTAAGACGAATACCTATCACATCCAGAATAATGGCAATTTTCAAATGGTTTGATAAATACTCATTCTTCATTTTTTTGACTCACTTTGTTGTAATGATTGGCGATTTCTCCCTAGCCCACATCACAGAATCTATTGTTGTAAATATTCTGTTGATGCTTACAGCTACAGCTATTCTCACATACCTGTTGGTAATGGTGAACAATCAAATAACTACTAGAATCAAAAGTTTAAGGACCATTAAATAGGCAGAAAATGATAATGAAAGCACCACCTATTGAAGTCTAAAACCTCTTCATCCGCTTGGTATACTGATACCGGCCAACTTGGTCCACTGCCTGAAGGAAAAAATGAGCAGGAGGGAAGTTCACCTCAATGAGTTCAATCCTATCCTCCAGAATCGCCAGATCCAGCCCTGCAAAAACCACTTTCTTGTTCGTGCGGATGATATCTTTAGCAAACTGACATGCCTCTTCATACCTGGGGGCCTTATAACCGATCATGACTTTCTCGGTTCCCGGATGATAGATAAACCGGTGACCTTGCAAATCCAGGCCAGGGGCATTGATAATCCCCGTTTTGACGTCTATGGGATAGGCCACACCGCCAGCGCCCCAGTTATCAACAATAGAACCTCCACAGCCGCAACGCAAGTGCACACTGAAGATTTCTATCTCACCATCGGCATTCACCATCGTGTCAATCCTCAATGTATTGAGCGATGATGGGTTAATCGCCTTTAATTCTTCACAATTCTCACAGATTTCTTCAAGAAGGTAGGTTGTATTCTTCCTCTCTTGCAAGAATTCGTTGATAGCGTCAGTATCTGTTTCAGAAACAGTAAAGATGCCTTTTCCGCTATCCATTGAGATAGGCTTCACCAATATCTTGTGATGCTTGCCAATAAAGTTCCTGATCTCATCATCGTTGGTAGTATCGTTAGTAAGCAGCCAATCACGTTTGATGAACTGGGAATAAGTCTTATAGCAATTAGCCTTATCAATGGTGTGATAAAAGGTCTCTTTGTCAAACTGCTTGACCAATTTCCAAAAACGACGATAGGTCAAGAAACGGTTAATCTCGCGGCCTCTTTTCTTATAGAACTCAAATAAGGTATAATCGAGCGTGTGTGTTGCCCCGTATCTGAAGCAGCACCACATCATGTGTAGCCACACACCCAGGCGAGTGCCGCCATATTGCTCCGAAACGTCCTTGGCTATTTTCCACGAATATTTACTAAAGTCCCTAAGCTTGCTGAAGCTATACCACTTATAGTAGTACATCATGTCAGCATGTCTCTGAGACTCCGGATTAATCGATGACATATGTTTTATAATGATTTAATGATTGATTTCAACGTATAACTGTTCTTGAACACCTCTGCTATCACATCGTGGGTCATATCTCCATAGAGTGGGCCATTGCACACTTGATGCACATCCAGTCCACCTCCCGACAAGTTAGACTCCAGCAAGATGGGGTGACCATCTTCTCCTATCGCCAAATCCCAAGATATTGACCTTGTGATAGCCACAAATCTCTTGGCTAGCATCGTTACCATATCAATGCACTCATTGAAGTTAGGAATGACAACACTCTCAAAACGGGTTCCACCAGGATGCTGCAGATAAGTATTACCAGACAAATCACGGGCGAAACTCTTCAGTTGTCCATTCTCCTGAATGCCGCATACTATTCCGCCCTGGGAGCCATTGTCAACCCTTGACTCATTGACGCCCATGCGCAGGATGCTCGACGGCACATGAATCTGCCCATCAAAGTGCAGGGTCATGATCCTGACAGTGTTGACACTGGTGGGATTCAGCCGGCTTAATTCAGCGTGCTGCTTGATGACTCGCTGACAGACAATGTTATCATTGTGCTGCAAGAAATCCACCAATTCCTGTTCCTCTGCTTCACTTGATTTCCAAAATAGCAGGCTCTTGCCACCATAAGCAAAGCGTCCTATCTTCAAGACGACTTCTTCACAGTCTCGTGCCCGCTTTACAGCCTCTTGTTGTGAAATCTCTTGATAGTTCTCATCAAGATAGATATTGCGCAGCTTGCGGAAGACGGTCTGAGGCCGTTTTACATCCTGGAAATACAAGTCATAAAGATTCTTGTCATCACAAGGGTCTGTACGTTGTGGGTTGGTATAATATTCGTCAATAAACGCATAGAAGTAATTATTGACATACTGACTGACCTGCTCCCCATCGTTCTTGATATGCTTAAAGAAATCATAGTAGCGATCATCAACAAATTTTCCTCGCATATCGGTGCTTAGAAACTCTCCCCAAAATTCACTGATCTCTTCTCGTTCGGCAGCACTGATAGGGGTCAGATGATTCTTCTTGTCATCTAACCGCTTGTTGCTGTATTCCAGACGAGGTTGAATCACCCGAATAAAATAAGCCTTCCTCTTGATAAAGGAAACTTCATCTTCTCCGGGATAGGGTCGTATCAAGTCAATCATCATGAACGCATCGATTTCAGGATACAATTCAATGTATAGGAATTTTTGAACACTTCATCCAGCACATCTCCGGTCAACTCACCGAAGATGGGGCCATTGCATAACTGATGGAAATTACTGCCACAGTTTGATGGGCCGAATTCTATCACAACGGGATTTCCGCTCTCGTCTATGGCAATATCCCATCCAATTAAACGAGAAACGGTGACGAATCTTTTTGATAGACCAGTAACCAATTCCACACATTGATTATAATTTGGCACTTTAATCTCATTCAAGCATTTGCCCTGAGGTCTATAGTCAATTTTTGTTCCGGCGATATCACAAGCCATGTTCCTCAGTCGTCCTTCGTCATCTATGCCACAAGCATATCCACCGCTATGAATGTTATCCAATCGGCTACCTTCTGCACCGAAACGAATGAAGCTAGACAACATATAAACCTTATCATTAAAGAAGAACGTCAACATGCGAAGGGTATTGATACTGCTGGGATTCAGAATATCCAAATCACGATGCTGCCTGATTACCTCTTGACATAAAATATCAGTCGAAGTATTCAAGAAACTGATTAGTTTTTCTTCTCCATCAACAGATGGATTCCAAAACAGAAGCCCAAAACCACCACTTGAAAATCTACATATTTTCAGAACGACTTCACCAGCATCCCTTGACCTTCTGATAGCATCTTTTAATGAAATCTCCTTATAGTTTTCATCCAGATACATGCCATAGACTTTTCTAAAGATAGTCTTGGGCTGTTTTACACCATCAAAGAATAAATCATAGAGATTCTTATCATCACAAGGCTTGGAATGTTGGGGGTTAGTGAAATACTCATCTACAAAAGCATTATAAAAAGTGTCAGGAAGATAATAGCACAGACGCTGGTTTTCCTTCATGACCTTCTTGAAGACATTATAGTATCGGTAATCAATGATTCTATCACGAAGATCTGATGGCAAATAACGAGACCAAAATGCATCGAGTTCCGCTTTATCGGTGTCTGTTATAGGTATGCCATTGGGCGAATACATATCTATAATTTCCTCACCATAATCAAGACGAGGTTTTACCAATCTGAGAAAATAGGCCTTCCTTTTAGCAAAAGATTCCTCACTCTCTCCAGGATAGGGCTTCATTTCAATCCCCTGCATGACTTATTGAAAAGATTTAATGATGGAATTCAGTGTAAAACTATTGCTGAAAACTTCTTTCAGCACATCTTGAGTCATATCTCCAAAAAGGGGTCCATTGCATAATTGATGAACATCAATACCCCCACGGGTCAGATTAAACTCAACAATCAATGGTTGACCACTCTCATCTATCGCAAAATCCCATGAGATTATTCTTGAAACAGTTGAAAATCTTCTTGCCAATACTTTTACTGTATCAACGCACTGGCTATAGTTGGGTATTGTCACACTCTCAAAAGCCGCTCCCAATGGATGCCGTTCATATTTGTTGGCACACACATCATAGGCGACATTTCTCAACTGGCCATTGGGTTTGATGCCACTAGCAACACCTCCATTGGTGAAGTTGTCCACTCTTGCTGCATTCGAGCCCATCCTCAAGACGCTTGACAGCAGATGAGCCTCGCCATTAAACACCACTGTTATCATCCTGATCGAGTTCACGCTATTTGGGCTCAACCGATTAAGCTCAGGATGCTGCTTGATGATTTCCTGACAAATCACAAATCTTGTATTCTGCAGATATTCGGCTATTTTGTCCGGGCTATCAGTTTCTGCATTCCAGAACAAGATGCCTCTGCCGCCAGCCGAAAACTTTGCAGGCTTTAAAACCACCTCACCGCAGTCACGGCATTTGTCAATGACTTGTTTTAATGTCAATTCACCATCATTCGGATCCAGCAATAAACCGTCTATTTTCCTAAAAACAGTTACAGGACGCTTGAGATCATGAAAATACATGTCATACATGTTCTTATCATCACAAGGTGCGGACTCTTGAGGATTAGTAAAATACTCATCTATAAATGGTTGATAAAAACTATCCGGCAAGTATTGATACAGGGGCTCTCCTTCCCGCCTAACGCTATTATACATATCGTAATAACGATAGTTAATCAATTTTGACCGTAACTCAGGGGACAGGTATTCACTCCAAAACTCTTCAAGTTCTTCACGTTCCTGAACAGTAATGGGGACTGCGTTATGCATTTTTCTATCTAAATTCAGAGTGCAAAACTCAAAACGATTCTTTAAAAGCCTGATATAATAGGCTTTGCGTTTTGCAAAAGATTCTTCGCTTTCGCCAGGAAACGGTTTAATTAAATCTATCATAACTATCTTTATTTATTTTTGTAGTATATTTTTTGTTGATAAGCTGGAACAAAAGTGTTGTCCAATTCCTCATCTTTTTGGATAATTTCTAATCCTCGATTCACACAAACGCAATTGTTAGGAACATCCTTGGTGACAATGCAATTAGCACCGATGCGACAGTTGTTGCCGATCTTGCAATTCCCGATGATTTTGGCTCCAGCGCCTATATAAACGTTGTCACCTATAGTCGGTGCCCCTTGATTTTTACTACCAGCTGTCGCAATTGATCCAATTGTGACCTGTTGGAAAATCACCACATTTTTACCGATATGAGCTTTTGTGCTGATGAAAATTCCACTTAATGAATGTGGCAATACTGGAATTCCATCAAATTTCGTTCGCAAACCTATTGATGCGCCATGAGTTCGCAAGTAATGCAAATATAACAATTCCTTTCTGCGAGAAGGCTTAGCAATGCATGATTCTCTTAAAGCCCAGAAGTCCCCTTTATAAAACAATTCTAAGAGAAATATTGGATGCTCTTTAATAAAAGTATCAATATATGGAAAATGTACCAGACGTGATAGAATACTGCCTATTATTCTCAAAAACTTAAGCATATAATTTCAATACTATAATCCTTGATTAACACTTCAAGATATGGAAGCCACGACACAGGCCCTGCTGAACAACTGGATACCCTGATCGGCATTGGGATGGATATGGTCTCTGAGGTATTTGGCTCGATACATGTGGTCATCATGTATCGCCTGCTGTATGCAGGGATTGGGATTGATATAAAGGTGCCTTCCCTCGATACAATACTGCTCTAGGGCGGCAGCATATTCGTCATAAAGCCTAAGTTTCTCGGCCACGGTCGTGTGACAGAAACGGTCTGGTTCAAAACTGAGCCAAGGGCTAATCATAACGATGCGAGCGCCAGGGGTTGCTTGGCGAAGTGCATGGACAAGCAGGTCAATGTTGTCAATAAACTGCTTGGCGTCCATAGCACATACCGAACTGTCGCGGTAACGGATGTCATTGCATCCGATGCCTAGGACATAGAGATCGGCATTCTCCTGGGCAATCTGCTCGCGGTTCTCGGCCAAATAGGTCGATGTTATGCCGCCCGAGGCCCATCGTGATACGTTCTTCACGCCCAGCATGGCCACGAGGGGCTCATACCAGCCATAACCGCGGTTTCTTGTCCCCTCGGTGATACCATCGCCCACAAAACAGGTTTTACGGGCAGCCTGCAGGAGTTGCACCAGCCTGCTATCGGCATACTCTTGCTTCCACGACATCGCGGGGGCCGGATTCCTCACATAGCCACCATCGGCAAAGGTGAAATAGTGATACTGCAACTGGTCAATGGACAAAACGACGCCCAGGGCGGTTTGCGTAATAAGCTTGTGGATGGCACTTATCCGTTTGTAATCGGCGGCACTCAAGCGGCTATAGAGCGAGTCCTCCTTGATGGCTTTAATCAAGGGCAGCGCCTGGTATCTGCCATATTTTTGCTGGCAATAGGAGTAGAGCGGCACACATGAGGCGGCAAAAGGCTCTCCCGTAGCGGGATTCAGATAGGCCTCGACAATCATCGAGGCATCCCCATCGTGTCCGATGTAGGAATTGACGAAATTGCCGGGACAGTGGGCTATCAGCACATTTTTCCCACTCTTGTTCTTGCGCCACTCAATGGGCTGCACTGCATGGCAATGGTCCGAGAAAATGATGTCGGCACCCTGCTCTACAAACAGTTCACACCAAGCCAGCTGGTCTTCATCGGGAGCATGCAGGAACTGTTCTCCCATGTGGGGCAAAACAACGATGATGTCGGGATGCTGTGACTTCAGTCGCTTGAAATCCTCTTTTACCAGTTCCTGGCAAGCAGAAAAATACTTGCTTTTCTTGGGCACCACGCAACTGGTAATATGCCCGTTCTCCGGCTCAAAAAAGAAATCCTCCTCATAGTAGTTACTCCCATAGGTATAGGTCAGCACACCTATCTTCAGGCCCTTCACTTGCAGCACCTTAGGCTCGTCATGCTCGACACGATTGCGGTAAGAGCCAGAGTGATCGAGACCGATAGCGTCCAGCACGTCGAGCGTACGCAAGTAGCCGTCAATGCCCTGGTCGAGCAAGTGGTTGTTGGCCGTCGTCACGAAGTCAATACCTGCACGCTTGACAGCAGCAGCAAAACTGTCAGGGAAATTAAGGTAAAGCGGGAGGCCATCGTCAAAGCACGACGTGGAGTAGCCATTGTCGGGGCCAGCCATCGGCCCCTCAAAAACGCCAATAGACAGATCATCCTCGGCCCAATACTCCTTGACATGCTCAAACATCTCATCAAAGTCATAGGTACCCTTCTCCAGATTGTAGGCCCGCTCAATCATGTCGCGCAGCAAGATAAGGTCGCCAGTGAAGCTGATTTTGACAGCTCCCTCGACAGCCTTTTGCTGCTCAGCCGTGATGACGGGGTAGATGGGATCCTGAATGACTGCAGGAGACGATCCGATGACGTCTTTACTCATAATAGCTGTTTATTTCAGTTTCTCGATGAGGGCCCAGATGGCTTCGGCGGAGTTGAAGTTCTCGGGGTCGAGTTCGTTGATGCGGATCTGTACGCCGAAGGCGTCGTCGATCTCGCTGATGATGGAAACGACGTCAAAGGAGTCGAGGATGCCGTCGTCAATGAGTTCGGTCTCGTTCTCGAAATCCACGTCCGGTCGGATTCCCTTTAATATTTCTAACAGTTTGTCCATATTATAAAAAGAAAAAATAAGTGCAATAATTACTCTAGCTATCCAGCACGAAGCGATTTTAAAGACAACTTAAACAACTTCTTGTCAGGGTTGCTTGATGAGGGAGAGAGTTGACTTGTTGAGGTAGCGGAAGCCCTTCTTCCGGTACATGGCCACGGCAGCGGCATTCTGCTGCTGCACCCAGAGCATGTAGCGGCTCTTATCGCTCGTGTGGTTGCGCTCAACAAAGGCGTCCACCAGTGCCTGCCCCACGTGCCTGCCGCGCGCGGCGGGCACCACCGCGACATGGGAAATCCACGCCACGTTGCGTTCCACCGTCTGGTGCAGCGCCCCTAACGGGTCGCCTGCCCCATCGACAGCCATCAGCACCTGGTTGGCCTGCAACAAGGTCGGCAGCTCGCTCTCATCGATATAGTCCCCGCTATAGGGATCAAAGGCGTCGTTGAACATCTTGACAGCCCATGCCACCTCGTCAACGCTGATGGCCGGACGCACCTCGACTTCGCCATGAGCCAAAGCGGGCGCCAAATCCTGATAGACTGCCGCATACTGGTCGCGCACCAAGTTCTCCTCAAAGCCCATTGCCACCAAATAATCCCGCTCGGCCTGAGGGAACGGGCCATTGCCGCGATATAGGATCTCGAGCATGATGACCGGGTCGGGGGCAGTGAGGACATCGGGCGACGTGATGTCGTTGAGGTAGTAGTACATGCGGCAACAGTTGGCCTTGCGTTCCAGCAGATAGGCATTGCTGTCGTGGCAGTCGGCATAGAGCAAGCCGCGAGCGATGAGGTCACCGACACGCGTCTGCAGGTAATCATTGCTGCGGCAGCCCTCGCGGCGATAGCGCTCCACGATGCCGTGATACTGCTGGATGTCGGTCAACTGCTCCATCTTCTACTCCCCGAAAAGAAATCGTATTCTTTGTTTTTATTGTTGTTTTAACTGTTGGTATCGTTGTTTGAGGGCGATACGGTCGATCTTGCCGTTCATGTTGTGCGGCATCTGGTCAAGGTGCAGCGACACATTGGGGAACATATACTTGGGCAGACGGTCCTTCACCAGGTTGATGATGTCCAGCTCGTTGCCTCTGGCCGTGGTGTAATAGAGGACGATCTTGTCCTGCTCGCTGTCAAAGATGCAAGCAGCGCCCGTCACGTCCTCGAGGGCATTGACGGCCACCTCGATCTCGCCCAGCTCGATGCGGTTGCCGTTGTGCTTGATCTGGAAGTCCTTGCGGGAGACGAACTCCAATTCGCCCCGGCTGTTATACTTGACGATGTCGCCCGTGCGGTAGATCTTGTCGTCGTAGAGGTCGTGCAGCGGATTTTGCACAAAGGCCTCGCGGGTCTTCTCCTTGTTATTGTAGTAGCCCAGGGCAACACCCGTGCCGCGCACGCACAACTCGCCAGGCTCGTCCACGCCCACCAGCTTGTCCTCGTCGTTAAAGACGAGCACCTGCATGTTCTCGCAGGGTTGGCCGATGGGGATATACTCATCGTCGGCGAAGTCGCGGTCCACGACATAATAGGTGCAATCGACGGTAATCTCGGTGGGGCCGTACAGGTTGATGAACTGCGTCGAGGGCAACTTGTCGCGCCACACGTTCAACTGCTTGGCAGGCATCGCCTCGCCAGCAAAGAAAACGCGCCTGAGCCCACTGGGCACATTGTCGTCAAGAATGTGGCTGTTGCCCACCAGCACGATGGCCGATGTCGCCCACAGGATGGTGGTGATGCCACGCTCGTTGAGCAACTGAATGAGCAGTTTGGGAAAGGTGAAGTATTTCTTGCCGATGACGTGAAGCGTAGCACCCGTCTTCAGGCAGATGTAGATGTCCTTGACCGAGCCGTCGAAGTAGAATGGCGTCTGGTTACCGAGTGCGTCGCTATCGTCAAAGCCGAAGCGGCCCACAAGCCATTCGGCCAGGTCTATCACGCCTCGATGGCTGACGACAACCCCCTTGGGAACGCCTGTCGAACCGCTGGTGAAGATGGCATAGAGCGGGTCAGTATCAATGATCCGCGAACGAATGCCGTCAAGCAACGCCTGGTCGCTCTCGTGAGCAACAGCTTCCTGATAATCAATCACTGCGCCGCCAAAGCCGATGGTCTGCAGCGCCTGGGCATCGCGTGCCGTCACTGTGATGGCGGCAATGGGGTTGAGCACCTCGGCAATGAGGCGGATGCGGGCCTCGGGCATTTTGTTGTCGATGGGCACATAGAAATTGCCGCTCTCGACCACGCCCATAAAGCCTACCAGGCACTCTATCTTGCGGTCCACAAACACCAGCACGGGCCGCCGCATAGCACCCGAGGTGAGATGTGCAATGAGGGTGCCTATGCCCTGCGCCATCGATTGCCACTGGGCAAAGGTCACAGCACTCTTGTCATCGGCCAGCGCCACCTTGTCAGGGAATCGGCGTGCAGAATCGTCAAGATAGGAAAGAACGTTGTAAATCACTATTGTATTGGCACTAGGCCTTAAGTGTCAGATCTTTAATTAAAACGCCAAGTTCTGAAATTTACTGAACTTGAATATCTCACTTTTTCTCGTAGAGTTGGTTGGGATAGGTGATAAGGCCCTCGGTAAAGATCTCGTCATCCTCCATGATGGGCAGGATGTCGGCCGTGTTGATTTCAAACGAGGTCGCACCCAACGAGATGCCGATGCCGAAGCCGCACGCCATCACCTTAATGACCTTGTCCTCGGCATTGCTGCCATAGACGTCGCACAGCGACACGATAGCCGATGCGCCCGACGTGTTGCCGTAGCGGTCGAGCGTGATGGGCATCTTGTCGAAAGGAATTTTGGCCTTTTTGGCGATTTGCTTCAGGATATACAGATTCGCCTGATGGAAGGCATAACAGTCGTAGTCCTGAGGGGCGGTGCCTGTCTTCGCCCAGAAATCCTTGACGAGGCGAGGCACGTCAAAGATGGTGAACGTGAATACCGAGGTGCCCTGGATAAACGAGTTCATCAACGAACGCTCATTGCCATCGGCACACATCTGGGGCTCCTCGCTGGCATGCAGGTTGCGGTAACCGCCACCAGGAATGATCATGTACTTGAAGCCTGTGCCATCACTGCGGATGAGCGCCTTGACTTGGTCAGCAGGGTCATCGGTCTTCTCCAAGAGCATCACCGCACCAGCCTCGCCGAAGAGCATGGCCGAACTGCGGTCATTGCCGTTCACCGACTTGCCCGCCGTGTCACCCACGAACAGCAAGCCATACTTCATGTCACTGGTATTGAGGATGGACGCCATCGTCTGCATGCCCACGACCAACGACGAGCAGCCCAAGCTGATGTCGTAGCAGACAGCCTCCTCGGGGATGCCCAAGCGGTACTGAAGGACAAACGCCGTTGAGGGCCGACGATAATCGGGGCTGTGAGAGGAAAAGATCAATACGCCGATTTCCTCAGGCTTGATGCCCTTGTGGGCCAGCAGTTCCTTAGCGGCACGATAGCCCAAGTCTGAACACGTCTGATGCTCTTGAGTGCGACGTGAAGCCCTCACTCCCGTCATCGCCATGAACTTGTCCACCTCTTCGTCACCGAAGACCGGTTTATAGGACTCGGATTTCACCTCATTGCGAGGCACAGCGCAGGCCACACCTGCCACCTTGATATTTTTATACTCAAAAAATGCCATTTCTTAGCAAAACTTATAACGTGTATCCTCCATCGATGACCAGCGAGTGCCCAGTCACCCATGAGGAAGCATTCGACAACAGGTAGATGATGCCGTTGGCAACATCCTCGGGCTCGCCATATCTTTTCAACGGATACTTCTGCATATCAGCCTGATGCTGTTCCTCACTGACGGCACCGCCCTTAATCAGTTTAGTATTCACCATTCCCGGGCAAACGCTGTTGACGCGGATTTTTTTAGGAGCCAATTCCAAAGCGCAGAAGCGCATGGCAGAGTTCAGTGCAGCCTTGGAAGCACCATAGATGCTGTTACCGATGGTAATGGAATCCACACCACCGATCGAAGAGACAAATACGACCGATGCGCCATTAGCCAGTTTCTTCTTTTTCAACAGCTGACGCAACAACTCGACCGGAGCAAAATAATTAATTTCAAAAATCGGGTCCTGTTTCTTGCGGTCGGCCATCTTAAACGGAACGACAGTTCCCTGGCCAGCACACAAGACGACGCCGTCAACCACGGGCAACTGTCCAAGAAGGCCTTGGAGCTGCTCCTCTTGCGTCAAGTCGGCGATGACGGCCTGATGGCCCTCGCCCTCCAGTTCGCTGAACACTTCATCAAGACGCGCCTGGTCACGACCGGTAATAATGACATTCGCCCCCATTTGGGAACATTCGATAGCCGTTGTGCGACCGATTCCCGACGACGCTCCAGTCACGAGGACTGTCCGCCCCTCCAACGAAAAAGGATTTATCATAACACTCATGATTCTTATAAATCCATGATATGAGCAGGATTGCCGAAAACAGTTTTATTATCCCTGACTTTACGAACAACCACTGAACCAGCCCCAACGGTACATTTGTTTCCAACCGAAATGTGTGGTAAGATGTTTGAACCGGGAAAAACAATCGTTTCTTCTCCAATCGACGAACCACCACCCATAAAACACATGGCACCAATGTTACAATAACTGCCCAAAACAGCATCATGGCCAATTGTAGCAAGACGCTGCAGCGTAGCAAAATCACCAATTGTCACATCACACGAAACACTAGCTTCCTTGGATATGATGCAGCCCTGCCCCAAAACAGTATTCTTGCCAAGATATGCTCTCTTGTGAACTAGATTGATAAACTCCCCGCCCTTTGCCAGCATGATTTCGGCATAATGGCGTTTCCACTTGGGTTCGCCAAGTGCACAGATGAACACATCATTCTCTTGAGGCTCGTAATGCTCAACACTGTCGATTATCGGGGGATAGCCATCAAATCTGTCCAAAGCATCTGCCTTGTCGTCAAGGAAACCTTTGACAATAAACTCTGTGCCATATCCCAAACAATCAGGCAGCATACCAAACACTTCACGGCCCCAGCCTCGAGCACCTATGATCAACAGATTTTTCATTTTAGTTTACAACAATATCAATAATGCGTTGTTGGTCGGTGGGGGTGAGCTCGTGGTGGATGGGGAGGCAGATGACGGTGTCGGCCATGCGGGTGGCGTTGGGGAGGTTCTCGCGGGTGGCGCTGGGCAGGCCACGATAGGTGGAGAAGTCGCTGATGAGCGGATAGAAGTAACGGCGGGCAAGGATGCCGTGCTCACGCAGCTTGAAGTAGAGTTCGTCGCGCGTCATGCCATATTTCTCGGCATCGACGAAGATGGGGAAGTAGCCGTAGTTGTGGCGCACACCGGGCATGTCGTCCCAGAAGTCGATACCCTCAACGGGGCGCAGGGCTTCACGGTAACGGATGGCGACCTGGTGGCGCGCCTCGATGGCGGCATCCACCTGCTGCAGGTTGAGCAGGCCGAAGGCGGCGCGCATCTCGTCCATCTTGCCGTTGATGCCCGGGGCAACGACCTCGGTCTCGCCGGCAAAGCCGAAGTTCTTGAGATAGTCAATGCGTTTCTTGGTCTTCTCGTCTTGCACAACAAGGGCTCCTCCCTCGGTAGTGCCGAAGACCTTGGTGCCATGAAAACTCAGCGTGGACATGTCGCCCTCGGTGAGGATGCTCTTGCCGTCCACCTCGATGCCGAAGGCATGGGCGGCGTCATAGATGACGCGCAGGCCATACTTGTCGGCAATCTCTTGGATCTCCCGGGTGCGGCAAGGCTTGCCATACACATGGACGGGCATGATGGCTGTGGTGCGCGGCGTGATGGCCGACTCGATTCTGTCGGGATCAATGCCGCCCGTCGCCGGGTCAATATCAACGAACACGGGCTTGATGCCGTTCCACCACAGCGAGTGGGTCGTTGCCACGAAGCTGTAGGGCGTGGTGATGACCTCGCCGCTGATGTTCAGCGCCTGCAGGGCGGTGATCAGCGGCAGCGTGCCATTAGTAAACACGCTGATGTAGGGCACCTTGAGGTACTCGCACAGGGCGGCTTCAAACCTCTTGTGGAACTCGCCGTTGTTGGTCACCCACTTGCGGTCCCAGATCTCGCGCAGCATCTCGTGGAACTCGTCGAGGTCGGGCAGCAGCGGTGATGTCACTGTAATAATATTCTTATCCATTTTTTCATAAGACCGTTAGATGTCGCAAGCGCTCAAGCGCCGCAACAGTTTAAAGACAATAACGAGGGTCACCGTATTTCCAGGGTGGAATGCAGTGAACAAATGGAGAGCGGGCAATGCTGGCGACACTATCACAGTAGTCATTATCAGCGATTTACCTGTAGTATGTAATCAACGGGCGTCTCTGCCATGAGTCTACCCAAAGCGGAGTTGAAGCCCATATTAAATGGCAAAATTAGTTTTTTTTAATGACGTGTGCAATTTTTACTTCGTAAAATGATTGAAAAGCTGATTTTGCAGCCTCACCATCATGAGCACAAAAAACCTGTTGCAATACCCGATGGAAGGTATTGCAACAGGAAAACTTATGGAGAAGAACCTACTTGATATAGGGGCGGATGGCGTCGCGCCAGATGAGGTAGCCAGCGCCCATCAGGTGGAGGCCGTCGTTGGTCAACTCGGCACGCAGGTGACCGTTTTCGTCAGCGAACAGCGGGTACAGGTTGATCCATGTTACTCCCTGGCGGCGAGCGACTTGCTCGAGCAGCGCATTGGCCTCGACGACGACGTGGTCACGGCCCTTGAGCAGTTTCCACTCGCGCACGTCGTTGTTGAATGGCAGCAGGCTCTGCAGGTAAATCTTGGTCCTGGGGGAGCCTTGCTTGACCATGACAATGAGCTTCTCGGTCGCGCGAGCGATACTGTCGGCACTCACGTCATGAGAGATGTCATTGACGCCGCACATGATGAACAGCTTTTTAGGCTGTCCCTTGATGATGGGGCCGATGCGGTCGATCATGCCTTGCACGATGTCACCCACGATGCCGCGGTTCTTGATGTGACGATTGCCCAACAGCTCGTTGAACTCGCAGCCGTCGGTCAGGCTGTTGCCCAGCATGACGATGTCCTTCTTGCCGATGGGCAGCTCGTCAAAGAGCGTTGCCCGCCGGGCATAATACGGATCCTGATTGGCCTGAGCCACGGCCGTGAGGCACATGAGCGCTACCACGACCATTAATGCTATCCTTTTCATTATTCCTGATTTACTGTGGTGCTGTGCCACAATTCAAGCCTAAATCAATGTCCGTGCTTCGCACGGAGAAATTAAGCAAAAATTAGTATAAAAATTAAACAGAATATATTTTTATTTAATTTTATTATAATTTTGTTTAATTTCTCGGCCGTTAGGCCGATTAAAAAACTAAGGCGAATTATGCCATCGCACCATTCTTGACAATTACGCGTTGCGGTAGGCATCAATGGCCTTTTTTACCGAGCCGTGGAGCAGGAGCAGGCGCTTGGCGTCATCATAAGGGAGCTTGAGCTCCTCGACAAGCCAACGGGTGCCGCGGTCCACGAGTTTCTGATTGGTGAGTTGCATGTTCACCATCTTGTTGCCCTTGACGCGACCCATCTGTATCATCACACTGGTCGAGATCATGTTGCAGATGAGCTTCTGACCCGTGCCGCTCTTCAAGCGCGAGCTGCCCGTGACAAACTCGGGGCCGACAATCATCTCGATGGCAATCTCGGCAGCCTCGCTCACGGGAGCATCGGGATTGCTGGTGATGGCGGCGGTCAGACACCCGTGGGCTCGTGCATCGCGCAGGGCACCGATGACATAGGGCGTTGTGCCGCTCGCTGCAATACCGATGACCGTGTCAAGCGGCGTCACCTTGTACTCCAGCAGGTCTTTCCATCCCTGGGCGGTATCGTCCTCGGCATTCTCTACGGCATTGCGCAGGGCGATGTCACCACCGGCGATGATACCGATAATCCATCCCGGCGACATGCCGAAGGTGGGCGGAATCTCACTGGCGTCCAGCACACCCAGGCGCCCGCTGGTACCCGCACCCATATAGAAGATGCGACCACCCTTCTTCATGCGTTCAACAATGCCAATGACAAGGCGCTCGATCTGAGGTATCGCCAGTTGCACCGCATCGGCTACCTTATGGTCCTCCTGGTTCATATCGGTCAGCAGCTCATGCACCGACTTCTTTTCCAGGTCATTATATAGCGACTCTTGTTCGCTGATTTTCACAAAAGCCATAATCGTATCAAACTTTATATTCAACAATAGTCATGTCCATCGGCATAACACTTTATTACGGCCACGCCAAGGCGAGGCCCTACACCCCTATCAGGCCTCTGCCGAGTGGTACTTCACCAAGCCCTCCATCGGGTCCTTGATGATCATACCGATGGTGATGCCCAGCGCCTCGGCGGCCTCCTGCAGGACAGCCCGTTCACAGTAGGCAATAGAGCCAACGAAGTTGCAAGGCAATTTCTTGTAGTCGGGGTAACTGGCGACATTGCGCTTGAAGAAGTCGGTAAACGAACGCAACACGATGTCATGGATAGCCGGCTCCTCGATATTGTGCTCCAGGAAGGGGGCGAACTGCGCCAGGAAACGGTTAGCGGCAGGCTTGCGATAGACCGACGTGATGATGGTCGTGTAGTCCAGGTTATACTCCTTCATGAATTTGTCACACAGGTGTTCAGGCAACTGTTTTTTCAGCACATCGCCCACGAGCAGTTTACCCAGCACGGCACCGCTGCCCTCATCACCCAGGATATAGCCTAGCGGCGACACATTCATCACCACTTTCTCACCATCATAGTAGCACGAGTTGCTGCCCGTGCCCAGGATGCAGGCGATACCAGGCTCACGGCCACACACGGCACGCGCAGCGGCAAGCAGGTCACTAGCCACCTCCACCCTACCCGCGGTGGGCAAGTTGGCACGCAGGGCATTAACCACCTGCTGCTTGATCTCGTCCGAGATGATGCCGGCACCATAGTAGTGGATCTCGTCAACCTTGTAGTTGGTAAGGTGCGGCATCAGCTCACGCTTGATTTGTTCCTTCATTTCCTCCTCAGTGAGCAGGAGGGCATTCATGCCGGTAGTGAAAATCTGAGCTACCTTTTCTTTTCCGTTCAGCAGTGTCCAGTTAATCTTGGTGGACCCGCAATCAGCAATCAGAATCATCATAATATATTGGTTTTTAAGTTATTAATCATCCCTTCTATAGTATCTATAGCATCTATATCTTGATAAATATTTTCTTCTTGTAAAGCACGTGGCCCACCACCCAGTTGAGCAGCACGAAGCAGATGGCATACAATGCCGATGCCGTGTACTCGTTGCAGAAGGTGGTGAAGAAGTTATATACCGCGCCATGAATCGTGATGTTGCCGCCCTCGGCATCGTGGCCAATGGGAATGGCGCCAAACAGAATGGCGAGGATGGTGCCCAGCAAATAGAGTGCCAGCGGATTGACGCCGAAGGACTCGAAGAAACGCGTCCAGCCACCCTTCTTGCCCTTGATGTCCACAAAGTGGATGAGCATCGCCTGGATGCACATCGCCATGCCGCAGGTGATCATCACGAACGTCGAGGACCACATCTTCTTGCCGCAGGGAATGCCATATTGCAAGAGCCAGCCTGCCAATACCAGCACCGTACCCCACAACAGCATGGTGGTGACACGCTCGGTATTGTTGTGTACACTTAGGATCATGCGACCCACCAGATAGCCGATGAGCACATGGGCAATACACGGCAGGGTGCTCAGGATGCCCTCAGGGTCAAATGAAATCTGCTCGCCGTAGGCCCACTCGTGATACATGTGATTGGTGCCAAGCACGCTGTTGTCAATGCGTGCGATGATATTGTCGAGCGAGAAGTCATAACCGTTGCCCGTACCCAATATCAAGGCATAAAGTACCAGAATAATGCCTATGAGCCAGGGGATGAACTTGCGCTTAAACAGCACCACACACAGCGACCCGAAGAAATAGGTCAGCGCCAGTCGCTGAAATACACCCAGGTAACGCAGTGTGGCCAAGTTGTTAACTGCCTCACTGAAGGGTTCTCCCTTGCACAAGCCGCGCACCAAGTGTCCAAACCACTGCACCAGCCAACCAATCAGGAAGAGGACCACAGCGCGACGCATGATCTTCCACATCAGCGGACCCGACATCTTGTAGTTGAACTTCTTCAGCGAGAAGGCCATCGACACACCCATGCAGAAGACAAAGAACGGGAACACCAGGTCCGTTGGCGATAAGCCGATCCAGTCGGCGTGCTCCAGTGGTTTATAGATGTAGCTCCATGTGCCGGGATTATTCACCAGCAACATGCCAGCAATGGTGATACCACGCAGGATGTCAAGTGAGAGCAATCGTTTATTCTCTTTACTCATATCGGATTAGTCTTTTTGGGGTTTCTGTTGTTTAAACTTTCCCATTTCCATCCTGTGGTCAGGATAGAGGTAATACTGCTTGCAGCGTTCGCGGAAAGCCTCGGCGTCCTTGTTCCAATAATCGGCGATATCCTCGACACGGTAACGCTTGATAAAGCGTTCACGTATCTCCTTGCTGCCGCACACCTTGTCGAACATGGCATAGCGCTTGGGATTCTGCTCGAACAGTTCCACCTGGGGATACATCTCGTGAATGACCTGCAGGAAGTAGAACTGTGTCAGGCACAGGTTGGCTGCATCAGGGTCAGTAATATAAGTCTGGACGCCATGCACCTCCTGCAATGACTTGTCCACCGCTACACTCAAAGCGAAGAACGGCTTGTAGTTAATGGGTCTGAAGTGCATGCCAGGCAAGTTCAGTGCGTTCATCTTCATCGCCAGGGAGTCGGCATTGATCCATGAGGCAGCAAAGGTCTGGAACGGCAGTGTATAGCCAATGCCGGTGTTGAAGATGTACAATTCGCCCAGGATGCCCGACACTGGATAGAAAAAGGCACTCTCGGGCGTGGGAATCTGCGGTGAAGGCAGCACCCAAGGCATGCCTGTATCACGGAACTTCATCTTGCGCGACCAGCCCTCCATCGGGATGACGGTGAGTTTACACCCATGACCCGTCTTGGAACGCTCAGCGATGATGCCCTCCTCGTTGAGGAATGTGGCAAGTTCGCCAGGAGTCAGACCATAGATGTAGGAGATGGGGTACTTGCTCACGAATGAGTAATAGCCATCCTCGACAAGGTTGCCTTCGACCTTGTTGCCACCCAGCGGATTAGGACGGTCAAGCACCATGAACTCGGTGCCATGCTTGGCACAAGCTTCCATGCACACACCCATTGTGGCATAAAAGGTATAACTGCGGCAACCCACGTCCTGGATATCATAGACCAGCACGTCGATGTCCTTGAGCATCTCGGCGGTCGGCTCAAGGGTCTTACCGAAGAGCGAGTACATCTTGATACCCGTCAGCGGGTCCACAGCGTCGCCAACGGCATCGCCCGCATGGGCATTGCCACGCACGCCGTGCTCGGGGCCAAACAGTGCCACAAGCTGTACGCCAGGCGCCTCGTTGAGGATATCAACGGTACTCTTCAGGTTGTTGTCAATGCCACTGGGATTGGTCACCAGACCCACACGCTTGCCCTGCAACTGGGCAAAGCCGCCGTCACGCAGCACCTCGATACCCGGCTTGACAACCCTGCGACCAACCGCACCTGCCGTCATCACCACCATCACACTCAATATCAATAAAACTATCTTCTTCATGTTCATTAAAATAATTAACAACTGATTAATCTGAAATATCTGAAGGCATCCGCACAACTGAAAAACAACTGACTAGTCTGAATTATCTGATTTTTGTTTCATATAATTATACAATCGCTTAATATTCAATGGACTTTCGCCAAAATTAACAAGTAAAGCTAAATCCATTCCTGTCGCTTTCAAATAATTGAAAACCTGAGCCTCATGAACCGTATCCAACTTAGTGATAGCCTTGAGTTCAACTATTATTTTACCATAGCAGACAAAATCAGCAATATACTCCTGCTGAAGAGGCTTTCCTTTATAGAATACTTTTAATTTAGCCTCCCGCTCATAAGGTATCCCAGCTTCTTTAAATTCAAGTTCCAAGGCTTCCTGATAAACTTTTTCAAGAAACCCGCTACCCAGTTCAAAAGCAACCGTTCTCAAACAACCTCTTATAGCATATGTCTCTTTCTGAAATAAATATT
>JAEEGI010003882.1_pt1 | contig 35332 bp, 32 predicted proteins | sample 8958751 | NCBI WGS metagenome assembly JAEEGI01 (sample SAMN16246545, study PRJNA631951) | gut metagenome | biome: gut microbiome; feature: rumen; material: KS-attached | host: Bos | place: Iran: Karaj | collected 2018-10 | reverse complement strand
TCGAGTTCTGCAATCCGCTGCTCTGCGGCGTTCTTTTTCCCGCGCAGCGCTTCCAGTCTTGCTTCTGCTTTCTGCTGCAGCGCAAGCTGCCTGTGGTATTCCTGCGCCAAGGTTTTGCAGTTCTCTTGCAGAGCGAGGAAGTCCGGATAGAGGTTGAGCTGATCCCGGAGCGTTGCGATCTTGTGGTTCAGCGTTTCCAGCTCGCTTTGCAGCGCCGGATCGTTCGACGCATTCTGCCCGGCTGTCTGCATGGCAGCCGAAGCCGCCTCCGCTTCCGCTCGCGCAAGGGCCAGGACCTGCCTGGCGGTATTCAGACGGGTCTCCGCCTGCGCTTCGGCATTCAGGCTTGGCACGACTGTGTGCAGCGCCGTTTCCGCCAGCATGAATGCCTTTTCCCGCCGCTCCATCTCCGGTCGGAGCAGCTCGAGACGACCCATCTCCGCCTGGGCCTTTTCCAGCTCCGTCAGGTTCCGGTTGACGGTCTCAGCCTCGCCGTATTGCTTGTGTAACTTGTTTTCCTCCGTCTGAAGGGCTTCGTAGGCGGCCTTGTGCGCCGCACAGTCCGCTTCGTCAGCTTCCACGAGCCCGTTCAGCGCGTCCAACAGCGCCGGGCTTCCGACTGCTGTCTGCTCGGTTTGATACTCCGGCTCCAGCCGTCCCAGAGCGTCGTTCAGTCGGGCCCTGTGGCCGCTTCGCTCGTCCTCCAACTGCTTCCGCGCAGTCTCCAGCAGATTCTGATAGCGCACGTAGGGCGCGCTGTCAAAGAGCCGTCCGAGGATCGCGTTCTTCTCCGCGCTGTCCGCCGTCAGGAAGCGGCGGAACTCGCCCTGCGCCAGCATGACGATCCGGCGGAACTGCTCCGCATTCAGACCGATCAGCTCCGTACATTTGTCGGTGACGTTGCTTGCGCCGGAGACCGGCGTGAGTCCGTCCCCGGTCAGGGTCGCGGAGGGCTTGCCCTCGCGGTATTCGTCCGTGCCGCGGATCTTTGCAAAGTGCAGGGAGCGCCGGACCGTATAGTCGCGCCCGTCCTGGCGGAAGGTCAGCGCGACCTCCGTGTCCGTTGCCCTGTCCACCAGATCGCAGTGCATCATGTCCGGACTGCGGTCGGAGCCGCTGGCCTTGCCGTAGAGAGCGAAGACGATGCCGTCAAAAATCGTGGTTTTGCCGGCGCCCGTGTCGCCGGTGATCAGATAAAGGCCCTGGGAGAAGCCGTCAAATCGGATCACAGTTTTCCCGGCATAGGAGCCGAAGGCCGTCAGTTCCAGTACGAGCGGTTTCATCTTCCCGCCTCCTTTGCCCGCCGCAGCAGACGCTCCGCAAGCGCCGCGTCCGCCTCCGGCCCGTCGGAGCCCGCAATCAGCTCCGCTGCGTATTCGATCAGGGCGCGTTCCTCGTCGGAAGGATCCGCGCCGTCGCGTTTTCCGCGATAGAAATCGGTAAAGAGCTCCGGCAGGGAGCGCTCCCGCGCCTCCCCGGCGGAGAACTGACCGTTTGCAGTCGTAAACTGCCGGTAAACGGAGCTGCGCTCCAGCAGAACGCAATCCCGCTGCTCCAGAGTAGTGCTCAGCTCGTCGCAGATCTCCGGGGTGAGCCGCCGGTCCGTCAGCGTGGCGCTGACGAAGCACTTCGGCTCCGCTTGCTCGGCCAGAGCGCGAATCTCTGCCCAGGTCCCTTTCCAGGGCTTCAGGGGGTGCAGGGGCGGGATGTGCAGAACCTCCGTTTGGACGCGCTCGCCCTTTGCACCGAGCGTCACCAGCACAGGACCCTTCTCGGCCTGCTTCGCCTCGTTAAAGTGATAGCAGAGCGGGGAACCGGCGTACCGGATCTCCTTCCGCCCCACCCAGTAGCCCGCGTGGATGTGACCCAGGGCGGCGTAGTCGAAGCCGTCAAAGGCTGTGTAGTCGATCTGTCCGACGCCGCCGACCATTGTTTCGGACCCGCCGCGCTCGGCCTCACGGCCGCCCGCCGTCACGTTCTGATGGGCGATCAGGACGTTTCGCGCCGAAAAGTCCAGCCCCTGCGCGTCCAGCAGGGCGCGAACCGCGCCATCGTAATCCCGCAGGCTCTCGTCTCCGAGTGCGTTTGCGATCAGGGTAGGGAAGACGTAGGGCATCAGCCAGAAGGTCACCGGCCCGTGCTCGTCTGCCAGCGTCACCCGCTCCAGCCGCCCCGGTGCAGACAGAGGCGCGGCGATATGCAGTCCCCGGTGTGACAGAAGCTCGCGCCCGAAGGCAAGCCGCTGGGCGGAGTCGTGGTTGCCTGGGATCAGCAGAACCGGAACGTCCAGGTCGCAGAGCCCGGTCAGAAATCGGCTGAGCAGGTCCACGGCCTCCGCCGCAGGCGCGCCGCGGTCATAGACGTCGCCCGCAATCACCACGGCGTCGGGCCGGAGAGACGCGGCTAATACCAAAAAACGCTCAGCCCAGACCGTCTGATCCTCCGCGAGCAGGGACCGACCGTGCAGAGACTTGCCGAAGTGCAGATCCGCCAGATGGAGAAATCGCATGCTCCTTCCTCCTTTGCATTCATAAGCTGATTTTATCATATTCTCCGCGTTGCGGCAAGTGCTTCTCGCGGATCGGGAAAAATCTTTCGTTTCCGTTCGGTTTTAGATTGATTTCCGCACGATTTTTGGTATAATGTAGTATGAATTTGAATACAAACGGAAAGGAGCGTGTTCCATGAATTCCATCCGTGATCTCTATAAAATCGGCAAGGGCCCCTCGTCCTCGCATACGATGGGCCCGCAGCGGGCTGCCGGGATCTTCAAGGAAGAACATCCCGACGCGGAATCCTTCCGTGTGGTGCTCTATGATTCGCTCGCCAAAACCGGCGTCGGCCACGGCACGGACCGCGTCCTGCGCGAGACCCTTGCCCCCATCCCGGCTGAGATCGTCTTTGCCAAGGAGGACCCTGACGATCTCAAGCATCCGAATACCCTCGATTTCTACGCCGTTGAAAACGGGCGGGAGGTCGGCCCCATGCGGGTGCAGTCGATCGGCGGCGGCGACATCGTGATCGAGGGCCGCCCGGTGGACAAAGATACCCGCGACGACGTCTATCCTGAAAACTCCTTCGCTGAGATCGCCCAGTTCTGCAACTGGCGGCACATCCGCATCTGGGAGTACGTGGAGCTCTGCGAGGGGCCGGAAATCTGGACCTTCCTTGCCCAGGTCTGGAAGACCATGCGCTGGGCCATTGCCGACGGTCTGCACGTGGACGGCACGCTTCCCGGCGGCCTGCATCTGGAGCGCAAGGCAAAGTACCTTTATGAGCAGGCCACCCAGAATCAGATCGTCCAACTCAAAGAGCTGCGGACGATCTGCGCCTACGCCTTTGCGGTCAGCGAGCAGAACGCCGATAACGGCACCGTCGTCACGGCCCCCACCTGCGGAAGCTGCGGCGTCGTGCCCTCCGTCCTGCGCTATATGCAGGAGCAGTACAAGTATCCCGATATCGAGATCCTCCACGCCCTTGCCACCGCCGGCATCATCGGCAATTTGATCAAGCACAACGCCTCCATCTCCGGCGCCGAATGCGGCTGTCAGGCGGAGATCGGCGCGGCCTGCTCCATGGCTGCTGCAGCCCTCTGCGAGCTCAAGGGACTGAACCTCTCGCAGATCGAGTATGCCGCAGAGGTCGCCCTGGAACACCATCTCGGCCTGACCTGCGACCCGATCTGCGGTCTGGTGCAGATCCCCTGCATCGAACGCAACGCCGTGGCTGCCATGCGCGCGATGAACTGCTTCAACCTGGCCTTCTTCCTCTACAACACGCGCTCGATCAGCTTCGACATGGTGGTCAAGACCATGTATCAGACCGGCATTAACATTGCCAAAGCCTTCCGCGAGACCAGCGAGGGCGGCCTTGCCCGCCTCTACCGCAGAGGCCGATAAGCGACCGAATGGAGAATCCGAATATGAATGACTATATCCACCGCGTCCAATACTACGAGACCGACCAGATGGCGGTCGTCCACCACTCGAACTATATCCGCTGGATGGAGGAGGCCCGCGTGGAATTCCTCGACCGGCACGGTATCGGCTTCGTGACCCTGGAGGCCCGGGGCATCCTCTCGCCGGTGATCGGCGTGGAATGCCGCTACCGCCGCCCGACCCGCTTTGACGAGCGGATCCGCGTCCACGTTGAGATCCGGGAATATACCGGCGTCCGCCTGCGCGTGGAGTACGAGATGTACAACGATCAAAGCGGGGAGCTGGTTTCCACCGGCGCTTCCACCCACTGCTTCACCAATATGCAGGGCCGCCCGATCTCCCTGCAGCGGGATTATCCCGACGTGGACGCCGTCCTTGCCGCCGCTGTGATCCCGGCAAAGCAGAAGGATGAATAACGGACCCATTCTGAATCCCTGCATAGCAAAACGGCGCGACCGCCCGGCCGCGCCGTTTTGCTATGCAAATCATTTGTTACGAAGACGCCGAATATCCTCGCCCTCGAAGACGACCAGCTCGTAGTTTCCCAGCAGCCGGGAGGCGATCTGCCCGCCGTATCGCGGCTCCAGATCCTCCGGCCGCAGGTTCGTGGAGATCAGTGTCGCCTTCCGCTCCAGGATCCGGCTGTTGACAAGCTGATACAGGGACGAGATCACCAGCGGCGTCGTCATCTCCGTGCCGAGATCGTCCAGAATCAGCAGGTCGCAGGCCATGTAGCCCTCGATCGCGCCGGGATCCAGCCGGTCGAACTTTACGCCCTCGTAGTCCGAAAACAGCTTTCCCGCGGAGGCGTAGACCACGCCGAAGCCCCGGTCCGTCACCTGCCTGGCGATGCAGGCGGAGAGGAAGGTCTTTCCAAGCCCCGTGGCGCCGGAGAACAGAAGGCTGCCTGCGCCGGGCTGGAAATCGGCGGCGTATTTTCGGCAGTAGTTGAGATTACGCTGCATCAGCTTTCTCGGCGTCGTCCCGATCGAGGGATAATACCGGTCGGGATAGAGGTCGGTCGAGAAGTATTCAAATCGCTCTTTTCCGGTGGGCAGCAGGGGAGAGAGGGCGTGGCGCTGTTCCTGCCGGCAGAGCTCGTGCAGACACTCGCACATTTTTCCGTCCTTGTAGCCGCTCCCGCCGCAGAGATTGCACAGGGGACTGTTATCCAGGGAATCCTCGGAGATTTCCGCGTCGTCCAGAATCCACTGGCGCTCGGCCTGCAATTCCCGGTTCCGCGCACGGATCTGGCGGACGGCCTGGGCCGGATCGCGTCCCTGGTCAAAGCACGCGGCCACGACGGAGGCGGAAGTCCGTCGAAGCTCCCGGTCGATCTCGCGCAGACGGGGAAGTCTGGCATAGGCCTTCGCCAGGTTTTCAGCGGCCTCGGCTTCCTTTTTCCGGTTGTCCGTCTCCAGACGCTGCCTGGCGCGGGACAGAATTTCGCGCGTATAGCTCATTTCATTCCTCCTGCTCCGAGAGCATCCGGTTGACTGCGTCCTGCATCAGAGGGCTGACGGTTTCGCCGTGGCGCTGATAGCCGCCGCGCCCGGACTGCGCCGGCTTGCGGTCTGACGCCTTGATCTGCGCGAGCGTAAACAGGCCCTGGCTCTGCCAGCTCTCCAGGATCTTGTTCATGTATTTCCAGGTCAGGGCTCCGGTGTTCTCACAGGTCTTATCATAGGCCAGGGAGATCACCTCGTCGGGAAAGCCCATTTCCACCCAGGCGAGCAGATACCGTTCCTCCGGCGGGGCGAGCCGTCTGCCGGTGATGCCGAGCAGCTTGCACAGACCGATCAGTCTCTGGCCACGGTTCGTCTCGCTCTGCATAAAGGCTGCCGCCTTCTCCACGGAGTCGATCTGCTCGTCCGCCCAGTGATAGGCCTCCTTTTCGACCGTGCGAAGGGAGGGCATCCGTCCCGTTCCGCGCAGACGGTTCCGCTCCACGCAATAGTGAACCAGGATGTTCACCACCTCGCCCGGCAGGCCGAGATACTCCTCCATGGAGAGCAGGATTTTCAGCTCGTCCACGTTGAGCACCTTGCCGAGACACCGCTGCACCTCGCCAACCAGCTTGCGGAAGCCGGATCTGGGCAGCTCCATCTGCCTGCGGACGTCCTCATCGGTATACTCGGGCGGCTGCGCGGGCTGGATGAAGCGCGGGCTGCGGCTGTCGTCCAGTCCGAGCTGACGGAGCAGAAGGGCGGCGTTCTCCAGCCGCGACTCGCTGAAGCCGGTCACGACCTCGCTCAGTCCGGCTGCGCGGCAGAGGTACAGCATGGCGCTGTCACCGTTTCCGGCTGCAAGCAGTCTGCGGATCGTTTCAGTTGTAAGAATGACTTCCGGCATATCGTGGCCTCCGAATCGTGATCAATTTTGATTATAGCACAAACAGATTCCGCGGACAAGCGCCCTTCTCGTAGAAGAACCGACAAAATACAGCGAGATTTTTTGTCAGCTCTCAATATTTTGTGGGAGAGATATCCTCGCGCCACAAGCTGCGGGGCAGAAAGCAGGAGCCCGCGCGAAGCGTTGCTTGCTCCGCACGGGCTCCGGATTCGATTGCGGGATTACCGGTTTTCCTTGCGCTCCTGCTTGGCTCTGGCGCGTTCTTCCTTTGCCTTCTGCGCCGCTTCCTTGGCCTCGGCTGCGCGCCGGACCTTGTCCTTTTCGGCGGTGTGGTTGGTCATAACGGCCCACTTCTGGAGCTCGAGCCGGACCATATCTTCGCCGCTCTCAATGACGATCTTATCGTCCTTGATGTTTACAATTTTGCCCTCGATGCCGCCGATGGTCGTGATCTGATCGCCCTTGTGCAGGGATGCGCGAAGCTGTTCGGCTTCCTTCTTCTTTTTGCTTTCCGGGCGGAGAATCATGAAGTAGAACACGGCGACAAAGGCAACCAGCATAAGGATCATCGTGTAGCCGCCGCCGCCGGTTGGGTTCGCGGTTAAATACTGAAGCATAAACGTACCTCCAAAAATTGGTTTCTATGATTATACATGGGATTTAAGCAGAATGCAAGCAGTATTTTTCCGTTTTAAATTCTTCTGCTCAGTTTTTCGCTGTATTCCGCGCGGAAGGCGGCAAAGCGGCCCTCGTCGAGCGCCTGGCGGATGCGCTCCATCAGCTTGTTGTAGAAATACAGGTTGTGCATCACGCTCAGCCGCAGGGCCAGAATCTCCTCCGCCTTGAACAGGTGGTGCAGATAGGCGCGGGAATAGCGGCGGCAGACCGGGCAGTCACAGGCGGAGTCGATGGGACTCTCGTCGCGCTCGTATTTGGCGTTCTTGAGGTTGATCGCGCCGTCCCAGGTAAACAGCCGCGCGTGGCGGGCGTTGCGGGCCGGCATCACGCAGTCGAAGAAATCCACGCCGCGCGCCACGGCCTCGATGATGTTGGACGGCGTTCCCACGCCCATCAGATAGCGGGGGCGGTCCGCAGGGAGCCAGGGCTCGACGGCCTCGATGATCTCATACATCACCTCGGTCGGTTCACCGACAGCCAGACCGCCGATGGCGTAGCCGGGGAGGTCCAGATCGGCCACCATCTTGGCGTGCTCGATGCGAAGGTCAGGATAAGCGCCGCCCTGGTTGATGCCCCAGAGCATCTGCCGGGGGTTCACGGTTTCGGGCAGGGCGTTCAGCCGGGCGTTCTCTGCCTTGCAGCGAACCAGCCAGCGGTAGGTGCGCTGCATCGACTGCTTCACGTACTCGTAAGGGGAGGGGTTTTCCACGCACTCGTCAAAGGCCATGCAGATATCGGAGCCCAGGTTGGACTGGATCTGCATGCTCTCCTCCGGGCCCATGAAAATCTTCCGCCCGTCGATGTGGGAGGCGAAGTAGACGCCCTCCTCCCGGATCTTGCGCAGACCTGCAAGGGAGAAAACCTGGAAACCGCCGGAGTCGGTCAGAATGGGCTTGTCCCAGGTCATAAAGCGGTGCAGTCCGCCCAGGTCGCGGATCAGCCGGTCGCCTGGCCGCAGATGCAGGTGATAGGTGTTGGAAAGCTCCACCTGGCAGCCAATCTCCACCAGATCCTTCGCGCTCAGACCGCCCTTGATGGCAGCCTGGGTACCGACGTTCATAAACACCGGCGTCTGAACCGTTCCGTGTGCGCAGGTGAACACGCCTCGCCGGGCCGCGCCCTCCGTTTTTACAAGTTCAAACATAGACGTGCTCCTGTATGATTGGATAGATTCATTCCGCCCTCGCTCCCCGGCAAAGCGGGATCCTTGTCCCGGGGCAGATTCTCCGGGCATGGGGGAACGACGTCGGCAAAGAAGGGATCGATGGTGCGCCGAAATCTTTCGTTGGCTTTTTCCTCGGAGATCCCATAGAAAAACAGGTAACCACTGTCAGAATACCAGTTATCCATGGTCGGATCGAATACGTAATAGACGTCCCCGAGCTTTGCGATATTCCAGTAAAAGGAGTAGATCGCGTGGGGGTTTTCCTCCGTCCCGCCGTAGGTCGTCCCGCTTACCTGAAGGCAGTCGTAACCAGCCAGGTTCATGATGGTATAGAACCATGCGCTGATTCCGTAGGGCCCGGCGTGGTTGTCTACGATCGCATTGTACAGCGGACAGTATTCGTTCGTCTCTTCGTCGAAATGGGTTTCATACTCAACAGAGTTGACCACGATAGAATAGAGTGCGACGGGGTACTCTTCCGGGTCCTCTGTATAGGAACCCAGCATCGTGCGCAGGATCACACGGCAGGCTTCCACAGCCAGATGATGCTTTTGGAGCTTTTCCGTGCTGCAGTTGGTGAGATATACAGTCAGAAAGCGATAGGCTTCTCCGGAGGCGTCTGTTAGATCCTTCGTGACCGAAAATCTTGGGCGGGCGTCATAGAGAGGATAGGTGGCGTTCAGCATCTCTACGATTTCAGAGACGTCTCTGGCCCGAAGGCACCTGGTGGGGAAGCAGAATTTTAAAGAACCCAGTTCCAGTGCATAATCAAACGCTGAGAAAAGCAGCCGATAGTCTTCCGAAAGAAGGTTTTCAAAATAGCGCGTCCGGGGCAGGGGCTCCAGCTCTTTCAGGCGGCCTTCCAGCGTTGCAATATCCAGGATAACAATTCTGGCACCTTTGTCAGTCTCTAAACGGAATCCGACCTGATCAACGTAGAGCATCTGATCCTCCGGCAGATCATTGTCCCCGAATATCTTTCGCGCAGAAGCCCCCTCTCCGGTGAGGCGGGCAGACTCCGTTTCAGCGCTCTCCGGCGGTGCGGCGTCAGATTCGGAAGCCGTGACGACGGAGGCGCTTTCTTCTTTGCTGGATACGATTGGCTTGTCCGGACCGTTTACACATGCGGATAATAGGGAAATGAGCAGGATCATAACGAGAGAAAGACCGACAGCCCGGATCGGATGCGTTTGATTCATGACTTGCACGCTCCTTTGGCGTAAGTGCAAATAATGCGGAAGATACAGCATTGTCTATATTATATGGGATAATTCCCATGCAGTCAACAGCAATATCACAATAAAATCAACCAAAAAACATTAAATTTCCAATCGAAAGTCCGATATTTCACGTTCGCACCCATTGACTTTATCTCCGCAAATTGATAAAATAACAAAATAGAGGATCGCGGCGGGTCTGCTGCGTTTCCCGGAATGCAATCCAACCAAGGGAAATAGGAGCGGGTATGGAACAGATCATCACAACCAATGGACTGACCAAGGTCTACGGCAAGAAAACGGCGGTCAAGGACGTCAGCATGCACGTTCCCACCGGCTGCATCTACGGCCTGATCGGTCGCAACGGCGCCGGAAAGACGACCATCATGCGGATGCTCAGCGGCCTCTCAGAGCCCACACGCGGCAGCTACGCCCTGTTCGGCAAAACCGGCATCGAGATGCGGAAGCTTCGCCGCCGGGTCGGTATTCTCATTGAATCGCCGGGCATCCTGCCGAATCTCTCCGCGTTTGACAACGTCAAGGCCAAGTGTATCGCCCTCGGCGCATTTACGCCATCCTACGCCGAAGGCATCCTGGATACCGTCGGCCTTGCCGATGCCGGACGAAAGCTTCCCGCCCGGAACTTTTCGATGGGTATGCGGCAGCGGCTTGGGCTTGCGCTGGCCCTGGTCGGCGATCCGAAGCTGCTGCTTCTGGACGAACCGATCAACGGTCTCGATCCGCAGGGCATCCTGGAGATCCGCTCCATTCTGGTTCGCCTGCGCGACGAGCGGGGGATGACCGTGATGATTTCCAGTCACATTCTCGACGAGCTGGCCAAGGTGGCCGATTTCTTCGGGATCATCAATGACGGCGATTTGATCGACGAATTCTCCGCCGAGGAGCTGCACCGCCGCAGCGGCCGCTGTGTCGTGATTCGCGCCGGCGAACCGAATGCGGTCCGGCCTGTTTTGGAATCGCTCGGCATTCACGACGTCAGTGTAGAGCCGGACGGCTCCCTTCGTGTGAACGAGCAGATGGAGCGCACGGCGGACATGGCCGCCGCCATCATCGGCGCGGGGCTTCCGCTGTCCGAGATCTTTCTCCGCACGGCCTCTTTGGAGGAATACTATCTCAGCCGGACGGGAGGTGTCCGCAATGTCTGATTTGCTCCGCATGGATTGCTTCTGCCTGCGCCGCAAGCGCTCCGTCATGGTCTGCCTCATCCTGGCCTTCGTATTTGCCCTCGTTGAGACGCCGCTGGCGGCGCTGTTTCGGTGGCTTCTGCATGTCGATGAACGCATTCCGCCCACGCCAGTGTCCGAAATCCTGAAAAACCCCTATTCCTCGATCAGCCGGATGCTTCTGTTTCTGGGAGTCAGCGGCTTCTACTTTGCGGATCAGGAGGGCGGCTTTATCAAGACGATTGCAGGCCAATTTCCCAGACGGTCTTATATCGCGGTTTCCAAATTTTTCGTGACCGCTCTGCCCGTCGCCGTCTTTGCTCTGGCCGGCATTCTGGGCGACCTGATCGGCAGAAGCGTCTTCTACGGCGTCGTCTTCGACGCTGAGATTCCGGCGGCGCTGGGCAAGCTGCTTTTGAAGCTTCTGCTTGCCCATGCGGTTTGCACGATCCTCCTGATGGTTGTTTCAGCGCTCCGGCTCAAAGCGCTTGGGATCACACTGTCTGTTCTGTTCGGACTGGGCTTCAGCGGCATGATTTACGACCTGATCAGTCTGGTCTTCTATCAACTCTTCAAAAAGCATTTCGAACTGGGTGACTATATGCCTGACCAGATCCTCGCAGCCGACGACCCGAAAACCGTGCTTGCCCTTGTGTCTGCGGGTGTCACCATCGCGCTGTTCCTGTACCTGTCCGTATGGCTCTATAACCGTCGCGACGTCAGATGATTCTGACTGCGCATAAATCTGCATCAACAAATTAGGAGGAATCACATCATGGAAACCCAAGCGAAAAAGCATTCTGTCGGCGGCATTATCTTTCTGATCCTCAGCATTCTCCTTGCGGCTACGTCCCCCTTGTTCTTCGGTGTGATCGGCGGCGGCGTTGCCGTCCTGTTCGCGATCATCGCCATGATCTTCGCCTTCTCTCGCCTGAAGAAGGGCGGCAAGGGCAAGGGCGTCGTCATTGTCAGCGTTCTTTCCATCGTTCTGGCTGTCATTATGACAATCACCTCTGTCTCCACTTATAAGAAGCTCCACGAGGCCGCGCTGAGCACCGGCAAGACTCCGCTGATCGCCAAGTACCTCGATAACCCCTACATGGGCATGATCGGCTTCATCTCCAACGCGACGAAGAGCGAGAACGTCGATTTCGATCAGCTTCAGGCCGAGATCGACTATCTGAACGAGCTGGAAGCCGCCCAGGCCACCGCAGAAAAGTAAACGGCCCGTCCGCAGACGAAGCGTAGACCAAGCAGCGCCCCCGCACCGATCGTTCGGTGCGGGGGCGCCGTGCATTATTCTTTCAAACGGACTCCTTTACCTTTTTCGGTGAGGAATCCTCAAATGCCAAAACAGGACTAAAACAAATCACTGTGCGTCCCGGTTCGTGAGAGGATCAAATAAAGCGCAGTATGATCGTGGCAATAAATCAGCAGCCAATCCGGCTGGATATGGCATTCCCGAAATCCGATATAATCTCCAATTAAATCATGATCCCGATATTTAGGTCCCAGCGTTTTCCCCTGAGCAAGCAGATCAATGACCGCTTCCAATTGATTCAGCTTGTAGCCGCGTTTCTTTGCCAGCCGCAAATCCTTTTTAAACTGATTGGTGGGTCTTAGCTCATACTTCTTCATTCAGAATATCCTCGAACATTTCATGCGCATCACGGTAGCTTTTGAACAGCTCCGGATGCTTTTGCATATATTCGACCTCGCGAAGGGCCGCTCTGGTTTCTGCGTTGGGAACCTCAGTTGTGATGTCAAAGGGAATTCTCTGTTCTTTCACCACACGCTTGGCAAACATATTGAACACAGCGCTGACAGATAAACCCACCTCATTGCAGAACGCATCAAACTGCGTCTTCGTTGCATCATCCATCCTGATATTGACATTGGCCATATAAAGCACCACCTTTCTGTAAATAGTATATGCGATAAAAGATGGTTTGTCAATACAATTATTGACAAACCATCTAAAAATAATATAAAAATCATAGAATGATCATGGCGTCGCCGAAGGAGAAGAAGCGGTAGCGCTGTTCAACGGCAACTTCATAGGCGTGCAGCACGTTTTCCCTTCCGGCAAAGGCGGAGACCAGCATAATCAGCGTGCTCTCGGGCAGATGGAAATTTGTGATCAGCGCGTCCATCGCCTTGAAGCGGTAGCCGGGATAGATGAAGATATCCGTCCAGCCGGAGCGCTCGGTGAAGCTGCCGTCCTCGGCTGCAAAGGATTCGATCGTGCGGCAGGAGGTGGTTCCGACGCAGACGATCCTTCCGCCCTCCCGCCGGGTGCGGTTGAGCAGATCGGCGGTCTCCTGCGAGAGCATGCAGAACTCCGAATGCATCTGGTGTTCCGTGATCTCCTCGGCCTTGACCGGGCGGAAGGTGCCGAGGCCGACGTGGAGGGTCACCCAGGCCAGATTCACGCCCTTGTCCCGGAGCTTTTGCAGGAGCTCCGGCGTAAAGTGCAGACCGGCGGTCGGCGCGGCGGCGGAGCCGTTGACGCGGGAATAGACGGTCTGATACCGTTCCTGATCCTCCAGCTCCTCCTTGATATAGGGGGGCAGGGGCATCTTGCCAAGCTGGCTCAGGACCTCCAGGAAGATGCCCTCGTAGCGGAAGCGGACCTTTTTCTTGCCGTCGTCCAGGGCCTCCACGACCTCGGCGGTGAGCTGTCCGTCGCCGAAGCAGAGCTGCGTGCCGACCGGGGTCTTCCGGCCCGGGCGCGTCAGGCATTCCCAGACGTCGCCGCCGGTATCCTTGAGCAAAAGGACCTCCACAGCCCCGCCGCTGGGAACGCGGTGGCCCATCAGACGGGCCGGAAAGACGCGGGAATCGTTCAGAACCAGCGTGTCGCCGGGCTTGAGATAGTCGATCACGTCGTAAAAATGCCTGTGCTCGATCTGTCCGCTCTCCCGGCCGAGAACCAGCAGTCGGGAGCTGTCGCGCTTCTGAAGCGGCGTCTGCGCGATCAGCTCCGGCGGAAGCTCATAGTAAAAATCATGGGTTTTCAAATCAGTATCCTCTTTCGGCGGCAAGCCGCCATTTTTTGTTTTGACTATTATACATGGATTCCCGCGATTCGTCAAGCCGCATAATGACCCCGTTTCCTGAATATGCTGTTCCGGAAACGGAGGTAATGTCATTATGAAAAAGCCTGTATTTCGCGGCGCCTGTACCGCCCTCGTCACGCCCTTCCGCAACGGTGGGATCGACTATGAAACCCTGGATCGCCTGCTCGATACCCAGCTTGCCGCCGGGATCGAGGCCCTGGTCATCTGCGGCACCACCGGAGAGGCCGCGACCCTGGATCAGCCGGAGACCCTTGCCATCATCGCCCATTGCGTCCGATACTGCGGCGGCAAAACCAAGCTGATCGCCGGGACCGGCGGGAACAATACCGCCAAGGCCGTGGAGACTGCGCGCGCTGCGGCGGCCCTCGGCGTGGACGCCCTGCTCAGCGTCACGCCCTACTATAACCGCTGTACCCAGGAAGGTCTGCTTGCCCATTACGGCGCGATCGCAGCCGCTACGAGCCTGCCGGTTCTGCTCTACAACGTGCCGTCCCGGACCTGCGTGGACATTTCCCCGGAAACCGTGGCAAGACTGGCGGAGCTTCCGACGGTTGCCGGCATCAAGGAGGCTAACCCGGACGTCAGCCGTCTGCTCCGGCTTCGGGCGCTCTGCGGTCCCGATTTCCCGATCTACTGCGGCAGCGACGACCGGATTCTGCCCTTTATGGTCTGCGGCGCAATCGGGGCGGTGTCCGTTCTGAGCAATCTGCGGCCGGAGGCCGTCAAGGCGCTCGTGGACGCAGCCCTGCGCGGTGAGTACGCCCGTGCACTCCAGCTTCAGATGGACCAGCAGGATCTGATCGAGGCCCTTTTCTCGGAGGTCAGCCCCATTCCCATCAAGGCTGCGCTGGCCCTCTCCGGCCTGGACGTCGGGACCTGCCGCCTGCCTCTGACGCCGCCCGGCGAAAGCCTGCTTTCCCGCCTGAAGCTGGCGCTTGGGCAGGACGACCGCGAGACGGCCTGAACCCAAAACCGGACGGTTTTCTGCCATGCCGACAGAAAACCGTCCGGTTTCAAATTGTGAGGGGATCTATCTGCTCGCGTCCAGCATGCGCTTTTCGCGGTCTGTGCAGGTGAACAGCAGGATCTGACGCTGCCTGCCGAGCTCGCGCAGAACCTCCAGCGCGACCCGCAGGCGCTCGTCGTCAAAGTAGACCAGAGCGTCGTCCAGAATGATCGGACAGTCGGGCAGAAGTAGATCGCAGATCGCCAGCCGCAGGGCCAGGTAGAGCTGATCCACTGTGCCGCCGCTCAGATAGCTCAGGGAGCGATCGGTCGTGCTGCCGGTGGGATGAACGGTCACGCGCATCGCCCGATCCAGGGTCACGCGGTCATACTTTCCTTCGGTCAGACGATAGAAAAGCTCGCCCGCCTTTTTGCAGAGCAGGGGCGCAAAGCGCTCGCGCAGGGTCTCGTCGGCGCGTGCAAGCTCCTTGCGTGCAAGCTGCATGGCGGCGTAACGCTGATCCAGCCGTGCCAGCCGCACCTGCTTTTCTTCGCGTTCCGCCTCCAGCCGCAGGGGATCACCGAGCTGCTGGAGGGAGCCTGCCAGCCGGTCGGCCTCGGAGCGGAGCGGGATGATCGCCTCGCGGCTCCGGCTCAGCCGGTCGCGGATCATGGCGGGATCGTAGGCGTTTAGCTCCTCGTTCGGCTCCTCCTCGGCCTCGCCTTCGCCCTCGTGTTCCTTCAGGAGGGAATACTGCTCCGCGCGCTGGCGTTCGGTCCGGGTGGCGCGCTCCAGATCCTGTCGGGACCGTAAGCCGTCCTGAATCCAGGCCTCTGCGTCCTCCAGGGTCGGGCAGACTGCGCCGCGCAGGGCCAGCTCGCCCAGCAGAACGTCCGTTTTTTCACGCAACTCATCGTCCCGGAGCTTTCTGCCGGCGGCAGTTTCCTCCGCGTCAGCCCTTGCGGCACGATAGCCGTCGATCTCCCGGCGCAGCTCCGCCGCGCGGGCGTGAAGCTGATCGGCGCTCTCGCAGCCGAATTTCTGCAGGATTTCAAACGCCGCCTTTTTGGCGCGGGTGATTCGGTTCGCCGTCCGGTAATGCCAGATCGTAACGCCGAGAATGACCGCGCAGCCAAGGCCGAACAGAACCCAGAACAGGGCGGGGTGCAGCTCGTTCAAACGGTCGCGGAAGTAATAGCCGCAGAGGATCGGAAGAAAACCGAGCAGCATGCCTGCGAGAGAGCGCAGCGACAGCTTCCAGAGCTTCGGCATCGTCTCAGCCTCGCGCACCTGACGGAGGGAGGCTTCAAAGCATTCGTCCTCCGTTTTGATCTCATCCGGCGTCATGTGGATATAGTGCCGGAAAGGATTGCGTTCAGGCTCGTCCGGGAACTCGACGGGTGACATGGAATCCTCCATCTTCGCGGTCTGGACGGTCTTTTCGAGCTGCCGCACCTTAGCCTGCAGCGACTCCAGCGTTTCGGCGTCGGGGAGCTTTTCACAGGCAGCGGCCAGCGTTTCCCGTTCCGATTGTGCCTCTGAAAGCCGCTGGCGGCTGTCCGCTGCGGCACGGCGCAGACGCGCTCGCTCCCGGCGCTCCAGGGCAGCGTGGATCCTTGCCAGCTCCGCCTCCTCCGCCTGACGGGTCCGGATCTCGCCCAACAGATTGTTCTGCCGTTTGCGCAGATCGGCCGCTTCGTCGAGCGTCTGGTCGATTTCCTCGATCTCGCTCCGCAGCCGGGGCAGGATTCCGCTCTGGTTGTATTGGAGGGCGTTTTGCAGCTTCTTGAGTTTATCTGCGACCTCGCCGTAGGCGTAATCCTCGCTGCCTGCCGTAACCAGGCCGCTCAACCGTTTTTCAAGCTCCGGGTCCGAGGAGATCGCCGCCCCGCGCTGACGCAGAAGGGCGCTTCGCTGGAATACCGGCTCCGTAACGCCCGTGAGGGCTTCGCCGCAGGACGCGGCGGTCAGCTCCGGGACAGAAAGTCCGGTAGCTGCGTCCGAAGCGCGAAGGGTGCCGAGCGGGGTCAGCGCCGAGGTCCGTTCCAGAACGACGCTCCGGCCCTGCCATTCGACCTCGATCCGGCCCTCCATCGGGTTTCCGTTCCAAGGCTCGTACTTGGTCTTTACCGGAAGCTCCGCGCCCTTGCCGCGCGCGCGGGTATCCACGCCGTAGAGCATCGCGGTCAAAAACTCCGCCCAGGTCGATTTTCCGGTCTCGTTGCCGCCGCTGATCACGTTCAGCCCCGGCTGCAAGTCGAGCTTCTTGCGATCCAGCCGTCCAAAGGTCGCCTGCATGGATTTCAGCTTCATTCTGCGCGCACCTCCCGTCCTTCCAGAAGATCGCGTCCGAGCTTTGCAGCAAGCGCCACGGTACGGCGATCCTCATCCTCGGCCTTTTCGTAGATCTCCAGCATCCGCTGGAGGAAGATGCCCTTCAGACTGTCCGCTCCGCAATCTTCCCAGACGTCTTTGGGCGGGAGGGTCTTGTCCACGAGCTCCAGAGTGTCAAACCGACCGCCGAAGGCGCGCTGCAGGGCGTTCAGATCCGGGGTCTGACATTCTCCCGTCAAGGTCAGGCGGCAGATCGTCTGCGCCGCGTTCGCGGGAATCGCAGCTTCGATCTCGGAGAAAACGTCGTTTTGAACGTCAACGCTCAGACGAAGATACTGCTTCGCGCCGAGCGGAACCGGCAGGACCCGGCAGCCGGAGCCGTCCACCTCCACGTAGAAAGCGCCCTTCTCGCCGGTCTCGTCAAAGCCGCGGCCCATTGCGCAGCCGGGAATGCCGACGGTGGTGCCTCCGACGCTGCGAAGACTGTCCTCGTGGACGTGGCCCAGGGCCAGATAGTCCAGATTGGAGCCTGCAACGTCAGCAACGGAGATTGAGTTGTAAAGCCCGTCGCGGTCCGAGAGCTCGCCGTGGATGACCATGACCGAGCGGTTCCCGTCCGCCTCCGCGCAGAAGCCGCGCATCAGGCCCGTTGCATGCGGCCCCGTGAAGGCGGCGCCGTAAACGGTCACGCCTTCCAGCCGGACCGCCTCCACCTGCTCGCTTTGGAAAACGTGGACGTTTTCCGGCCAGTTTACGGTCGCGTAGACCGAGGAAGGCGTGTAGCAGTCGTGGTTGCCCGGGGCAATGAAGACCCGCGCCCGGCATTGACCGAGCAGCCTGCAGAGCAGGTCCGTTGTGTCGCGGTAGACCTCGTCCGAGTCAAAGAGATCTCCCGCAAGCAGCAGCAGATCGCACTCCCGCTCGTTGCATTCCCGGATCAGCCGGGTCAGGACCTCGCGCTGTTCTTCGCGCCGGTCAGCCGCCTGATCGGGCCGCATCGCTGCAAAGGGACTGTCCAGATGGAGGTCAGCCGCGTGCAGAATCCGTATCATGATACCAAATCCTTTCTGTACCGGTGCAGCGCCCGGTCACGGAATCCAAAGTGAAAAGTACGCCTTCTAATTTGCAGGGGCCGGGCGCGGTCTCATAGCGGCTGTTCAGCCCGCCGCGGAAGGTCGCAACGGACTGCTCCGGCCGGACGCCGAGGATGGAATAGATCGGGCCGGTCATGCCCAGATCGCTCACGTAGCCGGTTCCCTTTGGCAGGATCATGTCGTCCGCCGTCGGCACGTGGGTGTGCGTTCCCCAGACCGCCGAGACCCTTCCGTCCAGATGCCAGCCCATCGCCAGCTTCTCGGAGCTGGCCTCGGCGTGGAAATCCAGCAGGACGATCTTCGTTTCGATTTGCTTCAACAGCTTCTCGGCCAACAAAAAAGGATTGTCCGGGCCGAACGCCATATTGCACCGCCCGATCAGATTCATCACCGTGATCGGTCCGACCTTTGAATCGTAGACCCCGACGCCGCGACCGGGGTAAAGGGGAGAGTCGTTTGCAGGGCGCAGAATGTAGCGGTTGTCGTCCAGAAACCGGGCGATCTCCTTGCGGTTGTAGCTGTGGTTGCCGAGAGTGATCACGTCCGCGCCGGCGTCCAGAATCGCCTCGGCCTGCCGGGGCAGAATGCCCACAACAGCAGCGTTCTCGCCGTTGACGACGCAGAAATCCGCCGCGCAGTCCTTCTTGAGCCGCCGCAATGACTTCGTCAAAAGCCGGACGCCGGCGTCCCCGCAGACGTCTCCTACGGCCAAAACTCTAAAATCCATTTGACCTCATGCCTTTCGCAGGATGCGGAAGTACAGAATCCTTCCGTCTTCGACTTGCGATTATTATAATCCATTTTTTGCCGGGAAACAAGCCCCTGCCGAAAAAAACGCGGCCCGGATCGCGCGTTCATGAATTATACGGGCAACTTTTACAAAAAATTCACCGATTTGGGAAATCTCACGCTATAATAAAATAGAAAAAGACATACCGTGAAAAGAAGGGAGTAATCACCGTGGCAACCAAGATTTTGATCGTGGAAGACGACGCCAACATTGCCGACCTGCTTCGGCTGTATCTGGAAAAGGAAAAATACGAGGTGCAGATTGCTTCGGACGGCGGTCAGGGCGTGGAGCAGTTCCGCAAGTTCCGCCCCGATCTGGTTCTGCTTGACCTGATGCTGCCCGTCATGGACGGCTGGGCAGTCTGCCGGACCATTCGCTCTGAGGCCAAGACGCCCATCATCATGCTCACCGCGAAGGGAGAGCTTGACGACAAGGTCACCGGTCTCAAGCACGGTGCGGACGACTACATCACCAAGCCCTTTGAAATGCGCGAGGTCCTGGCCCGGATCGAGGCCGTGCTTCGCCGCAGCGGGACGGAGCCCGAAAAGGACAGCAAGCGTCTGGTCTTCGATAAGCTCATCATTGATATGGACTCCTTCGAGCTGACCGTGGACGGGAAAAAGATCCCGACCCCGCCGAAGGAGATGGAGCTGCTCTACCATCTGGCCTCTACGCCGAACCGCGTCTACCAGCGCAATAAGCTGTTGGACGAGGTCTGGGGCTTCGACTACTTTGGCGATACCCGTACCGTGGACGTCCACATCAAGCGTCTGCGCGAAAAGCTGGAGGGCGTTTCCGACCAGTGGTCGCTCAAGACCGTCTGGGGCGTCGGCTATAAGTTCGAGGTGGTATAAGCCGTGAAGCGGAGCTTTTCGAGCCAGATCGTTCTGACGCTCTGTCTCATTTTCCTGACCATGATCATTCTCTCCGGCGCGACGCAGTTCATCTACTACCGCGCTTCGTTGGATCTGGCCCGGAGCGAGCTCTCCAGCGTGGTGGAGGCCGAGTCCGGCGTTCTGAGCTTCCTGCCGGCTTCAACCGCCCGGAACAACCAGCAGATCCGCATCCAGCTCAATTATACGGCGCGCGCGACCGGCAAGGATACGATCGTCTGCGATGAAAACGGCGTGATCACCGCCTGCTCCTGCGGGCTGCAATCCTGCGAGCATCTGGGCAGTCAGCTTCCGACCGCCTTTCTGGATCTGGCCAAGTCCTCAGATACCGGCTTTTCGGCCAAGGCTCTTCTGGAATGCTACGACGATACGCGCATGGCGGCGGTGAAGCTCGTGACGGACAGCGGCGGGCGCACCGAATACGTGATCGCCTCGGTTCCGACTGAGCGGATCCTCAACCGGATGAGTGTGAGCTTCAAGCTCAACCTGATCGTCATGCTCATGGTCATACTGCTCTCCATCCCGATCGTCTGGTGGATTGTCCAGCGGCAGACAAAGCCCATCAAGCTGATGACGACAGCCGCCCGCCGAATGGCGCACGGGCAGATGGACGTCCGGGTCCCGACCTCAAGCACGGATACCGCCGAGCTCAACGAGCTGGCTGTGGCCTTCAACAATATGTCGCAGGCCCTGGCTCAGTCCGAGCGCAAGCGTGAAGAATTTGTGGCGAACGTCAGTCACGAGCTCAAAACGCCGATGACCACGATCTCCGGCTATATGGACGGAATGCTCGACGGAACGATTCCGCCGGAGCAGCAGCGGAAGTATATGGAGATCATCTCCGGGGAGGTCAAGCGCCTGTCCCGTCTGGTGCGGAGCATGCTTGAGGTCTCGCGCATCCAGGATAAGGGCATCCCGGCCGAGCGGAAGCGGAGCTTCGATCTCTGTCAGGTCGTGGGCGAGGTCCTTCTGAGCTTTGAGCAGAAGATCAACGGCAAGTCTCTGAACGTCGAGACGGACCTGCCCGACGCCGGCGCGATTTCCATGGCCGATCCGGACGCAATCACCCAGGTCGTGTATAACCTGATCGACAACGCGGTCAAATTCTGCCCCGAAAAAGGCACCCTCGGTCTGCGCGTGAAGGAGGCAAAGGGCGGAAAGTATCTGGTCTCCGTCTCAAACACCGGGCCGACGATCCCGGCTGAGGAGCTTCCCCTGGTTTTTGACCGCTTCCACAAAACCGACAAGAGCCGATCCGTGGACCGCGACGGTTGGGGCCTGGGTCTCTATATCGTGAAAACCATCATCCTCGCCCACGAGGAAGACATCTACGTGACGAGCCGCGACGGCGTGACGGAATTCACCTTCACAATGCCGAAGACGGCCAAGTCCTGATCCAAAACCAAAACGAAGCGTGGTGAATCCCCTTGCAAGACAGAAGTACGCCTATGGAGGCGGAGGTTCTGGAGATTCCGGCTGATCCGGCGCAGGCCGCGCCCGAAAACAGCTACGGAACCGCCGTACGGCCGAAGCCCAAGCGCAATTACGTGTGGCTGTGGGTCCTCTTTGGCCTGACGGTGATCGTCCTTTGCTCCTTCGCCGTGGCAGCCACGGTTCTGAACGTCCGCCTGGAGCGCAGCGAGAACGGCTGGAACCTGCGTCTGCCGGAACGGAATTCCTCCGCCGGCAGCGGCCTCGTCCGCGATCTGCCCGTTTCCGGGAGCGCGGGCGGAACCCAGACGTTCCGGCCGGATTCGGATCATTCCATTCAGCTTCATCTCTCCCAGGACGGCTCCGAGGCCCACACGGACAGCGCCACAGACCTCTATCAGGCGGTTTCGCCCTCCGTCGTCTGCCTGGAGGTACCCACCTATTACGGGACCGTCAGTCTGACCGGCGTCGTGCTGTCCGAGGACGGCTATCTGCTCACCGCGGCTGCCGAGCTTGGCGGGGCGACGGAATATAACGTGATCTTTTCCGACGGCTCCACCGCATCGGCCCGCCGCGTGGAGACGGACCGCGTGACCGGACTGACCCTGCTCAAGGCCGAGGCAAACGGCTTGACGCCCGTTACCTTCTCCTCGGACGAGGGATCGGTCGGGCAGCCGGTCTATCTGATCAGCAATCCCTTTGGCAGCGCCGTACCGAACGTCCTGAGTGAGGGTATGATCTCTGCGGTCCAAAGCCAGGAGGTGAACGGCGAGCGGTATCAGCTCTTGCTGACTTCCGCAGAGCGCCAGAGCGAGGGCGGGGGCATCCCGATCTTCGACGACCGCGGCGGACTGGTCGGTCTCACCACGCCGATTGCCCAGTATTTTCTGAGCGGCCGGTCTGACCCCTGCTTCGCCCTCTGCTCGGCCGACCTGCAGCGTCTGGTTGACGAGCTGACGGTTCGCAGTGATTCCTATGACCGGATCGGCCTGCGGGTGGAGGAGATCTCCGCCGCCATGGTCAGCTATTACCGCTTCCCCGGCAGCCTCTGGATCACGGATATCAGCATCAATTCTTCCCTGTACGGCTCTCTGGCGGTCAATGACGTGATCACTGCGGTCAACGGCGTCACCGTCCAGACCCTTTCGGAATACGAAGCCGCTCTGGATGCGGCAAGCTCCACCGGCACGATCCGCCTGACGATCTACCGCAGCGGCTTCTTCTATTACGTCCGTATCCCCGTAAACAGCACGTAGCGCTTCGCGCTTTTCACCGGCGCACCCCTTCGGGCGCGCCGGTTTTCACAGTCTCACGCCGGTTTGCATAGACTGCCGTGAAAGGTGGTGCGACTGTATGACCCGTGAAACAGAACAGGCGATCTGGAGCCGTGTGCGCGGCCCCGGAGCCATGAACGCGGAGACGGCCCTGCTTCCCGAGCGCCTGGAGCAGTTGATTTTGGACCAGAAGCGCAACGCTGCCCAGCTCCGGCAGCTGTCGAGAAGGCTTTCCGGCCACGGGCGTGCGCTGCTGATGCGCATGGCAGGGGAGAGCGACGACCGTGCCCGCGAGCTGACGGCGGTGCATTATCTGCTGACCGGACGCAGACTCCGGCTCCAGCCGAAGCCGGAGCCGCTCCCGCGGGATCTGCCCGAGGCCCTGCGGACGGCGAGCCTGCGTCAGCAGGAGGCGGCGCGGTCCTTTGCCGCCCTCGCAGGCGACTTCTCCGACTGGTCGGAGACCTTTTCCCGCATGGGGCGCGATTCCCGAAGCACGCTGGAGCGAATCACCCGGCTGCTCCGGGCGCAAATGCGCTGAAAGTTCGGAAAATAACGAAAAAAGACTTTTTTTATGCGAAACAGTGTGATATAATAAATCAGATTTCTGATGAAGACTCCGACGGGGCGCATCGCCCCGCACAGAAAGGACATGCTATGGGACTGATTACCAAGCTATTCGGCACCACCTCCGAGCGGGAGGTCAAGCGCCTGAAGCCCATCGTAGATAAAATCGAAGCCCTGGAGCCCGTCTACCAGGCCCTTTCCGACGAGGACCTGCGCGGCAAGACTGAGGAATTCCGGACCCTTCTGGCCGGGGGCAAGACGCTCGACGACGTTCTTCCGGACGCCTTTGCCGCCGTCCGCGAAGCTGCCTGGCGTGTGCTGGGCATGAAGCCCTATCGGGTCCAGTTGATCGGCGGCCTGATCCTCCACCAGGGCAGAATCGCCGAGATGAAGACCGGCGAAGGCAAGACCCTGGTCGCCATCCTGCCGGCCTATCTGAACGCCCTCTCCGGCGAGGGCGTCCATATCGTCACGGTCAACGACTATCTGGCGAAGCGCGACTCCGAGTGGATGGGCAAGGTCTATCGCTTCATGGGTCTCAAGGTCGGACTCATCATCCATGATAAGTCCGCCGAGGAACGCCGCGCGGCCTATCAGGCAGACATTACCTACTGTACGAACAACGAGCTTGGCTTTGACTACCTGCGCGACAACATGGCGATCTACAAGCGCGATCAGGTCCAGCGCGGTCACAGCTTTGCGATCGTTGACGAGGTGGACTCCATCCTGATCGACGAGGCCCGTACCCCGCTGATCATCTCCGGTCAGGGTGACGACAGCTCCAACCTCTATTCGATGGCGGACGCCTTCGTCTCCCGCCTGCGCCGCAAGGTCTATGCGACCACCGACGACAAGCAGAGCCATGACGACGACGACTGCGATTACTACGTGGATGAAAAGGACCGCTCCGTCCAGCTCACTGCAGTCGGCATCAAGAAGGCCGAGCAGTATTTCGGCGTGGAGAACCTGGCGGACGTCGAAAACTCCACCCTTTCCCACCACATCAATCAGGCCATGCGCGCCCGCGGTATTATGAAGCGGGACGTGGACTACGTGGTCAAGGACGGCGAGGTCATCATCGTGGACGAGGCCACCGGCCGTCTGATGTACGGCCGCCGCTACAACGAGGGCCTGCACCAGGCAATCGAGGCCAAGGAGGGCGTGGAGGTCGCCAAGGAGAGCAAGACGCTTGCCACCATTACCTTCCAGAACTTCTTCCGTCTTTACGCGAAGCTCTCCGGCATGACCGGCACGGCGATGACCGAGCAGGAGGAATTCAACGGCATCTACGCGCTGGACGTCGTTGAGATCCCCACGAACAAGCCCGTCATCCGCAAGGACTATCCCGACGTCGTCTACAAGACCGAGGCGGGCAAGCTCCGGGCCGTCATCCGGCAGATCAAGGAATGCCACGAGAAGGGCCAGCCGGTCCTGGTCGGCACCATCTCCATCGAGAAATCCGAGCTGCTCTCCCGCATGCTCAAGCGGGAGGGCATCAAGCACGTCGTTCTGAACGCCAAGTTCCATGAAAAGGAAGCGGAGATCGTCGCGCAGGCCGGTAAATTCGGGGCCGTCACCATTGCCACCAACATGGCCGGACGCGGTACCGATATCGTCCTGGGCGGCAACCCCGAGTACATGGCCCTTGCGGATCTTCGCAAGCGCGAGGATATGACCGAGGAGCTTCTTCAGGAGGCAAACGCCTACTCCGAGACCACGGACCCGACCATCCTGGCCGTCCGTGCGGACTATGAAGCCCTCTATCACAGCTATAAGCAGATCACCGACGCCGAGGCGGAGAAGGTCCGCGCGGTGGGCGGCCTGTTCATCGTGGGCACCGAGCGCCACGAATCGAGGCGTATCGACAACCAGCTCCGCGGTCGTTCCGGCCGTCAGGGCGACCCCGGCGCCAGCCGCTTCTATCTGTCTATGGAGGACGACGTCATGCGTCTGTTCGGCTCCGAACGGCTGATGGGCATGATGGAGACCCTCGGCGTGGACGAGGATACCCCGATCGACGCCAAGATCCTGTCCGGCGCGATCGAGAACGCGCAGAAGACCGTCGAAAGCCGCAACTATCAGGCCCGAAAGAACGTGCTGGAATACGACAACGTGATGAACACCCAGCGCAAGGTCATCTACGAGCAGCGCGAGCAGGTCCTGAACGGCGACGATCTGGAAAAGAACGTCGAATCCATGATGGCCTACGTGGTGGATTCCGAGGTCGAAAACAGCTTCGGTCAGAACAACTTCGTGGAGGACGGCTCGCAGCTCAAGGAGCTGATCGCCCACTTCGAGAACAAGTATTTTGCCGCCGGCGCGTGGGTCCCAACCGAGGACGAGATCAACCGGATGGTGAAGCAGGACGTCAAGGACCGTCTGCTCACCCTGATGAAGGACGCCTACGCCGAAAAAGAGGCCGCCTACACCAGCCCCGTCATGCGGGAGATGGAGCGCGTGATCCTGCTTCGCGTCGTGGATGAATACTGGATGGACAACATCGACGCCATGTCCGATCTGCGCCAGGGGATCAGCCTGCGCTCCTACGGACAGGTGGACCCCGTCGTGGAGTACAAGCGCGAGGGCTACGAGATGTTCGAGGGTATGATCAACGCCATCAAGGAGGAGACCGTCCGCCGCCTGTTCGCCTTCCGCATCCGCAGCGACAAGGATATGGAGCGCAAAAAGGTCGCCACCGTGACGGCTACCGGCGGCGCGGGAGACAAGTCCGTGAAGCGTCAGCCCGTGGTCAAGAAGATCAAGATCGGCCCGAACGATCCCTGCCCCTGCGGCAGCGGCAAGAAGTATAAGAAGTGCTGCCGGGATAAGGATCTGGGACAGACCAGTTGACAATTTACAGTTGACAGTTGACAATGCAGGGCGGTCACTGGCCGCCCGCACGAGGCTGCAGGCTAAGAAAGAAGTATCCCTTCGGAGGTAGAAAATGGATCACATCGTATCCGTTCTTCAAAGCTTTGGAGTATCTGTCTGGATTATTACGCCGGTCCTTGCCGTGATTGCGTGGATCTTCTTCCTGGTCAACCAGATCAGGTTTAAAAGCACGGATTCTTCGACTCTGCGCAAGCGCCGCCGCTGCGTTCGGACGGTCAGTCTGATCCTCGCGATCCTGTTCACGCTGGCCTTTATCCTCTTGTGTGTCTGCCTGATGGAAGCGCCTCCAAAGCCGATACCACAATAATACGACTTGATAAAAGGATATGTTCCACACTTATTTTGATCCTGAATACCTGTGCTCCGACGTCATTTCCGACGGGGCAGCACATTGCTTCTCCACCCGGCGCGGCGGCGTTTCCGCGGGCTGCCTGTCGTCCCTGAATCTGGGCATCCACCGCGGCGACGACTGGAACAACGTCTATGAAAACTATCGCCGCCTGGGCCAAGCCGTCGGCTTCACGCCGGAGCAGACGGTGTTCACGCACCAGACCCACACGGATATCGTTGCCCGCGTCGGTGCGGAGGACCGGGGCTGGGGCCTCTTTCGGGAGGTCGAGCCTGAGCGCGACGGCATCTATACCGACGAGCCCGGCGTCGCGCTGGTCTGCTTTGCTGCGGACTGCACGCCCATCCTGCTGCACGACCCGGTCCGCCACGCGGTTGCCGCAGTCCACGCCGGCTGGCGCGGGACGGCCCTTGGGATCGTCCGGCGCTGCATAGAAGCCATGCACCGGGATTTTTGCTCCGAGCCGGGCGACATAGAGGCCGCGATCGGCCCCTGCATCGGACCCTGCTGCTTTGAAACGGACGCCAACGTGCCGCAGGCCATCGTCGCCGGGCTTGGCGCGGAGGCGGAGCCCCTGATCCGCACAGCCGGAGAAAAGTTCTTCCCCGATCTCAAAAAGCTCAACGCCCTCTGGCTTCGGCAATGCGGCGTTCGGAAGATCGACCTGAGCTGTGACTGCACCCGGTGCCAGCCGGACCGTTTCTGGTCGCACCGCGTCACCGGAAACGCCCGCGGCTCCCAGGCTGCCGTGATACTCCTGCGCGAAAGAGAGGAGACAAGATGAAACGGAGGATCTTTTGCCTGCTGCTTGCTCTATCGCTCCTGCTCTGCGCCTGTGACGCTGCAAACGCCGGGGACGAAAACACAGCGCCGCCTGATGAGACGACGAAGGCCGAAAACGAGACCTTAGCCGTTCCGGAGCCGGGCGGCGAGCCTGATACGCCCAACTCCTTCGGTCTGGCCTACGTTCCTTCCTATGGCTTCAACCCCTATTCCTGCACCTGTATCACGAACCGACCTGTGCTTTCGCTCGTCTATGAGGGTCTGTTCGTTCTGAGCGGACGCTTTGAACCGGAGCCGGTCCTGTGCGACAGCTTCTCCGTCAGCGAGGACGGGAAGCACTACGTATTCACGATCTGCCCGGAAGCCGTCTTCTCCGACGGCAGCCCCGTGACTGCCGCCGATGCGGTCGCATCCCTGACTGCCGCCCGCGACAGCGACTACTACGGCACCCGTTTTTCCAGAGTTTCATCCTTCACAGCGAAGAATGAAAAGACGCTGCTGATCGACCTCTTGACGCCCTACGAAAACCTCCCGCTCCTGCTGGACGTTCCCATCGTCCGCGCCGATGCGGTGGGAGATTCGAGGCCGGTCGGCTCCGGGCCCTACGTCTTTTTCGGGGAGTCCGCGCTTGCGCGAAACAGGAACTGGTGGCAGGACCGTGCCGCCCCCGTGGAATATGACCGCATCGCCCTCACCGCCGCGAAAAATCCCACCGAGGTCCGCGACAGCTTTGAGTTCGGTCAGACCAGTCTGGTCTGCGCCGATCTGAATTCTCCCACGGCGGTCGGCTACCGCTGCGATTTTGAGCTCTGGGACTGTCCGACCACGACCATGCAGTATATTGGCTTCAACTGTCTGTCCGGCATGTTCGTCAACCGGGATTTCCGCGCGGGCGTTACGCATATTATCGACCGCTCCGCGATCACGACCTCCGTCTTCAAGGGCTTCGCAAAGGCGGCCTGCCTGCCCTGCTCGCCGGAGAGCGGGCTCTACGACGACGCGCTTGCAGCAGCCTATCAGTATGACCCCGCCGCCTTTGCCGAGGCGATGCAGCACGCCAATATTTCCCCGGAATACGTCGGTACTCTGCTCGTCTGCTCGGCGGATCCGAAGCGCGTTGAGACGGCCCATCGGATCGCCGAGATGCTGACCGACGCCGGGGCCAAGGTCGAGGTCGCATCCGTGGACTATGATACGTATCAGTACCGTCTGCGCGCCGGGCAGTTCGACTGCTTCATCGGTGAAACGCGCCTTTCCGCCAGCTTCGACCTCAGCGAGTTCTTCAAGAACTACGGCGCGCTCAACTTCGGCGGCATCCAGAGCGGGGCGATGCTGGAGCTCTGCGCTGCCGCGCTGGAAAACTCCGGCAACTGCTACGATCTCTACCGCAACGTCATGGAGCAGGGCTATTTTTGCCCGCTGCTGTTCAAATCCTACGCGGTCATGGCAAACCGCGGCTCGATCCGCAGCCTCCAGCCTGCCGTGGACAACGTCTTCCACCTCTCCGGCGGCAGAACCCTCTCCGACGCAGGCGCCTCCTACGAGGCCTTGACCGCCGAACCCACCGAGCCGGCGGAGACCGGGACAGCGGAAGCCGAAAATCCGTAAAGATTCAAAGGCAGCCGCGTATTCTGAAAAGATTGGAGAGAATGGAATGAACCATCAATCGACCGCCAGAATTATCAGTTGGAACGTCGAGAATCTTGCGTTATGTGCGAGCGCTGCCAAGATTTCCTCTACGCCCGGCAATGCCGACGAGATTTATCTCGCAACAATGGATCGGGAGAATAACGCGGATCTGATTGCGAAGGTGCTCAGGTCCGGACACAGATCAGTAATCGAGCACGCCTGTTTTTCGATTGCATTTCAGGACGTTTCGGCTTACGTGGAGCAGTTTCTGATTGAATGCAGGTTGGCTTCTTTTACGGTTAAATCAAGGCGATATGTGGATTTCAGCAATCAGGGATATTTCGTACCGGAGGACCTTTCTGAGGTTGGAAAACAAGGTTATCGGAGATATATGGATATCCTGTTCGACGGGTACAAAGCTCTGGTGCAGATCGGAATTCCGAAAGAAGACGCCCGCTTTATCCTGCCGTATTCTTTCTGCAGCAACCTGTACTGCACGGTGAACGCAAGGGAGCTGGCGTCTATGATTGCCGCAATGAAGCATGGGCGAGGAAAACACTGCCCAGAGCTTCGCAGGCTTGCAGAGGATCTCACCAACCAGTGGATGGAATTGTTCCCGGTTGATTTGTCAGTTCTGCTGAGCGGGGAAGACGAGGACCTTCAGAAGGAGACGGCTTCCACGAATGCGGGCGAACCAATCGTATGGATTGAGCCTGGCAAAACAGGACAGGTCGAATTACTTCAAGCGCCGTCCGAACCGGAGATCATTCTTCGCCAGGCAATGACGCTCAATCGCAGAAAAGATGCTGGGAATCGCCCAATTCATGAACTGATTACGCTTTCACGTCCCAGAGAGCTTGAGCAGCTGAGCTATACGATCAAAATATCCAATATCACGCTTTCCGGGATTACGCATCTGGTCCGGCATAGAATGCAATCGGTGATCATACCGCCGATTGATACGGTGTCTCATAACCGCGTGATCCTGCCCGATACGATTACACAACACCCGGAAGCGGAATGCTGCTACAAGAACACGGTATCTCGGGCCAACGATCTGGCGGGAGAGCTGTTCAAATCTGAAGAGCTGCGGAACGTTTCTTATTACTTTGCATTAAGTGGAAACGTGATGGACGTCATGACGACCATGAACGCAAGGGAATTGCTGCTGTTCGTGAGTTTGCGGGCCTGCAACAGAGCCCAATGGGAAATCCGGGAAATCACGATGGACATGCTCCGGTGTCTGAAGAACGACTTTCCGGACTTGTTCTGCTATTACGGCCCGTCTTGCGTTGTGACGGGCAGATGCCCGGAGGGCAGGCTATCCTGCGGAAAGATCAAACAGGTTCAGGAAAACTTCATGAATTGGAGAAGAAGATAGAGATGGAAGATAAGGCCAAAAAGAAAAGCGGCAAGGTAAAGTCTGACAGAATAAAAGACACCATTATCGTCCTGTTGTTTGTGGTTCTGCTCATCATACACCTGACGTTTCGCTACATCGACAACGGATCCGTCAAGAAAACGGAACTCCCGGTCGAGGACGTGATATCGGAAACGGGAGCGAACGCCGGAGAGACGACAATCAAGATTATGGTTTCCCAAAAGGAATTAAATCTTGCATTGAAAGATATCATAACCGACGTACTGGAGCAGACCATTCTTATATTCGGCGCGTTCATTGGAGTATTGAGCATCTTTCAGTCAAAAGGCTGGGATAACCTGGTTCCAAGTTTTATGCTGAAAAAGCAGGAGGAGAAACAGAAAAAACTGATCCAGGAGGCTGTTGAGGGGCTGGAATTGCCGGAATGCATAAGCAAGACGAGTGCGCAGTCCGCCAGAGACAGCGTTGACCAGTTCTATAAAAATGAGCTTGGCTATATCCAGGCAAACGCAGAAGCCAGAACGAATTACATTCTTTCCTTGCTTGGGATCACTGCGGAAAAGTATGAATATCTTCAGCAGGAAATCATCAAAATGCGAGGAATGCCGCTGGTTGATTTGAACGATGCACGGAATAAACTCAGGAAATATCTGACATTAGGTGAACCGTACATCTATGACGTTAAGAAAATGCATATTCCACCAGCGGATTTAAAATACAAAGAGTACCGATATTTTATCAATTTCAATACGATCATGTTTTTGCCTGAAATGCAGAGAGAGTTTTCTGCCATTATGAAAAAACTGATCTGCGAAAACATTAAGCTCTCAGACTTTGATAAAATCATTGTTAGTCAAGTCCGAATTTGTGTGTAAATTGCTTTAGGCATAACATGCAGGAGGCTGCTTAAGCCTCTTGTCTTCCACACAGCACAGGTGGCTGGCGCTGTCAAGGCCGCCGCAGGCGAGGCGCGAGCCGGTGCCTTGACAGGGACAGACAGCTGTGCTACCTCAGGCGGCCTGTAGATGCCGCTGTTCTTCGGCAATGACGATCAGCTTGGCCGGTACGTCTGAGTTCATCAACGAAACCAGCGATTCCTTGCTGAAAACAGCCCGCCCAGCGAGCATGGTGTCGTGGCGCTCTATGAGCACAGAACCCATAAGCCGCAGGACGGAATCCTCGTTGGGGAAAACGCCAATGACCTTTGACCGCCGCTTCAGTTCCTTGTTCAGCCGCTCGATCTGATTTGACGTGCGGTAATAGCGTCGCAGCCAGGCCGGAAGGAGCATAACAGTCATAGCGCTTTCAAAGCCCTCATCCAGGCAGGTAACGGCAGGCTCTGCAACATCCCGGTAATCCTCCATGATCCGGTCACGGATCTTGCGGGCCTCTGCCAAAGTCTTGCAGTTGAACAGCTCCTGCAGCTCTGTCCGGAGCCCGGCCTGGTATTTCTTCGGAGCTTTGTCCGTGATGTTTCGAATGAAATGGAACTGGCAGCGCTGCCACGGCACGGTGGGAAAAACCTTGCCGATTGCATTCAGAATGCCGTCATGTGCGTCGGATGTGACCATGAGAAGCCCGGTCAAGCCGCGTTTTTTCAAACCCAGGAGAAAATCCGTCCAGGTTGCGCTGGATTCGTTTGCGTAAACACCGAAGCCAAGGATCTCCCGGTGTCCCTCCGCGTTTGTTCCGTAGGCAATCATGAAGGCTTTGGAGATGACCCGGCTGTTCTCCCGCACTTTGAAATATGTAGCGTCCACCGTAAGAAACGGATAGTCTCCCTCCAGCGGTCTGGTTCGAAACTCCTTTACGGCCTTGTCCAGATCTTTGCAGACCTCAGACACCGCAGACTTGGAGAACGAGGTGCCGCAGAGCGTTTCCATGACCCGTGAAACCTTCCGGGTGGACACGCCGTTGACGACCATCTCCGCCATTCCGGCAACAAGCGCCGCCTCGCTGCGTGAGTAGTTTTCGAAAACCAGCGTCTTAAATGGAACGTTCCGGTGCCGTGGAACTTGCAGCGTGATCCGCCCGACCCGAGTATTCAGGTCCCGATCCCGGCTGCCGTTCCGGCTGTCTGTGCGATCATCCGTCCTTTCATACGGTGCAGCCTTGAGCTGCTCAGCGGATTCAACCTGTAGAATCTTATTGAGGCTGCTCTGGAGAATCTTTTTGAACGCTTCCCCTTGATCTTCCAAAAGTAATGCTTGAATTTCTTCCTGATTCAGCGTAATATTGAGTTGAGCCATTGGTTCTTCCTCCTCGGTATTATGTTGGATTTGGTCGTCTTAACATTATACCTAAAGGTTGAGCCCTTGGCTCATTCATTTTTCAATTTACACCATTATACGGCCGCGGCCGGGGAAATAGAAGATCACGTGGATCAGAGCCATTTTTCGCAAAGCAATCACCAACGGAACAATTTGCTCTTCCGAGAAAGTCTATTCCGGCATGGGTAAGACAAGAAGGCGGGAACGATGCTTTGCGTGAAGGAGGAGTTAAATAACATCGAGCTTTCGAAGGGAATCCAGAAATTCCTCTACGTCCTGGGCCGCAGTCTGGCGGTCTACCTCATATTCGTCAAGGAGGGCGCGGACCAAGGCCTCTTTCGACCCGGCGTTTGGGATCAGTTCCCAGAGGAAGCGTCCGCATTCATTCAATACCAGCATACCGTTCAGAGAAAGCGTAGCCGTGCCGACCGGGACGAGAAGCGTCTCTCCCGCGACCTCTCGTACAACAAATTCGTGTTTCAGCTTCATATTCAGATTCCTCCGCAGCAAATCCCATGATGGTATGATAAATTATACCGCACGATCTTTAAAAAAACAAGTGCATCGAAAAAAATAGAACGGAGGAGTTAGAATGGGGCTTCCGTATTGCATTTTGGGGAAACATGTAGTATAATACAATTAATCTGGATATAGACCACGGAATTGTTAAGAATTGTACAATATTTGAATCGTAAAAGTATATCAGAAGTCGGCGTGGGCTGCAGGACTGCACGGACTTCTATATCTGTATTCTCTTGCATACTGCCGGGTCGATCAGAGACCCGTCCCATGATCGACTGTCCCCCTGATTGACCGACGCGGAGCAGCTTTTCTGCGCCGGCGCTATGGAAGGTGAGCATAGATGCCGGAAGATTTGAATCTGTCGAATTCCTTCAGCGTTGCCACCGCGGTGATCGCTCTGATGCTGAACGCGATCCAGGCCATCGGCATATTCGTTGGCGTGCAGCGGCGAACACAGAGATCCCGTTTTTCCTTTCTGCTTTTTCTCTGTGCGTTTTTGTTCTCCTGCGCGAGTATAGCGACGAATTGCCTGAATGGGCGTCCGGGCGTCGGAGTCCTGATTCCGTTCAGGCTCGCCTGCTTTTGTTACGACCTGTTTGCGGGACTTCTTGCTTTTTCCGGCTCCGGCTTTCTGCTGACCTTTGCGGACCCCCGGCGGGAGAGCGTTTTTCTCCACAGGCTGCTGCGGGTGTTCCTGCTGCTGACTACGGTGCTGCTGATTCTGGCACATTGCTTCGGCTGGTTTTTCATCATCGACGAGAACAATCAGTTTCAGCGAGCCTCGCTTTTTCCCCTGTCGCTGCTGTTTCCGGCGCTGACGCTGCTGCTGGACGCTTATGTGCTGGCGTTTCGCAGTCAAAAGCTGGACCGGGGCGAGCGGATCGTGTTCTGGAATTGTGTCATCCTTTCGGCGGCCGGCCTGGTGCTGCAATTGTACGTTCAGGATGCCATAACTGTGACCATCCTGCCGGTGGCACTGCTGCTCATCGTTTTCCTTGCGCAAAAGCAGCGGCAAATGCTCCGCGTGCAGCAGGAGCTAAACCTGAGACTGCAATCAGAGGTATTACTCAGTCAGATCCAGCCCCACTTTATGCATAATATGCTTGCCGCAATCGCGGATCTGTGTGACACCGATCCTTCTAAGGCAAAGCAAACGATTCTGCAGTTCTCCAAATATCTGCAAGGGGTTGTGCAATCGCTGAACTCCAAGCAGTCAGATCTTTTCGCGGAGGAACTGGTTCAGGTGAAACGGTATCTGGAATTGATGCAGATCCGCTTTGAGGACGCGCTGCGGGTGGAATACCAGATCGAGTGCACCGGGTTTTCTCTGCCGCCCATGTGCTTGCAGCCCATTGTGGAGAACGCTGTGCTGCACGGCGTCCGCAGGAATCCGGGAGGCCGCGGGACGGTATCCCTGTGCACAGCCGAGGCGGCAGATTGCTGGCGTGTCACCGTTTCCGACAGCGGGCCGGGACTTGACCGGCAGGCGAAACCGGATCGGGAGCGTATTCAAATCGGATTAAAAAATGTGGAGGAGAGACTGCGACTGATCTGCGGCGGCAGTCTGGAGCTGGCGTCTGAGCCGGGGAAGGGGACCACTGTCACGTTTCGCATTCCGAAATAGACGGAGGGACAGAAATGCTGATTTTTGTGATCGACGACGAGTCAAAGGCGCTGAACTTGCTTCGGAACGCCGTCCGGGCAGCCGCGCCGAGGGCGGAGATTCTAGAATTTTCCAGCGGGTTAGCTGCCCTCGAAGCGATTCAGACGGAGCAGCGAAAGCCGGAAGCAATCTTCGCGGACATCATCATGCCGGAGCTGGACGGCCTGGAGCTGGCAGCCCGGCTCAGGACGGCGGCGCCCGACACGAAGCTGATCTTTGTCACCGGCTATACGGACTATGCCCTGGACGCCTACCAGCTCCATGCCAACGGATATATTATCAAGCCGGTGGAGCCGCAGCGGATCTGCGCGGAGCTGGAGCATCTGGCAGCGCCGCCGCTGAAGCATTGCAGGGAGGACAGGCTCTGCGTTCGCTGCTTCGGCCATTTTGAGGTCTTTTGGAAAAACGAGCCCCTGCACTTCGGGCGCAGCCAGAGTAAGGAACTGCTGGCATTTTTGATCGACCGCAGAGGCGCCTTCTGCTCTGCGGAGGAGATCATCGCCGGGCTCTGGGAGGACGTGGAAAACCTGAGCAGCGCCAAGCACCGTCTGCGGAACCTGAGCCATGACCTGCGGAGCAGCCTCCGGACAATCGGCATGGAGGGACTGCTGCTTTCCCGCAGAAACCAGCTGGCAATCCTGCCGGCGATGATCGACTGTGATTACTACCGGATGCTGAACGGCGATATGGATGCTGTCAACGCGTTCCGGGGCGAGTATATGGCGCAATACAGTTGGGCCGAGCTGACGAAAGGCGACCTGTATTTTCGAAATGTGAACCTCGAACAGATGGAATAAAAACATACTTTCTCATTCCGGATCGTATTTACGTTCCGGAATGTTTTTGGTTAACATAAAACGGTAAAATTGAGACGCTTTTGAGCGCTCTGCGGATATAATT
>JAEEGI010003881.1_pt1 | contig 35333 bp, 26 predicted proteins | sample 8958751 | NCBI WGS metagenome assembly JAEEGI01 (sample SAMN16246545, study PRJNA631951) | gut metagenome | biome: gut microbiome; feature: rumen; material: KS-attached | host: Bos | place: Iran: Karaj | collected 2018-10 | reverse complement strand
ATCAATCAGTGCTGTGTTTGGGGTAGTCTTGTTCCTTATCTCATTTATCTATCTTTTCTATATTCTTATGGATTATGAGAAGATGACCAAAGGATACATTAAGTATGTGCCCCAAAAACATAGGGCTTTTGTACAGGGTCTTGTGGCTGATGTGGAGGAAGGAATGAACAGCTATTTTAGGGGACAGTCGCTTGTGGCGCTTTGTGTTGGTATTCTTTGCTCTATTGGCTTTGTAATCATCGGTTTCCCGATGGCTATTCCATTGGGACTCTTTATAGGATTCCTCAATCTTGTGCCATACCTCCAGGTTTTGGGATTTGTACCTACAGTCATTCTTTCCTTGCTCAAATCTTATGAGACTGGTCAGAATTTTTGGGGAATTTTATTGGCGGCATTGCTCGTGTTTGCTGTGGTGCAGATTATTCAGGACGGATTTCTCGTGCCAAAAATCATGGGAAATGTGACAGGACTTAATGGTGCGGTCATTCTCCTTTCTCTATCTGTCTGGGGAGTGCTGCTGGGATTTGTGGGATTGATTATTGCATTGCCTCTCACCACACTTCTTATTTCTTATTATAAAAGGTATGTGATTGGTAACGATGCGGATAACGACAAAAGCATACCCGTCAAGGAAGAGATAAATTCAACGGAACAAAAGTGATGTCCGAGGATGTTGGATAATTCTAATAAAAATGCTCTGCCAGCCTTTGGCAGAGCATTTTTATTAGATAGATGGAGCACGAATTGTTCTGAATACATTACTGTGGGAGACTTTTCCTGAAATCAGGAATGCCATGGCCATACACATTATCGGGAAAGTCGTGGCGGTCACCTAAAGCTCGGATGGCTTTTAATACGTCTTCGGCACTCATCTCACGGTGAGCTTGCCAGTAGCATGCCACCATTCCGCATAGGATCGGGGAAGCGAACGAAGTGCCGTTGGCATACGTCAAACGGCCATTGCTGCTGATAACGATGCAATGCTCACCCATTGCGCAGATGTCGGGCTTCACTCTTCCATCGGCACTGTTGCCCACAGAGGAGAAATTGGTGTTTTTGCCAGATGATGTTAATGCGCCAACTGCTAGAATATGGTCAGCGTCAGCTGGAACTCCAATACGTTTCCATTGATTGTTGCCTGAGTTGCCGGCAGAATTGCATACAATCATCCCTTTAGACGAGGCCATTGAGGCTGAACGGGAATTCAAATGTGTGTGACCGTCTTGTTCGCGGTATGACACGTTGTCTGCTGGATTGTCGAAAAGGGTGTAGCCTAATGAACTATTGACAATATCTACGCCCACACTGTCTGCATATTCTATGGCAGCACACCAGTTGTCTTCTTCGACGAGTTGCTCGCTGTCTCCATCTTCACTTCGGAGCAAATAGAACGAAGCTTCGGGAGCGGTGCCTACAAATATTTGGGGATGGTTGCTGGCTATGCACGATAAAACCATAGTGCCATGACGGTCGTAGGCATATACGTCACCATTTTCTGTGGCAAAATCTTTTGTGCCTAAAATTGTCACATTGCTCAACATCGGAATCATATCTGTATTTAAAAAACCGCCATCGATGATGCCAATTGTTATTCCTTCTCCTCGAAATCCATTTTCATGAAGGAAATCACCATTGAATAAGTGTATCTGTGACCATCCTTCCCCCCACGTTCGAGCCTCAGGAGTAACAGATGCTGTATATGTGCTGTCAATCAACGATGAACGGCTTTTGTTGCCTGCGTTCCGAGGAACTTGATAGATTGCAACTTTTCGGGTGGACATAACGAATGATAATGCATTCACTTTATCTATCTGTGTTGTGTCGGTGGTCTGTACGAGAACCGTATTGTTCCATTTACTGGTATGAACAATTTGAACACCGGTTTTGCGTATGTCTTTCAGATATTTTTTGCTCACTGGTAAATCGCTCTCATCTATAGAAAGATGCTGACGTTTCCTACGTTCGATAGATTTTTTCGATAGAAATTCTTCAGGATGATCTACTGTGAATCCACAGCCCAATTTGTCTTTCAAAAATATACGATATTTGTAAATCGGCTTGAAATCCTCTTTTGAACTTGTGTCAGATGACTGCCCGCTCATCTGTAAGGCAAACATTAGCATTAATGCTGTTGAAGCAAATATTTTCATTGTTTGGGGGCTCTTTGAATAGTGGTGGTGAACATTGATGGATTATCTCAATTGACCTGTGGCTTTCAGTAATTTGGTGTAGGCCAGGAAAAGCTGGCAACGTGATTCCACTACGTTTGCAGCTGCTTCACGCCACAAAGCCTGGGCATCAAAATAATCTGACAATAGTTCTACACCTTTATCGTATGCCGACTTGGAAATCCGTAAGTTCTCGCTGGCCTGATCGTAGGATTTTTTAGCAATCGCTACTTCCTTGTGGCATTCGTCAAGTTGTGTCTTGCATAATGCGATTTCAAGACGCATCAAGTCAGCTTTGTCATCACGTTCAAGGCTGGCAATTTGTGATTTCACTTTAGCACTCCTCAGTTTGTTTGAACGTTCTCCGAAGGTTAATAATGGAACCTTCACGATGATTCCGATGGAACCGCTCCCATTATCCAGCAGTTTTTTGCCGGCCAACTCACCACCATTGGCATAGACAACAGAACCAAACAGAGCTACATTGGGGAGATAATCACTCTTGGTTAATTTCAGCTCCTGTTCTGCCAACTCTATTTTCTTGGATAACAGAACATATTCTGGACGGAGTTCTACGCCTCCCTCAGACGATGGGATGATGCGGTCTTGATTGGCCGTATAGGTGTCAACGTCTATTTTTGAAGCTTCAGTCAGAGGCATGCCCATTAAGTGGCAAAGGTTCATTCTTGCCAAAAGGTAGCCGTTGTCGGCTTTTTGCTTGCCAAGTTCAGCTTCGTTTAATTTCACCTGAACTTTCATCAGGTCATTACGCAAGCGCAAACCATGGCGTACGGCACTGTCAACAGTTCGTTGAAGTTCTGAAAGCATATTGAGGTAGCTTTCTGCCACTATATACATCTCTTTGGCACGAACTGCCTGCATGTAGGCCTCATCCACTTTCACAATCACTTCGTCTTCGGTCAGACGGATATTCACGCTGGCCATCTGTTGACCGATTTCTGCCATGTTGACTGCTGCTGTGATTTTTCCACCTGTATAGATCGGTTGTGTAACTTGAAGACCTCCGACAAATATGTTTTTCAACTTTAGTTTCATGTCAATGTCTGGCATGAAAGCATATTGATTCACGCGGTAGGAACCATCTGCCTGAGGGGTCACATTGGGAACGAACTGCCCCAAGGCTTCATTAAATGTGTAGATTGGAAGATTCCCTCCGCTTATGCCTAATGAGGATGAGGCGGTGGAATAAAAATCTGTCAGGAGGAGGCTTATTCTCGGATAGCTATTGCTTTTATAGGCGTCAACATCATAACCGAGTTGCTCAAATTGCAACTTCGATTGGTGTATGGCTTTGTTGTAGTCAAGAGCGAGTTCTTGGGCTTTGGATAACGAAAGCACTTCAACTCCTTTTGCAGTTTCCTGGCTCAAAGCTTTGTTTGTGCTCAAAAGAATGAGCATTAGGAAAAGTAGGTATCTCATGTCTTGATGTTATTTGCTGATATTGTTGTCTTGTTCCTTGCTGTGATGTATGTTGAAGAATGTTGCATACAGTATTGGTATGAAAATCAGCGTGATAATCGTACCAATGAAGAGACCGCCCATGATGGTTACTGCCAGAGAGCCAAACAATGCATCGGGGATGAGAGGAATCATACCAAGGATTGTGGTCAGGGAAGCCATCATCACAGGACGGAGACGGCTTTTCGCACTTTCTATCAAGGAGGTGAATGGCGACATGCCGTTACTGATGTTGAGGTTGATTTCGTCCATCAATACGATTCCGTTTTTAATCATCATACCTATCAGACCCAGCACACCGATGATGGCCACAAATCCGAATGATTTTCCAGAGAGCAAGACTGACGGAATCACACCAATCACAATCAATGGAACGCAACAGAATATAATCAGAGGCTTTTTATAGTCTTTGAACAATAAAATCAGAATTACAACCATCAGCAGAATGGCAAGAGGAAAATTCGAGAATAAATACTTCATCGAGTCATCACTGGCCTTTTTCTCACCTTCCCAAGATAGGCTGTAACCTGCAGGAAGCTTGATAGCTTCTATTTGCTTGGCGATGTCTTCTCTGGCGGCTTCTGTGCCTACACCAGGCAATGGGGAACATTGAACACGTTGGGTGCGCTGCCCGTTATGGCGCATCACAACTGGCTCTTCCCACTTGATGTCTATCGTCTTATCCACTTGCCTCAGCGGAGTGCTTTGAATGAGGGTTTCTATCACCTCCTCTTTGCTCATCTGACCAGTGATCAGTTTTTGAATCACGGTGCGGTTTGCAATCTTGTGAAGATTCGGAATCATGCCGAAGACAGTTATGTTTTCAAGCCTGTCTATATCATTTCCGGCTTCATCAGTACATTTCAAATAAATACTCTTGCGGTTGATGCCGTCATAGAAGGTTCCAATAGGGATACCACCAGTATATGCCATCACGGACATGGCCACGTCTGAACGGCTCAAACCACTGATTCTGGCATTCGACTGGTCGTATTTGATGTCTAGCACCGGAACTTTTGGCTCCCAGTCGGTGGTGGGAAGATAGCAGGTTTTGCTGGATTTAACAATGTTCATCGCCGAATCGCACAGCACATGAAGTACCGATGGGTCTGGACCATGGAAACAGGCCTCAATCGGGTATTTTTTGAACATCAGATTATAGCGCTTCAACTTCAAATAGGCATCAGGATAGAGGCTGCTTAATTGATTTTGGATGCTGTCCATTTCCTTTACCAATGCTTCAGGACTGACAAAGTCGATAATCAATTCACCATACGATAAGCTTGGGGTGGCTATGCTGCGTACCAGGTTGTAACGGCTTGGGGTGCCTCCACAGCTGCGGGTGATGTGAGTGATGTCTTTGTTCTGCTTAAGAATATGCTCAATCTCCTCAAGGTCTTTCTCAACCTGGGTGAAATTAGTGCCTTCTGGGAGCTTGTATTCCATATACAGCTGGTTATATTCCATATCTGGGAAGAAGGCTTGGTCAAGGTATTTGTAGCTCCATGCACTGAATAAGAGAAGACCAATCGCTATGGCTATGGCAACGTATCGGAATTTGATGCCTAAATGCAGTGTTTTCTCCAGCAGCCAATAAAATGGGCCGCTGTAAGGCGCTTTTTCTTTAACTGGAGTTTTATTTTCCTTGGACTCCTCTTCAATGATTTCATGGGAAGGAGATATTGGGTTTTCTGATTCTGACGTCTTTTCTCTGAGTTTTGCACGCTTTTTTTTCTTCTCTTTTGCGGCGGCCTCTTCCTCTGGGCTCCTTAGCATACTTTGGGCAAGTACGGGAACATGAATAAGGGCGAGAACCCATGATAAGAGCAGGGAAACTGCAATCACGATAAAGAGGTCGCGCACATACACACCAGCACTGTCTGGGCTTAGGAATATAGGCCAGAAAGCCAGGATGGCAATCAATGTGGCACCAAGCAGTGGCATGCTGGTCTTACGGCCGATGTTGCATAAGGCTTCTGGTTTCGGGACACCATTGTGCAAATCAATCAAAATACCATCTACAATGACTATGGCGTTGTCAACAAGCATTCCCATCGCCAAAATAAATGCACCGAGTGACACGCGTTGCAAGGTGCCGTCAAATCCTTTCAACACTAATAATGAGCCGAGCACGATTGTCAGAAGGCTGAAGCCGATGATCACACCAGACTTGAAGCCCATAGTGAAAATCAGCACAATGATTACGATGGCAATGGATTCAATGAGGTTCACTATGAAGGTGGAGATGGCATCGGACACGCGTTCGGGCTGATTGAATACCTTTTCAAATTTCACACCCACAGGCATACGCTCCTGAAGGTCATTGATTACTTCTTCCACCTTCTTACCCACTTTCACCACATCATAACTGCCAATGCAGGCTATTGAGATACCTAAGGCAGGACTGCCGTCGCGGAACATTTCATTGCGGGTGGGGGTGGCATAATCTTTATACACATGAGCTATGTCACCAATACGCAACTGCTCGTCGTCATGTCCTTGGATAAGCATCAAGCTGATGTCATCTACCGTCTTGAATTTGTCATCAACCGAAATGCGAACACGCCGATTGCCATTATTAAAATAACCGCTATATGCGGTTTTGTTTTGGTTGTTTAAGGTCTGGATCACTTCGGTAGGCATCACACCCAAATTGGCCATCTTCTCCTGATGCATGTCGATAAAGATGCATTCTTCCTTCACACCATATATCTCACACCTGGCAACACCCTCTATATCAGTGATATTTCGCTTGGCTAACTCGGCATAATCCGACATCTCGATGTTACTCAGACCGTCACCCGTCAAGCTGTAGAACATGCCATATACGTCACCAAAGTCATCCCGAACAGTTGGGGAACTGGCACCAGATGGCAATGTCAGGGAGGCATTCTCAACTTTTCGACGGAGCATGTCCCATTCCTGTTCCACTTCATCGTCGGGAATAGTCTTTTGAAGTTCCACCGATATGATGCTCAAGTCGTTCATCGACTGACTTTCAACATCTGATATCGAACGCATCTCGCGTATGCTTTTCTCTATCTTGTCGGTCACTTCTAGTTCCACTTCATGGGCGGATGCGCCAGGGTAGGTGGTCACAACCATAGCCTGTTTCACTTTCAACTCAGGGTCCTCAAGTTTCGGCATCGACATGAAGCTCAATGCACCGCCAACGACAAGGCATAAGATGAAAAAATGTATCAACTTTCGGTTGTTCAACGCCCAACCGGAAAAATCAAATGACATCATGGATTTGACAGATATTCTTTATGGAAGACAATTTTTTGTGGATTACAGTAGTTTGCCAACGTTTGATGGGGTGGTCTTGTCGGCTTCAATCACTCTCTGGCCTGGCTTGAGAAAACGCACACCGGCAGATACCACGGTCTCACCGGCTGTAAGACCAGAAAGGACTTCTATGTTGCCACGTGTGTCAAGCTGGCCGGTTGTCACAACGCGCGGGCTCACGCAATGGGTGGTTTTGTCATATACAAACACCAAGGATTGGTCTTTTTTACGAATGACGCATGAAGATGGTATGCGCACACTTCCTGCTTCACCGTCTTTGGAATAACTCACATATACCATGGTGCTCATACCTGGAGTGATGCGGCTGACATCTGCTCCCGGCTTAAAACTAAAACGAATCATATACAGTTGACTTGCATTGGCATCTTTGCTCATTCGGGAAATGTCCAAGGGATAAATGTTGTCGGGCATCACATCAAACGAGCAGATGGCACGGGTCATTTGACTCCGACGGCCGTAGTCTGAGGCTGGGATGAATATTTCAATCTCGGTGTTTGAAGATGTGAATAACGTCATGATAGGCATGCCGGCACTCACATTCTCACCCCCATCATGAAGTTTGTTCTGAACATATCCGGTCATCGGTGAGTACAAACGGCAATAGCTCACCTGGTCGCGATGATGGGAGAGCTTCTGTTCAATCTGCTGGATGCCGTAGCGGGCTTTATCATAATTGGAGGCAGTGGCAGTGCCTTCGTTGTACATCGATATCACACGCTCTGCGTCAGCTTTGATCTGGGCATATTCTGCTTCTGTGGCGGATAGTTGCACCTCATAGTCATGAGGGTCTATCTCTGCCAATAACTGACCTTTCTTTACGTAATCTCCTTCTTTAACATATACTCTGGAAATCGTTCCACTCACTTTAAATGATGGATTCACTGTCTCTGAGGCTTTGGTTTTGCCAGGATAGCTTATCATACTTTCCTGACCAATACCTTCTGCTACGGTGGTCTTTACATATTGCAATGATTTTTTTGTTACTTTCTTTTCTTTGCAACTGCCTAAAGAAATTAACAGTATAAGTGAAATGATGAACGGCGAAAAAGTGAATAACGTTGGAAAGTGTGGAAACCTTTTGGTCGATTTATGTGACATAATTAATAAAACTTTTATTTTTGCAAAAATAAACAATTCTATTTATATATTAAAGTTTTTTGCGTTTTCTCATGTTTTTATTACATTTTTTTCGTACTTTTTGAACATTGCTGGACTTTTATTTGTAATTTTGTACGATAATTGTTATTTTTGTGAACTAATATTCACCTTCTATCATATTTCTTTTTGCGATGATGTTGGATAACGTTTTATATGAAAAGATTGTAGGCAACAGTCAAGATAAACTTGCTGTCAACAATCAAATCAAACGACTTTCCCAAGGTGGAATGTTCATCTGTCTTGAAGGAGAGGCGAAAATTGTTCTTGATGAATCTATTTATGATTTAAAAAAGAACAATATGGTTATTTATTTCCCTTATTCCACTCTTAAAGTATTGTACCGTTCGGACGATTTGAAAGGATTGATGATGGCAGTGGAAATTGAGGCGGTACAACCTCTGCTCTCTAAAATCACGGACCTTGACTCTGTGCTGAATATCAGGCAATCACCTGTGACTGTGCTGACAAAAGAAGGCTTGGAGAGAATCAGCTCGTATATCAGGTTGTATGAGAAGCATGTGGAATTGTCGAAACATTATGCCGACAAACAGCTTCGGCGTTATTGGCAACTGAATAATCTTCAATTGGAAAACGTTAAGGTGAATCTCATCCTACAACTTCTTTTGGCTTACTCTTCTGGTAATGAGGGTGTTAAAAATACAGTTGACAGGAGGGATGAAATTGTGAGGAAGTTCTTGCTTGACCTTCGAAAATTTTATATTGAACAGCATGAGGTCGGATTCTATGCCAATCAGCAGTTTATATCCATGAGATATTTCTCTTTTGTCATTAAAGATAGAACTGGTAAGACTCCCTCACAATGGATTACTGGAGCTTTGCTCAATGATGCCAAGACCATGCTGACCGATTCGAATTTCACAGTCAAGGAAATTGCTGAAAAACTCTATTTCCCTAACCAATCGTATTTTGGTAAATGGTTTAAGACGCATGTGGGAATGGGACCGCTTGAATTTAAGAGAATGGAGAATCTGAAGTGAACAAGGCAATCCACATACACCTGCTATATCTCGTTCTCATCCTTCTGGGGATGGGGATGTCTGCCTGTACGTCTAAGGATGAGGAAATTGTCAATAAGGTTGATTTCCTCAACGATCTTGCCTATGAGAACCATTATGTGGCTGTTGATTCGGTCCAAAAATATGCTTGGTTGGCGCTGAAAGAGGTGGAGAATGCTGCTGGATATAAGGACGGTCGTTTTGAAGCACTTTGTAACCTCGGTTTTGCAAAATATATGGCCATGGATTACGATTCTGCGGAAATCGTGTTGCATGATGTACTCGACAACTCACCCAATGAACTGTATAGGCTTGTGGCGGATGTGCTGATGATGAAAGTGTGCCAAAGACAGTCGGAGAACAAGGCCTTTTATGATTATCATAACGATGTGCAGCAGAAAATGATACGCATTCTCCCAGAAGTGAGAAACATGACGGAAAGACAGAAAAAAATATGGAATTTCGCTCTCTCTGACTATCACATGTCTCTTTTCACTTATTACTATTATCTGAGGCAAGAGGAGGATGCAAAAAAAGAGTTGGACTATATATCCAATCATAAGCAAATTCTGGAAAATGACACGGCGCAGGCGGCTATGTTCTACTTTTTGGTCGGAAACTCCAGAAATGTGGATGACAAATTATCTGACGATGATTCTGAAAATCTGCTTGAGGCGGCTGCACTGGCACGGAATCATGGCTATAATTACATCCTTGCCAAATCTCTTACATCGATTGCGGAGGATATTTCTAAAAATAATTCCTATCGTCCGAGTAAGATGAATCTGATTCGTGAATTGGTGAACCTATCAGACACTGTAACTGATAATCAACTGCCTCTTGCCGTTTCCGAGTTTGCATTGGAGGTGTTCAATGATTATGGATCACTGTTCGATGTGGCGCAGACTTATAATGCCATTGCAGACTATTATCTCAGCATACAGCAGAACGATAGTGCAATGAGCGTCATGGTACGTGCCATGGATTGTGTTAACCAGCATCACAAGAGAGTGGCTGAAGATGGTCTCGTTCTGCATCCTTTTGTGCCTGATGCAGACTCCGTTTCTATCGAAAAGAAATGGATTGACAATGGAGTCGTTTGCTTGCCGGAATGGATGGCGGATATAAGGGAACATCTTTGTCTGGTCTATAGTGCGCAAGGACGAAAGGAAGAATCTGACTACAACCGGAATATTTATCTTGATATTCTTGAAACCACACGCCAGGATAAAAAGATGGAACAACTTTATTCCACTTTGGTTAAAGAGCAGGATGATGTCAACAGATATATTCTTCTTGGTGCGCTTTTCATGTCTTTGCTTGCGGCTGCAGTTGTTTATCTTGCTCATCGTCTCAAAAATAATTATAAGCAGAATTATGCCCTTGAGAAATTGGCGGTTGAAAACGAAATGCAGCGGTGGAGAAAGAAAACGGATGAGGATTTCTCTAATCTTGAAGAACATCAGGAAGTTGTCATTGCTGAGAAATTCAGTAAGGAGAAACGCTTGGAGGAGCAGAAGAAACAATATATCAATAAGGCCACATGTCTTTCTATTGTATATGCCATCACGCCTTTCCTTGACAGGGCTGTGAATGAGGTGGTGAGAATGAAGGAAGAATTGGCTGATAAGAAAGCTATTGATGATAAGCAGGCGGAATTGATGCAAACAAGGCTTCAATATCTCTCAGAACTGGTTGATAGAATAAATGTGTATAACGACATCCTCACGAATTGGATAAAAATTCGCCAGGGGAAAGTGTCGCTTAATATTGAGAATTTCGAGTTGAAACCTCTTTTCGATATTTTGCGTAAGAATACCAGAAGTTTTTCAACTAAAGGAATCAAACTGGATGTGAAGGAAACCGAAGCGGTTGTCAGGGCTGATAGGGCACTTACGCTTTTTATGGTCAACACTTTGATGGAGAATGCTCGCAAATATTCTTTCGATGGAGGCGAGGTGGAATTGTCAGCTGTTTCAGATGATGACTATGTGGAAATTGCAGTGAAGGATACAGGGAGAGGTATGACGCAAGAGGATGTGAATACGATACTAGAGGAAAAAGTTTACGATTCCAGCAAGATAGGTAATTCACAGAATGATGAGGATCTTAAGAGAAACAAAGGGTTTGGATTCGGACTGCTGAACTGTAAGGGTATCATAGAGAAATACCGTAAGACAAATGATATTTTTAAAGTTTGTAAATTTGGTATTGAGAGTGAGCTTGGGAAGGGGAGCCGCTTTTTCTTCAGACTTCCAAAAGGAATGATGAGAAATCTGTCAATTGGGGTCGTATTGGCCGTTTCCACCTTCCTTTTCTCATGTGAAACAAGAGAGGAAACTCATATTGACGCCGTCCATTCCCGCATGAGTGCATTGCCTGACAACGTCCACATTCAGAAAGCCAATGAGTATGCGGAGTATGAATGGCAATGTAATGTCGATGGGAATTATGAGACAGCTTTGGTGTATGCGGATTCTGCTATTCAACAACTTAATGCATTCTATCTTTTGAAACATCCTGATGGAAATGGTTTTATTCACTTGATTGACCAGGTGGATATGAATGAGATAGAATGGTGGAATGCAGGATTTACTACTGATTACCACACTATTCTGCAAGTGAGGAATGAAGCGGCTATTGCTGCTCTCGCACTCAACGACAGGGCTCTTTATTATTATAATAATGAGATTTTCACAAGACTCTATAAACTTACCGCTCAGGATGAGAATCTTGAAAAAAGGTGTAATGAAATCAAGGAAGCAAACAACAACAGGAAGACCCTCCTTTTCATTCTCATCACATCTTTGATGGCGGGAGCTTTAATCTATTATTTCATCTACTATAGGAATAATATCCTGCCAACTTTCTCCCTGAGGCAGATTCTTGAACTTAACAGGAGGATTTTCAATAATCAGGATGAAAGCCAGCTTGCAACGATTATTCAGCAAGGTGTGAATGATGTCAGACGGACAAATGGAGTCGGACTTTATCTCAACGACGGACAACTACTCTTTTCTGAGAATTGCCCGCAACAGGAATATCTGAGGTCCATGCTCAAAGATGCGTTTAATAAAAAAGAAATCTTACTTCTTGACAATGGAAAGACAAGAATTTATCCATTAAATGTGGATGCTGATAATTGTATCGGAGTGATTGCTTTCATGCTTCACAATGAAAACCTGCATAAGGATGATGACCAACTTTTTAGAATGATCTCGCAATACACAGCTGAGAATATTTATTATTCTACAGTGAGAATGGAGAATCTCAATAACAAGATTGAGATGATTGAGGATGAGAAACGTAGGGCTGAGAGGGAAGCTAATGCAGTGCATGTGCAGAATCTTGTCATCGACAACACTTTATCTACCATCAAACATGAGACGATGTATTATCCGAATAGGATAAAATATTTAATCGACAACATGATAATCAATTCCAAGGATGACGTCGCTAATGAAAGCTCAGATAAAATCAACACAATGGCGGAGCTCATGCTCTACTATAAAGATGTGTTTACCATCTTGGCAGATTGTGCTTCAAAGCAGATTAACAGACCAATGTTCAAACGGAAGAACCTTTCTTCAACCCAAATACTTGATCATGTGGTGAAAATGCATCATCGCATCTCGCAAAAATCTGACGTTGAAGTCAAATTGGAATTACCGGCAAGAGTGAAGGCACAGAATGAACTGTGGGCCATAGCTGATCAGACTATGCTTTTTTATCTGTTCGACAATATGTTGGAATCTGTTTTTCAAGAAAAAAAACAAGGAACTCTGACATTTGATTTTGAAAAGTCCGATGATTTCATTAAGTTTGCATTTATTTTTGATAATATCCATAAGTCTGAAGATGATTTCAAGAACATGTTCTATCCAGAAGCTCTTGTTTACGAACTGGATACTGATACCTTGATTGGGGCTCAAATGCTTATTGCTAAGCAAATTATCCGTGAGCACGATGAACACGTCAGACGGGGATGTCGTATTATGGCAATGCCTGCCGACAAACAAGGGAATGGCCAAAAAATCATCTTTACTATTCCTATGGCAAGAAAACATGCGTGATAACTGACTGATTTAACTTTTCGATAACTAACGTATTTTTTTATGAATAACTTTAAAGTCATTATTGTTGAAGACGTAAAACTTGAACTGAAAGGTACTGAGGAGATTTTTAGAAATGAGATTCCGCAGGCTACGATTATCGGTACAGCTCAGAATGAGGAGGATTTCTGGAATCTTATGAAAGTGGAGGTGCCTGACCTTGTGCTGCTTGACCTTGGTCTTGGTGGATCTACTACCATTGGAGTGGAGATTTGTCGAAAACTCAGAAAGCAGTATAAGCAGCTTCATGTGCTTATCTTTACGGGTGAGACCCTAAATGAAAAGCTTTGGATTGATGTGCTTGATGCAGGGGCTGATGGAATCATTCTCAAAAGTGGTGAACTGCTTACCAAAGGTGATGTGCAGAGTGTGATGGATGGGAAAAGATTGGTTTTCAATCAGCCTATTCTCGAAAAAATCCTTGCACGGTTCAGACGTTCTGTTCTCAGTGAGACAAGACGTCAGGAAGCTGTGGTTGATTATGATATAGATGAGTATGACGAACGGTTTTTGAGACATTTGGCATTGGGATACACTAAAGATATGATTGCTCAGTTGAGAGGAATGCCTTTTGGAGTGAAGTCTTTGGAAAAGAGGCAGAACGACTTGGTTAACAGACTTTTTTCTGACAGCGAGCGGCTCAATGGAGTCAATGCAACTCGACTTGTCACCAAAGCAATTGAATTGAGAATTATTGATATCGACAATCTGGAGCCTGATGATGAATAAATAAATGATTCTTACGATAGTTTGATTGTATATTGAAGCGTTTTCTTAACATACTCCCTTTGGCACTCATTGTTTTGTTCTTTGTGTGTGCTGTCATATCATGGATTGGAAATGTCTATGGATGGCAGTGCAGGAACGTGCTTTCCGGGGAGGGGCTGAGGTGGCTTGTTTCCATGATTATGGATAATTTCAACAGGTCGCCTTGGGACTATGTCGTGCTTTCTACTGCAACTGTCAGTGTTATTGCGGAATCAGGGATAATTACAGGGTTTAACAAACAGAAATATCTTCGGCAGAAAAGGGCATATATGTTGGTTTTGCTCATTCTCTTCTTGATTGCTATATGTGTGATGATTTTCACTTTGCTGCCAGGAAATGTGCTGATGAGTGCTTTTGGCACTTTCCAAAATTCTGCAATGCAGAAGGGACTTTTCCCGATGCTTGCCATTGCATTCTATGTTATTGCCGTGGTCTATGGATATGCCACTGGACGGTTCTATAATGTTGATGACATTTTTAGAGCAACAGTGGCCTTGCCAGCAAAAATTGCACAGTATTTTATAACAATGTTTGTTGCATCACAATTTTTGTCTTTGCTGCTGTTTGCATTTTGTCTGGATTACACACCGGGAATGGATTACCCCTTGCCTGTTTTGTGCCTTGCTGTTGGGTTGTATGTTGTTCCGCTTTTGTGTCACTGCTTTATTGCCTATGAGAAATAGTTTAATTATGCGTAAAGGATTGTTTTTCTTGATTTTTTCTTTGTTTTTTACGTCTACCATAGCAGAGGAGACAGATTCATTACGTCATTGGGGAATGCAATTGGAGGTTAATCCTTGTTGGGTTCCAACAATGGACAAACAAATCAAGGATTTGGTGAAGACCAATGGGGCTGCTACTTTAGGACTGCAGTTCAGGCGTGCAACACTTCCTGCTGATAATGATCTTTTTGCAGCAGACTTCGGTTATCCAACTTTTGCTTTTGGACTGAACTACAATATCTATAACCATGTGAAATTACATAGGGACGCAGGGGGTGACCTTGGATTAGGAAAGCCTGTTGATTATCAGTCCACACTTGGCAACTCTTTATCTGCTTATGCCTCTTTTGAACGGCCATTCTTTAGAAACAAACATTGGGAGGCAGATTACGCATTCAATATAGGACTTGGTCTTTCCCGTTTGAAATATGACAAGGAATCTCAAGTTGATAATTTGATGATTTCAAGTAATGTGCTGATTTTCTTTGGAGCTGGTTTTCACGCCACATATCATTTCTCTGATGATTGGGGTATTAAAGCCGGGGTGGAGTTCAATCATCATAGCAGTGGAACCATAACCCGGCCTAATAAGGGATCGAATACTGTTGGACCTGTGATAGGATTGGTCTATACTCCTTATTATGCAGAACAACTGAAGGTGTCAGGGGTGAAACCGACCGGTAACTTTGAGAAATCTAAGTATCTGAATTTTTCTCTTAATGTCGGAATGAAGACACTATATGAGGATTGGTTGCAGACGCAATTTTGGACTCTGCCCGAAGACGAATCATATAGGACCAATGACTTTAAACATTATGTTTCTTATGCGTTCCAAGCCGACTACATGAGCAGGTATGCCAGAAGATGGGCATCTGGCATAGGATTGGATTTTTACTATCTCAGCTATATGAATCATGTCCGAGACCTTGACAAGCAGAATGGATATAGTGAAAGCCACAGCCCTTTCTCTCTAGGCATTTCTGGAAAGCATGAGGTTTTTTTCCATAATATTTCTTTGTCCATGTCACTTGGGGTTTACCTTTTTCGCCAACACGGACATAAGGCGAAGGAAGTGGAACAACCATTTTATGAGACCATTGGTGTGAAGTATCATGTGCCCAAATGGAACAATATTGCTTTTGGTGCCTATGTGAGGGCACATGCTTTCAAGGCCGACAACACGGGGCTAACGGTCTCTTGTCCAATTTACTTAAAAAGGTAGGGGAACTGTTTAGTGATTGAGGAAACGGTGCTCAGCTATCTGCTCATATTTTGTTCCAGGACGCCCATAGTTGGCGTATGGATAGATGGCTATACCACCACGTGGCGTGAATATTCCAGTCACCTCAATATATTTCGGATCCATAAGTTTAATCAGGTCTTTCATGATTTTGTTCACGCAGTCTTCATGAAAGTCACCGTGATTGCGGTAACTGAATAAATAGAGTTTCAAACTTTTGCTTTCCACCATGCGAACATCGGGAATGTACTTGATTCTGATTTCTGCAAAGTCTGGCTGACCTGTAATTGGACAGAGACTTGTGAATTCAGGGCATTTGAATTCCACCCAATAGTCGTTTTCCTGATGCTTATTCTCAAATGACTCCAGCACTTCAGGACTATAATCTGTTGGATATGTTGTCTTCTTACCCAAAAGCTGAAGACCTTCATTTTCACGTGTTCCCATAGGTTATCTCTTTGATTTTGATTTTAATTTCAAGTAGGTCTCCAAGCCTCTACGGCGCAGTTTACATGCAGGACATTCACCGCATCCGTCTCCCGGTATGCCGTTATAGCAAGTCATGGTTTCTTTCAAAACCAAGTCAAACACTCCTAAATCATCAGCTAATGCCCATGTCTCGCTTTTGTCTAACCACATTAAGGGAGTATGTATCACAAATTGTTCATCCATACTGAGGTTAAGACTCACATTTAGGGAGCGGATGAAGGAATCACGGCAGTCGGGATACCCTGAAAAATCGGTCTGTGACACACCAGTCACGATATTCATTGCACCCTTGTTTCTGGCGTAAACGGCAGCTATCGATAAAAAGAAAAGATTGCGACCGGGAACGAAGGTGTTGGGTGGGGTGGTGGCAGGCTTTTCTTTGTCCATTTGGATGTCGCTGTGAGTCAACGAACAGTCCGGACTAAGGAAGTTGATGAAATCCAAATCCATGACAGCAAACTCCACACCGGCTTTTGCTGCTATTTTTTGGGCTAATTCAACTTCCTGCTCATGTTTCTGACCATAACGGAAACTTAGAGCATACACCTCGTTGAAATGCTTTTTGGCCCAAAACAAGCATGTGGTGCTGTCCTGACCTCCGGAAAAAACCACAACGGCTTTGTCTTTTGACAACATAATCTTATACTTCTCTTAATTTCAGCGGGTTGTATGACACGTTTTCGTCATAGACATCCGTACCCTCCACACTTTTCACATATTTTACCACGCGGATAGTTAATGGAAGAGCTATTACCTCATAAAGCGTTTTTGCTGTTACTTGGAGAAGCATCAGCTTGCCCAACTCGTTCAGTGGCATAAGACCTCCAAATGCTAATGGAAAAAAGATGATGGAATCTGCTCCTTCTCCTGCAAGCGTGGAAACGATGGCACGCCATGAGAAATGGCGTCCTTCGCTGGCTATCTTCATCTTACTCATCACAATGGCATTCAGGAAGGAGCCTACCAAGAAAGCCAATAAAGAAGCTGCTGCAATGCGAGGGGCAAGGCCAAACACAAAGCGGAAACTTTCCTCACCTTCCCAGAAAGGTGCGGCAGGAAGCGCACAGGCTATTCCACCCAGCATCACAACGAAGAAGTTCATGGCGAAACCCATCCATATCATCAGGCGGGCTTTCTTGAATCCCCACACCTCTGCTATACAGTCGTTCAGGATATAAGAGATGGGGAACACAATGAAGCCGGCTGTCATGGAATAGGAGCCGATTTGAACGATTTTTGTCTCAAGTAAGTTTGAGGAAATCAGGCATACACAGAACAAGATGCCCATCAGCATATAGGAAATGCTGACATTAGTTGTTTTTGTTTTCATTCTTTCTTGTTTTTAACGTGGTGTTCAAGCACACGGCTGGAATGGAATCCAACAATTAATAATAAGGGGAAAATGAAATTACTTATTTCCAATGATAATTTATCTTCCCTGAAATTTTTTGCAAATTTAGGCAAATTAATTGAATATTCCCTTATGTTTGTAAAAAAAATGTATATTTGCCTTCACAAACCATTAATAAACTTGAATAATATGAAAAAAACAATCATCTTACATTTTATTTTAATTGTGTTGACTTTAGGACTTACTGCATGCGATAAGCAACAGAAAAGTACAAAGGTTGTTAAAGAAGAAACTGATTCTGTCAATAAAGTAAAGTCTGAAAAGCTGATTGAAAATAAAGACTCTGCTCAACCAGAGACATCGAATAGGGCAGAAGAAGATTGTTAAAAAATCCTAAATGATTAATTGATGCGATTTTTATACGTTTTTTCCCAAATTTATTACAATTCTGTAGCACACTTGTTGCACAAATTGTAGCACACTTGTAGCGCAATTTTTGTAAGTGTTTTGAAATCAGGGATTTACTCAATTAGTAACTTTTCAGCTGGTTGAACAATAGTTTTAATGCGAGTGTTATCTTTAAAAAAAAGTTACTAATTTCTTGATATGGAATGACTTACGGATTTGCGTTAGGATAACAAATTCAATATTAATCCTTCTTGCTTTTCACTCAAATCCAGTGCTTTTTTACTGGAAAAGTGAACCGGAAGGGATTGATTTCGTCCATCCCTCGCCCTGCCACGGGCTTTCCAACAAAACTAAAGCCACAACAGTCGTCTTGAAAACAAGTTTTCAGACTCCCTTGTGGCTTTAGTCTTGTGAACCGGAAGGGATTCGAACCCTTGACCCACAGCTTAGAAGGCTGTTGCTCTATCCAGCTGAGCTACCGGTCCATCTTTTCAAAAACGTTTGCAAAGTTACGTTATTTTTTTAAAAGTACAAAGCTTTTTGCTTTTAGAATTTGAAATAATTTTCAGGTTGTATGGATTTTTTTGCATATCAGACGATTTTTTTGTAAATTTGCAATTTATATGGTCTGACTCTTTTGGGGTGAGGACCGGGGTTAATGAGAGATTGAAATTCTACTTTTGATATTTAATGGTTGGCACTTTAGTTAATACAGGATGTATTATTGCAGGGTCTGTTATTGGGTCTGTTTTGAAAAGAGGAATACGACCTAAATATCAAGACTCTCTATATGTGGCAATGGGTATATGCTCGTTGGCACTTGGTGTCAATGCATGTGTGAGGAATATTCCAAACAGTGTTTACCCAGTTTTGTTTATTGTCAGCATAGCATTAGGCTCGTTGATTGGTGCAGGACTGAACCTCTCAGAACGTTTCAACCGACTGGTAAATAAGAAGTCATCCGATGGGAGGTTGGGGGAGGGACTGACAACGGGTGTTCTGCTTTTCTGTATCGGAACATTCTCAATTCTTGGTCCCATGCAGAGCGCATTGCAGGGCGACAACACCTATCTTTACACAAATGCCACCCTGGATTTTATCACTTCGGCTGTTTTAGCCTCAACTTATGGTATTGGAATGATATGGGCTGCGCCAGTTCTTTTCTGCTGGCAAGGAATGTTCTATTTGATAGCTAAGATTTCGGAATCAGCCATCAATACTGACCTTATGACAGAATTACAGATTATTGGTGGCGCCTTAATCATGGCTTCCGGCCTATCCATCCTGAAAATTAAAGACTGTAAGACTTTAAACATGATACCATCTTTACTGATGCCTGTATTGTTCTTTCTATTTATCCATATAATCCAATAAACTCAAATAGTTCAATGGAAACGGTTTTAAATGATATAAGTGGGTTCCTTTGGGGATGGCCTATGGTAATAATTCTCTTGGGTACTCATCTTTTTATGACTTTTAGGTTAAAAATACCCCAGCGTAAGCTCTTTACAGCCATCAAACTCTCAGTTACGAAAGAAGATGGACAGAAAGGCGATGTCAGCCCTTTTGCCGCACTTGCCACTGCCTTGGCTGCTACGATTGGAACGGGTAATATCGTTGGTGTTGCCACAGCAATCACCTTGGGCGGACCTGGAGCTGTACTTTGGTGCTGGTTTACAGGTATTTTCGGTATGTCAACCAAATACGCGGAAAGTTTCATCGGCATTAAGTACCGTGTGAGAACATCCGATGGCATGATGCTGGGAGGACCTATGTATGCTTTGGAAAAAGGCTTGAAAATGAAGTGGCTCGGCACACTGTTTGCCATTTTGACCGCATTGGCCGCTTTTGGTATAGGGAATAGCGTTCAGGCTAATGCCATCAGTGAGAATGTCAGTGAGTTGCTCCCATTCTGGAATCCTCAGACAACCAAGGTTGTGGCAGGATTTATCATGTCGCTTCTTGTTGGTGTTGTCATCATTGGCGGAGTGAAAAGCATTTCCAAGATTTGCACACGTCTTGTGCCGTTTATGGCTTTGTTCTATATTTTGGGATGCCTGTATATCCTCCTTGTGAATCATGATTATATTTTGCCAGCCATTTCGTGGATTTGTGAAGATGCATTCACGGGGCAGGCTGTAGGAGGCGGTGCTGCGGGAGGTGGCATCATGCTTGTGGCAAGATATGGAATCGCCCGTGGGTTGTTCTCTAATGAGGCGGGAATGGGGTCAGAACCAATTGTGGCTGCTGCAGCACAGACTCGTAATCCCGCGCGACAGGCCTTGGTCTCTTCATCGGGTGTGTTCTGGGACACTGTCGTCATATGTGCCATGACTGGATTGGTCATCGTCACCACTCTGATGGCAAATCCATCGTTACAGAATGAGACTGGATTGCTCACAAAGAAAGTCTTTGAGACTATTCCGTATGTGGGAATGCCTTTGCTTTCTTTTGGTATGCTCACTTTTGCGTTCTCCACAATCCTTGGATGGAGCTACTATGGTGAACGGTCGATGGAGTATCTTGCAGGAAAGAAGAGTATCAAGTTTTACCGTGTGGCTTGGGTCATACTTGTGTTTGTCGGCAGTGTGATGAGCTTGGGAATGGTATGGAGCCTTGCTGAAATCATGAATGCATTGATGGCGCTTCCTAACTTGATCGCTGTTCTGTTTTTGTCAAATGTCATAGCTCGTGAGACAAACTATTATGTTTGGAAAAAGAATCTTCATGAGCATGAGGATGAACGAAATAATAATAACCCTGTTTAATTGATACGATAATATGTTGACTGACCTTTGTGTCATTATGCTCATTGCGGCTGTAACCAGCCTCATATTCAAGTTGCTGCGACAACCTGTTGTCCTTGGCTACATTGTGGCGGGCATCATTATCGGTCCTTATGTCATTGGTGATTCTTGGATCTCAAATGAGGAATCGGTTGAGACTTGGGGAGAAATCGGTGTCCTTTTCCTCCTCTTTGCCATGGGGCTTGAGTTCTCGTTCAAGAAACTCCTGCAAATGGGAAGCACAGCCTTGATTGCGGCAGGAGTTATTGTTGTCGGCATGATGGGTACTGGGTTCCTAACGGGAAGGTTGATGGGATGGAATGAGATGAATTCTCTTTTTCTCGGCGGAATGATATGTATGTCTTCAACAACTATCGTGTTCAAGGCATTGGATGACATGGGGCTGAGAAGCCAGAAATTTGCCAAAATCTGCTTCAGTATTCTTGTGGTGGAGGATATCTTTGCCATTATTCTTATGGTCTTACTCTCTTCGATTGCTACTTCTCGGAATTTTGAGGGACAGACTCTTGCCTTTGAAGTCGTTAAACTTATGGCATACCTCATACTATGGTTCTTCTTAGGTATCGTGATTTTACCAACTTTCCTGAGGTTATTCCGTAAGCACATGTCTGATGAGCTTCTCACTATTCTTTCTGTTGGGCTTTGCCTGGGTATGGTCCTTTTGGCGGTCAAAGCGGGATTCAGTTCTGCTTTGGGAGCTTTCGTGATGGGCTCTCTTTTGGCGGAAACCGTGGAAGCGGAAAGAATAGAAGGATTGGTGCAGCCGATAAAAGATGTGTTTGGATCTATTTTCTTTGTGTCTGTGGGTATGATGATAAATCCATCGCAATTGGCTGAACATTGGTTGCCTATATTGATTATCACAGTTGTGGTTATCGTCGGGCAGATTGTTTTTGCCACTTTTGGAACCTTGCTTTCCGGACAGTCACTTAAGGTGTCTATGCAGACGGGATTCTCCCTGGTGCAGATTGGTGAGTTCGCTTTCATCATCGCCACCTTGGGAACTACACTTGGGGTGATTGACAAGCAGTTGTATCCTATTGTTGTGGCGGTCAGTGTTATTACCACATTCCTCACACCTTTTATTATCAAGACTGCTCTGCCAGCATATACCTGGGTGGACAACCATTTGTCAAAGTCTGCCAAAATCATGATTGACAACTATTCCAACAGTAGGAATACCATTTCCAAGGAGGTGGGAGTTTCCACGTTGATGAAAAGGTCTCTAACCAGAGTGCTTGTGTATGGAGTTGTCGTCACTTTTATTTATCTGATTTCTTTCCTGTATGTGATTCCATGGGTAAGGCAGGTTGTGCCTGACAGCATCCCTCATTTTGCTCTCAATGTGGTGCTTTTAGTGGGGGTGTTGGTGTTGGCTTCTCCATTTATTTGGTCAATAGCCCTTTATCAATTACGTTCTGAATCATTCCGACAGATGTGGTCAGGTGGCAATACGCAGAAAGCTAAACTTATTGGGATTGTGTTCCTTCAGATTCTTGTTAGCATTGCACTTATCAGCTATCCTGTGTTTAAGCTGTTTTCTCTCACATCTGGTATTGTGGTTGTTCTCAGCCTTTTCCTGCTCAATCTGATTATCGGTTCAAGAACTGTGAAGAAAAGGGCATTTGCACTATCTAAATTGTTGGAAAACAATCTTTCTGCCAGAGAAAAGTCCCAAGAGGCAAAGCGAAGTGTAAGCAAGGCTTTCACAAATTCTTTGCTGGGATATGATATACATATATCAGACTTCAAACTTGATATCAATTCATCTTTCTGTGGACGCTCACTGCATGAAATTGACGTGAGGGCCAAATCGGGAGTCAGTGTGCTGAGAATTGTACGTAATGGTATGAATATTAACATTCCGGGAGGTGAAGTCAGGCTTTATCCCGGAGATCAGATTGTGGTGGCAGGAAGTGATGAGCAAATAGCCCTTTTCTCTCAGATGCTGAATGGAAGCATAGATATGTCGCTACGCAAAACACGTACACATGTTAATTTGGAGCGATTCCGCATTTCTGACACTTCCAAGCTTGTGGGGCGTTCCATTCTGATGTCGAAAATCAGGGAAGAGGCGGAATGCATTGTTATGGCTATTGAACGTGATGGGGAAATTTATATGAATCCCAAACCAAGCATGATTTTCCAAGTCAACGACATTGTGGTCGTAGCAGGAGAGACTGAGAAAATTCACGTTTTTGAAAAGAATAACTTATAATTTTTTTGATTTTTATGAATAGGATACCACTCTTTTTGCTTTTAATGCTGTGTTTTTCTTGTCAAGAGAAGAAACAAGCTCAGCAGGGCGAGGTTTCTGCAGAATTTTTTGACAGTGTTGCAAACAATTCGCCTACAAGGACTGATTCCATCGCAATTCCTGAGGCAAGAAAGACAATGGATGTTGACACCATTTCTGTTACTTCTAAAGTCGTGCATCTCATCCGAAATTTGGGGGACAACCGTTTCAATCTGAGAATAGAGCTTCCTGCCTATGGAAAGCAAGAGGTGGATATGAAAATTCTTCAGTGGATCAACAATAATCTCGAGGAAGAAATCACTGACACACTCGATGCTGACTCCGATGCCGATAATTTGGCCGATTTCAATGCTTACAAGGCGTTCTACAATCAAAAGTATGAAGGCGATATGAACAATGTGAGAAATCTTGCTTTATTCTACGCTGATAAACATTTTGGCCTTTATCCCCCTGAAAAATTGGGTATTGACCATAAGATCGAATGCTTGAAAGTGTATGAGTCTAAAGATGTGGTGTCTTACGAGATTACGGAGTTCTTCTGCGATTATGGTTTGATGAAAAGCAAGACTTCGGTGAGGGGGACTACTTTCTTCAAGTATAATGGAGAGCGCCTCTCATGGGCGATGTTTGAAAACAGCAATGTGAAGGATGTGGCTAAAAAGGAAGTTAATGTGCAATTTCTTAAACTTTCTGACGATAATTATCAGAGTTTCCTGAACACCACCAAATATCAGGAATTTTCTTTACCTTCTCAACCGCCATATATGACGCGCAACGGACTGAAATTTATTTATAAGAACAAGGAACTCTCTGAGAAAGAGGCGGATGAGCAAATTTATTGTATTATTCCGCTCGATAAGCTCAGTCTGTCGCCCAAAGTGGCTGATCTTCTCCAATAAATAACCTAAATCATATTTCAAAACTTTAACATTTCTTTTATTATGCCTACTTATTCCACAGACCCAGAATTGAGAAGAAAAGAGTTGGTCCAAATCATTGAGCATTCTTTGAATGCACTCACTCTTCAAGAACTTGAGGCCTTGTATTATGACATGTTCACTAAGGATTACATCAGATGAGAATTATTCTTGTTTTCTTTTGATTTGATTTATAAAATACCTATATTTGTATGTCATTTGATAATTGTATTACACGTATATGAAAAAGAACTTTTATTTGACTGTCATACTTTTTCTTCTTGCATTAGTTTCCTGTAAGGATGAGCCTAAGAAGAACAGCGAAATGCCAACCCGTCTGAAAGATGAGGTGAAGGCAGAGGTGAAGAAAGCCACTAATCAGCCAGACACCATTGAGGAAGAAGACTCAACGAAACAATCGGATGGAAGATTCATTGCCGACAAGGCAGAGATGAATGCCGTGAATGTGAATGTTTCAGAGAGAGGTGAGAAGTCGCTCAAACCGATGAATAAGAATTTCATTGTCACTGACAAAGGTGTGGGGGCGGTGAAATTGGGAGCCGACGTTTACCGATTGCCGAAAAAAGAAGAAGGGCTTTATGATCTCTTGAAAATTGTATCTAATGGAAATGACGGGAAAGTCTGTCTCGTTTATTCTAAGAAAGAGCAAATCATGGAAGTGGATTTTAATAATTCCACTAATAGGATCACTGCCATCAGAATCACTTCGCCTTCTATCAAGTCGGAAGATGGAATCAACCAGTTTATGAATTACAACTCACTCTTGAAGATTGATAAAGTGAAAAAGGCAGTCGGCAACAGAAATCGTGATGAAGTCTTTGATTTTAAAGTGGATGGTGTCACTTACGAATTGGATGAGAACATAACCGGCGTGAAATACGTCTCCGCTATTGTCGTAAAATAAATTTGATTATGAAAAATATATTGTGGTTTTGGAGCGCTTTGCTGGCATTTGCCTTTCTTTCTTGCTCTGACAATCAGGATCAACTGAAATCATCCATTATTAAAATGAATGAGCGTTGCCCCGTGGTGGAAGAAAACTGGACTGTCGATTCGCTTGGAATCTCAAAAGAAGGCGATATCGTGTATTTCTGCAATTCCACGAATAATGCCGATTATATGAGAATGCTGAAAACGAATAAGGATTCTATTCGAAACTCCATTATCTCCAAACTTAATGATGAGAGTATTGAAAACTCCATGAAATTGGTGAAACTCTGCAAGAAGCATAATGCCGGACTTGTGTATAAGTACTATTCTGACTCCACGTCCGAGACCATGGTGCTGAAGATTCCTGTCGAGAAGTTGATTGCAGACCCTTCTAAGTGATTTTTGTTCCTACGCTAATTATAAAATCTATTGGTGAGAAAAGCTTGAGACATCATGGTATATGTAATTCTGCTTTTATTGCTTTTTTTGCCAGATATCTATATATCACGCAACTACATTCATGAGCCAGTCTTGTTTTTCCTCTATTGGCTGCCTACCATTATTGCCTTAATTGCAGTTATCGCATTGCACCATGGAGGATCAAGGAAAATGCTCAAAACGCTTTTCACCATCGTACTGGTGTTGGGTCTGCCTAAACTTGTGTTTGCGGCAGTTTCTTTCTTGGGATGGCCTCTTGGTATGGCTTATCCACCGCTTATCAATATCTTCAATATTATTGGGTTCGTGGTTCTTGGTATTACGGGATTATGTATGCTTTATGGCATAACGCTTGGATGGCAATGGTTCAGGACTGACAGGAGAACCTTTACATTTAAAAACCTGCCTAATGCTTTTCACAACTTTAAAATTGTCCAGATTTCCGACCTCCATCTTGGAACTTTTGGAAAAAGACGTGGATTTTGCAGAAGGTTGGTCAGAGCTGTGAACAAAGAAAATCCTGACGTCATTTTTTTTACGGGTGACCTCGTCAACAGCAGGGCCGATGAGGTGAAGCCATTCCTTGGAATTCTTCCTAAGTTCAAGGCTAAATATGGAGTCTTCTCAATTTTAGGAAATCATGATTATTGTATTTATGGTGATTTTAACGATGATGATGAATTGAAAGGAAATATTCTGGACATCATTCAGATGGAAAGAGACTTTGGCTGGGATATCATGATCAATGAAAACCGAAAGATTGAGAAAGATGGACAAGCAATTTATGTTATTGGAGTGGAGAACAATGGAAAACCGCCGTTTCCGCAAAGAGCTAATCTGCCGAAGGCTATGGAAGGCGTGCCTTCGGATGCATTTAAAATCCTTCTTTCTCATGATCCAACTCATTGGCGTCAACAGGTGTTGCGAAAAACCGATATCCCGTTGACCCTTTCTGGACACACTCACGGTATGCAATTCAGTATTTTTGGATTTAATCCTTCTGTGCTGGTTTATCGTGACTGGGGTGGAACCTATCATGAAAACAATCAGACTCTTTTTGTTTCGATTGGAGTTGGAGGAAATATGGCCTTTAGGTTTGGGGCTTGGGCCGAATTTAATGTCCTCACTATTCAATGTGGATGATGGATGTGGTATAGGACTTCTATTATTATGATGATTTGAAATTATGAAATATTCAGGATTATCGGAAAGACAAGTTGTTGAGAGCCGTGAAAAACACGGTGCAAATGTGTTGACTCCACCTGTCAAGGAAACGTGGGTTGAGAGATTGCGAAAGCTCTGTGGACATTCCATGTCTTTGACGATGTTCTCTCTTTCCATCTTGTCTCTTATTGCATTCTTTTTGATTGTCACTTATGTTGGCGATAATGATGTGGTGATAAGATCTTGGACTATTCCCACCATGTTCACTTTGTCAACGGTAGTTATTCTTCTGATTGGCTTTTTCGGGGGATATGAAGACCCGTTGTTTAAAATCTTGATTACGGCATTCATTCTTTCCATGGGAATCTCTATCTATGAGCATGTGTGGGATGATGAGCCCTTTTCTGCTTTCTACGACACCATTGGGATTGTTCTCGCCCTCCTTTTTGCCACTGGAGTGGCTTTCTTCTTGGAGAAGAAGAATGAGAAAACGTTTCAAAGTCTTAATGATGTGAACGATGACACGCTTGTGAGGGTTGTGCGCGGCGGAAATGTCACTCAAGTCAAACGTAAGGACATTGTTGTTGGAGATATCGTCATGTTGGACACAGGAGATGAAGTCCCGGCAGACTGCCTGCTTCTGGAAGCCGACAACCTTATCGTCAACGAATCGTCACTTACAGGTGAGACTCAGGCGAATAAGACGGTTGACAAACGCTTTTTCGATGCAAATGCCACGTATCCCTCTAACGAAATTTTTAAAGGTACTATTGTTATTGATGGATATGGGGTGGCAGAGGTGTTTCGTGTCGGTGACTCTACTGAAGCCGGCAAGGTGTTTGAGGCGGCTCAAGTGAGAGAGGGCGAGCCTACGCCATTGAGCATAAAACTGAATCGGCTTTCAAAATGGATTACTGTTGCCAGTTATGTTATTGCGGCTCTTATTGTTGTTGGACGTGTCATAGTCTTTTTCCATCAGGACTATGATCCACAGAGTACAAACTATGTTCATTTCCTGAAATATCTTCTGCAGACAGTTATGATTGCTGTTACGCTTATCGTGGTGGCTGTGCCAGAGGGGTTGCCGATGAGCGTTTCTCTCAGTTTGGCATTCAGTATGCGTAAGTTGATGAAGGAGAATACGCTGCCAAGAACTATGCATGCATGCGAGACGATGGGCGCAACGTCAGTCATTTGTACGGATAAGACTGGCACACTCACACAGAATAGTATGAGGGTGGTGGATGCCTCGATTACAGAGGACAATGAAAAGCTACTCTGGACTTTGCTGGCTGTTAATTCAATGGCGGATCTGGACCTTTCTGACCCAGAACATGCAAAAGTGATTGGCAACCCCACTGAAGGTGCTTTGCTGATGTGGATGTTTGAGAAGAAAGTGGATTATCGTGAGTTGCGTAGCCAATCAAAATTGCTGGCTCGATTGCCTTTCTCCACGGTTAATAAGTATATGGCTTCTATCGTTGATTACGATGAGTCCAAGAATCTTCTTCTTTTAAAAGGTGCGCCAGAACTGCTTCTCAATGTTAGTGACATGTCTTCCGACATTAGGAAGCAGTATGAAGCCACTTTGAGAGATTATCAGTCTAAAGGAATGAGGACCTTGGCTGTGGCTTATGCATTCACGGGAAAAGACTTTTCGGATTTCCAGGGGTTCAATTTGAAGCAATATGACCATTTGGCGTTTGCAGGTGTGTTCGCTATTGCTGATCCAGTAAGACCTGATGTGCCAGATGCCATCAGGACTTGTTTGAATGCTGGTATAGATGTTAAAATAGTCACTGGAGACAACGCACTCACTGCTTTGGAAATTGGAAGGCAGGTGGGACTGATTGTTGATAACTGCACTGATGCTTCAATGATCACAGGTGATGAATTCCAGAGCCTTACTGATGAAGAATTGGCTGAAAGGATAGGGGATCTGAAAATACTCTCCCGTGCGCGTCCAGCAGACAAAGAACGATTGGTGCGTTTCCTTAAGAATCAGGGACAGGTAGTGGCTGTCACTGGCGATGGAACTAATGATGCGCCAGCACTCAATGTGGCTAACGTGGGATTGTCTATGGGAGACGGAACAGCGGTTGCTAAGGAGGCAAGCGACATGACCATTCTCGACAATTCGTTCCATACGATTGCGGATGCTGTGAAATGGGGAAGGTCCTTGTATAAGAACATACAGCGTTTTATCATGTACCAGATGACAATCAATGTCATTGCTTGCGCTGTAGTTCTAATTGGTGCCTTTACCGGTACTGAGTCGCCCCTCACTGTCGTTCAAATGTTATGGGTGAATCTGATTATGGACACATTCGCTGCTTTGGCACTGGCTTCTCTGCCACCATCCCAGGCAGTGATGAGTGAGAAGCCAAGGGCAATAACCGAATCAATCGTCAACAAACCGATGTTCAGAAGAATTGTTGGCGTAGGAGTTTTGATGACGCTGGTGCTTCTTGCGTTATTGTATGTGTTTCACCATGCTGACATTCAGTTCTTCCAAACATTATTCTCAACAAAGTTGGGGGAGGCTGACCATCTCAGCAATAAGGAACTGTCACTGTTCTTCACCATTTTTGTGATGCTCCAGTTTTGGAATTTGTTCAATGCCAAGGCTTTCATGACTGGAAGGTCTGCATTTTGGCACATTGACAAATGCAAAGGCTTTTTATTTGTACTCTTCATCGTGCTTGTCGGACAGGTGCTCATTGTGCAGCTGGGAGGTGAGATGTTTCATGTCTTGCCCCTTTCTGCTGCTGAGTGGGGTTGGATTGTCCTTTTCACTTCGCCTGTGCTTTTGATTGGAGAATTATATCGTTATTTCAGAAGGAGGAAGTGAGATGAGAAGATATCTGGGGCTTGGTTTCTTGGTTTTGACATTTATATTGATGTGTTTTAATGGGAATGGTATTCATGCAACCAGATCTTATGTCTTTCCATTAAGATCATTTGAACCAAGGACATCTCTCTCGGGTAGTTTTCCAGATTCACTGCTTCTGCGGTTGCTTCCAGCTGCTCCTTTGAAGAAACAGCCGGAGCAGATTCTCGTTCGTAAATCCTATATTGTTTCTTATAATAAAAATTGGCGAATACCAAATTGGGTGGCATGGAGGCTTTCTCCTGACCATGTGGATGGAGATGTGCCGAGACGTAATAGTTTCCGAGAGGATATGCAGGTGGGAATCCCACGTGCAACTCCTGCGGATTATAAGGGTAGTGGATGGTCGAGAGGCCACATGTGCCCATCTGGCGACAACAAATGGGATGCGGAGGCTAACCATGAAACTTTTTTGATGACGAATATTTGTCCCCAGGATGCCAGGTTAAATTCCGGATTGTGGAACAGCATAGAGATGGATTGCAGAAAATGGGCAAAAAAACATGGCGATTTATTTATCGTTTGCGGACCATTGCCCCTCAGACCTGGATATGAGACCATTGGAGAAAACAAGGTGGCTGTGCCTAAATCCTTTTTCAAAGTTATACTGAATTTAGGTAAAAAGCCAAAAGGTTTTGGATTTGTGGTGAAGAACAATGGGGGAGAGAAAAAATCTGACCTATACTACAACTCTATCCGTCAGGTGGAACGCCTCACTGGGTATGACTTTTTTCCATTGCTTCCTGATTCTCTTGAAGATTTGGTCGAAATCAATGCGGATCTGCAACAATGGTGATCGTATATTATGACAATCTTTGACTTTGAGATAAAGGCAATAAAAAAGAGGATGTTCATCAACATCCTCTTTTTTTGGTGCAAGTGAAAGATTACTGAATACCGTCCTCACGCAATTTTTTTTGCCATTTCCATGCAGAGCGGAGCACATCGTCAATATCGGCTTCAGCTTTCCAACCCAGTACCTTATTGGCTTTGTCAACGTTACCCCACACTTTTTCAATATCACCTTCTCGACGTGGTGCATATTCCCAGTTCAGTTTCACACCGGTGGCTTTCTCAAATCCTTCAACCACCTCAAGTGTACTCAGACCACGACCAGTACCAATGTTGAAGACTTCAACAGCGTCAGTGTCAGCAGTGTCCAAAATACGTGCCATTGCCTTGACATGAGCTTTGGCTAGGTCAACCACATATATGTAGTCGCGGATACAGGTTCCATCAGGAGTGCCATAGTCGTTGCCAAAAATCTTCAATTGTTTCCGGATGCCAATTGCTGTCTGAGTGACGAATGGAATCAGGTTCATTGGGACACCATTAGGCAACTCCCCGATAAGTGCGCTTGGATGGGCACCAATTGGGTTGAAGTAGCGAAGGATAATGGACTTGATAGGAGCTCCACTGTGAATATAGTCTTGGATGATTTCCTCGTTGATCTGCTTGGTGTTTCCGTATGGAGACAAGGCCTTCTGAATTGGGGCTTTTTCTGTCACAGGGAGATTCTCCTCACTTGGCTGGCCATAAACAGTGCAGGAGGAAGAGAAGATAATGCCTTTCACATCGTATTTTGGCATAAGCTCCAAAAGGTTAATCAACGAATTGATGTTGTTGCGGTAATAAAGCAAAGGCTTTTCAACTGATTCACCTACAGCTTTGCTGGCGGCGAAATGAATAATACCCTTGATACCAGGATATTTTTGGAACACATTTTCCAAGGCTGCATAATCACAACAATCTACTTGCTCGAATGCAGGGCGGACACCTGTGATTTTTTCAATTCCATCTATCACGGAAGCACTTGAATTGGAAAGATTATCAACGATTACTACGTTGTAGCCTGCTTCCTGAAGTTCAACAGTGGTGTGGGAACCGATAAAACCAGTTCCACCTGTAACTAAAATGGTTTCTTTCATTGTGGTTCTGTTAATACTTTATAAATGATTATAGTTTTATCGTTACTTAATTCTGTTTCTTTATACTAATGCCAAATTTACATATAATTTTTGTTAATTGAAAGATTATTTCTTGTTTTTTTCCGTTTTCTATGGAAAATCCACTAATTTTGCATTGTAAATATAATATATGGGTTTCAATAACATTCTTTCAATTCTGGTAAAAGTTTTTCAGTGTACGGATGTGGAGGCTGTTTAAAAATATTATTCTTTTGTATATATTCCTCTTTGCCGTTGCATGCGGTGAAGATGTGAAACCATCACTGCGCGGGGTCTTTGGAGATGAGGATTCCTCATCTGAAGTTAATTTGGATTTGACTGACCTGCAGGCGGGAGGAGAGATGATTATATTGACGCTCTATGGTCCTGATTCATATTTTGAATTTAGGGGAGAGGATTTCGGAAATCAGTATAAGATTGCAAACGAATATGCCAAAAGCATCGGGGTAAAGTCTAGAGTTGACGTCTGCCGCTCGGTCAGAGAGATGTTGGAAAAATTGAAAGAAGGGGATGGGGATTTGATTGCCTATGATTTGCCTGTTGATTCAGCTGAAGATGAGGTGATATATTGTGGAAATAAAACGATAAAGGGATTTCTCGACACTTTAGCGGTTGTTGAACGTGACCCTTCTATAAGAACAGAAGGAGATGTGGCATGGGCTGTAAGAAAATCATCTCCTGATCTGGCACGCGAATTGAAGAAATGGCTGGATGTTCATGCCGACAAACTCCTGGCTATGTCACAGCCCAAAGTCAAAGGGGGAAGAGATGGTAGAAAATACACAGCATACGTCAGTGATGAGTATTTTCCAGACATCCCTAGTTTTGGAGATTATCCTGGGAATGGGCAATATCATGAAGGAGCTTCTCGCGATGGAAGGGGTTATGACAATTCTTCTAATAATTATTCTCATAAGGGTAAAATATCCTATTACGATGCCCTTTTTATGAGATATTCATCTGTATGTGGGTGGGATTGGCATCTGCTTGCCGCTGTGGCTTATAACGAATCATCGTTCAATCCGAATGCTGTTTCTCCGATGGGAGCTATGGGGCTGATGCAGCTGATGCCATCAACGGCCCGGCAATTCGGAGTGTCAAATGCATTTGACCCAGAACAGAGTGTGAAGGCCTCTGCAAGATATTTCGCTAATCTGATGGCACATTATGCTGTGGTTCCAAATCCAGATGAAAGAATCAATTTCGCTCTTGCTGCATATAATGCCGGTCCAGGGCATGTGGATGATGCAAGAAGACTTGCAGAGAAACGCGGAAGGGATAAAAATGTGTGGAAGGGCAATGTTGATGAATTTGTGCTCTATATGTCTAATCCTGATTACTATAATGATCCTGTTGTGAAATATGGCTATTTCAGAGGTGGGGAAACTTACAATTATGTCAACTATATCAGGAAAGACTGGGAGATATTCCGAAATCGATGATTATTATAATATTTTACTCTTTTTCTTTGTTTGACACATTTTTTATTTATCATATTTTTTCCTATCTTTGCAGACAGCTTTAATCATTTGGGGTTTATATGTTAGTCATAACACTTATTATTGTTGCAATCCTTTTAGGTGGCTATCTGTTGATGAGTATTGATAAAATCAATCATATCAACAGAGGTGCTGTAGCCATGTTCACTGGTGTTATCGTTTGGCTTGTTTACATGCTTGAGGGTTCGTCTTTTCTGCATCTGATGCACCCTGAGTTTTTGGATGATATGCCTATCCATAAGTTTGTGGCTGACAATATCATCATGAAATATATAGCAGAGGCTTGCCAGGTTATTCTTTTTCTCATAGCCACCAACACCATTGTGGAGGTCATGAATAACAATGGAGTGTTTGACCCTCTCAACAAATGGCTGAGAATGCGTAGCGGAAAGCGGTTTTTATGGGCACTGTCAATGCTTACTTTTATTGTTTCGGCCAATGTGGATAACCTGACAACTGTGGTCCTTATGATGACGATCATGTGTAAGATCGTCACCAACCATCATCAGAAAGTCATCTATGCCTGTACCATTTTGGTGGCGGCGAACTTGGGAGGTGCTTTCACTGTCATTGGGGATATGACATCGCTGATGCTGTGGGTGAGGGGAGTCGTTACTCCTTCTGCATATGCCGCCAGCATTTTCCTTCCTGCTTTCACCACATTGTGTGTGTTCAATCTGCTCCTGTCCACTTTGCTCAAGGGGAATGTTGAGACATCGACAACCATCAATATGTTCAGAGGAGATGATTCCACGCTTTCACCATGGCAAACCATCACGATGCTTGTCGTGGGAATCGTGGGATTGTGGTCAATACCCACATTTCATAGCGTCACTGGATTTCCTCCTTTCATCGGAGCGTTGTGTGTGCTTGCACTCATTTGGATTTTGGAATCAGTTTTCACCTATCGTATCAATGGTAATCTTTTGTTTGTGAGGAGAAACCATCTCAAAAACACAGAATTCATCAGTATTCAGATTATTTTGTATTATCTTGGTGTGACTCTGGGTGTTGCTGCTTTGACTGAATGTGGAGCTCTAGATTTTGCGAAAGACTGGCTAAATGATTCATTCCATAATGTTTATGCATACGGAGTCATTACCGGTTTCATGTCGTCTGTAATCGATAATGTTCCTTTTGTGATGTCTGGAATGAATCTTTTTCAATGTGATACAACCGGTTCCGATCCTTCTTTCATGCTTAATGGTGACTATTGGATGATGTTGTCTTATTGCAGTGCTATTGGAGGATGCTTGCTCTATGTGGGAACTTTGGCAGGACATGCGGTGATTGATATTCAGAATGTGAGGCTTTCATGGTATATTCGGCATGTTTTCTGGCGTGTGCTGGTTGCGTGGGGAGCTGGAATGTTGGTTTTCTGGCTTATTAATGGATAATTAAAATATATTGAATATATGACAAAAATTAAGTGTATTGGTATATTGACTTCGGGAGGTGACTCTCCTGGAATGAATGCTGCTATCAGAGCTATCACGCGTACTGCTATCTGCAAAGGATTCAGAGTGAAAGGAATCTATCGTGGATATGATGGTCTTATCAACGATGAGATCAAAGAATTCACCACAGAAAGTGTCAGCAATATCATATCTAGAGGTGGTACGATTTTAAAGAGTGCACGCTCTAAAGAATTCACTACGCCAGAAGGACGTGAGAAAGCCTATAAGACATTGACAGATGAAGGCATTGACGCTTTGGTTGTTATAGGTGGTAATGGCTCTATAACCGGCGCTAAAATTTTTGCTCAGGAGTATGACGTACCTTGTATCGGTCTGCCAGGTACAATCGACAATGATCTCTATGGCACAGACCTCACAATCGGATATGACACCACTATGAACACTATAGTGGAGTGTGTTGACAAGATCAGGGATACAGCCAACTCTCATGAACGTATCTTCTTTGTGGAAGTGATGGGAAGGGATGCCGGATTTTTAGCCCAGAACAGTGCCATTGCAAGTGGGGCGGAAGCTGCCATAATTCCTGAAGACAATACTGATGCAGACCAGCTGGAACATTTTATAGGTCGAGGTATTCGGAAAAGCAAAAATTCAAGTATTGTAATTGTGAGCGAAAGTCCTAAGTGCGGTGCCATGTTCTATGCAGAAAGGGTGAAGAAGGAATATCCTCAATACGATGTGAGAGTGTCCATTTTAGGACATTTGCAACGAGGTGGATCACCTACGGCTCGCGACAGGATTATTG
>JAEEGI010003879.1_pt1 | contig 35339 bp, 30 predicted proteins | sample 8958751 | NCBI WGS metagenome assembly JAEEGI01 (sample SAMN16246545, study PRJNA631951) | gut metagenome | biome: gut microbiome; feature: rumen; material: KS-attached | host: Bos | place: Iran: Karaj | collected 2018-10 | reverse complement strand
ATGTTCAAAGCGAGGTCGAAAGCAAACTTAGCATTGATACCGCCCTGCTTCTGAGCCCATGCGCGGCTGTAACCACCACCTGCAAGAGCGATAACCTCAAACTTACGAGGCTGACCCTGGTAACCACCGAAGAGGTTGCTCAGGTTCCATGTGCTCAAAATGTCGAAGTCGGTAGAGTTGATGAAAGTCTTGCTACCGAACATAGACTTAGAATCAGACTTGTTTCCGAAGTAGTTGTTGATGTCCAAAGCCAGACCGAATACGGTAGTCAGGTTCTTACCAACGCGTACACCGAACTCGGGAGATACGCCCTTCATGAAACCATAATCTTCACCACCACCCAAGTTACTTCTGAACTTATTCATGGGAGTAGCTACACCAGCATTGATACCGATGTACCAGTTGTCACCAGCCTTGTTAGCTGTAACAGCAGTTTTCTGTGCGCTAGCTGAAACTGACAGCATAGCAACTGCAAGCATTAAAAAAAGCTTTTTCATTTTCTTACTAACTTTTTGTTAAATTATAAAAAATTCTACCTATTTATCTAGATTTCGAGTGCAAAGTAAATAAAAAAAACTTTAAGTTCCAAGAAAAAACGTGTAAAATATACGTTTTTAGCCCTATTTTCTTGATTTATATCGATTTCCGTTCACTTTTATACTACAAAACATTAAAATTTGTAATCAATTCCGATACCTATCACATTGTTGGTGCGCGAGTAGGTTTCCTCGCCATAACTGGTGGCTTTCTTATAGTCGCTATAGAGACTGATGAAGTAGCCGGCATTGAGACGAATCTTGTCTGTGACATTCCAAGCACCACCCAAACCTATTGAATAGCTGTCGCAGGCAAACGAGGTATTCTGCTGGTAGCCGTCAGAAAGTCCATAGTCGGTACGCTGGGCACCACAGCTGACGGTGAATTTCTCGTTGATATCGTATTCCACACCAGCCAGGATCTCGTGGGTACCATGCTTGAGTTCCTTCTGACGGTCGTTAGCCATCTTGGCATTCTTGTCGTCGAAGAAGTGATACTCCAGCGTAGCGCGCAACTTGGGTGAGAACTCGTAACCGACAGCCAAAGACAGAAGCGCAGGCATATCATAGCGTGTTCTGGCTCCATCGGCAAAGGGAGCGGTATAATTGCCAAGTTGTGCAGCCAGCGCCTGAAGTTTAGCCTGAGCACCAGCTGGGTCGGCAGCCATCATTGCTGCAATGAGATTGGTGCCGAGACCAGCATCGAGCACATTGGTCTCGTTCTTGGGATTGAGTTTGGTGCGGAACTCGTAACGTGCAGCAACTGTAACAGGACCCTTGTGGAAATCAAGACTGATGATGGGTGTAATGCCCCACCCTTTCTGATCGACATCCAGCAACAGCTTGGCCAGTTCGCCCAGCTGGGGATGGTCGGCTGCAATGACGTGTCCGCGATAGTATCCGTCGTAATAGTTGGCACGCAGACCCACTGCAGCAGCAAAGCAATCGGATATTTTATAGGTGAAGTTCACCTGACCGCCATAGATATACTGCTTACCCTTCATCTCAGAATTGAGTTTGTACTGGTCGGGGGTAATGCCATTGGCAGCCAGCATACCACCCAAGAGCATGTTATACATTGGGACGCCCTGCTTATACTCTACAAAACCGCCGCTGCCCACGATACCAATCATGGCAGATACGGCAATGCGATTTTTCTTATACGTAGCGAACAAGGCTGGAACGATGGGCGCCGATGCCTTGCCTTCATAAGTAGTCTCACCGAGTTTGATGTCGCGATGTTGCCACGGTTTCTGGAAGTTGAGCGAGAGTTCCCATCCTTCGTGCCCCCATGCCAGACCGGCAGGATTGCTGAAAGTGGCATCAATGTCGAAGGTGGCTCCGCGCGCCATCATGCGATCAAAAGCAATGTGATAATTCGTGTTGGTCATCAGTCCGCCTGCACGAACTGTCAAGAAAGCAGTAGCAGTAACTGCAAGAAGTAATAGTTTCCTCATTTTTCTCTTTTTAATGGATTTCGGCTGCAAAGTTACAAAGAATAATGCAAATAACGGGAAAATAGACAATAAAAATGCGCGATAGGAACAAAATAGAGTAACTTTCTTAATCTATATCATTAAACTTTCTCCTCCTAATGCGTCTATAATATATAAATAATGTGTAACTTTGCACGAGAAAATTTTAAGTGAGATGAAACAGAACAATATGATAAACTAGATTTAAGGAATGAAAAAGTATTTATTGGCTATGATGCTCGTAGCCAGCACATCGGGCATTCATGCTATTGAAATAAACGATTCGTTGCACCTGCAGGAGGTCGTAGTGACAGGAACCCGTTCAGCCACAGACACGCGCTATCTGCCACAGACAGTGACGGTGATAGAGCGCGATTTGCTGACGAATCAATATCAAACCAGTATCCTGCCCACCGTTGTACAGCAGGTGCCTGGCCTTTTTGTGACCTCGCGCTCTGTGTTGGGTTACGGTGTGTCAGGAGGAGCCGCCGGTGGTATTAACATGCGCGGTATAGCAGGCGGCAGTGGTCAGATGATGGTGCTGATTGACGGTCATCCACAATATCAAGGTATCTATGGCCATCCCATATCCGACAGTTATCAGACGCTGATGGCTGAACGCGTGGAAGTGTTGCGCGGACCAGCCTCGATGCTCTATGGTTCGAATGCGATGGGTGGTGTCATCAATATTGTGACGCGTCGCCCTGCAGGTGGCAATTCGGTTCATACAAATATCAATGTCGGTGCAGGCAGCTATGGAACCCTGCAGGCCGAGGTTGCCAACCAGATACGCAGTGGAAAGTTCTCAAGCACTATTGCCGCCCAGTATGGACGCACCGACAATCACCGTCCTCGCATGGGTTTTGAGCAATATGGGGGTTACTTGAAACTGGGCTATGACTTCAACAACCATTGGAATGCCTATGTGGATGCCAACATCACCCATTTCAATGCGAGCCAACCAGGCAGTACGGCTTCCCCACTCTACGATGCCGACCAGTGGATAACACGAGGGATGGTTTCTGCTGCTGTGGAGAATCACTATGGCAGGAGCAATGGTGCACTGAGTCTCTACACTAATTTCGGACGCCATAAGATTGACGACGGTACTGCCGATCCTGCAAAACCCACGCAGCGTTATTTCCGTTCGAAGGATGCGCTGATGGGTATCTCGCTGTATGAGAGTTTCCAACTTTTCGAAGGCAATCGCCTGACAGCAGGCATCGACTATCAGCATATCTATGGCTATGCTTACTACACATCAAAGGAAACTGGCGAGACACTTGACACGCCCAACAAACAGAGTGGCAAGTCATATCGCAACGAGATTGCCGGCTATGTAGAGTTCCGCCAAGACCTCACATCGTGGTTGACTGTCGATGCAGGCCTTCGTGTTGACCATCACTCAATAACCGGAACGGAATGGATTCCACAGGGTGGCATTGTCATTCGTCCGATGGAGAGTGGCGAACTGAAGGCAATGGTGAGCAAGGGTTTCCGCAATCCCACCATGCGCGAGATGTATCTCTATCCCCCCTCAAATACAGATTTGAAACCAGAACGACTGATGAACTACGAACTGGCTTGGAGCCATCGCCTCGAACAGTTTAACTACGGTCTGAACCTGTTCTACCTGAAGGGCGACAACATGATTCAGACGATGCCCGTTGACGGCAAGCCACGCAATGTGAATACCGGCGAGATAGAGAACTATGGTCTGGAGGCTGAAGCAGCCTACCGCATCAACCCGCACTGGCGCCTGACCACCAACCACTCGTTACTCCACATGAAGAACCACGTGTTGGGTGCTCCGCAGTATAAGGGATTCCTGGGTGCCGACTTCAGTCAGCAGCGCTGGAATGTTGTGGCTGGTCTGCAGTATATCAACGGGCTATATACTGCTATCGGGGACAATGAAAAGAAGGAGAATTTCCTGCTGCTGAATGCTACTGTCAGTTACAGGTTGGTGAACAACCTGGCACTATGGGTGCGTGGCGAAAATCTGCTGGCGCAGCGCTACGAAATCAATGCGGGCTACCCCATGCCCCGTGCCACCTTCATGGCCGGTGCAAATGTCTCGTTCTAAACGGAAAAGAAGCCTTTATGATATAAAAGGTGCCTACTTTTACGAGGTAAGAGTAGGCACCTTTTTCGAGGGGTTAACTGTTATTTTTACTGTTTCTCGATAATCTTTCCGCCCTCCTCAATAGCTTGCATGTTGAGGGGAATCATGGCGTGATGGCGCTCAGGCAGCGTCTTGTAGAGGGCCTTTTCCACACCATTTGTACTCACGACGGGAGCCACCTTCAAGAGTCCACCCAGCACAATCATATTGAACACCTTGGCATTCTTCATCTCGGCAGCCTTGTCCATCGCATCGATGCGATAAACGGTGATGTCCTTGCGCGTAGGAGGATTGATGATGCCATAAGCATCGTAAATCAGAATACCGCCTGGCTTCAGTTTCGGTTCAAACTTCTCGAGTGACGGTTGGTTGAGCACAATGGCAATATCAAACTTACTCAATATCGGCGAAGAAATCTTCTCGTCGCTGACTATCACAGTCACGTTGGCAGTACCCCCACGCTGTTCCGGACCATAGGCAGGCATCCATGTCACCTCCTTGTCGTCCATCAGTCCTGAATAAGCCAGAATCTTACCCATTGAGAGCACACCCTGCCCTCCGAAACCACTGATTATTATCTCTTTCTTCATTTTGTCGTGTCTTTTAAATCTCCTTTCGGATAATAATTGAACATGTGTTCCTGCATCCACTCATTGGCAGCCTTGGGCGACATCTTCCAACCGCTGTTACAGGTTGATACAATCTCCACCAGACTGCTTCCCTTGCCAGCCATCGAAGCCTCGAAGGCCTTGCGAATGGCTTTCTTTGCAGAACGGATAGCTGCAACAGTCTCTACACTCTGGCGAGTCACATAGCAAGTACCCTCCAACGTGGCTGCTATCTCTGTGATGTGCAGGGGATAGCCGTGCAAGTCGGCCTGACGACCATAGGGACAGGTTGAAGTCTTCATACCCATGAGCGTGGTGGGAGCCATCTGACCACCCGTCATACCATAGATGGCATTGTTGATGAAGATGATGGCAATATGTTCGCCACGGTTCAAGGCATGAATGGTTTCACAAGTACCGATACAAGCCAAATCACCATCACCCTGATAGGTGAACACAAGACGGTCGGGCCACAGGCGCTTGATGGCAGTAGCCACAGCTGGAGCGCGTCCATGGGCAGCCTCCTGCCAGTCGATATCCAGATAGTTATAGGCAAAGACGGCACAACCCACAGGCGAAACTCCCACGGTTTTCTCCTCCATGCCCATTTCCTCGATGACCTCAGCCACGAGTTTATGTACCACACCATGCGAACAACCGGGGCAGTAGTGCATGTGGTTGTCGTTCATCAGTGTCGGTTTCTGATATACCAGATTCTCTGGTGCTATAATATTGTTTTCCATCTTACATCATCTTCTTTAATACTTCCACAATCTCCTCGGGCTCAGGAACAATACCGCCCAAGCGACCAAACTGCTCAACAGGCAGGGCACCGTTGATGGCAAGACGAACGTCCTGAACCATCTGTCCGGCATTGATCTCTACAACGAGAACTCCCTTCTTGCCCTTTGCCAACTCAGCTATCGCCTTTGAGGGGAAAGGCCACAGGGTGATGGGGCGCAAGAGTCCTACCTTTACACCTTCCTCACGAGCCATCTCAATGGCTTTCTGTGTCAGACGGGCAGCAGAACCGAAGGCAACAACCAACAGTTCGGCATCGTCGCAGAACAGCGTCTCATAGCGCACTTCCTTCTCGCGAATCTCAGCATATTTCTGCTGAAGATGCAGGTTACGAGCCTCCATAATCTCAGGCTTCAACTCCAGCGAGGTAATGATATTAGGCTTGCGGTCCTTCGTGCGACCGATAGTAGCCCAAGGACACTGCTGACGAATCTCTTCCTCAGTACGGCGGGGCTTATAGGGAGGCAACACAATGCGCTCCATCATCTGACCAATGACACCGTCGGACAGAATCATGGCAGGATTGCGATACTTGAAAGCCAACTCAAAAGCAAGGTCAACGAAATCGGCCATCTCCTGCACCGAGTTAGGAGCCAGCACAATGACGTTATAGTCGCCATTACCACCACCACGGGTAGCCTGGAAATAGTCGCCCTGTGAAGGTTGGATAGTGCCCAGTCCGGGACCACCGCGCTGCACATTGACAAACACACCCGGCAACTCAGCACCAGCCATATAGGTAATTCCCTCCTGCATCAGTGCAATACCAGGCGACGACGATGAGGTGAGCACCTTCTTACCGGCTGCTGCACCACCATAAATCATATTAATAGAAGCCAGCTCGCTCTCAGCCTGCAAGACCACCATACCAGTTGTCTCCCAAGGCTTCAGTTCTGCCAGCGTCTCAATCACTTCACTCTGCGGGGTGATGGGATATCCGAAATATCCGTCGGCTCCACAGCGGATGGCAGCGTGAGCTATCGCCTCGTTGCCTTTCATCAAAGTAACTTCCTGTTCTGCCATCTTTTTACTCCTCTACTTTTTTACGATAGACCGTAATGCATCCATCAGGACAAACCACAGCGCACGACGTACAGCCAGTGCACTTGTCTATCTGCACGGGCTCCACATAGGGATAGCCATGCACATTCACACGATTGGCCATTGCGATAACCCCCTGCGGACACGCACTCACACAAAGCGCGCAGCCCTTACAACGGTCGGTATTCACCACAATAGCACCTTTCAGTTTAGCCATTCTCTCTTTTTGTATTTGTTGTTATGGATTGTAATAATCCTTATGATAAAAATTCATGATGTCGTCGAGCATCTGCTTGGCCTCGACAGCAGGACTCTCCGGGTCGAGCTCTATCGCCTTCAGATAGCAATTGATTGCCTCCTGCCAGTTACCCTGCTTCCGATAAGCATTGCCCTGCTCATAATACTCCTGGGCGGTAGCAAATTCTTCACTTTTCACTATGAACTATGAACTATGAACTATGAACTATGAACTTGTTCACTTATAATATTCCCGTTTGCCAGCAGCTAAGGTATTCTTCATCAGCGAACAGATAGTCATAGGACCAACGCCACCGGGAACAGGAGTAATGAAGGAACATTTCGGAGCTACCTCGTCGAACTTCACGTCACCATTCAGACGGAAACCGCTCTTTCGAGTAGCATCAGGAACACGAGTAGTACCAACATCGATAATCACGGCACCGTCCTTCACCATATCAGCTGTTACGAAATCGGGCTTACCAATAGCAGCAATGATGATATCGGCCTCACGGCACTCTTCCTTCAGCGTCTTTGAACGAGAGTGACATACAGTAACCGTTGCATCGCCATACTGCTTCTGCATCATGAGCTGAGCCATCGGCTTGCCCACAATGTTTGAGCGACCCAGGATGACACATTTCTTTCCGCTTGTCTCGATATTGTAACGCTTCAGCAGGGTGATGATGCCCAATGGAGTAGCCGAGATAAAGCAAGGCAGTCCGATGGCCATGCGCCCCACATTGATAGGATGGAAACCATCAACATCCTTGCGATAGTCGATAGCCTCGATAATCTTCTGTTCGTCAATATGCTTGGGAAGCGGCAACTGGACAATGAATCCGTCCACATCGTCATCGCTATTTAATCGTGATACACAGTCGAGGAGCTCCTCCTCGGTGATATTATCCTCATAGCGGATGAGTGTGCTCTTGAAACCACAGGCCTCGCAAGCCAGCACTTTGTTCTTCACATAGGTCTCCGAACCTCCGTCATGTCCCACGAGCACAGCAGCCAGATGGGGCTGTTTGCCTCCACGTGCTACAATCTCTTTTACCTCCTCGGCAATCTCAGCCTTTATAGCCGTTGCCGTTGCTTTTCCATCAATCAGTGTCATTAATTATCAATTATCAATTGTCAATTATCAATTATCAATTGTCAATTCCCTAAAACGGCATCTTGCCACCTTTCATATTCTTCATGGCAGCAGCCATCTGCATCATCTTCGAGTTGCCTCCGCCTGCCACCATGCGCATCACCTTACGAGTCTGGTCGAACTGCTTCATCAGGCGGTTCACCTCTTCTATCTTCGTACCAGAACCCTTGGCTATACGCTGGCGACGGCTCTGGTTGATGATGTCAGGATTGGCACGCTCCTTGGGCGTCATCGAATTGATGATAGCCTCTACTCCCTTGAATGCATTATCGTCGATATCGATGTCCTTAATGGCCTTGCCCACACCGGGAATCATGCCAGCCAAATCCTTGATGTTACCCATCTTCTTGATTTGCTGAATCTGAGCCATGAAGTCGTCGAAATCAAACTTGTTCTTGCGAATCTTCTTCTCAAGACGCTTGGCCTCCTCTTCGTCAAACTGCTCCTGGGCACGCTCTACCAGACTGACAATATCACCCATACCGAGGATGCGGTCGGCCATTCGCTCTGGGTGGAACACATCAATGGCTTCCATCTTCTCGCCTGTTCCCACAAACTTGATGGGCTTGGTGACAACAGTACGAATGGAGAGGGCTGCACCACCACGGGTATCACCATCCAGTTTGGTCAGTACGACACCATCGAAGTCAAGGCGATCGTTAAACTCCTTGGCTGTATTGACGGCATCCTGACCAGTCATCGAGTCAACCACAAAGAGCGTCTCGTCAGGATTGACGGCCTCCTTCAGGGTGGCTATCTCGTTCATCATCTCCTCGTCAACGGCCAGACGACCTGCTGTATCGATGATGACAACATTGTAATTCTTCTGCTTGGCTTCGCGGATAGCATTGTTGGCTATCTCAACAACGTTCTTATTGTCGGGCTCTGAGTAAACGGGAACACCGACACTCTCACCCACCACGTGCAACTGCTGGATAGCAGCAGGACGATAGACGTCGCAAGCCACCAGGAGTGGATTTTTGTGCTGCTTGTTCTTCAGCATGTTGGCCAGCTTACCTGAGAATGTGGTCTTACCAGAACCCTGCAGACCCGACATCAGGATGATAGAGGGGCGACCCTCCAGTTGCAGCTCTACTGCCTTGCCGCCCATCAGTTCGGCCAGCTCGTCGTGAACTATCTTCACCATCAACTGTCCGGGCTTAATGGCGGTGAGCACGTTCATGCCCATTGCCTTCTGCTTGACGGTATCCGTAAACTGCTTGGCAACCTTGTAGTTAACGTCGGCATCCAACAGGGCGCGGCGCACATCCTTCAGCGTTTCTGCAACATTGATTTCGGTGATTTTTCCCTCACCTTTTAATATCTTGAACGAGCGTTCAAGTCTGTCACTTAAGTTCTCAAACATATATACCTTATTTATTTTGGGGTGCAAAGTTACAAAAATAATATTAAATACGTGAAGTGATTCACGTTTTTTTTGAAAAACACCCTAAAAACTAACAATTCGTCATGCAATGACCTCGTCCATCACGATGTCATGACCCTCAAACGGCACCTCGGCTACACGCTGGAAGGGGAAACAGATGCCCACTTTCCTGACTTGTGGACAGGTTGCCAGAAAACGGTCGTAATAGCCACGGCCTCGACCTAAGCGGTGACCTGCTGCATCAAAGGCGACACCAGGCACCAGAACGGTATCTATCTGCGCCAAGTCGGTAAAGGCCGCAGTTGTCGGTTCCATGATGTGGAAAGCCCCCTCTGCCATATCATCAAGTGATGTATAGCGATGGATGGTCATGGTTTCGTCGCCAGTCACTTTGGGCAGCAATACGGTCTTGCCCTCATTCACCAGCGTATTAATCAGTTGACGAATGTCCGGTTCGTCAGGCAAGGGCCAATAGCATAAGATGGTAGAGGTATGAGGCAAGATGGACGAAGTGAGTTTCTCCACGATGTCGGCAGACCATTTAGCCAACTGGTCGGCATGTTGTTTTTTGGCCTCGCGCATTTGTTGGCGCAACAAGGGTTTTGTCAGTGCAGCACCTTGTCGGGCGGAGAATTCGCAGCCACAGTATTGCTGGTTGTAGAAATGCAGTTCCTTCAGCAATTGGTTGCGACGCTCCTGCAAACCACCCTTGCGCCAGTTCTGAGCCCAGAAACGAGGACTGATGGCTGAGGGCTGAGAGCTGACCATCTTCTCGGCTGCCAGTCCTGCACGTTCTATCTGTTCAAGACTCTTCCATCGGCTGGATGCCAGTGTGGTGGCAAAGTATTTGATTCCCAACTCGTTAGCCTTTTTGGCTGTTTCCTTCATTCGCAACGTGAAGCATTGTTCACAGCGTCGCCCACGTTCCGGTTCTGATTCCAATCCACAGATTCCCTGCAACCATTCCTGATGGTTATAGTCGCCGTCAATCCACCGAATGCCAAGACTTTCTGCATGGCGTTTACTCTCCTGTTTGCGAATCTCGTATTCCTCTCTGGGGAAGATATTAGGATTATAATAGAAGATAGTAGGCTTCACACCATTGGCAAGCATCCACTCCACAATGGCCGACGAGCACGGTGCACAACAAGCATGCAACAGCACCTCATGCAATCCCTCTGGTATGATAATAGCCGGATTCTTCACTATGAACTATGAACTATGAACTAAAGACTAAATCCCTCTTGCCTTCCAAATACGATCCTTGGCAGCGTTTATCTCCTGGAATTTCTTTTCAGCTGCCTTGCGGATATCTTCGCCCAGGGCAGCCACCTTGTCAGGATGATGCTCAAGAGCCAGTTTGCGGTAAGCCTTCTTCAGTTCGTCGTCGGTAGCATTGGGCGATACACCCAGCACCTGATAGGCAGAAGCCAGATCGTCTTTGCCAAGACCCATCATCGAGTCAACCTCGTCAGCCGACATGCGCATCCACTGGGCACACTCCTTCAGGGCTGTTATCTCGCTCTGCGGCACACTGCCGTCAGCCTGGGCTATCATCACGAGGAAGTTCAGCAGTTGCAAGCGTTGCGAATAGTCCATGTTGCGGGCAATCTGCACACAGCAGTCAGCCACCGTCTTGCGGAAAGCCTGCATCCCCACCCTCTTCTGTTCGTCGAAGAGCTTGCGCAGAATACTGTCGCCCTCACGTGATGCCTCGTCGCTGAAGTTCTGACGCAACATCTGACGCACAAACTCCATCTCGGAATGCATCACCTTGCCATCGGCCTTGATGATGTATGATGCCAATACCAGCAACGAAAACAGGAAACTGTTGCGCTGTCCATAGTCGGTGCGCTGATAACCGGAGGTCTGATGTCTGAAGTCTGATGTCTGACGTCCAAAGGGGTCTTCAAAAGGTCCCTGAGTTTCCGGGCTGTTCACCGAGTTCATCATCGAGTCGAACACCTTGCCCAACACAATACCAGCCAAGGCCCCCAGCGGTCCAGCTGTCATCCATCCCAAGAAACCTCCTATCCAAGTTCCAAATGCCATAATATAAATATGTCTCTAAACTCTAAACTCTCAACTATGAACTATGAACTATGAACTATGAACTATGAACTAATACTCGTGCCACCAAGCCGACTCGTTCTGTTCCTCACGCTCCAAGTCGTCAATCAGACACTCAGCCAACTTCAGCACCACCTCCTGTGGCACCAGCAATCGCTGGTCGTCACTATGCGGATTGATAGAAGCCAGGAAATGGGGCACCTCGCCCTTGTAAACCTCCTTCATGTGCAGGTTGTCGGCATTCACGCCCGAACAACTATAGGTGATATTAGCCAGGCGGTCGCACAGTTTCACAAAGGGCGCATAGGGAGTCTCGCGAATACCTTTATAATATTTCTCCCCTGCCCTCTCGGCGCGTGTTCGTCCCTTGTCGTTGGTCAGCGCATAGGCTATCTCGGTGGCCATCAGAGCCTGTTCCTCCGTCATCAGGGGGCGAGCCTCCTTCAGCACATCGTTATAAGTCAGTCGTGCATCCTCGATGCTATCGTGAAAATAGCCCCCGAAGAACAAAGGAATCAAGTCCTCTTCCTTTGCCAGCACCAGATGGCCAAAGTCTCTGATGCCGTTCACCACCATATCCAGATGGTAGCCATAGGGCAATTCGTCGCCATAAGTCTGATTCACACTCTGATGCAGTTCGTGAGCCATCTTCCGAATATGCTCTATCTGCTGGGCATATTTCGCCATCAATGCCTCATATTCTTCTCTTGTCATAATCTGTTTATCTTTCTTATTTGAGCGCAAAGATACAAAAAAGAGAATGAAATGCCAAATTAATTTGAGCATTTCTGAACACCAAGTAAGTTCTTACTTATCTACTTTCCCACGTTTTTATTTGTTTCAAATAGTCTCTTACGCTTGTTCAGATAGTCCCTTACAGCCGTTAAGATAGGGTTTATAGGGGGATGGAAACCATCCGAACAGGGGTTGGAAGGCAGGGTAACAATCGTTTGCGTACGCACAAGCGATTGTGCTCGCCTACGCAAACGATCGTTCGACTATACGCAACTGAATTCAAAAATTTTTTTCGAGCGGAACTGTACTTTTTTAGAAATAGATATCTGAATAACTAAATTGTGAAGGGGAGGCAAAAAAGGGGGGCTCGAGTCAATTTGTGAGTTGACTCGAGTCAGAAGGCCATTTGACTCGAGTGAGGCAACGAAATGCCTCCTTCTATTTTGACATTTATCCAATTTCGCTAAGTACGCTTATTCATTTAAAAAGAATTAAATTAGTCTTATTTTATTTTTCACTAATACTTTATAACGTTTCGTGTTGCACAGATTTCCTGAAAAGCAATACTTTTGCAGGCGAAACCCGAAAAGACTGCACAGATGAAACGATTCTTGATTGTATGGCTATTGCTGACATGGATGATGACAATTCATGCACAGCGAACCTGTGTGGTGGCAGATATGGAGAGCAGAAAACCTATTAAAAACGTATTAATTATGACTGATACTCACCACGCTGCTCGGACAAATCTCTATGGGTATTTTGCAATGCAGTATGCTTTCGACAGCGCTACTGTCAGTCATCCTTCTTTTCACAGTACTAAAGTAAAGCGCACTGCCCTACCCGACACCATTTTCCTATTAAAGAAAATGAACCTCTTACATGAGGTTACCATCTATGGTGTTGATAAGCAGAAACATTCATTGGCTTTTCACCAGAAAGCTGCCCAAAATGCCGCTGCTGGCGCTCCACAACCTTCATCTGGAACGGTAATCGCGACTTTCGACTTTGCCGACATGATAGATCGAAGGAAAAGACACGACAGGAAAGTTTTGAAGAAATTAGAGAAGATTTTCAAGGAAATGGATGCTATGGACGACCCGCTCTATCTGCCCCCTATGGAAAAAGAAAAACAATAAAGAGAATTTTATCTGAGGTGTATGACAGGTGATGAAGTCCTTTTGTCACAATTTGAGGAACTTCTTCGGCAGTATTCTTAATTCATTCATCCACTTTTCAAATGTCCTCATTGTCGCTATAATTTTAGGGTTATTGCGCAAAGGTACGAAATTCAAGCGACATGAGCAAATTTTCTCACGCTTAGCTGCGCTTATTCAAAAATATTTCACTATCTTTGCAAAACGAACGTATTATCAATTATAATTCTGGGAGAAACAATAGCAGATATGAAAAGGAGAAGTGTTTTGGCAGCATTGCTGGGACTGGTGGCAATGGCTGTGAATGGCAGTCCTGTGGAATGGCAGGCTGGCGAGACGGTGGTGAAGGTGGAGTTCTTCACGCCAAGTATTGTACACGTGGTGAAGGAACAGCCAACGAAGACGTTGGTCATTACTGCCAAGCCAGAGAATGTGGCCGTGACGCAGAAGGACAACACATGGAAGAGCAGCGAGCTGACGGTAAAGCTTGAACCCGAGACGCAGACCCTTGTCTTTATGACGAACAAGGGTAAGGTGCTCCTGAGGGAAAAGGGCATCAGCATGGTGCGTAAGACCGAGGATGAGTTTGAGGTCAGTCAGAGCTTCTTCCTCGATAAGGACGAGGCCATCTACGGTTTGGGAACTATCCAGAACGGCAAGATGAACCGTCGCGGTGAGAAGAAACGCATGGAGCAATCGAATCTGGAGGACTTCCAGAACGTGTTGCAGAGCATCAAGGGCTGGGGACTCTATTGGGAGAACTATTCCCCCACCCTGTTTGAGGATAATGCCGAGGGCATGTCGTTCACCTCTGAGGCCGGTCAGGGCATTGACTACTACTTCATGTATGGCGGAAGTGCCGACGGCGTGATAGCCCAGATGCGTTACCTCACAGGTGACGTGCCAATGTTCCCATTGTGGACCTACGGATTCTGGCAATCAAAGGAGCGTTATAAGACAGCTGCTGAGACGGAGAGCATTGTGGACCAGTATCGTGCTTTGCAGGTGCCTCTGGATGGTATCATTCAGGACTGGCAGTATTGGGGTTCGAACTATTTGTGGAACGCCATGGACTTCCTGTCGGAAGACTTTGCTACAGGTCCTCAGCTCATCAAGAATGTGCACGCCAAGCACGCCCACTTCATGATCTCTATCTGGGCCAGCTTTGGACCTCAGACACAGCAGTTCCGTGAACTGAACGAGAAAGGGCTGCTGATGCCTTTCGAGACATGGCCACAGAGCGGTATCTCGCATATCTGGCCTCCCGTCATGAAATATCCCTCTGGTGTGAAGGTCTATGACGCCTTTAGCCCTGAGGCCCGCGCCATCTATTGGAAATACCTGAAGACACTCTACGACTATGGATGTGACGCCTGGTGGATGGATTCTACCGACCCTGACTTCTTCAATCCCCGCGAGAGCGACTATGCACATAAGGTGTATGGCGGTACCTGGCGTTCACAGCGTAATGCCTTCCCATTGGAGACCGTGAGAGGCATCTATCAGTCACAGCGTAAAGATGACAGGGGGAAGCGCGTCTTCATCATGACACGCTCGTCGTTTGCAGGCCAGCAGCATTACGGTTCAAACATGTGGAGCGGTGACGTGGCATCATCATGGGACATGCTGCGCAAGCAGGTGCCTGCCGGACTGAGCTTCACGCTGACGGGTAATCCTAATTTCAATACAGATATCGGTGGATTTTTCTGTGGTTCCTACAATACCCAGGGCCCTGCCTCGGCTCCGAAGAATCCCCAGTTCCAGGAGCTCTATGTGCGCTGGATGCAATACGGGCTGTTCTGCCCTGTGTTCCGCAGTCATGGTGCTGATGCCCCACGCGAGATATGGCAGTTTGGCAAAAAGGGCGAACCTGTTTACGACGCTATTGAGCAAACCATCCGCCTGCGTTATAGGTTGATACCTTATCTCTACAGCACTGCCTGGCAAGTGACCAGCAACAACGGGAGCTACTTGCGACCACTGTTCAGTGATTTTGCCTCAGACAGGAATGTATGGGATATGACCGACGAGTTTATGTTCGGTAACAGCATTCTGGCTGCCCCCGTTCTTGACCCACAGTACACGCAGGAGAAAGTGATCCGTGAGGACGCTATGACGGGATGGGACCGGAAAGAAGTAAGAGGTAAGATGGATGATGGAAGAAGTATTGACTGGAGTGCTACCAAGACGGTTACCAAGTATCTGCCAAAGGGGGCGCTATGGTATGACTTCTGGACAGGGAAACAGTATCGCGGAGGACAAAGGCTGGAGCTTTCAACATCACTCAACCGTGTTCCCATGTTTGTGCGTGCTGGCAGCATTCTGCCGCTGGGTCCTGAGATGCAATACACTGGCGAAAAGCCATGGGACAACCTTGAGATACGCCTCTATCCCGGAGCCGACGGAACGTTTACGCTCTACGAGGATGAAGGTGACACTTATAACTACGAACGTGGCATCTACAGCACCATCCCCTTCCATTGGAACGACCGCTCACACACGCTGACCATCGGTAATCGCCAAGGTCAGTATCCCGGTATGCTGACAAACAGAAAATTCACCGTCGTGATGCCTAATGGCACATCACAAACGGTGAACTACAATGGTAAGGAAGTGGCAGTTCAACTCAGTCTTTAATTGCCGACTCCTTACTTGATTTCAATATCGCGCTTCACGTTATTGCGAATCTTTGTCAGGTAGTCCTTCATGCCCTTGGCATCCTTCTGGTCGATGATTTCCAGCAGCTCTTTCAGCTCTGTGCGAATCTGGCTGACCTGGTCGTGGGTGTAGGGGTTGAACAGGATTTCCTGCAACAGATAGTCGTCTTCGTTCAGCACTCCCTTGGCTATCCGCATGTGGCGCTTGAAGGTGGTGCCCGGCGCATCCTGATGCTTCATGACAGCTGCGAACACAAAGGTTGACACGAAGGGGATAGACAGCGAATAGGCCACCGTCTTATCGTGCTCCTCGAAGGTGTATTCGTAGATGTTTAGTCCCAGTTTCTGATAGAGGTCCTTGAAGAAGATGCGCCCCATATAGTCGCCCTCGCTGATGATGATGGCGTTCTCCTCAGAGAGCTGCTGCAGGTTGGCGAAGGTGGGGCCGAACATGGGGTGAGTCGATACATAGCGCATGCCAGTACTCTCATAGAACTCCTTCATATCGGTCTTTACGGAGGCAATATCACTGATGATACACTCCTTGGGCAAATAGGGAATCACCTCTTTGAATACAGGTATCGTATATTTCAGCGTTACGGCATTGATGAGCAGTTCCGGCTTAAACTCGCGAATCTCCTCAAGAGAGGTGAAACGCTGACAGTTGTAGGTGAAGCGCATCCTTTTAGGGTCGCGCTCAAATACTGCCACCTCATGGTCGAAACTCAGCAGGTCGATGAAGAAGCTTCCCATCTTTCCTGCTCCCATTACTAGTATTTTCATAGCGTTACTTGTTAATGATTTCAATCTGCTGGCGGACACTCTCCTCGTGGATGCTCTCAAAGACGTGAGCCACGAATTCAGGACCCATGCCCAGCAGCGAACCCTGTGCACCGCGCTTGTCGAGAATCTCGTTGTAACGGGAAGTCTGCAGAACGGTCATGTTATGCTCTTTCTTATAATGGCCTATCTCACGGCATACTCGCATGCGCTTGGCCAGGAGTTCCATCAACTGGTTGTCCAGTTCGTCAATCTGCTTACGCAATGTGGTGATGCCTTCCGTAGAAGTGTTCTCATCACGGATGACGAGCAGCGAGAGAATGTAGTCTAACACATCAGGTGTCACCTGCTGCTTGGCATCACTCCATGCCTTGTCGGGATCGCAATGGCTCTCAACTATCAGACCGTCAAAACCAAGGTCCATAGCCTGCTGGCAAAGTGGAGCAATCAACTCTCTCCTACCACCGATATGGGAGGGGTCATTGATAATTGGAAGCTCTGGTATGCGACGGTGTAACTCAATGGGAATCTGCCACATAGGCATGTTTCGATAAATCTTTTTATCATAGCTGGAGAAACCACGATGGATGGCTGCCAGACGCTTCACACCAGCCTGATTCAAACGCTCTAATGCACCAATCCACAACTCCAAATCGGGATTGACAGGATTCTTCACGAATACAGGAACATCCACACCTTTCAGTGAATCAGCCAGTGCCTGCATGGCAAAAGGGTTGGCCGATGTACGGGCTCCCACCCAAAGGATGTCGATGCCGTACTTCAGACAGAGTTCCACATGCTCAGGGGTAGCCACCTCGGTAGCCACCTGCATCTTGGTTTCTTTCTTCACCTGCTGCAACCACACAAGGGCTGGTTCGCCGTGTCCTTCGAAACCGCCTGGCTTGGTACGGGGTTTCCACACACCGGCTCGGAAGTTATGACATCCGAACATTGCCAGTTGCTTGGCAGTTGTCATCACTTGCTCCTCACTCTCAGCACTACAGGGACCTGCAATGACGAAGGGGCGTTCATTGTCACTCAGTAAATTCAATGGTTGAAGTTCCAGTTCCATATATCTACAATTTTATAAATTAACTATTTAGTGAAAATTTTCTTCAATTCTACGAAGTGCTTCTTTGATTTTTTCTTCCTTGGCACAGAGGGAGATGCGGATATAGCGCTCACCGTTTGAACCGAAGATAAAGCCTGGAGTGATGAAGACACGAGCCTCATGAAGCACACGCTCGGTCAGGTCCTCGACATTCTGAACGGATGCAGGAATCTTTCCCCAAAGGAACATTCCCACCTGGTTCTTGTCGTAGGTGCATCCCAGTACATCCATAATTTTCTCTGCCCACTGGCGACGACGGGCATAGGTATTGATGTTGAATTCGCGATGCCAAGCCTCGTCATTGTCATAAGCCTCGGCAGCTGCCAACTGAATGCCACGGAAAGTACCACTTTCGATGTTCGACTGCACCTTCAGTATCCACGAGATAAACTCGCTGTTGGTAGCACAAAGACCAACACGCCAACCAGGCATATTGTGCGACTTCGACATAGAGTTGAACTCAATGCAGCAGTCCTTTGCCCCAGGCACCTGCAGGATAGACAAGTGCTCCTCGTTGAGAATGAACGAATAAGGATTGTCGTTAACCACCACAATGTTATGGTCTTTGGCAAACTGCACCAGACGCTCATAGGTCTCCATGCAGGCCTTGCCGCCTGTCGGCATATTGGGATAGTTGGTCCAGAGCAGTTTGACGTTTGATGTCTGACGCATGATGTCTTCCAATAGGTCGAAATCCGGTTGCCAACCATTGTCCTCGCGCAGATTATAGTTCACTATCTTGGCACCAAGAATCTTGCTCAGCGAGGTGTAAGTGGGATAGCCGGGATTGGGCACCAACACCACATCGCCAGGGTTGACAAATGCCAGTGTCACATGCAGAATACCCTCCTTCGAACCTATCAAAGGCAGTATCTCCGATTTGGCATCCAGGTCAACATCATACCAACGCTTATAGAAACGCGCCATAGCATTGCGCAACTCTGGCGTTCCCATGGTGGGCTGATAGCCATGAGCATCAGGCTGACGGGCCACTTCACACAATTTCTCGATGGTCTTGTCTGACGGTGGCATATCAGGACTGCCGATGGCCAGACTGATAATGTCCTTACCCTCTGCATTAAGCTGTGCCACCTCCTTCAGTTTTCGACTGAAATAGTATTCACTCACTAAATTTAATCTTTCTGCTGGTTGTATCATAATTCTCAATTATCAATTCTCAATTCGTCTGTCTTCCGTCTTTATACTCTCCTAATATCTTGAAGTCCTTGGTCAATGGAATGATGGCATCTATTGACTGGCGATAACGGGTCAGATCGTCATACATCACATCTACATAGAACAGATATTCCCACTCACGCCCGATGATGGGCAGCGACTGAATCTTCGTCAGGTTGATTTTATAGAACGACAGGATAGCCAAAACATGCGAGAGCGAACCCTCTTCATGAGGCAGCGAGAACACAATGCTTGCCTTGTTGGTTTCAGTCAGCGGGCGCAGCAGGTCGGCTTTATTGGGATTGCTCACCACGAGGAAACGGGTGAAGTTGTGCTTATTGTCCTCGATATGGTCTTCAAGCACCTTCAGTCCATAGAGCCTGGCAGCCTCAGCATGACAAATGGCTGCCCACCCTTGTTTATGTCCCTCAGCTATCATCTTGGCACTGCCTGCCGTATCTTCTGCCTCCACATTCTTCAGTGTGGGATGCTGGGCGAGGAACTGACGGCACTGCATCAGCGCCACCGGATGGGAATGCACCTCGGTGATGGTGTCCCAATCGTCGTCAGGCAGGCAACAGATGCAATGCGAGATATGCAACTTATGCTCTCCTACAATGGTGGTGCCTGAGTCGCGCAACAATTCGTAATTGTGCAACAACGAGCCTGCTATAGTGTTCTCGATAGCCAGCATGCCGATGGCTGTCGGGTCTTGCTTGATAGACTGAAACACTTGCTCGAAGGTGGAGCAACAGATCAACTGCATCTGCTCATCCTCGAAAAACAAATGTGCTGCAATGTCGTGAAACGACCCTATCAGTCCTTGTATCGCTATTCTCTTCATAATTGTTTATCTTCTATTTAAATGGAAGCCCCGTCTCACGTTTGTGAAGCGGGGCCTTATTTTATTTTTCTATTCTCATTTTGTAAGAGCTTACATACGGCTTACCGCTTCACAGGTTGCTGCAAAGTAAAAGTAATAACCGTAAAAGTAAGCGTTTCTGTTCAACATTGTCACTACATTTTTGTTTGTTGGGTGCAAAATTATATCTTTTTCCTTAATTACGCAAACAATTTGACAGAAATTTTTTATTTTGATGTAAAATATGTAACTTTGCACCCGTTATGGAGAAAAAGACCTTTGCCGTATTAGGCATGATGTGCGCAGGATGTGCTGCCAATGTGGAACGCCGTCTTAACCAGACAGAAGGTGTCCAGTCGGCGTCTGTTAATCTGCCTGCCCGAACGGCACTGATAGAATACGACAATGCCATTACCTCGCCAGAGCAACTGAAGGCAGCGCTCTCTGCCATTGGCTATGATATGGTGATTGAGGAAGACCGCAATGTGGAGGCTATTGAGCAACAGGCTTACCGCTCGCTCACGAAGAAAGTGGCAGTATCATGGGTGCTGGCTCTTTTGGTGATGGCTATCTCGATGCATTGGTTACCTATTGGTACGCGCGATACTGCAAACCAGACCATGCTGATTCTCGCCTTGCTGAATCTGCTCTACCCAGGCAGGCAATTCTTCGTGAACACCATCCGGCAACTGAGACATGCCTCTGCCAATATGGACACGCTGGTTGCCCTCTCTACGGGCATTTCCTTCCTCTTCAGTGCTTTCAACACCTTCTGGGGCGAAGCCTTCTGGGGAGCACAGGGCATTGAGTGGCACACCTATTTTGATGCCTCGGTGATGATTATCACCTTTGTGCTGACAGGTCGGCTGCTGGAGGAACGTGCCAAGCACAGCACTGCCTCAGCCATCCGTTCACTCATGGGACTGACACCCAAGACGGCTCATGTATGCACCACGGAAGAGAAAGGAACGGTAGAGATGCCCCTCTCTGCCATCCAACCTGGTGACATCATCGAAGTACGCCCTGGTGAGAAAATCCCTGTGGATGGCAAGATGATTGGTGATACCCCTGCTTACATCGACGAATCAGCCATGACGGGCGAATCGGTTCCTGTAGAGAAGAAAACTGGTGATAAGGTGCTGGCTGGAACGATAGTCCGCGAGGGCACCTTCCGTTTCAAAGCAGAAGAAATCGGCCAAAAGACGGTGCTTGCCAATATGATACGCATGGTGCAGGAGGCACAAGGTTCCAAGGCGCCCGTGCAGAGGGTGGTCGATAGGATTGCACTTATCTTCGTTCCGGCAGTGGGTTGCATTGCCCTGCTGACATTCCTCGCCTGGTATCTCATCGGTGGGCACGGCTACCTGCCTCAGGCCATACTCTCTGCAGTCAGTGTCCTGGTGATAGCCTGTCCCTGTGCAATGGGACTTGCCACACCGACAGCCCTCATGGTGGGCATTGGCAAAGCGGCAGAGAAAAACATCCTCATCAAAGATGCCACCGCCCTGGAACAGATACGCCAAATAGATGCTATGGTCATCGACAAAACCGGCACCCTCACCCAACATATAGCCTCCCCTCAACAGGGGAGGTTGGAGGGGCCTGAAACCCTCAAGCCCCACGCCCGGGAAGCCATGCAGCAACTGCAGCAACAGGGCATTGAGGTTTACCTGATGAGTGGCGACAAGGAGGAACGTGTGGCACCTATCGCGCAAGAAGCCCATATCGCCCATTACCAAAGCGAGGTGATGCCTCAGGACAAGGAGAATCTGGTGAAACAACTGCAACAGCAGGGCCACCACGTGGCAATGGTTGGCGACGGCATTAACGACTCGCAGGCACTGGCTCGCGCCGATGTCAGCATTGCTATGGGCAAGGGCACCGATGTGGCTATGGATGTGGCTCAGGTGACTCTTATGGGCACTGACCTGCGTCGCATCCCTGATGCCATCAGTCTTTCGAAACAAACCGTCAATATGATTCACCAGAACCTGTTCTGGGCGTTCATCTATAATTTAATATGTATCCCACTGGCTGCCGGACTCCCCTATCTGTTCGGTGTACATTGGCAGATTACCCCGATGTGGGCATCGGCTCTGATGGCTTTCTCAAGTGTCAGTGTGGTGGCTAACAGTCTGAGATTAAAAATAAAAAAATAAATAATCATGGAACGTAAACAAATTACATTCGATTCGTTTGTACGAGGTGCCTTGGTGGTTCTGGCCTTTGTGGGAGCCTATTTGCTGCTCGACCGCTTGAGTGGTGTCTTGCTGCCTTTCTTCCTGGCATGGCTCATTGCCTATCTGCTATTCCCTCTGGTGAAGTTTTTCCAGTATCGGTGCAAGATGCGCTTTCGCGTATTGGCCATCCTTTGTGCCCTGCTGACTGTCAACCTGGTGTTGATTGGTATCTTCTGGCTGATGATTCCACCCATTGTCGAGGAAACCATTCGTGTCAAAGACATGCTGATTGACTATGTCACGCAAGGGGGCAATATGAGGAATATCCCTGACCAGATAGAAGACTTCGTCAAAGAACACTTGTCGGCTGAGGAAATCAAAGCCATCGTGACACAGGAAGGGTTCATCAACACTGTCAAGGAGGCAATGCCAAGGCTGTGGGATGTGCTGATGAAGTCGTTCGATGCCCTGTCAGGACTGGTGACTGCCGTCATGGTGCTCATCTATACCTTATTCATTCTCATCGACTACGAGAAGTTTACACAGGGCTGGCCGGACTTCCTGCCTCCTCGTTATCGTAACATGACCGTAAAACTGGTTGCCGACATCGAAGAAGGTATGAACAAGTATTTCCGTGGTCAGGGCGTCGTAGCCTTCTGCGTAGGTGTCTTGTTCAGCATCGGTTTCCTTATCATCGACTTCCCGATGGCTATTGGTCTAGGCATGTTCATCGGACTGCTCAATATGGTGCCCTACCTCCAGTTGATTGGCTTCATCCCTGCCATCCTGTTGGCTATTGTCAAGGCAGCCGACACCGGACAGAACTTCTGGTTTATCATGCTGATGGTGGTCATCGTGTTCTGTGTTGTCCAACTCATTCAGGACACCTTCCTCACTCCGAAGATAATGGGTAAGGTGATGGGACTGAATGCTGCCATCATCCTGCTGTCGCTCTCTATCTGGGGCTCTCTGCTGGGCATTATGGGCATGATTATCGCCCTGCCGATGACGACGCTGCTGCTGACTTACTACCAACGCTTCGTCATCAAGAAACAAGAGTTGCAGAAAATGCAAGAAGAACGAAATGAGAGTTGAGAGATAATAGAATATGTATAAGGTATCAGTTGTAACACCGTTTCATAACGTGGATATGGGCATGTTTGAGAAATGTGCCGAATCCATGCGCAGCCAGACTATCGGCTTCGAGAATATTGAGTGGATTATCGTGGCTCATAATTGCCAGCCACACTATTTCCCCTTGCTGACCGAGATGTTCAAGAACGACAAGAATGTCTTTGTCAAGGAATTGAACAACGACATGCATTCTCCTGCATCACCACGCAACCACGGCATGAAGTTTGTGACTGCTCCCTTTCTGGGATTCCTCGACGGCGACGACAGCTACACTCCTGAGTGCTTGGAGGTGGCATGTCGTGAAATCATCGAAACCCAATCGCAGGTGCTGACCTTCCGTCGCGAGTATGAGCTGGAGAAAGAGAGTCTGCACCCACATACTGAGACGGTGTTGTGGAACCAGACGGAATGGCGCATCGTGATGGATCGCAAGGACTTCCAACAGGAAAAGATGTTTGCCGGTCTGTGGCCTTTCTCTACATCGCGCCTGTTCGACATGGATTTTCTGCGCAAGAACAACCTCTATTTCTCCCCAGATGTCTTGTGGGTTGAAGACGTTTGGCATACCGGCATGTGCCTGATGAAGGCCGACCGTGTGTGCTACCTGCCGCAGTTCATCGGCTACCACTACTTCATCAATGGCGGTTCTATCATCCAGGATAAGAAAAAACCGATGGAGGAATTGATTGAGTGTTTCAAGTCGGCATGTATCATCATCGACGACCTCACTAAGATAGGTATTGACACTACTGACACAGCAACAACAATGTTTGCACTATTGACAAGCTACTATCTGGGGTCCGACCTGACAGTGGAACAGCGTCGCACACTGAGCGACATCATTCGCCCCTACCTGCAGAAGGCCGTCAAACTGACTCCGTCGAAGATTCACTCACCCGAAGAGTGCTACCTGAACTACCGCTTGCCGCAGGAGGTGCTGGGCAATCCTGACAATCCCTGGGCCAGTCCGATGCTGAACGATGCCTTGAACGGTTGGTCGGCCATGATGAAGATTCTGCATAGCAACGCATCCACCGACTATGGTCGCCGCTTCCACTTCGACCAGATAGAAACACTGGCTGATTACCAGCGGTTGGTTCCTATGAGCAACTACGAGAACTATAAACGCCTGCTCAATCTTCAGACCAATATCGGTGAGAGCGGCATTCTGACCACTGCTCCCACACGTCAATACCTCGTCAACACCATAGGACAATTTATCCCTTCTACAGATAAACATCTGCTCCCATATATGGAGGGATTTGCCACCACCCTGAAGCGCCATCACAACCTGTTGGTGGCCATTGTCGGACCACGCAAACAGCAGACCAATGACGGTTGCACCGTTGAGACACTCGAAAGTCAGATGGTGAAAAAATATATGTGGTATTACCACTATGCCCGTGGTAAGAAACGTGCTGATTTCTCCATGCCCGACGACTTGTTCTTCAAAACGGAACCGCGTGAGGAAATGCACACCATATGCTACTATGCACTATTAGACCGTGACATCGACCAGATTGTTGCTATCGACACACGACGCGTGGCAGATATGTTCGACTATATCATGGCACATCGCGACCAGTTGATTGACATCATCCGCAAGACTGATGCCCAGCGTGCCGACGAAGTTGCCAAGGCCTTCCTTCCTGACGAAAAGCCTCTGGCACTGGCGCTGTGGCCTAAACTGAAGCGTATCGTGGCATTTGGTGCCGGCGAATGCTACGAGGCTACCACACACATGAAGCAATTCACAGGACAGACACCTCACAATCATGGTTACTACTTTACGGAGGAAACCATCTATGGCCGTGCCGTAGCTGATGACAGCGACCTCTTCGAGACTTTCACCTCTGACAGTTTCCTCGAGTATCTGCCACTGGAAGACCCTAATGCTGAAACCGTCCTCTCTACCGACACGAAGCCTGGTACGCCCTATCAACTGGTTGTCACCAACCATGCCGGTCTCTATCGTTACGTCACCGATCACGTCGTGTGCATACAGGAAGTCCAAATAGACAAACTGTTGTTCACTATCTATTAGAAAAAAACAGAAGGAAGGCTTTCGGCCTTCCTTCAATTATCAATTGTCAATTATCAATTGTCAACTCCAAACAGCGGATCCTCCGGCATCACCATTACAGGTTTCTGCTCATAGTCCTTCAGCAGTTTGTCGGACACATATTTCTTGTTCACTACCAGACGGAACATATATTCACGGAACCAGCGGTCGGTCATTATCAGACAACCCTGCTGCCCCCACGAAGCACCCCATGAGTTCTCTACCTTCCATTTCGTAGCCTTGCCATTGGCGTCAATATCCACTGCCGTCAGCGTCATGGCATGCGTAGAACCACTGTCGAAGGTACTGATGCGCTCGGCCTTGGTCATACCGAAAGTGGTATTAAAGAGCGAAGCATAGTCGTAGTTTTCCAAATCAGCAAAACCACGTTTGCGGTCGAGCTGCTTGCCCACATCATAACTGCTATAGAGCTTGCGCCCGTCTTTCAGCGATGCTATAGCCAGTTGCTCGATATCATCCATCGGCAGGTTCAGGTATTTCCAGTTATGACCGTCGTAGGTATGACGATCATACTCCACCTCGTAAGTCTTGTAGTAAGGACGGCGCGGGTCGTTCATCACCATGATAAACGTACCGTTCAACTGCCCACCTACCGTCTCTTCATAGAACGATTTCGGGGTGTAACGCTTCGCCTGTGTCAGTTGCTTGCCGTTCTTATCCTTGAAGGCATAAGTAAATTCCTTCACCGGCTCGCCCAAGGTGAGACACAGCATCTGGTAAATCTGAGCCAGCGCTTCAGTCTTAGCCTTCTGAATGTCAGCTGTCTTCTTACCCTCAGCCACCATCTTACGCAACTGGAGTCCATACTCACGGAGCTTCGATTTGATGATAGCCGCCATGCGTGATGTGCTCTCTGCCGAGAAAGTCTCAGGTTGTACCGACATAGGCACCAACCCGTATTTCTCAGCTAAATCGGCAACACCGCAGAAGGTGCCGCCATCACCGATGGGATGCTGGAAGAAAAACTGCACGCGCTGGGCATCAATAGGCTCCTTGGCGGTGTCAATCACTCCCTGCAACATGAGGTTCGACTTTTCCAACTGGTCATAGAAGAACAGGTAGGCCTGCGAGTACTCCACCGTCAGCGAGTCGGTGCGCTTGGCAAAGTTGGCACGCAGCACGTTCAGTCCGCTGAACATCCAGCAGCGTCCGCTCGACTTCTGGTCGTGAATCGACTGCTTCTTGGTTTCTATACTGAAATAGGTATCCAAGTCGCCTGCATTGTCCTGATTCTTCGTCAGATTGTCAATGGCATTCGAAGCAATGGCATTGCGCAGTGCCTTATTAGCAGGCTGGGCTGCATACTGGCGTTCCATCTGCTGGAGCATCTGCTCCGAGATGCCGCCACCTGCCGTCTGGGCTGTTGCTGTCAGAGCCAACGTCACTGACAGGAGAGTCATCATTTTCCTCATTATTTCTTATTCTTTTTTGATGAAATCTTAATCGTCTTGGTAGTCTGGGGAGTAGAAGATTTGCTCGATTTGCTCGACTTACTGGAGAAACTAGAAGCACTCGAGCCACCTCTGTAATATTGCTTAGCCTCGGGCAACCAACCCTGTATCTGCTTGATACGCGTGGCATCGGTGGGGTGATCGCTGAAGATGGACGAAGAACCTCCGCCAGTAGCTGACGACATGCGTTGCCAGAACGAGACAGCCACCTCTGGGTCGTAACCTGCCATAGCAGCAAAGATGAGTCCCATGTGGTCGGCTTCACTCTCCTGCTTGCGCGAGAAACCCGACGACCAGGCCTGAGCACCGACGCCCAACACCTGAGTACCTAACTGTGCCAACTGAGTGTTCACACCGGCACCCTGTGCCACGGCACCAATAATCTGCATACCGTACTGCTGCTTATAGGCATTGCTCAGTCGCTCGGCAGAATGCTTGGCAACGGCATGGGCTATCTCATGACCTAGCACGATAGCCAGCGAAGCCTCGTCTCTGGTCACAGGCAGTATGCCCTCGTAAACCACAATCTTACCGCCAGGCATACAGAAGGCATTAATCTGCTTATCCTGCACGAGGTTGAACTCCCACTTATACTGCGACACCTCGGCACCCAATCCGTTGGCATTCAGATAGCTCACCACGGCATTGGCCAGATTCTGCCCTACCCGCTTCACCATCGCCGTGTTCTGGGCATTTGTCGAAGCCTTGGCAGTCTTCATATACTCCTGATACTGCTGATTGCTCAGGCTGAGCACCTGCTCGTCGCTTACAATCAGATTTTGCTTACGCCCTGTAATAGGCACCGTTGATGTTGTTCCGCAACTGACCAATATCAATGCGACAACCGACAACAGAATAACTTTTACGTTTTTCATATTTTGCTTTGTTTATAGTCTGTCATAGTCCAGTCAGTCACGATGTCTATGCTGTTGTCATTTGACTGCATGCTCCATACCCATGACTGCTGCAGTTCCAGTTCCTTGGTTGCCACATCCTTTGCACTGGTTTATGACGACAAAAGTACATCACTGTCACTTAGGATTCCTTATTTCTTGATCAGCGAGGCTACCCAGAGAATAGCAACGGCACCGATGATGGCTGTACCCAGTTGTCCCAGTATGCCACCCCATGTAATGCCCAGCTGCTCAAAGAGCCAACCGCCTACCAAGCCGCCAAAGAGTCCCAACACGAGATTCATGATGAATCCCAAACCGCCACCTTTCATTAACTTGCCGGCACAGAAACCTGCCAGACATCCTAATACAATTGAACCTATCAGTCCCATAATCTTTCAATATTTGGTTAAGTTATTTTTTTCAGCTGCAAAGGTACGAAAAATTCGATTAAACGAGAACAAAAACAATATTTTTTAATGTCGAGTGGGAGAATTTTATCTAATAAGCGAGGAAAAAGCAAAATCATAGTCACTCCACGCAGAACATCAATATATTCTACTCTTTTATCTTTCATGTCAATACGTTTTATCTGCTTGCAAAATTACGAACTTATTGCTGTTTAAACTTAAAAGCTTTTAAGATTAACATTAAGAGTAAAAAACTCTGTAACGCTGTGTTTAGAAAATAGAGAACAGCATTTCTATGGGATGCTTGAGCAGGAGGCGGAAGAAATGACGACCAGACATGACTTCGTGGAGGATGAACTGACCCTGCTTGGCATTGGGCTTGACTACCTGCAACGACTCGTCGAGACCAAAGACGGTGTGCATGGTCCACATCACACCCTGGGCAAAACGAGAGATGCCGAAACTGCGGAAAATCTTGTCGTACTTCACCTGAGAGGCCCGCTCCTTGTCTGCCAACCGCTTAAGGGCGAAAAAGACATCGGTGAGTTCGCGCATAGTGATGCCCTCGTAAAGGAAACGCCAATAGAGGTTGAGGATGAGATAAACCACATTCATCGACACGGCAGGGCGCACCATCTCGCCATCCTTGACAAAGAGCGACTTGCGGTTCTTTGCAAACCACTTGCGGAGTTTCCAGTTGCGATAGGGATTCTTACCCAGTCCGATGGAGTTGTGCAACATAACAGGTGTCTCGTCCCATTCGGGGATATCTACCGATGCTGTCAACTCGTCGATATCAGTATCGACAAAGATATTGATGCCGTCGGGCTCACGAAGCATCATCAGTTCGTCGCCATAGTCGCGAGCACTCCCCTGCCCTATCAGCACGCTCGAAGGATAGCCTTTCTCAGCCAGTTTCTGTTGCACCTTGATGGTGTGCTGGGTGAAGATGCTGCTTCGCTCTTCTATCGCTTCCGCCTGTGCCATCCAGTCGATAATCAAGTCCTGAGGCACTCGGAGTCCAAACTCAAACAGGGCCTGTACGCCACGATAGCAAATGCCCGTCATTTTCTGCTGACGTGCTGTTTCGTGCAGTTCTTCCCACTCTTCGGGTTCCGGTCCACGGCTCAGACAGTCTAACTGCTTAAGTGATACCTGTATAAGTTCATAAAACAACTGTTCCATCGCTTTAAGTTTAATGCTTTTAGCGCAACAAAGTTAGATATTTTTTCTGAAATTCCCATACTTTTTGTATTAAAATTTGGAAATAACAAGAATATTGTATATCTTTGCACCGATAAACCGATAACAAAATTCATCAAAAAGAAAAAAACATTAATTCATTAACATAAATATTAAACATTAAAAAGAGAAAGTTTTATGGCTTACACAGAAACAACAACTACGGGGTATGGAACCCGCGTAGGAAACTCGTTTAAGAGTATCGGTACAGGTTTCATTCTGCTGATAGCAGCCACAGTACTGCTTTGGTGGAACGAAGGTCGTGCAGTGAAAACTGCTAAGATGTTGGAAGAGGCAGGAAGTGCCTGGGTTGAGATGCCTAATCCTGGAAAGATTGACAACAACTTGGACGGCGAACTGGTTTGCGGTACTGCTATGGCTACCACAGAAGACTCGCTGAGCGACCAGCAGTTCGGTATTGGTGCCAAGGCTATTGCCCTGAGACGCAAGGTGGAGTACTACCAGTGGATTGAACACTCTTCTGAGGAGAAAGAAGACAAGCTGGGCGGTAAGGAAGTGACCACCACTACCTACACCTACAGCAAGGAATGGGTGTCGAGCCCTGTTGAGTCGGCTCAGTTCAAGGATCCTGCCTATCAGAAGCTGAACACCGTATTTACTACTGTTGAAGAAGCTGAGCAGTGGGCTGAGAACGTTAGCTTCGGTGCCTACAAGCTGAGCGAGAGCCTCATTCACAGCATCTCGTCAAAAGAAGCTATGAACCTGGCTATCAACGAGGATTTGCTGACACAGTTTGACAAGGCCACCAAGACTGCTTACGAGCGTTTCTATGGTGTGAAGCAGCAGCCCGCACAGCCTGTTCAGCCTGCACAGCCCGCCCCGGTGCTCTCAGACTCAGCAAAGGCTGTAGCTGACTCTCTGCAGGCCGTAAACGATTCTATCAACAAGGCTATGGCAAATGCCGAAAACAAGAAAGACCTGGAGTATGTACACCAGGCAGGCAACGTGCTCTACTTCGGTCGCGTGCCCGGTTCTCCCGAGGTGGGTGATGTCCGCGTAACCTTCGAAAAGGTGGTTCCTGCCAAGGTAACGGTGATGGCTGTTGCCGACGGTGACACCTTCAAGCCCTTCAAGGCTAAGAACGGCAAGCGCTTCGAGACGCTGGTAATGGGTAAGAAGACTGGTGACGAAATCATCCAGGATGCTGAGGATGCCAACTCCATGTGGACTTGGATTCTGCGTATCGTAGGTATCCTGTTGGTTATCTCTGCCTTCAAGAACATCTTCGGTTTCCTGACTACTCTCCTGAAGGTGGTTCCATTCCTCGCCAGCATCATGGGCTTCGGCGTCGGTATCGTATGCACAGTACTGGGTATCGTCTATTCACTCATCATCATTGCTATTGCATGGCTGTTCTATCGCCCCATCCTCTCGATCTGCCTGTTGGCTATCGGTGCCTTCCTCGTATGGGTATTCGCCTTCAAGGGTAAGGACAAACTGAAGGAACTGGCTGCCAATGCCACTGCCAAGAATGCTCCCCAGGCCGCTCCTGCAGCACCTGCAGCTCCTGCCGAGCCAACCGTTCCAACTCAAAATCCGGAAGCATAATGAAACGCATTACATTATCTATTATACTGTGCTTGTGTGCCTTCATCGGCATGCAGGCACAGCAAGCAGACTGCAAGCACGCTGACTGCAAACAGCAGAAGCAGCAGAAGGTGCAGCCCATCCAGATGATTCTGGACTCTGACTTCGGTAGTTCTACCGACGACCTCTTCGCTCTGATGATGCTACATCACTACATTGACGATGGGCTGGTTGATTTGAAGGGTATCATCGTTGACCGTGAGGGTGAGAAGAATGCCGGTATCGTGGATATCTTCAACAACTACTACGGTCATCCCGACATTCCCGTAGGATTGGAGCGCAACGGTGTGAAGAACCCACGTTGCTTCATCCCCTACAATGGTATCTGCGACCTGAAAGACGACAACGGTGCACCCCTCTTCAAGCGCACGATGGATGCCAGCAAACTGCCCGACGGCTATAAGCTGTATCGTAAATTGCTGAGCAAGGCTGAAGACAACTCCATCGTTGTGGTGGCTATCGGTTTTGCCACTACCCTCTCACAACTCTTTGAGTCGGGCGGTGACGAATATTCTAACCTGAGCGGTCTGGAACTGTTCAAGCAGAAGGTTAAGGCTGTGTATATCCAGTCGGGACGTTTCGAAGCCGGCGACAGTCTGAGCGGTTATAACATGCGTGCCGCCTCGAAGCAGTCGGCTATCTTCTACAGCAAGTTCCCTGAGAAGGTTGACCTCATCATGTCGCCCAGTAACATCGGTGACAAGATGAACTATCTGCCTCAGGACGTGGTGGCAGACCTCTCCTATACCGACTGGAACCCCATCAAGGCCGTCTATACCAACTATACCTGCGACACTGGTCAGCGCATGTGGGACACCAACTGTCTGGTGAATGCCGTACTGGGCGACAACGAGTATCACCTTTCACCACGAGGATGGGTCACCTTCATCGACAAGGGTGAGATGTCGGAGATGCTCTTCAAGCCAGACCCCAACGGTAATGCCCGCTATCAGATGCCTGGCGACAGCTACTACTTCGAAGAGAAGTTGATGGACATCCGTCGCCACAACCGCATCAACAAATATCCCTCACGCTACACCATCGAGGCTCCGCAGCCTACACTGCTCAACACTGCAGCTAAGGAATGGGCTAAGCCACGTACCAAGCTGCTCATCGACAAGTATCTGGCTACGGCAGGCAACAAACTTGATCCGGACGAGTTCCGTCAGGTTTTCCAGCCTATCGGCTACTATGGCGGCAACGTGACTGCCTATCGTGAGGCTGAGTTGATGGTGGTTGACGAGCTGTACACCGTGATGCTGGACCGTGCTGTCCGCAACGGCAAGAACACGATGACTATCATTACCGGTGCACCAGCCAGTGGCAAGAGTACTGCAGCCCGCCGTCTGAACCTCAAGAACGAGGGATTGGTTTATGACGCAGCCCTCTCCGGTGGTACACAGCGCCTGGATAATGTTATCCTGCGTGCCAAGGCCAAGGGTATTAACAAGATTACCGTGATGTTGGTGTATAACGACATTCTGACCTGTTTCAAGAACTCTATCAACCGTGGTCAGAACAACAACCGCTTCTGCACCATCGACTATATGTACAAGTCGTTCGAGGACAACAAGGGTAAGATTGAGTGGCTGCAGAAACAGCATCCGGAAATCACCGTTATCCCTGTGTCATGCGAAGGCAACCAGGGACCACGCCAGGTGAGCATTGACGAAGCCAAGAAATGGGACTACGACGTATCGGAAGAGGAAGTCAACCAGATGCTGTCAACCCTGCTTGACGTTGTCAACAGCGGAGAATTGTGGGAACAGCAGCTTCCCTCACTCGTCGGTAACCTCTCTTCTATTCCTAACCTGAGTTCGAGAAACAAGAAACTGGCAGAGGAAATCAATAAGCGTGTAGAGGAAATACTCCACAATTACAGAAATTAAAAATGAACATCAAGCTTCAGATAACAAAAGTGGCTGTCATCCTGGTGATGGCAACCACTTTTACGGTTTTAACAGGCTGTAAGTCGCAACAGGCTGCGACATCTGCCATTGATGCGCCACAGCCTACGCTAATCAACGAGGATGCTAAGGCATGGGCCAAGGTGAACACCACCCCGCTGATTAACAAGTATATGGCAACGGCAGGCAACAAGATTGACCCTGACGAGATGCGACTGCTGTTCAAGCCCATCGGTTATGACGGCGGTTCGAATACCATCTACTATCGTGATGCTGAGCGCTATCTGGTGGATACGCTTTACAGTGTAATGCTCGACAAAGCCATTAAGGCTGGTAAGACGAGTATCGTCATCTTCACCGGTCCTTCGGCAAGCGGAAAGAGTACCGCCACCAAGTCGATGGATTTTTCGAAGAAAGGACTGGTTTACGACGCTGCCTTCAACTCATACAAGAAACTGGCTACTGCCATCAAGAAGGCTGAACGCGCAGGGATGAAGGACGTGCAGGTAATAGCTATCTACAACACCATCCGCAACTGTTTCAAGAACTCGGTTGACAGAGGAAAGAACAGCAAGCGCTTCATCCATATCCCCTACATGATTGAGTCGTTTGGCAACAACATGCACAAGATGGAACTGCTGAAGCAGAACTTCCCTGAAGTGGAGTTCATCTGCTTCGACAAGAGTGATAACGTAAATGCCAAGCGCGTCACTATCGACGAGGCCTGCAAATGGGACTTCGAGGTAACACAGGACGACATCACCTATCTTTTCAATGTGCTGCGCGATGAAATTGACAAAGGAGACCTTACGAAACATCAGCTTGCCTATATCAAGGGAGACATTCTATCAATTAAGGGACTGTCGGATTCCAATCGGAAGCTGGCCCAGGAAATTGACAGAAGAATACGTGAGATGGCAGGACAAGATTAACGAAGAACTATGGGAGCAGTCGCCTCAGCTGGGGACTGAAGCCCTATAATAATAAGGTATAGAGAAATGAAGAAATACGTTTTATTCATCGTCTGCGCCATAGCAGTGATGATGAGTTGTAAGAACAAGGGACAGGCATCAGAAGCCTCTGGTGCCGACTCTACCGCCGTGGACAGTGTGTTGGCGGAACTGAATGACACCACCCCACTGCCGATGATGTTGTACTATATGAATCCGCAGAACATGATGATGGTGTATTGGATTGACCCAACGGAACCTGAGAAGACGAAGGACAATGCCGATTTCTACAACGACATCCATAACGGATGGGGCGTGCAGAACATGTTCACGCGGAATGCTGTCAACTATACCAAAATGCTGATGGACGACAAATGGGTGGACATCAAGTTCATCGGGGAAGTGACGAAAGACCCCGACGGCAAGACGCTATATGGCGGTGAAATGCATGGCAGACCCTCCATCCCCTCACCCGGTCTGAAATATGCTTTTGCCAATCCCAAGGACGCCCCGAAGAGTGACGAGTGGAGCAACATGTACATCGTGGTACATAAGGACTATCTGACCTCGCGCAAACAGCTGAAGATAGATTATCCGGACAGCGAAAAACCCATGCCCAAGGCTGTGGTCAAGAAAATGGAACAGAAATACGGCATGACGGCCAGACACTCCCAGATATGCTCGAAGATTGACGGTCGCTATACCCAAGGCTTTATCCAGTTCGTAGGGGAGTATAAGAAGGCTCCCAAGAATCCTGACAATGACTACAAGAAAGCATTGGCGCTGGAGGTGATTATCGACGGCGACAGTCTCTATACCTTAGAGGTGTTGGGTTATTACGACGAGGAGAGCAAGTCGTGCACATGGAATGCTGATGACGGAGGCGATTACTGTCCGACCAATATCTACGCTGCCTTTGAAGGACCGAAGGGCTTGGAACTCTGCTACCGCCATTCGGCACCTGAGAGTTGCACTGTAGGTATGTACTTGCCACGCAATGGGGAAATCAACGAGTTGGAGTATGCCTGCTACCACGTGATGGTGGACGAACAGGAGCCCCTGTGGAACAAGGAGATTGCCGAGATGCAGAAACTCTATCTGAAGGAGAGCGAAGCCCGCAAGGATTGTCCGCTAAAGAAATTCAACTTCATCGATATCGACAATGACAACATCAACGAGGTATGGATGCGCGACAAAGACGAGAACATAGGTGCGCTCTTCACCTTCAAGGACCGCAAGCCGCAGTTGATTTGCATAGAAACGGAGAAGATGAAAGCATCGTTCAATCGGTCGAACGACGGTAGAGGATCGGTGAAGATTTCAGGTCCTGCCGGTGGATCATCCTATGCCACGGAACTCTATGTGCTGAAGAAGAGCCAAGTGGTGGAACGTTTCTTCATGATGGAGGTTGAAGGCGAAATCACGGATGCCGAACTGAACGGCAAGACTCTCACGAAATGGGAGGCTGCCGACTATCTCGACAAGACGCCATCAATCAATAACGAACCACACTTGTTCTGGCAAGAGAAAGAAGAATAACAATAATAAACCACGAGAAAGGCTCCTC
>JAEEGI010003878.1_pt1 | contig 35341 bp, 24 predicted proteins | sample 8958751 | NCBI WGS metagenome assembly JAEEGI01 (sample SAMN16246545, study PRJNA631951) | gut metagenome | biome: gut microbiome; feature: rumen; material: KS-attached | host: Bos | place: Iran: Karaj | collected 2018-10 | reverse complement strand
AGATGGGGGCAAACTTGTCCTTGTTGATGGCGATGATGAAATCGCTCTCCTCCATACCGGCGAGGTGCTGGATGGCACCGCTGATACCGCAAGCCATGTAGAGGTTGGGACGAACGGTCTTACCGGTTTGGCCCACTTGGCACTCATGAGGCATCACGCCATTGTCAACCATGGCACGTGACGAAGCTACCTGTCCGCCGAGGACGTCGGCGAGGGCCTGCAGCTTGTCGAAGCCTTCCTTGTCATGCACACCACGGCCACCGCTGACAAGAATCTTAGCCTCGCTGATGTCGGCAATGGTCTTGTCGGCCTTGATGGTCTTGACGAGTTTTACCTTGAACTTGCTGGTGTCGAACTTGGGAGCGAACTCGGTAATGACACCCTCACGACCAGCCTGGCGCTGCATCTTCTGCATCACACCGGGGCGAACGGTTGACATCTGCGGACGGTTGTTGGGGCAGATGATGGTTGCCATCAGGTTTCCACCAAATGCGGGACGCGTCATGCGGAATTCGGGCTCATTATTGGCATCGGGTTCGATGTCGAGCTTGGTGCAGTCGGCGGTCAGACCCGTCTTGAGGCGCGAAGCGATGCGGGGAGCCAGGTCACGGCCAATGGTGGTTGCACCATAGAGCACGATGCTGGGCTTGCGGTCCAGGATGATCTGGCCAACGGCCTGTGAATATTGTTCGCTGAGGAAGTCCTTCAACTCGGGGGCATCAACCACGATGACCTCATCAGCACCCTGCTCGATGAGCATCTGTGCCTGGTCCTTGATACCCTCACCCAAGAGCATGGCCACCACCTTCTCACCGAGAGCGTCGGCCAAGTCACGGGCCTTACCTAAAAGTTCGAGTGCAACGGGTTGGATGACCCCTTCGCGCTGCTCAGCAAAAACGAATACGTTCTTATAATCTTTCTTATCCATAATATTCAGTTTTTTTTCAGTCGTCAGTCGTCAGTTGTCAGTTATCAGTGTTTGCGGATGCCGCTGAAAACTGAAAACTAGAAACTGAAAGCTGACGATCCCTTTTAGATAATGTGTTTAACTTTGAGTTGATTAACAATCAGTTCGACAGCCTCCTCGGGGGTTACTTCGTGAACCTCGCCAGGAGCCTTCATGGCCTTGGGGAATGACTTGAACACCTTGGTGGGCGAGCCGGCGAGACCCAGCTTGCCTTCTTCAACGTCAATCTTGTCGGCGCTCCAAACTTCAACTTCTTTGTCATAGGCCTCCATGATGCCGCTAACGCTCATGTAGCGGGCATCGAAGGCAGAAGCCAGCACGGTCAACAGGCACTTGCCCTCGACCTCGAGAACCTGAACACCGTCCTCGTTCTCCTTATCCACCTGCAGGTTACCGTTCTCCAGCACCTTGGCATCGGCGACGTAGGTGATCTGCGGCAGGTCGAGATGCTCGGCGAGCTCGGGACCTACTTGGGCGGTATCACCATCGATAGCCTGGCGGCCGGCGATGATGAGGTCATAGTCCAGTACACGGCAAAGGCCCGAAAGGGCATAGGAAGTGGCCAGCGTGTCGGCGCCGGCGAACTTGCGGTCACTGAGCAGGATGGCACGGTCGGCACCCATAGCGAGGGCCTCGCGCAGCATCACGTCGGCTTGGGGCGGTCCCATCGAGATGACAGTGACATGAGCACCAAACTGGTCCTTGAGCCTCAAAGCGAGTTCGAGGCCGCCCTTGTCATCGGGGTTCATAATGCTGGGCACGCCTTCACGAATCAAAGTACCCTTCACGGGGTCAATCTTGACAACGGTGGTATCGGGAACTTGTTTTACACAAACTATAATGTTCATAATTAAGTTTTCAGTTTTTAGTTTTCAGTTTTCAGTTATTAAATGTTTGCGGATGCCGCAGACAACAATTCACTGTCAACTGTCAACTAGATTTATTTAAACAATTGACCAGCGATAACCATGCGCTGAACCTCGGATGTACCCTCGTAGATCTCGGTAATCTTGGCGTCACGCATCATGCGCTCAACAGGATATTCACGGGTGTAGCCATAGCCACCGTGGAACTGTACGGCTTTGGTCGTCACTTCCATAGCGGTCTCGGCAGCAAAGAGCTTAGCCATAGCGGCATCGGCGCTGTAGGGCAAGTGCATGTCTTTCTTCCATGCGGCACTGCGCACCAGCAGACGGGCAGCCTCGACCTTGGTTTTGAGGTCAGCCATCTGGAACTGGGTGTTCTGGAACTTGGCGATGGAACGGCCAAACTGCTTGCGCTCCTTGGTGTACTTAACGGTCTCGTCCATAGCACCCTGAGCAATACCGAGGGCCTGTGAAGCGATACCGATGCGGCCGCCGTCAAGCGTCATCATAGCAATCTTGAAGCCCTTGCCGAGTTGGCCGAGGAGGTTCTCCTTGGGCACGATGCAGTTCTCGAAAATCAACTCACAGGTAGCGCTGCCGCGGATACCCATCTTCAACTCCTTCTTACCAATGGAGAAGCCGGGCATGTCCCTCTCGACGATGAAGGCCGAGATACCCTTGGTACCCAGTGACTTGTCGGTCATAGCCATCACGATGAACACGTGGGCATTGGAAGCGTTGGTGATGAAAATTTTGGAGCCGTTGAGCACCCAGTGGTCACCGGCATCGACAGCAGTGGTCTGCTGCATGGCGGCATCGGTACCGGCATTAGGCTCGGTAAGACCAAAGGCGCCAATCCACTCACCCGAAGCGAGCTTGGGCAAGTACTTCATCTTCTGCTCCTCGGTGCCGTGCTCCAGGATAGGAGCCATGCACAACGAGGTGTGGGCCGAGAGGACAACACCCGTCGTGGCGCACACGCGTGACAGTTCCTCAACAGCCATGATATACATCTGTACGGTACCACCGGCACCGCCATACTGCTTGGGAATAGGGATACCCATCATGCCGAGTTTGCCCATCTTCTGGACCGTCTCAAGCGGGAAACGTTCCTGCTCATCAATTTCGGCTGCGAGAGGCTTTACCTCGTTCTCTGCAAACGAACGAACCATCTGCAGGAACAGTTGTTCAGTCTTAGAATAGCTAAAATCCATAATTTATTTTCAGTTTTCAGTTTTTAGTTTTCAGTTGTCAGTGATTGCGGATGCCGCTGAAAACTGACAACTGAAAACTGATAACTCATTAATACTTGTAGAAGCCTTCACCGGTCTTGCGGCCGAGCAGTCCGGCACGGACCATCTTGCGCAGCAGCGGGTGAGGGCGATACTTGGGATCGCCAAACTCGTTGTAGAGCACCTCCATGATGGCGAGGTTCACATCGTTACCGATGAGGTCGGCCAGTGCAAGGGGTCCCATGGGATGGTTGGCACCCAGCATCATGCACTTGTCGATGTCCTCGGCGCTGGCAATGCCATCGGCCAGGATACCTACAGCCTCGTTGATCATCGGGATGAGGATGCGGTTAACGACGAAACCGGGAGCTTCGTTAACGGGCACGGGGGTCTTGCCAATCTCGGTGGTCAAGTCAACGATGCACTTGGCGGTCTCCTCGCTGGTGAGTTGGCCCTTGATGACCTCAACGAGTGCCATGCGATCGGCGGGGTTGAAGAAGTGGCAGCCGATGAACTGAGCGGGACGGCTGGTGCAAGCGGCAATCTCAGTAATAGACAATGACGACGAGTTGGTGGCAAAGATCGTCTCGGGCTTGCAAATTTTGTCAAGTTCCATAAACACATCTTTCTTCAACTGCATGTTCTCGACAGCAGCCTCGATAACGAGGTCGGCATCGGCGAAGTCGGCATAGTCGGTCGTCGTGGTAATGTTCGCCAGGATAGCCTTCATGGCGTCCTCGGTGATTTTACCCTTCTCGACGAGCTTGTTGTAGCCCTTGGAGATTGAAGCCATGGCCTTGTCCAGGCTTTCCTGGGTGCGGCTCTTCATGACTACCGGCATCTTGGCGGCAAATGCCTTGACGATGCCCTTGGCCATTGTACCAGTTCCAATAATACAAATTTTCATAATCTGATGATTTATTGATTGTTAATGATTTATTGTTAATTCTTATTTTCCAGTGAAATCGGCCTTACGCTTGTTGAGGAAAGCATCCATGCCCTCTTTTTGATCGGCGGTGGCGAAGCACTTGCCGAAGAGTCTGTTCTCCAAGCCGATTGCTTCGTCGGCATCCAGGTCATAGCCCTCGTTGATGCTCTGCTTGGCCATGCTGATGGCCACAGGAGCGTTCTTGAGCATCATGGCAGCCATTTCCATGGCCTTGTCCATCAGCTCCTCGGACTCATAAACAGCATTGACCAGACCGATGCGCAACGCTTCATCGGCACGGATAATCTTGCCCGTGTAAATCATCTCCTTGGCATAGCCTTGGCCGATGAGCTTGGGCAGGCGATAGGTACCCGAGAAGCCAGGGATGATGCCCAGACCAACCTCGGGCTGTCCGAATTTGGCCTTGTTGGACGCGATGCGGATGTCGCAGGACATTGCCAATTCGCAGCCACCACCCAGGGCAAAGCCGTTGATAGCGGCGATGACGGGAATGGGCAGCGTCTCGATTTTGCGGAATACCTGAGCGCCCAGACGACCGAACTCGAAACCTTGTGGCTCGTTGAGGTGGGCCATCTCGCTGATATCGGCACCAGCGACAAAGGACTTCTCGCCATCTCCCGTGATGATGAGCACGCGGGTAGTGGCATCCAGGCTGTTGACGAAGTCGTCAATTTCCTTAAGGATGGTCGAGTTGAGCGCGTTCAGCGACTTGGGCGCCGAGATTTTCATCACGGTGATGCCGTCGTTGCGCTCAATCTTCAAGAAACCGTAATCCATATCGGGCAGTGATTAAACGTCCATGGGCTTGAGGTCGGGCGAGATGATGAGCTTGGCCTCGGTAGCGGCCTGAACATCCTCGACGGTGAACTCGGGATGGAGCTCACGCAGGACGATACCCTCGGGGGTGATGTCCATGACACCCATCTCGGTGATAATCATGTTGACCTGACCGGCAGCGGTGAGGGGCAATGTGCACTCCTTCAAAATCTTGGGGTTACCCTTCTGGGTGTGCTCCATGGTGAGGATCACACGCTTGGCGCCCACAACCAGGTCCATTGCGCCGCCCATGCCGGGAGCCATCTTGCCGGGGATAATCCAGTTGGCGAGGTTACCTTTCTCATCAACCTGCAGCGCGCCGAGGAACGAGACGTTCACATGGCCGCCACGGATGATGGCGAACGAGGTTGCCGAGTCGAAGGTGCAAGCACCGGGGTTCAACGTGATGGCACCGCCACCGGCATTGATGAGGTTCTTATCCTCCTTGCCCTCTTCGGGCGTGGGACCCATACCCATGGCACCGTTCTCGGTCTGCAGAGTTACCGAAACGCCGTCGGGCAGGTAGTTAGGGATTAAGGTGGGGATACCGATACCCAGATTCACAACATCGCCGTCGTGCAACTCCTTGGCAGCACGTTTTGCGATGACTTCTCTCATTTGATATTTATCCATAATGAAAATAGTTATTTGAGATTAATTATATGTTTTTTAAAAAGTTATTGTTTTCAGTTCTCTCAAGATTATCGACCAGCAATTCTCTCACTAATCACTAATCTCTAATCTTCAAGTTACGGCAAGCCGTAACTTGAATCATTTCATTCCTCTCTTGACCATTTCTTGCACGACGAACGATGCCACGTCGTCGGCATAGGTGTTCATGCCGAAACCGGCGTCAAAGCCGAGTTCCTTGGCCAGCTCATGGGTGACACGGGCACCGCCACAGCAGCAGATCATCTTGTCGCGCAAGCCCTCGGCCTCCATCAACTCGATGAACTCGGTCATGTTCTTGATGTGCACGTCCTTCTGGGTCACCGTCTGCGAGACAAGCAGGGCGTCGGCATGGAGCTCGATACCCTTGGCGATAAACTCGTCGTTGGGCACCTGTGAGCCCAGGTTGTAAGCCTCGATCATCTCGTAGCGCTCCAGTCCGTAGTGGCCGGCATAGCCCTTCATGTTCATGATGGCGTCGATGCCCACGGTGTGTGCGTCGGTACCTGTCGAAGCGCCTACAATGACAATCTTGCGGCCGATGTTCTCCTTGATGTACTCGTCGGTTTCATACATGTCCATCGTGTTGCTTTCCACTTTGGGAACGTAGATGGTGCTGTAGTCCACGGTGTGGGTGCAACTGCCGTAGCAGTTGAAGAAGGTGAAACCAGGGGTCAATTCTTTATAGAAGACCACGCTGGGATTCTCCAGACCCATCTTGCGGAGCAACTGCTTGGCGGCCTCGACCGCCTCGGCACCGCAAGGCACGGGCAGGGTGAAACTGAGTTGCACCTTGCCATCGTTCATCGTGTCGCCGTAAGGCTTTATCTTGGTGAAGTCTAAGGTTTTGTCAAAATCCTTAGCTTCCATGCTATATAATCCTTCGCTCATAGTATTCTAGTAACCTTATAGTGATGTTAATTATCTCTTGCCTTTCATCAGCTCCACAAACGGGTTGTAGTAGTTCTCACCCTTCATGGTGACACCCTGCAAGCCCTTACCACCGTTCTTGGGACGTTTCACGTCACCGAAGATACCCTTCTCAAGGGCGGTGAACAGGCCTTCCTTAGTGATTTCCTCCAGCAACTGGATAGTGTTGCCCAGCACTTCCTTGGCACGGTTGCGGCAGATGCCGCCCTCGACAAACTCCATCTCCTCGCCGATGCTCTTCATGTTGTTGAAGATATACTTGGCGTTCTCGATAGAGAGGTAGCGGTCGCTCATGAATGGGGTGTGGATGGCCTCGGTGGGCATACCCAGCAATTGGATTCCCTGGTGAGTCCAGATGCCAATCATATTGAACAGGGCATCCTGGATGTGACCGCGGAAGATGTTACCCGTCATGAACTTTGTGGGGGGCATGTACTTCAGGGTGGCCTTGGGGAAGATCTCGCGGGTCATCTGTGCTTGAGCCAGCTCCAGCAGGAAGCCGTTCTCGAGCATGGGATCCATCTCGAAAGCATGTCCCAGACCCATCTGCTCCTCGGGCAGACCTGCCATGAGGGCGAGCTGCTCGTTGATAAGGTCTGATGCCAGCACGGTGTGAGCGGCCTCGACAGCGTCGGCAGTAGTCAGGTAGTTGTCTTCACCCGTGTTGATGATGACGCCGGCAAAGCCGTTGATGATGCGGCTCATGTACTGGTCAATCAGAGTGCGCTGCATGTTGATGTCGCGGAAGAGGATGCCGTAAAGGGCATCGTTCAGCATCACATCCAGGCCCTCGAAGGCGCCCATGATGGCGATCTCGGGCATACACAGACCTGAGCAGTAGTTGCACAAACGGATGTAACGTCCCTGCTCCTCACCAACCTCGTCAAGCGCCTTGCGCATGATGCGGAAGTTCTCCTGGGTGGCAAAGGTACCGCCGAAGCCCTCGGTCGTGGCGCCATAAGGCACATAGTCCAGCAGACTCTGACCCGTGGTGCGGATCACGGCGATGACGTCGGCACCCTGGCGGGCACCGGCCTGGGCCTGCACCACGTCCTCGTAGATGTTACCCGTTGCCACAATGATGTACAGATAGGGCTTGGGGCCCTCACCGATGGTTTCGAGGTAATGCTCGCGGCGTGCACGGCGAGTGCGGATGCGTGTCATGCTCTCGTCGATGACGGGTTGCAAGGCATCGGCAATCTGTTTGGGGTCACGTGTGATGACCTTGGTGATGTCCAGCTCGTCTTTGGCAACCTTCTCGGCAATTTGCTGCGGGTTCAGTCCGGTTTGAATCATGGCATTGGCGATGAAGAACAAGGCACCCTCGTTCAACACACCCTTGTCTTTCAGCGCCTCGACCACTACGTTGGGCAGGGGCACATCGTTGTCGTCAACACCGTCGATGCCCATCAAGCGGCACAAGGTGCGCTCAACGGCAACTGTCGTGTATTGTTCCACAAAGGATTGCACATCCTCGGCAATACCTTTAGCAAGCCCTCTGGCATACTCAACTTTTTCAAAATCTAGTCCTAACTTGCTCTTTTGCATAGTGTATATAGTATATAGTGTGATGTCATTGTTGTCGGTTGGAGTCCTCCAGCAGAGTTCTCGCAGTAGTTATCCACTCGTTGTCGATGCCCAGGCTTTGGGCGATGTTGAGTGCCTCGTGGGGTACCTCACCGTCCTGCACTTCGACCAGTTGATAGTCCATTGTACCGTTTTCGAAGCCTTTTACTCTCAGGCAACGTGCCTCGCCCGGTTCGATATCGTAGTGCGTTGTCATGATCAGGCTCATGTCGCGGCCTGCCAGCACCTTGAGCAATGCCGTCACGAGTGCGGCTCCCTCGGTGGGATTGGTAGTCCGGGCTGGCTCGTCAATCAACGCCAACAGTTTCTTTTCCTCGCGCGATGCCTTGATGACGGCATCGATGTTCTTCATCTCGGCGGCAAACGATGACAGTCCTTTCTCGACCGACTGCTCGTCACCGATGCAGAAGTGTATCTCGTCTTTTACGGCAATTTGTGCCGAAGCAGCAGGAATGCCGAACCCGAATTGGAAGAGCAGTTGACACAAGGTCAATGTCTTCAACACAACGGTTTTGCCGCCCATATTGGCACCTGTGATAAGGGTGGGGTGCTGACCAAAGGCGATGTTCACAGGCTGGAACAGTTTGTCATGGTCGGCAAGGGCGGCTTTTACTTGGGGATGGAACATGTCGCCGTAGCGGCTTGTTCCGTCTTCTGACAAGACGGGGAAACAAAGCCCCATCTGTCTGATTTGAGTTGCCTTGGCCAGGTTCACGTCGATGCATGCCAGAGCAATTTGTGCCTGCTCGATGGCGGTCGCAAAGGGATGCAACTGCCGGCTCAGGTCTTGTCGCACGCCCTCCTCAAGTTCGCTGGCCTGCAACAGCAGGTCGTCCTGCTGTTCAGGATGCTGGCGCATCTGGTTGCGCAAATCCCTGAGTTGGGTGCAATAGGAATCATAAATATAGAATGTGGCTATCTTCATCCCGTCGGGGTCGAGGATGTTGATAACCTCGTCGAGGGCGGGAATCTCCACCACGCTGTCCATTTCCTGCTCACGCAACAGCCGGGTCACATCGGTCGCCAATATGGCGAGATGCTTGACTTCAAACAGCTCGATGTCATCAAGTGTGGCGTGGTTGTGCAGATTCTTAATGGTCGTGTGTATATCTTTTAGTCCCTGCAGTTTGAATAGCAGTGTGTCAAGGCGGGTCTTGTCGGCTTTCCCGACAAATGCGTCAAATTGGCGCAACATGTCATAGGCCGCGGCAATCTCTTCGTCACTCGTCATCATGGGTGAGTCGAGAAGCCACCGGCGGGCAAAGCCTGACTGCAATTCAAGCTGGTCGAGCATGAAACGCAGGCCACAAGGCGATTCTATGACATTCTTCAGTTGCACTGAGGGTTGTTTTTTAACAAGTCATAAACGGGAAGCCCGATGGCTTCGCTGAGTTTACCGCACAGGGTGTCCGAGTCGAGGACATAACCGCTGGGCGATGTGGGATTGACGGTAACGGCGATGAGTTTGCTCTTCTGCAACACCCTGATTCGTCCTCCCGTCTTGATGAACAGCCGGAACTGCTGTGGTGTGACGAAGATTTTAGTGAAATCCCTCACTACCAGTTCCACCTGCTTGAGACTCTTGTTTTTCCTCACCTTCTCAAGGAATCCGTCAACCAGTGCACCAGCCACATAGAGTGTTTCGCAGTTGTCCATGCCGTCAAAACGGATGTCTCTTGACAGGGAGGTCATCGAGTCCAGGCTGTTGAGGTTGCCGTCTTTGTCGATGGACCACAGTCCCTTTTCCAGTGGCATGAGTCTCGCTATATTGCGATTGCTTGTCAGTTCCAGGTTGATGAGGTCCACCACATGAGCGGTCTTGCTCACCAGGGTGGTGATGTTGGCCGAATAGGCTGCTCCCGTTGCCAGAATCATCGATTGGCTCACTGCAGGCGATGCCAAACTCATGCGCGACAGTGCTCCATCGATGATAACCAGCTGGATGCCGAAACGCTGCTGCATTTCATTCATCCATCGCATGAGGCCGTTTGCCGACGAGGGTCCCGACAGGAGAATTTTGCCTCCTGTGAGCGCCTTGGCAGTCACCACTCTGCCCAGTGAAGTGTTCTCGTCGCTCACATCGATGAGTTCCGAGACCAGCCGTCGCTGGCGATAGTGAGCCTCGCTGGTGCCGAAATACATCCCCTCTCGGAGGACGATTTCAGGCTTCTGGGTGCGTGTCACCTGGTCAACGGTCTCTCCATCAATGCCGATAGATGTCACAGCGATGCGCTTGGTTTGGACTGGCAGGCGGTCGAGCACATACTTCAGGCACTCTGTCTTGCCTGTGTTCTTCTCCAAGCCCACGATAGACAGGCTATCGTATTGCAATATGTCATTGATGAAGGGAAGCACTATTCACAACCAAGTCAAATCCTCGTGAGGGTGTGTCATAATTCATTCGTTGCATTCTATGTCGCGCTTCGCGCGAGAAATTAAGCAAAATTATTAATAAAAATTTTTGTTTAATTTCTCGGCCGCAAGGCCGATCAAAATTCTAGGCACTAATTATGACACACCGTCACGGGACTGACATCAAGTTTTACTTCTTGTTGCGCACCTCGTTGCGCTCGTGGCGCTTCAGTGCCTTGGGCTCGATGTTCATGCGCTCGCCCTCAAGCAGCGAAATCACACCGTCCACGGCCTTGTCGGCAGCCACCTGCTCCTTGGCACGTGCAGCCTGGCACTCGGGGCAGTTGCACTCGCTGTGGTAGTCGGTGGGCTCGGTATAGGTGGTGATCACACCCTCGAAGTTGCGCAATACCACACGTCCGGGCGCTTGCGAGATGATGTACTGGGGCATGACCGGAGTCTTACCGCCGCCACCGGGAGCATCGACCACGAAGGTGGGCACGCAGTAGCCGCTGGTGTGGCCACGCAAGCCCTCGATGATCTCGATACCCTTGCTGACGGGGGTGCGGAAGTGCTCCAGACCCATCGACAGGTCGCACTGGTAGATGTAGTAGGGACGCACGCGAATCTTGACGATTTCATGCACGAGCTTCTTCATCACGTGGACGCAGTCGTTCACACCGCGCAGCAGCACGCTTTGGTTGCCCAAGGGAATACCGACATTGGCCAGCATTTCGCAGGCACGGCTTGACTCGGGAGTCACCTCGTTGGGATGGTTGAAGTGGGTATTGATCCAGATGGGATGATACTTCTTCAACATGTCGCACAACTCGGGCGTGATGCGCTGCGGGCAAACCACGGGAGTGCGGGTACCCAGACGGACGATCTCTACGTGAGGAATCTTGCGGAGTTCCGAGATGATGTATTCCAGTCGCTTGTCGCTCACCATCAATGCGTCGCCACCCGAGAGAAGGACGTCGCGCACCGTCGGGGTGTTGCGGATATACTCCAGCGCCTTCTCGATGCGGTCCATGCCACACTCGTTGTCGGTCTGACCGGCAAAGCGGCGGCGAGTGCAGTGGCGGCAATACATCGAGCACATGTCGGTGATGAGGAACAGCACGCGATCGGGATAACGGTGGGTCAAACCGGGCGTGGGTGAATCCTCGTCCTCATGCAGGGGGTCGAGCAGGTCGGCAGCAGCCTGATGGGTCTCAAGACCCGTGGGGATGCACTGACGGCGAATGGGATCGTGGGGATCATCGGGGTTGATGAGGCTCAGGTAGTAAGGCGTGATGGCCATGCGCAAGGTCTTGAGGGTCTGCTTAACGCCCTCTTCCTCCTCGGCGGTGAGGCTCACATACTTCTTGAGCTCATCGAGGGTCTCGATGCGGTTTTTCACCTGCCACTTCCAGTCATTCCACTGTTCGTCGGTGACATCAGGAAACATCTGTTTTCTTCTTGATTCTACCATGATGATTTCAAATGATGATGCCGTGGAGGCACGAATGAACGTGCCCCACCGGCATCAAATTTCTTGATTAGGCGTAGAGTTCCTCAAAGATCTTGCGAAGCTCGGGGCATTCGCGCAGCTCCTGCAAGGTGAAGTCGGCATGGCCCTTGGTGTAGCCGTTACCGATGATCATGTTCACGTCGGCACCGATACCCTCGGCACCCAGGGCAGCCTTGGTGAAGCTGGTGGCCATCGAGAAGAAGTAAACGATACCGTCATCCTTGGTGCACAGCACAGCGGTCATCTCGCAATCAGGCACGTTCACGCAGTTGATGGTGGTGTCGGCCATCTTGCCGTCGGTCAGCTTGTAAACCAGCTCGTAAACCTCAACGGGAGTCATGCCGGCAACGCTCTCGACAACGTCACAGAAACCGAGGTCCTTGATGCGCTGGGTTGATTTGGGGCTGTTGGCGAGGCCGATTACCTTACCGGTAACGCCTACGCGCTTCTTAGCCTCGTAGCAGCACAGCATACCGCTCTTGCCACCTGCACCCAGGATGACAACGTTCTGGCCATACTGGCACAACTTGGCGGTCTGAGCGGGAGCACCAGCCACGTCGAGGGCGCTCAGCGCGAGCTTCTCGGGCATGTCATCGGGAATCTTAGCATAGATACCGCTCTCGAACAGGATAGCCTTACCCTTGATGTCCACCTGGTCAACATCGGCGCGGATCTCGAGAATCTCGTCAATGCGCAGCGGGGTCAACGACAGCGAAACGAGGGTAGCGATGCGGTCGCCTTCCTGCAAGTCGATTTTGCCCTTCAAGGCATCACCGATCTTCTCTACCTTACCCAGGAGCATACCACCCGAACCGGTACGACGGTTGCGGTGCTTGCCCTGCAACTCAACGTTGAGGAGCATCTCCTTCTTGATTTCCTCCATCACCTCGGCCTCGTTGTTGGGATCCTTGGCCTGCTGCTTAGCATAGTTGTGGATGTCGGTGAACGAAGCGGAGTCAATATTCAGGGTCTGTACATCGATGAGGATCTCGTTGTCGTAGATCTCGTCCATGTTGTTGTCCAGCTTGTTGGCGGGCTGAGGAAGAATGCCCTTGGGTTCGATTACTCGGTGCGTACCGAATCTGTTTCCGTGTTTCTGCATTGTTGTAAATTGGTTTTAAAGTTATTATTAGTTTCTAGTTATTGGTTTTCAGTTTTTAGTTGCGCTTGGGCAGGCCGAGGATTTCGCGTGCCTCATCACTGGTGGCGATGGGACGGCCCAGTTCCTTAGCAATGCGGACTACCTTCTCCACGAGTTCGCCGTTGCTCTTGGCAAGCACGCCTTTCGAGAGATAGAGGTTGTCCTCGAAGCCCACGCGAACGTTACCGCCCATGGCGATAGCGGCAGCAGCCATCGGGAATGCGTGACGGCCAACACCAGTCACGGTCCAGGTGGAGCCAGCGGGGATGCCGTTGACAAGCCAGCACAGGTTAGCCACAGTGGCGGGGGTGCAACCGGGAACGCCCAGCACGAAGTTGAACTGCATGGGGTTGCCGGGAACCTCGCCCTTGCGGGCCATGTTGAGTATAGTGTCGAGGTGACCCATCTCAAAGCACTCATACTCGGGCTTGATGCCGCGCTCAATCATGCGCTTGCCGAAGGCACGCATGGTGGGCATGGTGTTGTCGAAGATTTCGTCACCGAAGTTGCAGGTACCGCAGTCGAGCGTTGCCATCTCGGGCAGCGGGGTCGTGTCGGTGGACTGCAGGCGCTCGTCGGGGGTCATACCCACGGCACCGCCGGTCGACGGAATGAGGATGACATTGGGGCACACCTTGAGGATGGCCTCTTCACACTCCTGGAAGCGGGCACGGTCCTGAGTGGGCGTACCGTCGTCCCAACGCACGTGCAGGTGAACGATGGCTGCACCAGCGTCAACGGCCGACTTGGCTTCGCGAACGATTTCTTCTACGGTATAGGGCACGTTGGGATTCTGCTCCTTGGTGACCTCGGCGCCGCAGATGGCGGCAGTGATAATCAGTTTATCCATTTTAGTCTTTCAGTTTTCGGTTGGCAGTTTTCAGTTTTCAGTTGCGGCCTATTGTGTCAATACTGACAACTGAAAACTGAGAACTGCAAAACTATATTATTTGCGTTGGCAGTCTTTGGGGGTTACACAAGTGCCGGAAGCGCGGCATACCACGATGGGTTCATCCAGGATGTCGGCAGCCGAATCCGAAATGTCGGGGCGGGCCTTGGCGACCTTGCGTGCCTCGAAAACCATGTGGCGTGAGGTGTTGCCCTCGCGATCAATCCAGCCTTCAGCCTCAATGAAGTCACCGGCATAAACAGGAGCCAGGAACTCGATGTTGTCATAGGCGCAGAAGAGACCTTCATCACCGTCGCGCATAATCAAAAGTTCGGTAGCCACATCACCAAACAGGTGAACCATGTGTGCACCGTCAACCAGGTTGCCACCGTAGTGGGCATCTTTTGCGCTCATGCGCAGTCTAATCATTGTCTTGTATTCCATGTGTTTTTGATTTTTCAGTTATCAGTTATCAGTTGTCTGTTTACTGCGGCATCCGCAATTAACTGACAACTGAAAAACTGTAAAACTATTTATTTTTCAACGTAGATACCGTCAACGTAGATACCAGAAGCATGAACATGCTCAGGAGCGATTTCACCCACGGGAACGAGTTTCTCGGCCTCAACGACTACATAGTCGGCTGCAGTCGCCATCAGCGGGTTGAAGTTGTTGGTGGTGCCCAGGAATACCATGTTACCGAACTCGTCAACGATGTTGGCGCGCAGGAAAGCGATGTCGGCACGCAGGGGCTTCTCCAGCAAGAAATCCTTGCCGTCAACCTTGATAATCTCCTTGCCATCGGCCATGATGGTGCCCAAGCCAGTGGGGGTCAAAACGCCACCCAAGCCAGCACCTGCCGCACGGATGCGCTCTGCCAACGTACCCTGAGGAACGTATTCCACTATGAGGATACCCTCATTCTTCTGCAAAGCAGTCTGCTTGTTGGTGCCCGTGTGGGACACGATAGCCTTCTTTACCTGGTGATTGCTGACCAGCTTGCCGTGAGCCACCTCGTCATAGGCGGTGTCGTTAGCAATGATGGTGAGGTCTTTAACACCTTTTTCTACAATGGCATCAATAATCTGGGTGGCACTGCCGTTACCCAAGAAACCGCCAAACATAATAGTCATGCCGTCCTGTACTTTTTCAACGGCTTGTTCCAATGTGATTTGTTTGTTCATAATGTTTATGTTTTGGAATTTGATTGGTTTATGTCATATTAGGCTGCAAATATAGAAAAAAATCATCAATACTATGCCGCTTTCATTGCTTTTTTTTACTAATGTAAACCTAACCATACCTATCACAGCATTTTGGCAATAGCAACTGAAATTGGAAATTGAAACGTTCTACCGAAAAAAATAGTTTTTTCTACGGTTTTTTAGGAAATTCACAAGGCTTTTGCTAAAGACAGACCAGTATTAAGCCTTGTGTGAAAGGAACTTTTGAAAGTCAAGTTTTGCAAAATTATACCAAATATAGTGTTTTCTATACAGTCAAAATTGTCTTAAAAATGTGGTTTTCGGCCAATCTCATGAGTGAAAAATAATACTGAAACCAGACGCAGGTTTCAGCCATTAAAGTTGCAAGGTGCCGTAAATTTCACGACACCTTGCGTTCATAGATAAATTACTTACGGATAATCAGTTATCCGTTTTTTGTTGAGAAATCTTCTGTTGTGATTTCAGTCAATGTTGGGCTCGTCCCAGACCTTGGTGGTCGTGCAACGGACAGTCTGCTGCAAACGGCCCACTTTGAAGGTGAAGTCACCCTCTTCGATGGTCCACTTGCCATCGTCGTTGACAAAAGCGAGTTTGTTGGCTGGCACTGTAAAGGTGACAGTCTTCACCTCGCCGGGCTTCAATTCCACCTTGACGAAATCACGCAGCCGCTTGTTATCGGGCACGATAGAGGCAATCAAATCACTGTTGTAAAGCAGCACGGCATCTTTTCCGTCAACATTGCCGGTGTTCTTGACATCAACAGTGAGGGTTAAGATGTCGTTGGGACCAAACTCGCGCTTATTAATGCTCAGGTTGCTGTATTCAAAGGTGGTGTAACTCAGACCGTAACCGAAGGGCCATTGAAGCGACACCTTGGCATCGTAGTTATAGGCTCCTTCCATCGTGGGCACTTCCTCACTCACCTTGTAGTCATAGTTGGCCAGGGAGTTGATCTCCTTGGGATAGGTGTAGGGAAGTCGTGCCGAGAAGTTGGCATCTCCTGCCAGCAAGTTGGCAAGTGCGTCAGCTCCGTAGTTACCAGGCAGGAAAATATGCACAATGGCGTTGGCCAGCGGTTCGATGTCGGCGATGAGACGGGGTCGGCCCTCATTCAAAATGAGCACGATGGGCTTACCCGTGCCGGCAAGCGCCTTGACCAGGTCGCGTTGATTGCTCGACAGCCAAAGGTCGCTCAGGTTGCCCGGTGTCTCGCAGTAGGAGTTTTCACCGATGCAAGCAACGATGACATCAACCCCGGCTGCAGCAGCGACAGCTTTGTCGATTTCGAGGGTTAACTCTGCTTCGTAGCTACCTGTTTCATCATATTTCACACCCTGTTCCAGAATGATGTTTTGCTTGCCGTACTTGTTGCACAATGCCTCATAGATAGTGTTGTACTGTTCTGCCAGGTCCTCGGCGCCACTGCCCTGCCAGGTGTAGCTCCAGCCACCGTCCAGGCAACGCATTTGGTTGGCATTGGGTCCTGTGAGCAGGATGCGGGTACCAGGCTTGAGGGGCAACAGGTTACCGTCGTTCTTTAACAAGACTTCGGTTTCCTCGGCCGCTCTCAAAGCCTTTTCGGCATGCTCTTTGCCACCGAATTTCTCGTATCCTTTGCCTCCTGTGTTAGGCTGCTCGAACAGGTTAAGGCGATACTTGACGCGAAGAATGCGGCGCACAGCATCATCGATGCGGCTCATCTTCACGGCTCCTTCCTCGACCAGTTCCTTGAGCAGGATGCAAAAGTCCACACTGTAAGGATCCATGCTCATATCCACACCTGCATTGATGGCGATGCGGATGGCATCTTTTTTATCCTTGGCGACATGCTCACGCTGGAAAAGGTTGTTGATGTCGGCCCAATCGGTGACAATCATTCCGTCCCAATTGAGGTCTTCCTTGAGCCACTGCGTCAAGTACTTGTAACTGGCATGAACGGGTACGCCGTTGATCGATGCAGAGTTGGCCATGATAGTCAACGCACCGGCCTGAATGGCGACCTTGAACGGCTCAAAGTACTTCTCTCGCAGCATGGCAGGTGATAAGTAGGCTGGTGTGCGGTCTTTGCCCGTGAATGGGGCGCCATAGCCCATATAGTGCTTCACGCTCGTGGCCACATTGTATTTACCCAGATGGTTGGGGTCATCACCTTGATAGCCGCGGATCTCGGCAGCGGCCATGCGGCCATTGACCAACGGATCCTCGCCAAAGCTCTCCCAGACGCGCGGCCAGCGCGGGTCGCGACTCAGGTCAATCGTCGGGTTATACACCCATGGGCAGTTGGCGGCACGGCTTTCGTATGCCGTAACTTGGGCCATAATGGTAGCCAGTTCGGTGTTGAACGAGGCACCCAGGTTGATAGGTTGGGGAAACAACGTACCGTTCTGCACATAGGTGACACCGTGATTCTGATCCAAGCCATAGATGTCAGGGATGCCGATGTGTTTCATCGATTTCTCCTGAATGAGGCGAATCCAGTATTGCCATTTCTCAACCGGCTGGGCTCGAGTGCCAGGCGCATTGAGGATAGAGCCTACCTTATATTTGGAAATGCACGTGTCGAGCATCATCTCGTTGAGAATCCATCCGGCAGCCGGGTTAGCAGGGTTGTATGCTCCCATCACGTCAAGATTCAGCTCAAGCATTTGGCCGATTTTCTCGTCAAGGGTCATACTGGCTAGCGTTTTCTCTATCTTTGCCTCGATCGCTGCATCTCGCGGAATAGCCGGGCGTGACTGAGCCTTGCCGGCAACGGCACAGAATGTCATTGCCGCAACTAGAAGTAATAGCTTTTTATTCATCATTTTTGATTGTAAGATAATCAAATGCAAAATTAAACAAATCTGTTTAATCTATTGTATCTGAAACGATAAAATTACGGATCAGCTCAATACTGTGTCACCAGCGTCTTGCTTACCTGACCGTGAAAGTTGCCTTCAGTGGGAGGTTGTCGCTGGCGGTACCAACTAACATCGTGCGTTGGCCTAGTGATGTGGTCCAATCGTTTTTGCCTTCATCCCAATACTGGAAGGCACGTCCTCCGATGGTGATGGTGACATCACGGCTTTCACCGGGTTGGAGGGTGACTTTTTGGAATCCTCGCAACTCCTTGACTGGCATGTCCACGTTACCGCTCAGGTCGCTGACGTAGAGTTGAATGACCTCGGCGCCGGCCCGTTTGCCGGTGTTCTTGACCGTCACAGTGGCGGTTATGTTGCCGTCGGCGGTCACCTCGCTCTTGTCAAGACGCAGGTTGGTGACGGTGAAAGTCGTGTAACTCAGTCCGTGGCCAAAGGCGAAGGCGGGACGGGTCTTCTGCTTGTCAGTCCAGCGGTAGCCCACATAGATGCCTTCCTTGTATTCCTCATCAATGATCTTGTGGTCTGGACGCCAGGTTCCGGGATAGGAACCCAGAGCATGAGCACCCAGGTCATTGAGGCTCACAGGCCAGGTGAAGGGCAATTTGCCTGATGGGTTCACGTCTCCCACGAGCACGCTGGCAAACGCTGTGCCTGCCTCGCTGCCGATGAACCAGCCTTGCACAATGGCTGCAACCTTGTCACGCCAGGGCATTGCCACAGCATCGCCCGAGATGTTGACAAAGACCACGTTCTTGTTCACGCGAGCCAATGCTTCGACCAACGCATCTTGACCGTAGGGCATGTCCATGTTCTTGCGGTCATGGCCCTCGGAATCTTGATAGTCACTCTTGTTCAGACCGCCGAAAACGATGACGTAGTCGGCGCCCTGGGCTTTAGCGACAGCTTCGGCGATGAGTTCACTGGCAGGGCGGCTTTCGGATAACGATTGCTTGGCCACAACGCCATTGTACTCACCTGTCGTGTCACCCACATAGCCGCGGGCATAGTCCACCTCGATGCCTGTACCCGCCAGGCGGGCCCTGAGGCCTTCAAGGGGCAAAATCTCATGTTGCACCTTGAGCGAACTGCTACCGCCGCCCACAGTCATCATCTTGATGGCGTTCTCGCCGACGACAAGCACGCGTTTGGCGTTGCTCACGTCGATGGGCAGCACGTTGCGCTTGTTTTGCAAGAGCACGATGCCCTCACCCGCAATCTGTCTTGCCGCATCATAGTGTGCCTCGCTGCACAGGAAGCCCCGTGCACGCTTGTTGCTCATTGTCGTGCGGAAGAACAGGCGCAGTACGCGTTGCACCTTCTCGTCGAGTTCACGGGTCGAGAACTTACCTTCCTGAATCATGCGTTTGTAGGGTTGAGCCATGTAGTAAGCGTCGTAGGCGTTGCTCGCACCCCAAGCCAGACCGTCGGTCCAGCTGCCGAACTCCATGTCCAGGCCGTTTTTCACGGCCATCTCGGTGTCATGAGTGCCTCCCCAGTCGCTGACCACCACGCCGTCATATTGCCAATCACCTTTCAGTATCTGGTTGAGTGTGTACTGGTTGTGGCAGCAGTGCTGGTCCTTGTACAGGTTATAAGATCCCATGATTCCCCAAGTGTGGCCCTCCTTGACGGCTGCCTCAAATGCCGGCAGATAAATCTCTCGCAAGGCGCGGTCACTGACAATGACGTTAACCTGATGTCGGTATTCCTCATCGTTGTTCAGGGCGAAGTGCTTGACACAAGCGGCTGTTCCAGTGCTTTGCAGTCCCTGGATATAAGGAACCACCATGCGCGAGGCCAGCAATGGATCCTCGCCCATGTACTCAAAGTTGCGGCCGTTCAATGGATTGCGGTTGATGTTCACACCCGGCCCCAGAATCATGTCTTTGCCGCGATAGCGGGCCTCTTCGCCCAAGCTGCGGCCATAGAGTTCAGCCAGTACAGGGTTCCATGTCGCTGCAAGACACGTCAGGGCGGGAAATGCCACACACGAGTCATTGGTCTGGCCTGCCTGTTCCCACTCGTCCCACAAGACGTCAGGACGCACACCGTGAGGTCCGTCATCGGTCCAGAAATCAGGGAATCCCAATCTTTTAACACCTGGTGAAGAGAACTTGCTTTGGGCGTGGATGACGGCGATTTTCTCGTCCAGTGTCATGCGCTCCAGAGCGTCTTGAACGCGTTGCTCGATGGATGCGTTGTCGTCAAGATAGGCCGGCATGCGCGGTGTCATTCCCAATGACTGGATGTAGTCGGTCTGCGGAGTGCAGTGCTCAAAGCGGCTGTTCTCGACATACTGCATCAGCAGTTGGCGGAACATCTCCTGATCGGGACGAGCCTCGCGCAGTTCCTTATAGGTGGTTCGGGGAGCTTCGGAGTATTTGACTACGATGCTGTCCCACATTTCGGGCCTTGTGATGCCCATCATGCACGAGCCGTCGATTTTCTTGTAAGGCCAGAACGTGTAGCCGATGTTGGCTTGCTTCATCACGCTGACCAACTGCGCTTGCCACTCATTGCTGTTGTGGCCGGTCTCGCCCATGTACATCGGCAGACCCGTCTTGTCGCGGAAATCGATGTAATCCTTGATGGCCTCGGCAGTGGCGTCTCCGCCATAGCGGTGGCAAGTGTACATGATATTTTCGTCGAAAGCCCAGTCGCTGAACATGTAGAAGTCGGAGTTCCAGCGGGCACCGCCTAGCAGGATCACGTGGTTGGTGTCAACCTGACGGATGGCTTGGACCGTCCGCTTGTAGAGCGGTTCGAGCATCTTGTTCAGTTCTTCCTTGTTATCGAAATAGTGGGCAATCGGCTCATTCATCAGCTCATAGCCGAGAATCACCGGCTCATCCTTGTAGCGGGCTGCGATGCGCTGCCAGATGTCGATGAACAACTGCTGGCTGGGTTCGCTCTCGAAGAGCCAGGGGTAGCCATGACCGTCATCGATGTTGTCGCCGGTCTGACCGCCTGGGCAGTCATGCATGTCGAGAATCAGGTACAGGCCTGTGGCACGGCACCAATTCACAACTGAGTCGATGCGTGCAAAGCCGTCTTGGTCCTTGGAGCGCCCCATGTAGTCCTCGTCGGTGAAAAGCCTGTAATTGAAGGGCAGGCGAATGGTGTTCGCACCTTGTCGTGCAATAAAGGCGATGTCGGCGCGGGTGATGTAGTTGTCCTTGAACTGTCGCCAGAAATCGGCGGCAAAGTCAGGTCCTACAGCCTCCTTAATCATCAGGTCAATCATCCAGGGCGAATTGGTTTTACTGAAACCGAACATGTAGCCCTCGGGATTGAGCCAGTTACCTAAGTTGGTGCCTTGAATATAAAGTTTCTGGCCGTCAGGCTGCACCAGGTCCTGGCCTTCGACATATACAAACTTGTCTTGGGGCTTAGCATTAAGCCCCAAGGCAAGAATAAGAGAGATAATTATCAGTACAAATTCTCTCATAGAACTCAATAGAGATAAACAATTATTTCTTTTGGAATACGCGCACGTAGTCCACCTCCATGGTGACGGGCAGGGCACTCTCGTCAACACCTTGAGCACCACCCCAGTCTCCGCCCCAAGCGAGGTTGAAGATCACATAGAACGGATCGTCATAGGGCCAGTCGTCGCGACCCAGGCCACGATTGTCGTAGCTCAGTTGCACCTTACCGTCCACATAGGTGGTAATGTTCTGGGCCGTCCATTCTATGGCATAGGTGTGGAACTCGCCCTCGGCGCCCTTGCAGTACATCTCGTGGGTCACCTGAGTGCCGTTGGAATGTACATGCGCATTAGCATGCAGGCTCGACGATACATAGTCGGGATGGTAACCCACCTCTTCCATGATGTCGATTTCGCCATCGGCGGGCCAGGAATGGAAATTCACAGGCATCATCCAGAAGGCGGGCCAGGTGCCCTTGCCCTTCGGCAACTTGATGCTGGCCTCGATGTAGCCATACTTCCAGCCCGTGTTGCGCTTGGCATAGACGCGGCCAGAGTAAATCTTGCCGTTCTCCTTGAGGGCGGTGATGCGCAGATGACCGTTCCTCACCTCGGTGACGAGCGAGCCATTGGGAGTCATGTGATTCACATAGTTCTGCAACTCATGGTTTACCCATCCTGAGTTTTGCACCTCATGAACCCAGTCGTTACCATTCAACTCTGAGCCTGTGTCAAACTCATCGTGCCAGACAAGACTGTAGCCTTCAGGAGCGTAGTAGGGCGACTCCTCGGCTGCCTCTTGCGTGATGGTGATGGTTTTGCGGGCGGCTCCCGACTGAATGGTGACCTCACCCTTACGGACCTCGGTCAACGGGTTAGCGGCAACCGTAATCGTTACTGAACCCGACTGTGACAACGTGTTCTTCGTGTCGTATTGGATGAAGTCCTGATTGGTATAGGCTCCCCACTCCTTGCCCGTGGTGGTGACGTTGATGGTGTAAGTGCCACCGTTGGCAGGAACAGAAATGTTTTCCTGCGAAACTGTGATGGTTATCGCAGGAGTCGGCTCGTCTTTGCCGTCTCCCCCGCAGCCCCAAAGGGCTACGGTGAGAGATAGCAAAAGCGTATGAAGCATGAATCGTTTCATTCTTTTCAGTTTCTGGTTTTCAGTTTCCAGTTTTCAGTTGATAGCGGATGCCGCTGACAACTGAAAACTGGTAGCTGACGACTAATTTTTATGCTTTTGGATGATGATGTTGCTGACCTTGGCTACAAATCCAGCGGGGCAGCCACCGAAGTCCAAGATGAACTTGCCTTGATCAAACTCGATTTCTTCATCACCATTCTTGGCAACGACACCGATGAACTGGAGAACGTTTTCACCATCCTCGAGTGCGAAGTTGCCCTTGTAGCACAGCGTGTTGGGGTCATTGGTTACGTCAGGATCCTTGTTGACCTTAACGGTGACACGACCCAAGTCCATGTTGGCATTGATGGTGACGCGCACATCATAGGCCTGGCCCTTCTCGATGTGCAAGGGTACACCATTGATGGCGCACTGGGCCTGCCACTCCGAAACCGTTGCATCGTTAGCCGTGATGGTATAAACACCGTTCTCAAAGGAGAAGCCTGGGTCTGCAATTTGAATCCAGCCAGCATCAGCCCACCAGAAGCTCATGGTGCCTGCCGTGTTGAAACCTGCACCCAGGTTCTCGGGCGAGTTGACATCTACCCATTCTACGGTGGGCTCATCGGGAATGACGGGAAGCACGGTGCCGTCATCGTTGGCATGGTCCTTGAGCACGATGTTCGAAATGTTGACGGTAGTACCAGCCTGGCAACCGCCGAAGTCGAAGAACAGACTCACATGATCCATGTCGATACCGGGCATGTCGCTCTTCCAGAAGATGTAGTCTTGACCTGCCTTCAAGTCGACACGGTCGGCAAAGTAGAAGACGTCGTCATGACCTTCCCACACGAGCTTAACTGTGACTCCGTTCAGGTCCTTGTCGCTGTTAAGGATGCAAGAGAAGTCATAATTCTTGTCAGCTGTGGTCGAGATGTTGGTGGTCTTGAAGGCCATCTGAGCCTGCCACTGGTCGGTAGTTGCCTCGGGCAGGAATACAGTATAGTCATTACCATTGGCCTCGAAACCCGGGTCTGCAATCTGGTTCCAGCCGGGAGCGTACCAGAAGAACATGTTGTATTCCACGTTTTTCCACATGTTATAGTCGCTGTTGGGATCAAAGCCGCTGAACTCTTTCTCTTCGTCCTCACTGGTGAAGATGAAGCGCCAGGCGATACCGCGGTCGGGTGCGTCATACACGAGGACCATCTTCTTGGCCGTCAAGGTCTCGATGCGGAACTTGGGGTTCTCGTACTGGGCATCAGAGCTGATGTAGGGGAAGGCGGTGTTCGGGGCGAGCTGGATATAGGTCTGCTTGCTCACGTTGCCGTCGGCATCCTCCCAGTCATACTCCTCAAAGGTCCACGTCGTGGTCTGGTTGCCGATGGAGGCATCCCAGTCAGCATCCTGATGGCCCCACTTGGTGGTACCGGTGTTCACATAGGTCAGGCCGTCTTCACCGGCATTGTAGGTGAAGGTGCCGCCCTTGCGGTTATCGGCAGTGAAGGTGAGTCGGTCGTCATACACGCCGAAGTCCTTCTTCTCGCCGGGTTGGGCCGACCACCATCCTGTACCGGCAGTTCCGGCAGGACCGCAGGCGAGGTGAGCCACCTCGCTGTAGTCGATGCGCCACTCCTTCTCGGTAATGCGGCGGAAGTCGTTGGTATAGTCAATCTTTGACTCGTTGAAGGTGTACTCCTTCTTGATACCCGTCTGGCTCATGCCGTTGCGGTTGCCCAGACGCAGCTCGATAGTGTGAGTTCCTGCCTCATTGTTCTTGTAACCTACCTCTTGGAGGGTGGAGTAGGAAGTACCGTCAAGGATCCAGATGGGGTAGATGCCCGGCTCCGGAGTATAGTTGGCTATCATCTGGTTGGTCTCCTGGTCAACTGAGATGTTGAAATCCACACCGCTCACCGTAGGGATACCGTTGGGGTCTGCGCCCCCAAAATCTTCGGGCGAGCAGGCCGTGAATGCCATAGCCAATAACAGGATTGCTATTGCGCTGCTTATTTTGTTTATCTTGGTAATCATAATTTTGAATCTCTAAATTAGTGATTATTAATAGTTGTTCTGAACCAGTGTGGGGTCAGCATCGAGCTCACTCTGTGCCAGAGGAATGTACTTCTTGCTAGGAGTCCAGCTGTTGGTACGGTAGCCATAGCTGTCGGGAACGAGCACGGTGGAAGCCTTTTGGGTGGCTCCAGCGATGCCCTCAGCACGCACGAGGTCAAAGTAACGCTTGCCCTCACCGCAGAATTCCAGGTGGCGCTCGGTGAAGATGTCATCGATGGTCACGGTGGTCAAAGCGGGGAGACCGGCACGTGCGCGAACCTCGTTCACGTAGCCTGCAGCCTCGGCAGCACTGCCACCGGTCTGGAGCAGCAACTCGGCTGCGTTGAGCAGAGTCTCGGCATAACGGTAGATGCGCTTGTTGTTGTTGTAGTTCAGGTTCTTGGAAGTCGGGCAATCCTTGTTGTTGTCGGACTGCGGACGATACTTACCGTGCCAGATGTGGGTGTCCTGATAGCGCTCGGTGTAGCTGTAGCCACGCACGTCCCAGCAAGTTACATCGCGACGCAAGTCACCCTCGCTGTACATGTTGTAAGTCTCTAAGCGCATGGGCAGGAAGCCCCAGCCATCGTTACCACTGTCCCAGCCTTCACCGCCGCCCCAACCATTGGGTGAGCACAGGGTGGGGAATACGGTACCACCGGCTGCCATCGAGGTGCCCCAGTCGCGCTGGGCCTGATCGTCGTTGTAGTTGATCTCGAAGATGCTCTCGGCGCACCACTCACCGCTCTCCTGCCACAGGTCATAGAAGCTGGGGTTGAGCTTGTAATTGGGGTCGGCAATAATCTGCTTCATGTAACCCAGAGCAGTAGCATAACGTGAATTGTCGTTCTGGTACATTACCATCTCGGCATAGAGCATGTAGGCGAAAGCCTGGCTCACGCGACCGGCCTCGGCATTTGGCCAACGCATGGGCAGCACGCCCGAGGCGATGATCTCCTCAAGCTCGGGAAGGAGCTGGTTGTAGATCTCGTCGGCACTCATCTGCGGAGCAGTGTAGGGTACCGAAAGATTCTCCAGATAGAAAGGCACGTTGCCATAGTAGTGCCAGAGGATATTATAATAGTACACGCGAAGCAGACGAGCCTGCATCTCCATCGAACGACGGAAGTCAGCGCTGGCTTCGGTCTCCCACGAAGCATACTTGATGGCGTCGTTGCAACGCTTGACGCCGCTGTAGAAGTCTCCCCACAGGGTGGCGAGGGTGTTGTTGCCGTCGGCAGCAAAGTTGAACAGGCGGTGCCAGTGCTGGTTGTCGGTATTATCCGAACCGCCTACCCAGAAGTCGTCGCCCATGATTTCACCGTCGATGGTGAGGTCATTATAAGCAGTGCCGTCCCAGTCGGGCCAGTGCAGGGGAGCATAGGCAGCAGTGAGGGCCTCGTTGAGAGTCTTCTCGGTGGTATAGTATTCCTCAAGAGGCTCACCCGTCGGGTTCTTCACCTCAAGAAAATCGTCGCTACAGGCAGTCAGCGCGAGAAATGCTGCACACAGGCCTGCTATGATAGAAATATGCTTTTTCATATTGATAATTCTTTTAGATTGTTAGAATGAGATGTTGAGTCCGACAGTGTAAGTGCGGGCCTGCGGATATACACCGTAGTCCACACCAAGGCTGGTGGAACCGGAGCCGATTTCAGGATCAAAGCCCCAGTACTTGGTCCAGGTAAAGAGATTCTCAGCACGACCATAGACACGCAGACGGCTGATGCCAATCCTGTTGGTGAGATTGGGATTCACGGTGTAACCCAGCGTGATGTTCTTCAAGCGCAGGTAGCTGCCGTCCTGAATGTACATGTCGCTGCAAACCCAGTTCTTGGAGTCACCCAGAGTGGGCACCTTGTTGCTGGTGCCTTCACCGGTCCAACGCTGGAGCACCCATGTGGGATAGTTACCCGAAGCAACATCCTGACGGTAGGTGGCGTCGAACACGTCGGCACCATGTACGCCCTGGAAGAAGACGCCAAAGTCAAATCCTCTCCAATCCACGTCAAAGTTCAGACCGAAAGTCCAGTCAGGCACACCGTTACCGATGTTGGTGCGGTCGTCGCTGGTAATCTTGTTGTCACCATTGGTGTCCACAAAGCGGAAGTCGCCAGGATTGGACGAAGTGCCATACATTGCGTTATAGGCTTGAGCCTCGGCCATGTTCTGCAGGATGCCGTCGGTCTTGTAGCCGTAGAAGAAGGGGAAGGGCTGGCCGTTCTCGGCACGTGTGCCACCGTCGCTGAACTGGCTGATGCCGTAGTTCAGGAAACCGGTGTCATTACCCAGGTTTTTCAGTTTGTTCTTCAGGTAGGAAGCGTTGCCCTTCAGGTTGAAGTGGACATCAGCGATATTCCACCTGTAACCGAGTTCAAATTCAACACCGCTGTTCTCCATGTCACCGACGTTGGCCAGAGGACGAGCCTCACCGACGTAGCTCGGGATAGGCATTTCGATAATCATGCCGTTGGTCTTCTTGATGAAGTAGTCAACACTGAAGGTCAGCTTGTTGTTCCAGAAGCCGAAGTCGATACCGAGGTCGGTCTGCTCGCTCTCTTCCCACTTGAGGTCTTCGTTAGCCAGGCGGTTAGCCTTAGAACCGTAAACCATGGCACCGGTTTGTCCGAAGTAGTAGTTACTGGTGTTGCCCAGTGCAGTCAGGGTGGTGTAGGCGAAGTCGCCGATGTTGTCATTACCGTTCTTACCCCAGCTGAAGCGCAGCTTCAAGTTGTTCAACCAGTCGCGCTGCTCCTCCATGAACTTCTCGTTCATGATGTTCCAACCCAACGAGAACGAGGGGAATATACCATACCTGTGGTTTGAACCGAAGCGGCTCGAACCGTCGCGGCGAACGGTTGCCTGGAACATGTAGCGCTCATCGTAGTTGTAGCTGACACGAGCGAACAGTGAAGACAAGCGGTGCTCGGTGTAGGGACCACCCCAAACACCTACCAGGCTCGTGGCACCCGTCATCTTGCCGTCGGCATCGGTCGAGATTTCCAAGTCGCCGCCGGTGGTGTAGTTGATGCTGGGCTTGTCGGGATTCACAAGATACCAGTGTGAACCGCCCAGTTCGTCACCCTTGAACTTCAAGGCACTCTGGCCGAGCACGACACCGATGGTGTGCTTGCCGAAGGTCTTGTCGTAGGTTACGGTGTTCTCCACCTGCCAGGTGCAGTTGTTACCCTTGAAGGCCGAGGCCGAGGTGTGGTCGGCATTGTTGTTGCCCGACAGGTAGTACTGCTGCAGGGTGGCACCGTTGTATCCCCAGAACGAGAGCTCGGCGCTGTAAGTGAAGTGGTACCTCAGTTCGTCAAACAATTGCAGGTCAACAGAGAACTTGGGCATGAACTTGTGGCTCCAGTTCTTGTTGGGATTGCCATGCATCATGGCGATGGGGTTGTTCTGCTCCTGATAGCTGCCGATGAATCCGGGAATCGTGTAGGGGTTACCGTTCTCATCTTTATAAAGGTCAAATGCACTATAGCGGTCAATCATCTCCTGTGCAATGTCACCCCTCAGGGTTACGGGCAGGGTGGGAGCGAGGTAAAGGGCCGAACCCAGGGGAGAACCCCAAGTGGAGTTGGCATCGATACCCGTGCTGTGCACGCGCATATAAGAGAGGTTCGCGCCCAGATCGAGCTTGTTCAGGAACTTGCGCTCCTTGGTGGCATCGATGAGGTTGAACTGGTTGTTGGAGCGGATGGTCAGACGGTCATAGTTTGACTGGCCATAGTTACCGCCCACGATACCGTCCTGGGTGAAGTAACCCAGCGAGAGGTAATAGTTCACCTTCTCTGAAGCACCGCTCACCGAGATGTCATGCTGCATGATGGGAGCATTCTTGTTAAAGAGGAGTTTCTGCCAGTCTGTGCCGAAGCCGACAATCTTGTCGCCATTGGCATCAGTCAGGTTGTAGGGGTCAGCATAGAGAGGGGTCATGCCGTTCTCCATGCGGCGCTCGTTCTGCAAGATGGCATAGTCGGTGGCACCGGTCACGTCGCGGTAACGCCAGGGACTCTGCCAGCCATAGGAGAAGTTGTAGTTGATGTTGGCACGGCCCATCTTACCCTTCTTGGTGGTCACGAGGATGACACCATTGGCGGCGCGAGCACCATAGATGGCACCCGAGGCAGCATCTTTCAGTACCTCAATACTCTCGATGTCATTGGGGTTCACGCTCTCCATACCATACTGGTCGGTGGGCATGCCGTCAATGATGTAGAGGGGATTGGAGTCGTTGATGGTGCCGATACCGCGAATGCGGATCATCGACTGCGAACCGGGCTGACCTGACGAGGAGGTGACGTTGACACCAGCGGCCATACCCTTCAGGGCATCCTCGGCACGCAGGCGGGTCTTACCGGCCAAGTCATCTGAAGAAACCTTGGCGATAGAGGCCGTCACGACGCTCTTCTTCTGCACACCGTAACCGATCACGACAACCTCGTTGAGCAACTCGGCGTCCTCGGTGATGGTGATGTACATGTCATTGCCGGCAAACACGGTCTGCTTGCCAAAGCCCACATAAGTGATTTCCAACTCAGCACCCGCAGGGCAGTTGATTGAAAAATTGCCGTCGAAATCCGTTACGGTGGTGTTCGACGTGCCCTTTTGCACAATCGTGGCACCAATCACCGGTTCGCCGTTGGCATCGACCACGGTACCGGTAAAGGTCTGATTTTGTGCAAATGCCACTATGGACAGCATGACTGTCAATAGCAGTGAAAGTAATCTTTTTTCTTTCATGTCACATTTGTTTGTTGGTTGATAAACTTGGTTATTTCAATAAATAGTTCAATTCAGGTTACAAATCGTTGAGGCTTGCCTCAAGATGGTTGCATTGTGAAAGTCATGTCGCAAAAATATATAATAATAATACGTGTAACGCACCTCTAAGAGAAAAAAGTGGATGTTTTTTATGCTATTTTTAATGCAAATAGCTGACAATTAATATTTTATATAAAATCAATAATCGTTAAAAAGTGGTTAATTTTTAATCCTACTGAAAAAAGCGAAATTGCCGATTTCATCGATTTTTTTCGCTTTTTTACCGCTTTATTTCTTTTTTTGGTCTATATTTGCAAAGTTGGTGTGAGCAGGGAATCAAACAATGAAAATATTCATCAAAATATCGGCTCTGGTGCTTTTGGTCTTCCCGTTGTGTATGACGGCTGGAAACATTAACCTTGAGCAGGAGTATAAGCTACTGGACGAGGCCATTAGCAAGTCTAATGAGTATGTCCAGGAACGTGAGGACCGAATCCAGAAAACCAAGGCTATCCTTGAAATGACATCTGATGCTCAGGTTCAATATGAGACATGCCGGCGACTATATGAAGAATATCAGTCCTACATCAACGATTCAGCGATTTATTATCTCGACCGTTGCATCTCGCTGGCCGAGAAGATGGGAGATCGCATTCATGCCGACGAATGCCGGCTGCTGTTGGCCTATCAGTGTTCCGAGTCGGGAATGTATCATGAGGCTATGGACATTTTGCAAGGCATCAGTGTGGATCAAATCGATGATGCCCGAAATCGGCAGAAGTACTACAGCACGCTTGCGCATTTGTACAGTGAACTTGGCTACTATTGCAAGGTGCCACGCCTGCAGCGGGAGTATTACTCCAAGGGCGATTATTACAGGCAATTGATCGACACGGCGATATGTGCGACCGATGAGGCGCTCCAAATCAAGGAATTGGAGTGTTATACCGCAGGCGATGCGCGTGGCGCATTACATTTCAGTGATTTGCGTCTAAAACAAGCTGAGGTAGGCTCCCACGAGTATGCCATCGTGGCATTTTACCGTCACTTGGATTACAGGTTGCTTGAGGACTCGGTGCAAACTCGTTACTGGGTTACACAGTCGGCCTTGAGCGATGTCAAGAACGCTGTCATGGACCAGGGCGCGATGTGGGAATTGGCCAACATGCTCATGGCCGACGGCGACATGGAACGTGCTTACCGTTACATCAGGTTTGCCTGGCAGTGCGCCAACAAGTTCAACACACTCAAGCGCAATAACCAGATTTCCCCCGTCATGACGGCCATCAGTGACAACTACGAGACGTCGCTCAAGCGCGCCAATCGCCAGTTGCTTGCCTTGGCTATTGTCTCGAGTCTGCTGGCCGCATTGTTCTTGGGCATCTTGTTCTACAGTAACAGTCAGCGCAAGAAACTTGCCAAGGCTCGTAATGAGTTGAGTGACAGCAATAAACGGTTAGAACAACTGAATCTTCAGTTGTCTGACCTCAATAGCCAGATGCGCGAAACCAATCTTAAACTCAACGAGTCCAATCGCGTCAAGGACGAGTATGTGGGACGTTTTATCCATCTATGCTCCTTCTACATTGACAGGTTGGAAGAGATGCGCAAGCGGGTCAACAAGATGGTCAAGAGCAAGGATTTGAATGCGTTGTACAAGTTTACCAGCGACAGTGAGTTGCGTGATAACAACCTGAAGGACTTGTATGAGATGTTCGACAGCACTTTCCTGCATCTGTTTCCCAATTTTGTGAATGACTTCAATGCCCTGCTCAAGCCGGAGTGTCGCATCATTTTGCCTGAAAAGGAAACACTCAATACCGATATCCGCATCTTTGCGCTCATCCGTTTGGGCATCGAGGACAGCAGCCGCATCGCCGAGTTCCTGCACTATTCGGTCAACACCATCTACAACTACCGGGCAAAAATCAAGAACGGTGCCCTGTGTGACCGTGACACCTTTGAATCTCAGGTCAAGGCTATCGGCATGTGACCTCCACATGTCGGCATGATGAATGATATCAAGGGCTGGACCCATGAGCGGGGCCAGCCCTTGTTTGTCAATCATGATGGGGTAATAAGGTTAGCGTTTTCTTAGCGTTTCGACGATGCGGGCCATCTGGTTGGGGATGCGAATCTGCTGTGGACACTTCTTCAGGCATTCCTCGCAGTCAGCGCATTGGGTGGCCCATGTCGAAGCATCGGGCAGCGCCGCGCGCAAACCGTCGGCAAACTGCTGCTTGCGGGTCATGTAGTCTTCAGCCTGCTTGTCGGGTAACGGGAGTATCTTTTGGGCAACAGCCTCGTTGTAATAGGCAAAGTTGCCAGGAATATCAACTCCATACGGGCAAGGCATGCAATAATGGCATGTGGTGCACGGGATGATGGGGAATCCAGCCATCACATCGGCAATCTCTTCCAGAATTTTGTTTTCCACCTCGGTGCACGGTTCCAGGGGTGAGAATGTGCGTATGTTTTCCTCCAAATGACTCATCTGGTTCATGCCGCTCAATGTCGTGAGGATATTGGGGTGAGACCCCACCCACCTGAAGGCCCATGAAGCAGGGGTGTCGTTGGGGCGCAAAGCGGTGAGCCGTTGGTTGAGTTCCTCGTCCAAGCGGGCCAATGCGCCACCACGCAGTGGCTCCATGACAACGGTTTGAATGCCTGTTTTCTCCATCTTGTCATAGAGGTACTCGGCATCGGCATCCTGTTTCCAGCCCGACTTGTTGAGTGAGGCGTGTCGCCAATCCAGGTAGTTCATCTGAATCTGGGCAAAATCCCAATGGTATTCGTCCTGATGATCAATCAGGAAATCAAATGCGCTGACATCGCCATGATAGGAAAAGCCCAAGTGGCGGATGCGTCCGGCCTCGCGCTCTTTCAGCAGGAATTCCAGCAGGCCATTATCAAGGAATCTCGCTTTGACGGCATCCACGCCGCCGCCTCCGATGCTGTGGAGAAGATAGTAATCGATGTAATCCACGCGAAGGTCGCGGAATGACTTCTCGTACATCGCGCGGGCATCATCGAACTGCCACAGGTTCTCTCTTTGGTTCGACATCTTGGTGGCCACATAATATTTCTCGCGAGGATGCCGGCTCAATGCGGTGCCTGTCATGGACTCGCTGCGTCCGTTTTTGTACATCGGTGCCGTGTCAAAGTAGTTGACACCATGGGCAATGGCATAGTCCACGAGCTGGTTGACTTCCTCCTGGCTATCGGGTAATCGCATCATGCCGAAGCCCAGCAGCGAGACCTTATCACCCGAACCGTGCTTGACCCGATAGGTCATCTGATTCTGCACATCACCGCCGTCGATGGATTGCGGCCTGTTTGTCTCTCCCGCCAAAACCCTCAACGGGTCCACCGCCATTACAGCGGCACCAAGTCCTAACTTGCGAAGGAAATGCCGGCGATTCATATTCGATTGCTTTTTACCCATAATATCAGTTGTTTTATTTGTCTTTTTCTTCAAGGTCCAGTTGCGAATGATGACACATCGTCCGGGTGATAATGCACCAGTGGTTAATGCGCAAAGATAATGAATAATTGATGATTAGAACGGCTAATTGTCACAAATTCTCTCACAATTCATGTAAATTGATAGAAAAAGCACCCGTGCGTCAGTATTGGTGTTGAGTGGGTGTGATTGTCCACAACGGGCAAATTGGTTTGAAACCTTTGTGCTTTTGGTGAATTATAACTACATTTGCACATCGATTGCACAAATGGCGGTTTTATTGGTTTTACTACTGATAAATGCTATTAATCAGTTGTTTGTGCTGCTATCTTGAACACCTAATTAACAGAAATCAATATGGCTCTGATCAAATGCCCGGAGTGCGGGAACACGATTTCAGACAAGGCATCCAACTGCCCGAAATGCGGATGTCCGGTGAGTTATGCCGCATACAGGAGAGATATCGCTAATGGCGCGCCTGTTCAGTATCCTCAGAAAAGCAACTCCAATTTATGGATATATGCACTTCTTGCCTTTCTGGTGACACTATTGTTGGGTGGTGGCGCCTATTGGCTTTTTAGTCATACGGGTAAAAAGGCAGGAGACAGTGCTCCCAAGACAGAGGTGGCAAACAACGCTCCGTCCTCTTCCGTGACGTCCGTCAAGCAGGAATCATCCACTTCAACGTCCGTTAAGCCAGAAACGAAGACGGCTGATGTGCCGCAGGTTGTTAGAAACAAGGTGGCCAACGGCACTTACAACCTCAGTGGGGTCATCATGCACAAGCAGAACTATTATTTCGACATGGAGGTCAATGTGAAAGGTAATCAGGCAACAGGTCAGTATATCGTCCGCAACGGAGAGAATGTCTATGTGACCCTTTCTGGCTCTATCGGTGCCAATGGCGACATGAAGCTTACCGAATACAAGAACGGCCAACCCACAGGGTATTATTTCACTGGCCGCTTCAATGAGGCAACATACTCTGGGACATACCGCTGTACCACTCGCAAGCTCACAATGAACTTCACCGCATCAACCTACTGATGATTCTGCAGTAGAGGAGAGTCACATTCTTTTGATTACAACACGCTACAGCTTTTAAACAGGGATTGGTGTTTGCCTTTCTCTTGTTTGTTGCATGAATAAGCAGAGAGACAATATGCTGTTTTTTCGGCCCTTGTATGTGTGAAATCAAATTCACTCGCCAAAAACGTCAATAGAAAAACGCCAACCGATAAATAAGCAACCGATTAGCGTTTCATGTTGTCGTTGTTGAAATGTTGTTTATGCCCAGGGGTCCTGGTTGACGGGAATGCGGATATCAGGCATCAGACCATCCGATGACCACAAGAACCACTGATTCGTGCTTGGCTTGCGGCGCAGGTCCACTTGACGCAGGCTGTCGGCACCGCTCGAGCGGATAAACAACCGAATCATGTCTTGCTGGAGCACGCTGTTGGGCGTGGTGATGATGGTCACTTCCAGTGGCGTGGCGGGCGTGTAGTTGTTCATCGGCGACGTGCCGTTAAAGTAAGAGAGCATCTTGTAAGGCTTGTCCTGCAGACGGTCGCGCAAAAACTGTACCTCAAAGGGCGACAGCGGGCGCGGGCCACGCAGGTAGTTCAGCATCTCCACGGTTGCTTGAGGGTCCTGGCAATAGTTGCACAGCACGGCCACCGTGAGTGCCGCTACCTCATGCTCGTTGTGCAGTGCTGCGTGAGGCATCTGCATCAGTTGCTCAATGTTCTGAGGCAAAAACGGAATAGGTATGGTGCGGGACGAGTTGCCTTGTCCTGAACCTCCACCTCCACCTAAAATTTTATCGAGAAGTCCCATAATAGTATTGTTTTATAGTTAAAGTGATTTTAATCTTCATCTGAAGAATGTGATACACAACCGACAGTTTCTCGCTTTCGCTACGCGCAATGCCGGTGTAGATGACGGCAAATTTACAAAAAAACGGAAACACATCAAACCAAAATCAGTAAAAAAGGATGAAGGCTAAGCAGTTAATTAACCCCATCGGGTGCAATAGCGCCAGAAGCAACAAAATAAAAGGCGCTGCAATCTATTGATTATCAGCGCATTACACTCGTGCCCAGAGCCGGATAGCGCATAGCATCATCAATACTTACCAATAATCACCTAATCTCACAGATAACCAAACCATTACCTCCCATCAACTATGATTCTCACTGATTACCGTGGAACTACAACCGTCCAAATGTTCAAGTAATGTTCAAGTAAAAAATGGGCTGAATTAATGCCTCTCAAAAAATGACACAATTCTTATCATTAACTAGAAAAACAAAAAACTGCAAGCTGATGGTGGTACAGGAGAACTAAAAAATCATTCTTTTATTAATATGTGCGATATCATTTTTGGGATTAACTTGCCTCTTTAAACAAGTCTTTTCAGCAAGCATAATTAATAATTGCTCTATTTTTGAGCAATCAGACATGGTCTTACTACTCAAGGAACCAAACTGAACAAGT
>JAEEGI010003876.1_pt1 | contig 35359 bp, 26 predicted proteins | sample 8958751 | NCBI WGS metagenome assembly JAEEGI01 (sample SAMN16246545, study PRJNA631951) | gut metagenome | biome: gut microbiome; feature: rumen; material: KS-attached | host: Bos | place: Iran: Karaj | collected 2018-10 | reverse complement strand
TCCTGGCGGGGGGCTCACCATCCGCTTCACCCTCGCAAGGTTTTAACTCTGTCCATTCCTCGGTCTGTCTTTATTGTCGTTGTTCAGGCCTTTTCCCGCCTGCACCACGTTCATCACGTAGTCGGCCAGACGCTCACACTCGGAGATGAAATCGATGTAGAACACGCCAAGCTGATAGCTGTAGCGACCGGCATTCACGTCGTACAGGTTCTGGTTGCGCAACTGTTTGCGGTAGTTGTTGATCTCGTGCTCAATGTTGATGGATTTCGTGATGCTGGTTCTCGGTGCGGTCAGGTCAATGCGCTTCATCATTTCATCCAATGAGCCTTCCACGAGGCCGAGCATCGTCTGCATGTGTTGCGTCTGCTCTGGCGTAAAAGCATCCTGGCAGTGCATGCGGTGGCGGTTCAGTGTGCGACCGAGGTTGTACACTGAGTCGCCGATGCTTTCCAGTTCCGTAATCTGCCGCAGCATCTTCTGAATCTGAGCCTTTGAGGCATCCGACAGACGTCCCTCGCTCACCTTGTTCAGATAGGCGGCAATCTCCATCTCCATCGAGTCGGTGATATTCTCGTATTTCCCAATGCGCGAGAAAAGCTTATTGAACTCCGTCTCGTCTGTTATCTGCATCAGTTCCGGGACGAATGTGAACATCCTCTGGCAGCGCTCAGCAAAGTGGTGGATTTCCTTCTGGGCCTCCATGATGCTGAGTTCAGCCGTGGAGAGCAGACCTCCGCTGATGAAGCGCAGACGGTAGTCCTCGTCCTGAGCCTTCATCGGCAGCACGCGGCACACGAACATCTCAATCTGACGGACAAAGCCGATGAGCAGCAGCGTGTTGATGATGTTAAAGGCGGTGTGGAAGGTCGAGAGCTTGAAGAGGTCGTTGCCCCCACCCAACACGTTGTCGACAAACCAGCAGACGGCGTTGCAGGCTGGATAGAATACGATGAGGAATGCCACGACACCAAACACGTTGAAGAACATGTGGGCGAGGGCGGCACGGCGCGCCTGAGTGTTGGCCGTGAGCGAGGCCATGAAGGCCGTGATGGTCGTTCCGATGTTCTGACCCATCGCCAGGGCTGCTGCCTGTTCGAATCCGAAGCCCGGGATGTTCATGCCGAAGAGCATCAGCGTGATAGCCATTGCGGCTGAAGACGACTGGACAATCATCGTCACCAATGCACCGACCACAATAAACAGCAAGATAGTGAAGAACGAATCCTGCGGCACATGCGCCAGTATGCCCGCCACCATATCGCCGATACCCATGGTAGTAGCAGCATCCTGAAGGAAGGCCAAGCCCATGAACAGGAACGAGAAGCCGAAGATGAATTCCCCGAAACTCTTCCTGTCACCCTTCCCGCTGAAGATCAGCGGCATGCCGATGGCCAGCAGCGGAATGGAAAAGGCTGCAATATCCACTTTGAATCCTACAGCCGATATAATCCACGCCGTCACCGTCGTACCGATGTTGGCACCCATGATCACGCCGATACTCTGGCCGAGCGTCATCAGTCCGGCATTTACAAAACTCACCACCATCACCGTCGTGGCACTCGACGACTGGATGAGAGCCGTGATGAGAATACCCGTCAGCACACCCATCACGCGGTTCTTGGTCATAGCCGCCAGAATACTGCGCAGGCGATCGCCCGCAAACTTCTCCAGGCCCTCCGACATCGTCTTCATTCCGAAGAGGAACAATGCCAGCGAACCTACAAGCGAGAAAATGTTGATAATCAATTCCATATTTTTGTCTTTTATTAATTGTGCGGCAAAGATAATGGAATCTTATTACACTTCCGTTACGCTGATGTTACAATGCTGTTACAAACGAACCTTCTAATTCAAGTTATTCGATATAGTTGTGATCGACAATGATGTCCACCTGTATTCCCGGTGCCAAGGGCTGGATCTCGCTGATGAGTTGGCGAACGAAGGCGGCATCATCGTGAACAGCCACATCAGGAACCACATCGACAGAGAGATATTTCTCCTTCTCCGAATAATAAAATCCGTGCACCTGGATGATGTCCTTGTGGGCAGAGAGGGTCTGTATCACCTGCGACTGTAACTCGGCATGACGGTTATCGCCCGTAGCGATGGCATAGACGCCCACTGTCATGATGATGCCGTGGCGCTCAATCATCTGCATCGTGATCTTACGCGTCAGCCCGTGAATCTCGTGGGCCGACATCGTATCATAGACGTTGATGTGCAGCGAACCGATTTTCACATCGGGGCCATAGTTGTGCAGGATGAGGTCGAACACACCGTGAACGCCTTCGAAGTCGGAAACTTCTTTGATAATCTGTTTCGTGAGTTCTGCCGAAATACTCGTACCCAGCAGCTCATTGACAGGCGAAGCAAGCATCTCAATACCGGCCTTGATAATCACAATGGAAATCAGTGCACCAAGAATGCCATCGAGCGACACGCCCCATAGCAGCATGACGCCAGCCGAGACAAGCGTAGCCAAGGTTATAACGGCATCGAACAGCGCATCAGAGCCGGAGGCAATCAGCGCGTCGCTCTTCAGCTGTTCGCCCTTGCGCTTCACGTACTGTCCGAGAACGAGCTTTACCACGATAGCCACCACGATGACCACGAGTGTAGTTGTGGTGTATGAAGGCTCCGTGGGGTCGAATATTTTCTTCACCGACTCGATGAGTGAGGTAATACCTGCCGAGAGCACGATAACGGCGATGATGATGGCACTGAAATACTCGATGCGCCCGAAACCGAAAGGATGCTTCCTGTCGGCTGGACGCTGGGAGAGTTTAGTGCCTACGATGGTGATGACACTCGATAGTGCGTCGCTCAGGTTGTTGACGGCATCCATCACGATGGCCACACTACTGGCGAGAACTCCTACTGCGGCCTTGAATCCCGCCAACAACACATTCGCTATAATACCAATCCAACTGGTACGGATGATTTCTTGACTTCTGTCCATAAATAAAAAGTTAATAATTTGTCGGCAAAGCACAAGGGCTGTTTAAACTTCTATAAGTCAATCTTTGTCTGATTTCACTTGGAGACAGGGATGTGCTTATAAAGCAATTGACGGGCACACCTGGCAATAGATCGAAATAGTTGTCGCTGAGCCAGCAGTCTTCAGCACCGTCGATGGAGAGGGCAAGGGCGCGAACAAACTTGTCTGCCTTGAGGGTGATCAGGCAACCGCCTTCAGCTGCCTCAACACTCACCTCGGGTTTGACAGGCATCAGCCTCAAGTCTTTCTGCAGGCAGAGGAAACAATTTGCTTGATAGCTCACACCTGAAGATGCTGAAAGCTCTATGCTGACCACCACATCCTCACGCTGCTGACCTTTCAGTAATTCGGCTAAAGGCTGCTCAAGAATCAAAGTGGATGTATTGGCTGGAATGGCAATCGTCTTGGTAAGCGTGTTTACAGTCTGCCCACTGAGGGTATAGACGGTCAGTTTCAATTTGCCCTGTTGCTTACGTAACAGGTCGCTGACAGCATAGACGAGCAAACTGTCACCTTCAGCGACGGCCGAGCATATCAAAGGCTCAAAGGCGTGGCGCACCATATAGTGTGCTGCCTTCCAGCGGCCATAGTAGTCACGAGTAGCCCATGATGCTACAGGCCAACAGTCGTTATGCTGCCACAGTAGCGACCCCATGCAATGGGGCATGTCGCGGCGATGGGCCTCGATGGCTGTACGCATCGCATCACCCTGCAAGAGTTGCGAGGCATAGAGGAACTGGCGAAAATCCTTTGTTTCACCATATTCGCTGTTGACATACCACTCAATCACCTTGTTGGCCTCCACACCGCCACGCTGATGCCACATCATCAGCGGACTGCTGATATCATGTGTCGTGGTGTCTGGTGCATAGCGAAGAACCGTGCTATATTCAGGGAACGACTGCATGCCATATTCGCTGAAGAAGTGGGCCCGCTCCTGGTTATAACTGCTCACAGGCATACGGCGATGGCCCACACCGTAGAAATGACGGTCGCCATTGATGCCATCGCTGCCACGTCCTCTGACAGAGAAGGGTGAGCCGACGGTGTAGATGTCATCAGGAATCTGCTGGTTGACAATCTCCTGCAGCACGTCGTAATAGAGATGCTCCTGCTGCTGACCAACCAATCGGGCTCCCTCGGGATTGCTCTTCTCCATCTTCGCCTTCCATCCCCAGTTGTACCATGCATCGGTACACTCATTCCCGCCGCACCATATCACAATGCTTGGGTGATGACGCAGACGACGCACATTGTCGATAGCTTCTAGACGCACACTCTCTAACCATTCGCCCTCAGCAGGATAGGTGCTACAGGCAAACATGAAGTCCTGCCACACCATCAGTCCCATCTCGTCGCAGAGGTCATAGAACAGGTCGTCCTCATAGATGCCTCCGCCCCACACGCGAATCATGTTCATATTGGCTAATATGGCATCCTTTAGTGTCTGGCAATAGCGCTCGGGAGTGACTTCGGTCAGGAAAATATCCTGCGGGATGTAGTTGGTTCCCTTGGCAAACACGGGCACACCGTTAAGCACGAAATAGAACTGACGGTTGCCGTCAGCATCGGGATCCATCACTAATTTTACAGAGCGCAAACCTATGCGCTTATCCTGCTGAGAAAGCAGTCTGTCGCCAGCAGTGATCTTTGTAGTGAACGTATATAACTCTGGTTTCCCTAAGCCGTTGCACCACCAAAGCCTTGGACCCTTAATGGAGAATTCCACAGGAATCGTATTGATGCCTTTGCGTAGCGAGCACTTTCTGGTAGCCACTGTGTGCCCATTGTTCTTATCGGTGACGGAAATAATAACATTCTCAATATCCTCAGCAGCTTCCACTTCCACGATATCGGTGAGCAGTGCCTTCTTGGCAGTCACTTCTCTCTGACGCAGATGAACGTCGGTAATCCTCGCCTTGCTCCATGATTCCAGAAAAACATTACGCCAGATGCCAGAGGTGACCAGTCGTGGTCCCCAGTCCCAACCATAGTGATAGCCAGCCTTACGGGTAAACACGCTGAGCTTACGATCCAGCAGTCCGCCATTCTCCGACTGGTCGTTGGCAGCCTGATATAGGTAAGGATGCTTCGCCCATTTAGGCAGATCTACCTTGACGGGAGAATGGAAATAGACACGCAGCACATTATCACCTGCTTTCAACAAAGATTTCACGCTGATGCGCCAACGGCGGAACATATTATCTGCCTCCAATATCTTTGAGTCGTTCAAGAATACATCAGCATAAGTGTCCAGTCCGTCGAAACACAGGTCGATATGCTCGTCGTCAAGAATAGTCTCATCAGCACAGAATGTCGTCTCATAGACCCAGTCCTCCTTGTCCACCCATTGCACCTTTCGTTCGTTCAACCCGATATAAGGGTCGTCGATGAGTCCCTGACGCAGCAAATCGGTATGCACTACACCTGGCACCTGAGCAGGATAGCGGTTAGGAAAACGCGCCTCGCCAAATGTCCATCCTTCATGCAGATACTGTCGGCTCTGAGCTGACAATTGTAGTGTAGATGCTAACAATAGCATGATGACTATAACACTTATTTTCTTCATACGTTTTTATTTGGATTAATGAATCAATACTTCTTGTAGCACGATGCCAGGGTCGAGGAGATAGATACGTAGCCGCTGATGACCAGTCATGTTGACAGGGATGGTGCGTGAGGCATAGCCGCGAAGCACATTCCAGCGCCACTCAGCAGTGAAGTCGTTGGCGTGGATGGAGAAGATGGTGGGAGCCGAATCGCCTAACTGAACGGCATAGCGGATGTCCCTGCCGTCATACACATGCAGTGTGGGCTGTGTGCGGATCTCTATCGTGGCATCGCTAGTCTGCAAATCGAGCTCATATTCTGTGTATGGAGCAGCCTCTATGTTTTCCCGCTGATATGACGGTGTATCGAATGGCTGAACGAGTACACCATCCGTATAGCCCAAGCCTTGTACGCGCTGGATACCTCCTTGCTTGTTCTGATAATGCGAAGCTGGAATTCGCAGACGAGGCTCCTTGACGAACGGCGGATAGAGTCCGAGGAAAATCTGGTCGATGCGGGCATCAGCTTTCAGGTCGGTGATACAAAGATGATTGTCGCCCTTCTTGAGATGTATCGTTCCTACACGGCTCCACATCGGTCCGACGTAGGGTGCATGCCATACATTATTAACAGGTGTAGCCGAAGCCACAAAACTGTCGTTCTCTGTTTTTACCTGGCAGAACTCGTTGTCCTTTGCTTCTTTCGAGAAATTGCGGATAGGTGTAAGCGCCTCTATCCATAAAGGCATCTCTACATCGGTATCACTATTAATAATGACACCCTTGCTTGATAAGGTTTCGCTGACAGAGAGGAAACGTGCCTGAGGACAGTTTTTTGCATGTGCTATCAGTTCAGGTGTAGCCAAAGGCTGCTCTATCTTTTCAGAGCGGAACCAATGGTAGGGTTGCCAGTTGAAGAATTGCTGCCATTTCCCATCAAGGATATCCTCATTGTAATGACGCGTCGACTCATTCAGACTGTCAAACATCTGCTTCACTCTGTTGGCATCTGTCATCGCTCCGATACTATCGCCAGCCGTAGCTCTTACCATACTGCGACGAGCCTGCAATTGATACTCGTTGATCATCGCCGCACCACAGACGGGATAACTGACGAGTTCGAAGTAGGCATTCTTCAGTGATTCAGGAATGCGGGAAGCCAGTTCTGTAGCATGTGCCTTCAGGGCGCGCCACTCCGCAATGCGCTGCTCAATCTGCTCTGCGCTGTAATCGACGAACCACACGTGTGCATCCTTTCCTGCTGCCTGCAAGCGATAGTAGCCTGCCTGAATATCAGCAATCTCTTGTGCTACCTCGTTGCCGAAGGTCTTTGCGGCCCAATACTTGAAATAGTTGTGAGCCTCAGAGGGCTTCCAGCGATTGATATCCCAAGCCAGATCCATCACAAACGAGATTTCTTTCTCGGCTGGTTTGATGTCGCCCACATTGAACACCCAAATCTTGCGGGCACCAAAGGTATAGGCCTTTGTCAGTTCTGCTGAAAGGAAAGTGGTCGATAGAGGACTGAGCCAAATCCAACTTGCGGGGTCGCCATGATAGGAGAGGTGATAGTAGATGCCTGCGCCGCCCTTGCGCTTCATCTCTTCCGGATTGCATAGGTTGCGGCAGTAGCCGTGCTTGTCGTCACTCCAGAGTAGTGTAACATCCTCTGGCACTTTCAGCCCATTATGATAGGCCTCAAGCACCTCTTCATAGGTGCAGAGCACCTGCGGAATCTCCTCAATAGGCTTCTTGATGTTGCGACGCAGCATATCCCGTTGGTCATCAATAGCCTGTTGCATCAGTGCTACGCGCTCGGCTGTAGTATTGGCACCTTCCATCGGGTAGTCGTGGATGCCGCGCAGACCGAGTGTATAGGTGTTCTCGTATCGTCCGTTGGTCTTGACACGTGTCTCCCAATAGTTCTGCATCGTCTTGCGGTTGGTGATGTAGTTGAAGTCGCCTAAAGTGCCAGGATGCTTCTGTTCCACAGCTTTCCACTCACCTTCATTATTACGCAGCATCTGCTCGCAGTGCGACGAGCCCATCACGATGGCATAGTCATCAGCGAGTCTGGCATTCTCCCCAGCCGACTGGTGCTCACCGTCGCCTGCATTGAATGCCTGCGTTCCTGGATGCATGGCGGGCCAGAGATAGTTGGCCTTCAGGCGCAACAGCAACTCAAAGACTTGCTTGTAGGTCTCTGGGCCCACCTTGCCGTGTTTCTGCTCTGCCCATCGTGCCCAGCCACCGAAACGCTCGTCATTGATGAAGATGCCTCGATATTGCACTGAAGGCTCCCCCTGAACGAATGTGCCAGGCTCTACATATATTGCTTTTTTGTGTTGAGGGGTCACGTCAGCCCACCAGTACCAGGGCGACACCCCGATAGCCTCGCTCAATGTCGTCAGGCCGAAAGCCGTTCCTCGCCGGTCGCTGCCTGCAATGACAAGAAGTTGCCCTTGTCCTGGACGACTGAGGGTGGCGACGATATACGATTCCCATTTGCCTTTGATGGCTGCCACATCGATAGCCTTCTGTCTGACCAACTCATCGATGATGCGGCTGTGGCCTACAGTGCCGGCAACAACTGTTGCTCCATGAGGTAGCTTCTTGAGAGACGTCGCCGATGCTAAAGTGGAACGGGCTGTCGTAACCCGTTCCACATCGTCTGCCAGCATCTGGGCGGCAATGGTCACCACTTTATAATCACCCGCATCGGTGCAAATCGTGGCCTCACCTAACGGGAACCAATCGGTATGGGCCTTTTCTGAAACTTTGGGAAAGTCTGCCACACTGTTACCACATATCGGCAGCATCACGAACAGACTGCAAAATAAACAGATTGCTTTCGAAATCATCGCTTGTCAGAATGTTACAGTTTCATCTGGCCCATCACTCGAGGACCATGCGTATTATGCTTTATTAAACTTCTCTTTCCCCTGTTTGCAGCGTGGACAACGCCAGTCGTCTGGCAGGTCTTCGAAAGCCACACCGTCGTGTTCGGCTGGATCATACAGATAGCCACAGATGGAGCAAACATACCTGCCGGAGTCTTCCTTCTGGGAGAAATCTATCTCTGCCAATACCGTCGGCACGGGATTGTCGAGATCCATCACACGCTTGGCCTCCAGGTTCTCATAGCCTTGTGGCGTATGGGTGCCGCAATAAACGGTAGGTTGATGGCGAATGAACTCACGCACACGGTCCATCGTCTCGCGGGCTGCTGCCAGATTATCGAAGACCACTGAGAGCTTGTTCTCATACAGGGCCTCGTCAACGTAGGTGATGTCTCCTTGGAACATATAGAATAATCCCTCGTTCTCTGCGATGATAAGACTGTTACCGTTAGTATGTCCCTTAGCCTTGATATAATAAACACCGTCGGCAATCTTCTGACTTTCCGGGAAGTTGTAATAGGCACCGTCAGTAAACTCTACTGGCACTATGTTTGGAATATCCTTGAGTTCGTCTGCTCCAATCTCTTCTGCATTCACAAAAATCTGGGCATTGGGGAAGGAACGCAGTTCTCCTGAGTGGTCACCATGCTTGTGGGTCAGCAGTATCTTTGTCACCTGCTCTGGCCGGTATCCCAATGCTGCCAAAGCATCCATATATTCGCAGATACTCTTACCGATATAGATGGGCGCCGTCTCCTCCGGTGTACCATCGGGGAAGCCTGCAGGCAGGCCGGTGTCAACCAGTATCACCTCATTGCCTGTATCAATGAGATAGTTCTGCAGACTGCCGCGATAGCGGATGTTCTTGTCAAACTTCCCGGCTCCTTCTTCGCCACCAAATGCGAATGGCTGAGAATAGAATCCGTCTTTTCTGAATTTTACTGCTTTTATTTCCATAGTCTTTACTTATTTTATAAAATGATTGTAGGCTCTAAGCGTTTGCTGGCTAACCTTTTGGCAAAGTCACGGTTGACAGCATTGATTATTCCGCTGGTGACTGTGATGGCCTTTCGCGGACAACGATTAACACAGCGATAGCAAGCTACGCAACGTGAGAGATCAAATTGGCGGGAATCGAGGTCAATGGCTTCGGTAGGACAATTCTTTTCACAAGTGTGGCATTGTATACAACGATCGGCATCTATTTCCTTTTTCTTCATAAAAGGCGGTAATTCATAGTCGCTGCCAAGCATGAACAGACGGGAAAAGACCACGGTATTATAAAGAAGGGATGACGACCATCCTGTGCTGATAGGACTGTGAAGAGTAAAGTCACTACGTTCTGCCTTTGCAGCAATGTCACGCCCGAATTGTGATGCAATAGCAGCATCTTGTTGGTCGGGACGCCCCGTAGCCATCTCACTATTGCCAGAATGCTGTCCGATAAATGCGCCAAGACTTATGACTCTGAACCCTTGGCGCGTTGCACGTTTCTGCAGCTGACGAAGCGTAACACCATAATAGCCGCCACCAAACAGAGCCACACCAACAAACAATGCTCCATTGCCTTGCAAAGAAGCAAAAATCTCCTTGTTTGGCGCAAATAGCAAAGCGCCTGTGCTGGTGCCATATAGTACGACATCGTCTGAGCAGAACTCATGTTTCCGCCTGCGCTCTTCTGGTTTTGACATATCTATGTGTTCTACTGCCGTACAGCCCATACCTTGAGCAATAAGGTTAAGCGTCTTGAGTGTCGTACCACACGGACTGAAATAAACGAGTATGACTTTCTGCTGATGTGACACCTTTTCTTTTTATAGTTTGTCTGAGTTTGTTTTAAAATGTAACAGATTCCACCAGTTCCATCATCTTGAAGAAGTCGGCCTTGGCATCTTTCAGATAGTACATCACGCCATTCTCACCATTTTCGCCAAGAGCGGGTTTCAGCACGGGCATCTTATCTACCAATGCCTTGCCCACTTCTGGGCGGTTGTCCTCTATGAGTTTGCACTCAATGCGGAGTGTCTGACCCTTGAAGGCGCAAATCTCTGCCTTTTGGTTCTGGGCAATCTGACGGGTTGCGTTGGTCTTACCAAAGGCCATGATATAGATCTTGTCCTCAAAATAAAGCATGGCTCCATAAGGACGTACACGGGGCTGATCGCCTTCTACTGTTGCGAGATAAAACGTTCCTGCTTTCTCCAGGAAGTCGAATACTTTCTTTGTTGATTCCATTGTTTAATTGTTTTAAATTAGTAAAAAGGGAGGCTGGGCTTGGTATCTGTGTCATTGCACAGTCACACCGGCCTGACCTCCCAAAGAAGCAAAAATTAATATGCGTCGTAGTGCAAATGCACCTATCGATGCCGTGAAATAATCAAGCGGGCTGCCACTTGCAGCGGACGGGCGACACGATGGCACCTTCCTTCTTCAACTCAGCAAAAGCCTTGTCCACTTCCTTGCGGTCGGCACCCAGTGCCTTCGTCACATCACCAGCCGAGACGGGCTTGCCTGCCTCACGCATAGCCTGTAATACCTTTTCTTTCATATAAATAACTAGTAGTTTGTTTGTTAATTACATCATTGCCGTGAGGAAATTCTCGTAGCCCAGCTTCTCGATGTAGTTCAGGTACTGTGCTTCCCATGCCATGTGGTCCTTCTCGCCGTCAATCCACTTCTGGATGAGCTTCTGCGTAGGATAATCGTCGGCGAAAGCTGCTGCCAAATCGCTCAGTTGCTTAATGGCGGTGGGTTCGTAGTCTGTCTCAATCTGCTGCTTGGGGTCATCGTAGAATGGGTACTCGATGGTCTTCATAGCCTCCTGCAAATCAGCGGGCTTGCATCCCAACTCCACCAGGCGGTTCAGTACTTCCTCAGCCTCGTCCCATTCCTCTTCGGCCTCTTCCTTCCATTTATCGGCCAACTTATTCCAACCCTGCAGATGGCAATAGGCCGAGAATGCGAAATGTTGTTTACTGTTGCCAAACCATACAGCGCCTAATTGGGCAAACTGTTTCAATGCTTCTTCTTTTGTCATAATTTTGATTTGTTATGTGAATATTAATGTTGTCAAGGTGCAAAGTTACACATATTTACTCATTCTATTGTAAACCTAAACGGAATAAAAATTGATTGAAACGGAAATAACTCGAATTTTCTTCGTATATTTGCACCCTGAAACCATTATTTATTGCAATATGTTCAGATTAGAAGCCACCTGGATGTGGCAATACGGCCACGACACCATCCCTGACTGGGACGGGAAACTGCTGATTATCGATACCGATGCGCACAACTCCCTGGTAGAAACCAATGCGCTACCGGGAACCGTTGCCGCCTACGGCTACACCATCGTGCTGCAGGGGTGGATCACGATGCTATACAATGGTCGCGAGGTTCACTACACCAAGGATGACCTTATTATTTATACCCCAGGGATGGTGGTAAGCGTTAGTGATATCTCTGGTGACTATCGCGGCATCTGCCTTGTCGCCGACAAGGACTTTGCCTTCGAGTCGCCGACGATGCGTGATGCCATCCGTGCCGCCTACCTGCCTGTGGTGGAGCTGAGAGAACCGCGCTTGACTCTTGCGGAAGAAGATAACCTTCACCTCATGGAACTGATGGGCATCATCCGTCGCTACCTCCTCTCGGCTGACCATCCCTTCCGTAGCGAGTGCCTTCGCACCACATACGGTCTCTTTCTGCTTGAACTGAACGCCATCCAGGAGCGCACCATCCGCGACCGCCGGTTCCCTAAGCGCATCGAGGAACTGTTCTTCGATTTCCTTCGTCTTGTACCCATCCACTTCGCCGAGCATCACGACGTCGCCTTCTATGCCTCACAGCTCTGCATCACGCCGCGCTATCTCTCACAGATTGTCCGAGAGGTCTCAGGCCGCACCGTCATCAACTACATCAACCAGATGCTTCTGATGGAGGCCTCCTACCTGTTGCAGCAGACCTCACTCCCCATCGTCCAGATAGCCGACCGCCTGCATTTTTCAGAGACAGCCTCATTCACCCGTTTCTTTACAAGGATGAAGGGCATGACCCCGCGGGAGTTCAGAAGAGGGAAATAACCAATTATGTAGAAAGATGAACAAAATCATTCACTGCCAGCTACGAGGCTCGGCGGTTTGGAGTACATTCTGCCCAGTCCATTCAGGTGGCCAAGCGTCTGTGTCCGCAACTGATTATCGTGGAGCCGCATTTCCAGAAGTATAAGGCGGTGTCGGCACAGTTGCACGAGATATTCCACGACTATACTGACATGAGAAACATGTCACTGAGCCGACTGACTCAGGAGTTCGCAAGATGGGGCAGGTGTTCTATGACTTTTCGCGAGGTATCGACAACCGGCCTGTTATCAGGATTTTCATCAAATCACCCGTAGCATCACTGTTGACCATGTGCTTCGAACCAAAGACGAGATCCTGCCATTGGCCAAACAGCTGATGCAGCAAGTGGAGTTTCATTCTCACCCCATCCGTCTGTTGGGTTTAGGTGTGTCAAATCCAGGAAGTCCCTCGTCAAACGGGGCACTGGCCTCCAGCCAGGGAGCATGGTGTGAGTTGGAACTGGAATTTGAGCCCTGGCCCGACTCGTCCGAGTAGGCCTTGGGTTGAACTCTACTGAATGACATCTCCGCCTAAAGCCTTATACAATTGTATGGTAGAGTCCAAGAATCCATAATGACGACTCAGTAGGGATAGACGCGCCTCAAGTAATTCTTGGCGGGCCAGAAGCACTTGCAGATAGTTGACCTCACTGTCGTAGCGCATCCGTTTCTCTGTTGCATCTAGCACATCCGTTAGTTTCTCCACCTGCTGTGAGATTTGTTTGATGGCTCGCTGGGTGTATTGGCGGGTAGCCAAGGCATCGTTAACCTCTTGTCCTGCTTTGAGGATGGCCTGACGGAAGGCAATCTTAGCCTCTTCTTGTTCGGCTTGCCTTTGGCAAAAACGGGCTGTGTGAGCGAACCTAATGCCCTCATAAGCAGACCTGCTGGAGAAACCACTTCATCAAGATCATTAGTCCATCCGATGATGCCTGAGAGATTCAATGAGGGGTAAAAGGCTGCCCGTGCGTTGTTGGTGAGATAGAAGGCTTTCTTGAGAGCTGCCTCTGCCTGACGGATATCAGGACGCGTGGCAAGTGCCTGAATATTCACTTGAGTTATCAGAGGCATCTGTTCGCAGGATGTCAGGAAGTCGCCCCTCTCGATATGACCGCTATAACGCCCTAATAAGGCACAGAGCGCATTTTCTATGAGGACGACATTGACCGCATGATGAAGATTGCCTCCATCAAACCAGCTGTGTTGCAGAACGAGACACATCCCTACCATCAGAGCCGTAGCGTGAAGGCTCACATTGCCAAGATGGGCACTATCCTCGAAGCTTGGTTCCCGCTGGGTGGTCGCGGAACGGGTATTAAGACCCTCTCTGAGCATGAGGTCATCACCAGCATCGCCCAGGCTCACAACAAGTCTGCCTATCAGATTTTGCTCCGTTGGCATCTGCAATGCGGTACCATCGCGATTCCAGGTTCTTCCAACGCTGCCCATATCGCTGAGGACTACGACATCTTCGACTTCGAGCTGACGCCCGACGAGATGAATCGCATCAATGACTTAGAGTGTAACCACCGTTTTGCATCGTATTAACATTTTTAGAACAGAGGATATGAAAAAAGTATTGTTTATCATGTTTGCCCTGATGACCACGACATGGGCAAGTGCACAGACTGAAAGGCTACGGGTAGGCGAACGAAGTTCGGGAATTGATCAGTTGGCATTGAAGAAACTCGTGGACACGTTTTCAAACCTTGCTGACGTGAAGGATGTCAAGTCTCAGATGGACTTGTTTACCGATGATGCAGAAGTACACTCGAAGGCTGGTGAGCATGTCTCAGTGATGAAAGGCAAGGAACAGATCGGTAAGGCTTTCGCTGATTATCTTGCCCTGTTCGATGTAGTGTATCATCTGAACGGCCAGAAGAACATCGTCGCTGAAGCATGAGGCTATCTCCATCTGCTTCCCCTCGGCGGTCATTGCCCGTGGGAACCGCTTCGGGGATTGCTTGAACCAGCCAGGCGCATAGCATGACATTGAGTTCTTCCATGCCCCGAACCAGAGCGGAACAATCTTCAGTCCCTGCCGTCGGGCCACGTCGATGGCGCCATCGACAAGCGTAAAGTCCATCTCGTCTTCCACGGGTTCGAGTAATTCCCAATAGACGGGCATCAGCACCGTGTTCAGTCCCAGTGTCTTCATACGTGGCAGCACCTCCTCGATATCCTTCACCGAGGTCGCTGCCGAGTTGCTTAGCTCGCCGCCAAGAATACGGATCTGCGAGATGGCATCGTCTGCTCGCAACATATTTGGCACGAGCATCATGATGATACTCAACAACAATGCCGGCAGAATTCTGTCTTTTTTCATAAATTCGTCACTTAGATATTGGCTTTATTGTCAGGCGACGCTCGTAGCGGGCTGGCTTGACCTGATAGCCAGGCAGTACATAGCAGGCCGTGCAGCCTACGCCAGTGGTGTTGTAGTCCAGGTTGAGGGTGATGCCGTCCTGCTGGCGGAGTTGGTAGGTATATACTGCCTTCGTCAGGTTGTCGGTGCTGTAGTGGTAGGCGTTGAAGTTGAACGGCTTGTCCATCGCGAAGCGCAGTCCCAGACCTTTGTCGCTGCTTATGGCAAGCCAGCGGTTGTCACAGCGCAGTCCACAGTCCTGCGGTATGAGGTAGGGTTCGAACATATCGTCCACCGTGCGCTCATAGATGCCGATGGCGTAGCCGGTCTTGCGGTCGGGATAGTTCTCCTCAGGGCCGCGACCGTACCACTTCACCTGCTGCATCGGGTCGATAAGCGTCATGGTCAGTCCGATGCGGGGCAGGAGCGCTGGCATCGAGCCTTCGGGTTCGAGGATGTGATGCAGGGCGATGGTGCCGTCGCCGTTGATGCGGTATTCATAGACCTCGGAGAAGCCCGAATAGCGCAGGCCGGTGATGTAAGCATCGAGCGTCGTGTTGACGGGAGCCCCGAACTGCGAGAAGCAGCGCACGTTGACATACACCTGTCCGTCTGCCTCGAAGGCTTGGCAGGAGATGGGGATACGGGTGATGGCGTCGAGGTTGTTGCTATAGAACTCGTTGGCTATCTGTGCGCCGTTCCAGGCCTTGCGGTTGTTGTAGGTGATATTCCATTGATCCCAGCCGTCAACTTCAAGTGCCAATGGTGCGCGCCAGACGTTCAATTGGAGTGGTGACTTGAGTAGTTCCTGTCCACCCTGACGGATACTGAAGAGCTGGCCATCAGGTGTGAAGGTATAAGAGAATCCTTCTCCGCTCACGGTGATGGAGTCATTTGTCCGGCTCAACACCGCCTTCCCAACGGTCTTGTCAGAGGGTACAGCCAGTTGCCGCCAGGGCAGTTCCAACTGGTCCCAAGCTGCGACGTGTCCCTTCTGCGCCCAGATTTCGTCGGCTTTCAGCGCACTGGTAATCATCAGGCGGTATTCGCATCCCGGCTTGACGGCGGGGCGGCTGTAGGGCAGTGTGACGACTTTCTTGCTGAGGGGCTCCACATCGGGACTGAGCGTGCCCTGCTGTAGACAGGTGCCGTCCTCATAGAGTTCCCATCTCATAATATAATAAGAGGTGTTGAGGAAGTGGTTCCTGTTCCATATCTCCACCGTCCCGTTGTCGGCACTCAGCAGCCGGCATGATATGGGCTGGGCTGCTTTCTTCATCTGCCAGATTTCCGGCTGAACGGTACGGTCAGGCCATATCGTACCGTAAGTGCGGGCACCGATGCCATAACTGAAATAGGTGCCCTCCTGCTGCTCGCTCTCGAAGTTGAGATTGAGTAACTGGCCCGACGCATCGGCAATGATGATATTGTCCATCAGCGCGTCGCAAATATACACGTGGGTGTCCTGTCCGTGGGTCTGTTCGTTGCGGCCTATGTTCACGGGGAACGGCGCGTTGATGATGTAGCCCTGTGCCTCCATCTGTGCCACCTGTTTACCATCGATGTTCACAGTCATCTGTTTACCGTCGTAGCAGGCTTCCACATGGTGCCACTTGTTTTCCCAGTCGGCAGGCAGCGGAGCCGTCAGTTCGTACTTGTGGTTCGTGGGCGCAGACCTTCTGCCGAAGGGACGGGCTTCGTTTTGTGCCCCTGCTGGAGCCTTGTCGGTGTTGATGTAGAACACCAGTTGCTCCTTGCCGTTCTGCTGCACGCCGAACTGCCATTCTCCCTTGGTTACGAATGAGCCGCAGGAACTGATGAGCTTGCGGGGACAGACATCGAAGCTGACGGTCAGTGTGCTGCCGGTCAGTTCCAGACAGTCGTCGCGATAGACCTCCACCCACTCGTCGTGGCCGCTGAGGTCAATCACATGATTTTTATGGTTACGGCTGTCGGCCACCAGTTTGGCGTTGCCCATGATATGCGCCATGACATCATGGCCCGATTTATCTATGAGTTTGCGTGCAGGCTGCGTGAGTCCCGGCGACATGAAGTCCCAGACAGCACCGCCGATGCAGCGCTCGTGGGTATAGACGGCGCGCCACATCTCGTCGAACATACCGCCGCTGTTGCCGGCCACCGATATATATTCATCCATGAACGACGGGCGCTCGTCACCGTCACCGTGCCGGCCCACTCTGAGGTCGAGTGCCAGCGCCGTCGGATAGCGCGGCCCGATGATGTCCTCGGCGGGATGGCTGTAGGCATTGCCACCGTACATCCACCAGCGGGTGTGGTCGTATTTGCGTCCTTCGGCTATCACCTCGCCGATATTCGGCCCCTCACCGCTCTCGTTGCCGGCACTCCAGAAGAGCACCGCTGGCTGGTTGCGGTCGCGCAGCACCATGCGGCGCACACGCTCACGGTACATCGGTATGAATCGCTTGTCGCCCGAAACCCATTCCGTGGCATGCGCCTCAACGCCGGCCTCGTCGATGATATAAAGTCCGTAGCGGGCGGCATACTCCAGATAGCGCGGCACAGGCGGATAGTGGCTGGTGCGCACGCCATTGAATCCGAACTGCTTCAGGATGGTCATATCCTTCTTCACCAGTTCGTCCGTCACGGCGTGGCCGTTGTCGGGATCCTGCATGTGAGAGCACTGCGCATTCACCTTCAGGGGCTTGCCGTTGAGGTAGAACACGTTGTCGCGCATCTCGGTCTCCTTGAAGCCCACGTCTTGACGGGCATCTTCGGGTGTGCTTTCCGACAGACGCTTGCCCGTGGCGGCATCCACGAGATACATCTTGAGGTTATACAGATTCGGTGTCTCTGCCGTCCATTTCAAGGGGTTGCTGATATGCTTGCTCATGTTCAGCGTCATTGTCCATTGACCATTAACCATTGACCATTGACCATTAACCATTGACCCAGAACCACTCTCCAGGCGAGTCACTTCCTTGCCGTCGGCATCCGTCAGCACGGCCTGCACCTTGAGGGGTGTCGTGACGGGCTGCGCGTCATAACTTCTGACGGTCACCTCGATGTTCAGGTCTGCATCGCGGTAATCCCGGTCCAGGTCGGTGGTCACGTACCAGTCGAACAGGCGGGTTTTGGGCGTGGCATAGAGCCACACATCGTCGAAGATGCCGGCCAGCCGCCAGTAGTCCTGACCTTCGAGGTAAAAGCCGTCGCTATATTTGACGACCTTCATGGCCAGCGTGTTGCGGCCCTTCTTCAGATAGCGTGTGATATTATACTCGGCAGGCTCCTGAGCCCCCTCGTTGTAGCCCACCTCCTGACCGTTGACCCAGAGGAACGATGCCGAAGCCACCTTCTCGAATCGCAGGAATACCTCCTCGCCGCTCCAATCGGCGGGAACGGTGAACGTGGTGCGGTAGGCGCCTGTGGGGTTGTAGTCACGTGGTGTCTTTGGCGGATCGGCCTTGAACGGCGCGGCCACGTTGCGGAACAGCTGGTCACCGTAGCCCCTCATCTCCCAGTTCGACGGCACATCGATGGTTGCCCATTTCGCGTCCGGGAATTTCTCGTCGAAGAAATTGGCGGGTATCTCCTGCGGCGTGTCGGCGTAGCAGAACTTCCACCTGCCGTTGAGCAGGACGTGATGCCCCGGGATGTAGTACGCGCGGCTTTCCTCCTGTCCGCATTCAAACACGTCGAGGTTCTCGATGTAATGATACAGGTCGTCGAACCCTTTCGTCTTCTCTGTCTGTGCCGATACCGCCATCATGGCCGGTATCATCAGCAATGCCGTGAATAACTTTCTCATAAGTCGATTCGTTGTTATGCCGTTAATGATTCTTTTTGAGCCTTTATAACTTAAATGATGTTGCAAAGTTAATCATTTCGGATGAAAGATAAGGAATTCTGCGTAAATTTAACATAAAATCTATGGTTACCGCAATTCTCCCTCTCGTTGTTTTGGGCACCATCAAAGACTTCCCGAAACGTTAAAAAAGCATATCGCCGTGTGGAAATTTTAGTAGACATGCTTGAAGTGTCGACGATAATTCGTATATTTGCAGCGACGAATCTGAAACAGCATAAAACTATATCCATAAGACTATATGATGAAGAAAATGGTTAAAAACATGATGATGGCAGCAGTGACCGCAATGACAGTCCTGCCCGCACAGGCAGGAAAGTACCAGCACTTTAAGGTTTCGACCTACATCCGGGCACAGGACGTGGCTCGGATGGCGGACGACAAGTTCCTGAACCAGACTTGGGAGACGGTCAGCTCGCAGGTGGATCTCGACAAGATCTATCTCGAGACTCACCGCGATGCCTTCACTGTCGATGAGAAGACGATGACGAAGGTGATGCAGTTCTTCCGCTCGAAAGGCCTCGAAGTGGGTGGTGGCATCACCTACACCCGCTCTGAGCCTACTGACTTCGAGACCTACAGTTATGCCCGTCCTATAGAGCGCCAGCAAGTGAGACAGGTCGCAGAATATACGGCAAAGCTCTTCGACGATTTCATCCTCGACGACTTCTTCTTCATCGACCTGAAGAACGACGACGAGATTGCCGCCAAAGGCACGAAGAGCTGGACAGATTACCGCCTGAGGCTGATGGCCGACGCTGGCCGTGAACTGGTGTTAGAGCCTGCCAAGAAGGTCAATCCGAAGGTGAAGGTCATCATCAAATATCCGAATTGGTACGACCACTTCCACGGTCTCGGCTTCAACCTCGAGGAAGAGCCGCAGTACTTCGATGGCATCTGGACAGGCACCGAGACGCGCGATCCCGCTTCGGCACAGCACCTCCAGAACTACCTGAGCTATAACGTCGTCAGGTATTTCGACAATATCGCCCTAGGCAAGAACGGCGGTGGATGGGTTGACGCCGGAGGCATCCACATGAGCATGGACCGCTACGCTGAGCAGCTCCACCTGACGATGCTCTCGAAGACACCCGAGATCATCCTCTGGAACTACATGCAGCTGAACGACGTGAAGATCACCTCTCAGATGCGCGCCCCTTGGCAGGATGCTGGAGGCAACAGTTTCCGCTATGACGAGATGGTGGCGCCGTATCAGAAAGACGGCAAGACCGTCACCCCGACGACGATGGCGCGATTCGCCTCCGTCACCCTCCGCCAGACTGACCGCCTCGTCGGCCAATTGGGCAACCCCGTCGGTCTCGTCAGCTACAAGCCCTACCATTCCTCCGGCGAGGACTTCCTCCAGAACTACCTCGGCATGATCGGCCTGCCGATGGATATGCACCCCACATTCCTCAACGACCGCCAGCAGATTCTTCTGACTGAACAGGCAGCGAAAGACCCGCAGATTGTGGAAAAGATCAAGACACAGCTGAAGAAAGGTGGCGACGTGATCGTCACGACCGGTCTGTTGAAGGCTATCCGTGAGCAGCTCGCCGATGTCTGCGAGCTCTACTGCGGCGACCTGAAGGCGATTGTCAGCGACTTCGGCTTCGCTGGCAAGTCAGAGCGCGAGTTCATCATCCCGCAAGTGAAATACTTTACTAACGATGCCTGGGAAGTCGTCTCGGCTGGTCGCCCGCTTACCGGTGGTGTCTCGGGCTATCCCATCCTGTTGCGCGACACCTATTCTAAGGGTATGCTCTTCGTGCTGACTATTCCCGATGACTTCGGCAACCTGTACGACTATCCCGCCGGCGCACTCAACATCATCCGTCGGGCTATGAGCAAGGATGTCGGAGCTTATATCGAAGGCCCGTCGAAGGTGGCATTCTTCCCTTACGACAACCGGACGATGGTGGTAGAGAATTTCAATGATGAGGCCGTCTCATTGCGCGTGGTCATCAACAGCAAGATCAGCCACCTGCGCAACCTCCTGACTGGCGAACTGCTTCAGCCAGCCGTTCTGCCGAAGCCCGTACCAATGTGGGGCCGCAACCGCTTCTTCGGCTACCCCGACGGAGCGACGGTCTTCGACATCTCCCTTCCTGCCCATAGTTACATCGGCTTGGATTACGGACATGACTTTTGAAGAGAATTAAGTTGGGCCTGGCACACGTCAGTCCCAACATTCAAGTTCTTTTTCTATCTCTGGTAACTGGCACCGATGGAACACCGGTTCCTTGATACCTTTCCCCTTCTGGCTCCTGTAGTCATCGAGCAGCCTGAACACATATTTGCCAAGGGTAACAATAGCCACAAGGTTGCAAGCCGTAAGCATGGCCATACACAAATCGCCCAGGTTCCAGACTATTTCAAGACTGGCCAATGCTCCGAACACGACCACCACACCGCCAGAGAAGATACGGTAGATGGTAAGAACGGTATTGCTGGAGGTCATAAAACGGATATTCGCCTCTCCATAATAGTAGTTTCCGATAATCGAGGAAAAGGCAAAGAGGAGGATGGCCGCAGCTATGAAAATCGGGCCCGCCGAACCTATCTCAGAACCGAGAGCAGCCTGCGTAAGAGCGATGCCATTCAGTTCCGGGACGTTGTAGAGGCCGCTAATCAAGATAACGAATGCTGTACACGAGCAGACCAGTAACGTATCTGTGAAAACACCCAGAGCCTGAATGAGCCCTTGCTTGACAGGATGCGATACGGTTGCCGTTGCTGCCACATTGGGCGCACTACCCTCACCTGCCTCATTACTGAATAGGCCACGCTTCACACCGTTCATGATTGTTGCCCCTAATGCGCCACCTACCCCTTGTTCCAGTCCAAAGGCATTTGTAATGATGACTTTAAGCACATGGGGGATGTGCTCCAGGTTCATCAGGATGATCACCACTACCAGGATGAAGTAGCCGATAGCCATGACAGGAACGAGTACGGAACTGACGTTGGCAATACGGTGGATACCGCCAAAAACGATAGCCAGTGCCAAGGCTGCAAGGACAGGTCCAACCACCAAAGGATTCCAGCCGAACGCCTCGTGCATAGCCTGACAGATGGTGTTGGCCTGTATCGAGTTGTAGGAGAGTCCGAAGGTGATGGTGATGGCTACGGCGAAGAGATAGGCCATCCACTTGCTATGAAGACCATTTAGAATGTAATATGCCGGGCCACCTATGAAAGAATCGCCACGCCGCTCCTTGAAGAGCTGGGCTAACGTGGATTCCACGAAAGCCGTCGCAGATCCAAGCAGGGCGATGATCCACATCCAGAACACTGCTCCAGGGCCACCAACAGCAATAGCGGTAGCCACGCCAGCCAGATTGCCTGTACCGACCCTCGTTGCTACAGACACCGCAAAGGCCTGAAATGAAGATATGTGCTTGTGGTTTTTATTCTGGTCTGCCAGTCCTTCAGTCCCCGACGTAGCAGAATCCGTCAGGAGCCTGAGCATCTCCCCTATCATGCGGAACTGTACGCCCTTCGTTCTTAGGGTAAACCATATTCCGCATGCTACCAATACGCCGATAAGGACATATCCCCATAAGGCATCGTTGACTTGAGTGATCAGTTCGTTCATCATTATGAGTTCATTAAAACCGGCACAAAGATAGTGTAAATCGAACAAAATACCAAATTATTTTGAATGTTTCTGAGATGCAGCCTATCTTCAACAAAAGTTAAAGTGACGCATTCCTATCCGTATTTTATCAGATTTGACTAACTTTGCAACAAAAAACAAGCATGAAGAAGATCTTGTTCCTACACGGATTCTATGCCAGTGGCCAGTGCGTACCTGCGGTGGCTCTGCGCGAGGCTTTCGCGGGGCGTGCAGAAGTGATAACGCCCGACTTGCCGATGCACCCGAAAGAGGCGGTCAGATTCATCCGCGAATTGATAGACCGTGAACAGCCTGACCTCCTGATTGGCAACAGCTGCGGGGCGTTCTATGCTCAGATGGTGGCTCCCGTCGTGGGTATTCCAGCCTTGCTGGGCAATCCACATTTTAGGATGACGGAGTTCCTGAAGCAGCGCATCGGCGAGCATCAGTACAAGTCGCCACGAAAGGATGGCCAGCAGAACTTCGTCATCGACGAACAGCTGATAGCCGAGTTCGCCGAAATGGAGGCTATTCAGTTTGACAGTTGCAATCCCGACTTCAAAGACCGCATCTGGGGGTTGTTCGGTGAGCAGGACACGTTGGCGCATTTTGAACCGCTCTTCTTGGAGCACTACAATCACTCGTTCCATTTCCCTGGCGGTCATACCCCGACGGCAGAGGAAGTCCGTGACTGGTATGTGCCATTGGCTGAAAAGATTGAGAAAAAAGAGGCATGAGCATAAAATTGATTATATTCGACTTTGACGGGACACTGGGCGATACCCGCCGGAACATCGTCACGACCATGCAGATGGCCATCAAAGAGATGCAACTGCCAAGTCGTACTGAGGCAGAGTGTGCATCCACCATAGGCTTGCCGTTGGCCGGATGCTTCAGGACGCTGTTCCCTGATATTCAGGATGAACTCATCCCCCGATGTGCAGAGACCTATCGCAGAATCTTCAACGAGAATCTGCAGAAGATAACCCCGGAGGCGTTTCCTGGCGTTGTCAAGACCCTGAAAGCCCTGAAGTCACAAGGCTTTACACTCACGATCGCATCGTCCCGTTCGCGCAATTCCCTCACGGAGTTGACTCGCGACATGGGCATCGCCGACTACATCTCTTATTTAATAGGGGCCGATGATGTGAAAGAAGCGAAGCCCAAGCCGGAACCTGTGCTGAAGACACTTGCCGCGATGCCATTTGCTGCCAGTGAGACGCTTGTTGTCGGGGATATGGCGGTTGACGTTCTGATGGGAGCCAATGCGAGGACAAAGACCTGTGGCGTGACTTGGGGCAACGGAACCAGAGAGGATCTCAAAGAGGCCGGAGCCGACTTCATCATTGACAGAATGGAGGAACTCATTGAAATAGCAATGCAAGCCCAAGCGTAACAAGGGCATTCTCAATTAAAAGTTGAAAGGTGGAGGATTTTTTCTCTACCTTTTTTCTTTTATTTGAGTTTTTCTTCGTACCTTTGCACCCAAGCATCAAGAGCAGTGCCCGAAAGGGTGACTCGCCAACCGAGCAATGGAAGCCACGGTGGTCAGTACGATGTGGTAGTATTAACTTCAAAAAATTCCAATTATGCAACAGCACATTTATTACACCAAGTATGCCCTGCAGTTCGCAGACATGCAGATTCCAGAGTTAGTAACAGTATTCAATCGTCAGGTCGGCAATACCGGCTGGACTGGTATGCGTGCCTATCACGACCAGGCACTCATCGACGAGTTCCTGCGTCGCGGCATAGATGTTTCCACCGTCTATGATGGTAAGGGCATCAGCTTTGCCCATCCCGTTAGGTACGTTATTACCGACAAACGTCTGGCCACCATCGGCTGAAATCTCTCTTATATCAAATACTCCACCCTTGCCGTCTGCTCTTGGCATAGGTGAGGATATTATTAGTCCATTGGTTTAATCATGGATTCTACAAAAGCAACTTCACCATTAGTAAGTCCATATTTGCGGTATAATTCTTCATCTGTCCAAGGACGTGAATAGTCAAGATATGGAACAAAGCGGAAATTAGCCTTTGACATCTGCTGAGTAGAGGTAGACATCGCTACTAGTTCTCTTACAAAACGTGTCTTTAAATAATTGAACATGTTTATGCATTCCTCTTTTGTATCAAACACGCATAGCATCATGTATGTTTCGGTGCAAATTGTACCAGGCTCGAGAATCTCTAGAGTTGAGAAGATTCTCTTTTGGCCATTTTTATCTGTTTCTCCTGCATGCTCTGCAGTTAGACGGGATGTTATTATTTTCCATTTGTCAATCAAATCCTTATTTGTATTAACTAGTTCTCGGCTATATGTTCCCAAACCTCCATTGTATCTCAACCCAATATCTCCATTTTCTATAGGCTTTACATAAGTTCGAAGCCCAAAGGGTTTCTGAGAGAATACCTTACTATTCATGTATATAGGATTTGTTGACTGTACTTTGTTAAGAATATCTATCTCTTCGTCAAATCTAATAAGGACTTCTGACTCGCCTAGGTCTCTCATAGTTGACTTCTTGAAGTTGCCCTTGCACGAAACGAAGTTACAAAGGCCATTATAATCTCGATCTCTTAAGAAATAACAAACGCCACCTGCAACATCTACAGTTGGGAAACAATCATGTGGATCCACATAATCATAAAGAACTTTTAACTGCTTATCGTGCAACATGTCATCTCTGAACTGTTCCAGCCCTCTACCTCCGTTATACCATTTTGCAGGCATAATCATAGAGATATATTTAGATTTCATTTGCTTTGCTATATCAACGAAGCGATTATAAACAGGTACTGCACTAACACCTGCTCCACCATCCATGACCATATAAGGAGGATTGCTAACTATTGCATCTAACTTCATATTCGTATTATCATTGATTTTCCAGAACCGTTTACCATCGCGTAAAGTATTGACAACGACCTCTGGGCATTCTGTTATGTTCTTGACTAAATCATTATAAAATTGAGCATTGACTTTTGTGTCGCGGAAACCAGCAAGCGTTCGCTTTGTTATACTTTTCGCCATTTTTGTTTTACACACAACAAGAAGATTCTCTTCTATAGTAGCATCCCACAAATTCATTGCAAATCCATGTGATACTTCACCATATTTTGCCTTCGCGACTTCCACTCTAGCACGATATATATTGTATGCCACATAAAGTGGATAGAGCCCGCTCTTGGAGTTGATCTCTAGAATATGTGAATCCGGTCGAAAAACACTTTCAGTAACTTGACCTTGATCTACAAATCGTGGGATAGAGATTATATCTTTAAAATCTTCATCATAAAAACACCAACCACCAAGGCAATCGCTCATGTGCATGTTTACAACTTTCCAAGGAGTAAGTACAGTCTCTTTATCTGGATTACGGAATGTATTAAATATTGCTGCAATACGCTCTATACGTTCTTCAATGGTAAACTTATCAGCAGCACGAGCCATCTCTCGGATACGTTTGCCTGCTTCTCGGAAGATGTCAGAGTCGTAATACTTCTTGAAACGGTTGAAAGTCTCTTTCGTTACGTCCTTTGGCATGAACTCCTCCCATGATTGAGGGTCAATTAGTGAGGTGAAATTATTCAACGTAATTTCTTCTTCCTCATTCTTTAACTCAGCACCATAGATAAGTAATGGCATTCGAATACTGATACCACGAAGAATACTAATCGCATTACGCCGATTGTCTTGTTTCTTTTTGTCCTCTTCCAATCTTCTTTTTTCCTCATCAGTCAACTCTCTTTTAGGTTTGTTCTTAAGACGTTCTATCTCTTCGTATTGTTCTTTGTCATAGCCCTGATTGTTTACATCAATTTCACTTGATTTAGCCATCGCCTTTGTCCTACCAATAGTCTTCTGCAAATCGGCAAAGTCCTTTAGATCAACTTCTGTCAGTTTCAATAGTTCATCGTTATAAAGTGCACCATCTTCAAAGCCACACTGAACGACCTTTTCTATCTGAGCGCGTTTCAGCTGACTCATCATCTTGTTCACGTCATAAGGCTTCATTTGGCTACCCACAATACTGATGATGGGGCAGAAATTGAGGAAGTCGCCCAATATCTTCCTGTCTTCATCTGTCTGCTTTCCAGCCTTGGTCGATACTTTTGCAGCTTCTGCCAAAACACGGAGTGTTCGGTCAGGGGCAAAGTCAAAGGCATAGCACTCTTCTTTCATACGCCCGTGTTTCTCATAGGGGGTCTGTACACGGAAGATAGTTTGCATATATTGAGCTGCACTTGTACAATATGAACCAGAAAGCATGAAAACGCCAGTCCAAGGTTTTACGCTAACACCAGTAGTTAAACGACCACAAGACAACGTAATAGTGTTTGTTTCATCTGGGTCTGATCCAATGGCAGAGTTAACTGCCTTCAGAGCCTCAGTTGTTTCCTGGTCTTCATCGCCGTCGCCAGCAACGTTCACTACTTCATAGAGACCAAACACACGGTGTTTCTGCAACTTCGCGCTTAACGCTTTAGCAGCTTTCACACCTGGGACTAGCCATAACGTATGACGGAAGATACGACGGAACTTGTCGTTACTATATGGATAGAGGCTGTCTTTGTCGTCTCTACAAAGTAGGTCGAGAAAGCGGTCAACGTCGCCATTATGAATAAATGTACCATCATCCTTCGTACGGAAAAATTCGCGGAAGTTAAAGGCTCGCTCATCTTCGATATAGTCACTTTCTGTCATCAGCGTACCGAGGTCATAGGTATAAATGTTGATGGCTGGTAGTGAAATATAAGGATTAGGAATGTATGGATTATCTACCTCCCAAGCTTGCTTTGCCTGTTGTTCCATGACATAATCCCAAGTAAAAATGTCGCTCTCGTCATAATCATCGAACAAATTGTATGGAGTTCCTGATAGTTGGAGTTCTTTTGTACCGGGCTTTTCTAACTGTTCAATAACGCTTTGTCCTAACTCTGTCTTTGTTCCTTCATGGGCTTCGTCAATAATGATAAAGTCCCATTGAGTATTGAAAAGGTGCTCGTTTTTCTCGAATTTGCCACCAACCTGTGCCGAACCTCTAAGGTTCTGTATAGAGGCAAAGTAGATATAGTGTAGGCCTTTAGACACTCCACCTTCCAACTTATCATATCCTTCACCAGCATTTAACGAACCAAACTTGAAATCATCACGGTCACAAAAAACCTTGTTAAACTCATCAAACCATTGGACATCCACTACGGGACGATGGGTAATAATCAATGTCCGTTTATAATTCTCCTCTTTGATAAGTTGTAAAGCTGCAAGTGTCTTGCCAAAGCGCATCTTGGCATTCCAAAGCATACGACCACTCTTGGCAAGTCGTTTCTTAGTGCGATCCACGGCATCACGCTGTTCACGACGCAATATTATGGGAGTAACGTTTTTAGTTACATCACTTGGTAACAGACACTGCTCGCCATGCTTGACGGCTTGGATAGCTTTCTTAACTGTAGCCAAATCGCAACAATACCATTCATCGGCTCCATCAACACCTGTAAAGACTTTCTTCTTAATACCACTACGCTCTAAAACTCGATGCACTTGCTTGTCATTGAACGTCATAATCATGCCGCTCATACGAAAAACCGTGTCATCGGTATGGAGCAGCTGATATGCTATGCCAGCCGTTTGAGTGTACCGTTTAATACGCTTGTGAGCAGCACGGTTAAGCAGTTCACAATTGGCAGTTATCACCTCGCCATTGTCCTCTTCAAGAGTAGTTTCGCCAATTTTCAGACAGTCGGCGTGGGCTTCATCGTTGATGGCAAAGACATAAATCAGTTTTGCCTTCATTGAAGATGTGAATGTTGCCATAGGCTTACTTTTTTAAGAGGTCTATAAATCTAATCTTCTTATTATTATCGCCTGTAAGTGGATCTTTAACACCCCAATCGCGAATCATACAGTAAATTCCATTGTGGTGATAGTAGCCGCCGTCAAGACAACCTTGACAAGGCTTCTCTCTACCTTCACCGCTGAATAAATCAACCATTTCTACTTCAGGATGACAACTATCAGGGACAACGCCCTTCAGACCGTCCATCTGCCATAGATTCCATGATACGATGTAGGCGATGTAGTTGATGCTTTTTACCAGGGGAGCCTTGCCGAACTTTGCCTGATAGTATTCGATGAAAGTCCAAAGCAGAGCCTCACGGGCCAGCAACAGGTTGTCGCCCTGCCACTCAAAGCCATAGATGTTCATGTAGGCCGTCTGTGCCCAGTCGAGCCAGTCGCCACTTGTCTCCGTATTCTCAGAGACCACACGCAGTTTCCTGTCGAGCAGGCCTATCCGTTCTTGCAAGGGAATGGATTCTCCTGTAGTCGTGTCATAACGGCTTGCCAAGTAAGGCGCCTCGCCACAGGTCATCTCCATTCGAGTGGCACGTACATAGTCTTTCCATGTCATGCCTTCAGTGAATTCTATTTTGTCAGGATTGGACTTCCATGTATGCTTTTCGCTGTCTTCTATGTTGAAAACATCCTTACGACCAAACCAGGCTTCATCCACGAGGTTGTTTTGGGCATTGCAGACCCATGAGGGCGTGAATACCTCTGCCATATCTTTGGAACGGTCCGTCTGATTCTCCTTAGATTTGAGCACACGAGGACGGATCACCATCCCATGCTCACCTGTAATCAGTTCAGGCTGTATCTGGGCATGATAATCGTATTCACTTCCAAGCGCCTCATAGTCATGAGTGGCCCAGAAGATGTTCTTGCCTGTGGTATGGTCACGCAGCAGTGTTGCCAACACTTCTGGCGAGATTGCCGACAGGTCGTCCTCCCTGATATCAATGCAGGGAAGACCAGATTCTTTTTCTGGCATTCTTTGCGCTTATAGCTTTAGGCAAAAGCACTTATCGGGTTCTTTGGGCTTAAAAATCAAGACCCCTATGTACGAAAGAAGCGTGTCCGCTCCTTACCGAACATAGAGGCCCTGACAAAGCCCAGTAGAAAGATAAGTGACGTCCACGCTATAAACGCAGACACTCACAATTATCAGTTTTCTACTTGCTTTAGAAATTTGTCAGGTTTCTATGTTCTCCAAGATAACTGCTAATGCTGTTATTACTTTACCCACTAAAATCGCACCGGCGGGCTTCCGCTGAAGCCAGAAAGAAATATAGTTGAGCTTGACAGCTTTCTGTCCCATTAGGACCATCAGCCGGTGTTCAAGGGGCAAAGATACGAAAAAGTTTGGAAAGTAATTCTCTTTTGGGCGAAAAAATGAAAATAATTAGATAATTATTTGGAAGATAACGAAAAAACACCTATCTTTGCAGCGTCAGAACCACCGTTTTGACTACGCAGCTGAGTGCGGGGAGCAAGGCTTGGTCGATACTGCTCCATTATAAAGAGCCATCATAAAAAGACGGCTCTTTATTTTTGTTTGTATTTTATCTCAGTCGAAGACTATGGCAATGGTCTCTTCGAACTCTGAGAGTAGTTCCTCCAGACGTGGGTTGTCCTTACGGGAGAACAATGCGGTGAAGTTCTGCACACCGTCGAGCATTCCCTCCGCCGTGCGAATAATGTAGCGGTCCCGGTGCTCGTAAATATTGAACCAATGGATGAAGAGACGGTTGCGCAGGCCCTCCTTCTCGTCGCCAGTTTCGCAGAGGTATAGCATCACATCACTTCCATTGACCGTGAAGAACTCCTCGATGATGGTGAAGATGGTCTGCCGCAGTTTCTTGTCGCCAGGTGAACGCCCGTCACCCTCAACGTTGATGCAGAACTGGTAAGCTCCACTCGGTACAAAGGAGTATTCCAACATGAAGCTGATGGTGTACCTCAACCCGAAGTCTGTGTCGAAATAGAAGGAAAAAGGATTCTCTTCTGTCTGACCCACCATATAAGATGAGTGCAGATTGATGTTTTCCAATCTGAGTGTGTTCATAGCAAGAAAGGTTTTAGGTGGACTTTAGGAGTATTTCAGTTTCAGTTCTCCATTCCTGATCATCTCAAACTCCTTGTTGGTTTTCTCAATCCACTCTTTCTTGCGGCGGATGGTTTCCCTGACGGCGGCTCTCACCTCCTCGCGGGTACGTTTTTTCTTTGTTGTTTCCATAATTCTTTTAAGCTTTAAAAAGTTTATTTGTGATATTTGTCGGATGCAAAGTTACGAAGAATATTTGGAACGGCAAAACCTTTTCTGCAATTTCTATCAAGAAAGCTTGGAAAGTAATTCTCTTTTGGATGAAAAAGTGAAAAATAGACGAAAAAACTTGGAAGATAACAAAAAAATATTTATCTTTGCACAATAGAATTAAAAATAAGGATGAATAATGACGGTACTCAACGAATACCACCGCAAGGTGACAGCAGAGAAGATGAAGTCGGTGGCCTATTGGCAGCAGCATCCGATTTCGCACGAAGCGTGCTTGAGTCAATTCAAGCGCTTGCGGGAACAACGTCTTGCAAGGGAGTCCAAATTGCAAGACTAAAAGACTGGGCTATCAGCCATGAGTGCTGGATAGACAAAGATACACTTGGTACATATTCTGATCGTGGTTCTGAGAATGAAGTCTATACTTCATTGGATAGTCGGTTTGTGTACAAGCTGAATGATTTCCGCTATTCTGACGACAACCTCTCCCCTTTCTTCGAACGCATCATCGTTCATAATCAACTATTCCCTGATTGTGGCTATACCTTTCTTGGTTTTGCAGAAAATCGTGACGGAAAAGTCTGCGCTGTGCTTCGTCAGCCATTCATTCTGTCCCAGCGAGAGGCCACCCAGGGGGAGATTAACGAAGAAATGGAACGACTGGGATTTCAAAAAGAACAGGATGACGGCTATTTCACCAATAGCGACTATGACATCTTCGATGCGGTTCCGAACAATGTGTTAAAAGGCGACGATGGCCATCTGTATTTCATCGATACCATCATCTTCCGCTCGGGGACGGGAGGTTACGACACCTACCACAGTCTATCGCCTCGCGCCAGCAGATAAACTTGCAAAAAAACACGAGCCGTAATGTCGTGGGGCGCGAGCCGTAATCTCACCATCAACGAGCCGTAATCTCGTCGGAGACCTCCTTCAATCTCCGCAAAAATGCAATGCATTACAATTTTGTAATATAGAATGATGGATTATAAGAAAAAAAGTTGTAAATTTGCAGGCAAAAGAAAAGAATCTGCCGATATGATAAAGATAAACCCATACTACCGTACAGATGAAGATCTGAATAAGGCCGAAGAACCTTTTATGTCGATTACCTGCATACTTGAAAGATTATACTTGGATGGTGTTAACGGGAAAAAAGACGTGTCGTATAACTTCAAGAACACATATGCTGTCAGCTGCATGAGGGACTTTGCCGAAGACCTCGCCAAAAAGCAGACAACCTTTGTCAGCCGGTTGAACTATCTGTGGGGTTCGCTCATGAATCCGAATAAGCAGTTCTCAAACACCTTCGATAGCTATAGCGTTCCATACGAGCGGTATCAAGGCATCATATTCGGTGGTTTGTACTATGTGCTTGCAAAGCAGAAGTCGGTAAGCGTGGTACACCTGGATATGCTAAGCAGTTTTGTTTCAGCTAAGGCAGAGGCACTTCCGTATTTCAATGTGTACAAGGAAGCAGCTAAGCCGAATGCCTCTGCAATTCAGCCGCAAGACATGGACACTCTCAGGAAGCAGTTCATTCGGGGGCTCAACTCGAATCCAGACATTGTAGGCAAGGTGGATTGGGCTGACGTCACGATTGCATTCAGCAGGAGCGTTATGACAGAGATATTCTGGGGCGTGGAGAATGATGACGTGCTAAAGGTTGTGTGCAAGAATATCATCAACACTTGGAACAAGCTTTATGAGAAGAAAGATCCACGTTGCTATGATGAAGGGGGAACAGGCAAGGGTATTGTGCCGAATTTGGACCCGTGGAAATTCGGTGGTTTGACAAAGGAGCCTATAGGGGTTTTCTTCAGCAAACTATGGGTTGAACGCAATGCCAAGACTGCATACCGCAGTTTTGGCGGTGACACTGACTCTGATCCTGACAAGCCGAAGGGTGAGCCAACTGTATCTGATGAGGAAACGATGAAAAAGATACGGGGATTGGAAGAAAAGCTACAGGAAAAAAATAAGGAATATGACGCGATTAAAGCGGACTATGAACAACTACTAAAGCAAGAACAGTCTGATAGCGTTGAGAAATGGATTGATTGCTTTGACGTGTTCCTTCATCCTAGCCTTAATGCCAAGGCAATAGCAGAAGCACTGACAGGAATCCCCTCAATACAGTTACCCAAGAACGAGCGAAGCTTCTGGTGGGTAGCCTTGGTGGTGTTGTCAGAAATTAAGTGGGCGCAAGAGGGGGTTAGCCAAAAGACCATTCTGCAATGGGCGAACTTGCACTTCAATATTGGATGGGACTGGCGAAACGAGCAGATGTTCAAGTTTACAATAGAAAATAAATATAAGGTAAAGCACAGCTCTGAATGGAGAAAAATGAATAATGCTCAGAGCAAATACTATACAGACTTGGCCGATACCATTAGGGAACTATTCATAAAAGTGATAGATGGTGTGGTGTTTGACAAGAAGAAGTTTATACTGCCAGGCAAAGAAAAGGAGTCGCCAAATGGTCGTGTGACAAAGGAATAATCTCGTTTTTAGTTCAGAAAGACAGTCTTTAGCCAAGAAATTTTGCCCTTACCTTCCCTTACCTAAAAAATGGGACTCGTAAAAAAAGTCCCTTACCTTACCTTACTTCCCCTTACTTTGTTAAAAAACAGGCTATTTATTTAATAGTCAGACGGATACGACGTAAAAGAAAAATTCGTAATTTCGCGTCCAGAAAACAAAATTTTAAGATATGGACGCAATACATACAGACAAATATCAGACAGTGTTCACCCTCTTCGGCAAGGGACATTTCAGTGAGAAGTCTCAGAAGTGGGTGCCATCGACGACACCGCAGCAGACGGTAAACATCGCTTGGTGCGGAGAGTATATATTATCTGAACGCGCGAAGTACCCGACGGATGAGCTGCATCGGATGATAGATGAGGCAAGCGGTCAGGAGATGACTGACCTGCGGCAGCGTGAGTTCGATCAGCTACTGCGCGACTATAAACTGCGTGAGTTTGATGCTGTGGCCGGTGCCGGAACTTTCTCCTACGGCAATGCGAGGGGACTCATCAAACGCTCGCAATACCTTGTGGTCGACGTCGATGACCTCAGTTCTACAGAAGAGGCCCGAGAGATTCAGCAGACACTGATAGCAGACAAAAATATTGAGACGGCTTTGTGCTTTGTCAGCCCGAAAGGCAAAGGCATCAAATGGTGGGTTGAGCTGCCTGAATGGTGTCAGAACATGACGTTTGCAGAGCAGTATGCTACGCTGAGCCGATACATCGGATATGAGTATGGTATATTGGCTGACTCTACAGGTTCTAATGTCAACCGACTCTGCTTCCTGCCATACGACCCGCTTTGCTACATTAATCCGAAATATTTAATCAACAAATAGTTTTTCGACATGAACAGTTACACAGACTCGGAAAAGCTGGAGCTATATGCACAGCAGATCCACGATTCGGGCATCGACATCACGCCCGACCAGAAAAACGAGTGGACTCAGATTGCCTACGCCTGTGCTTCACAGGGCGAGGCTGGTCGTGAGCCGTATCATCTCATTTGCAGCAATTACGCCGGTTATAGCCGAGAAGAGTGCGACCGCCACTTCTCTTACTGCCTAAAGACCAGCAAAAATTGCGTCAGTCTTGGTTCACTTGTGAAGATAGCCAAGGATTATGGCTTAGAGTTAAAGCTGCCTTTGGGTCGTCGAAAGAAAAGCAAGGAGCAACGCGAGGATGACCAGCGCAACCGCTTCGAGCGCATGGAGGAAGAGTTGCAGAAGTTCGGCCAGTGGCGTATGAACAAGTGGCTGAACCGCACCGAAGTTAAAGAAGGTGACAACTCCGACTGGCGCGAAATTGACGATCAAGACTACAGCACTTTCATCATCCGTCTGAAGAAGGGTGGCCTGAACGTAAGTAAGAATGACATGATAGACATGACTGAAAGTCGTGACTTCTCATCGCTTTACGATGCTTGTCAGGAGTATCTCAATGGTCTTGAAACATGGTCTGACGATGATCCCGACTACATTTATGACATGTTCAGCTGTCTGCACATGAAGGACGAGGAAAACAAGGAATTCCTGATTGAGATGGAGAGAAAATGGTTTGTCAATATGGTCGCCATGATGATAGGCAAAGAGACTGAAAATCCTCTGATGCCTATATATAGTGGCCCTGAGTACACCATGAAGTCAACCTTTGTAAGAAGCATTCTTCCACCAGAGTTGCGCAAATACTATATAGAGGTTACTCCGGCTCAGCAGCTCGACAAAGACTTCCTGATTAGCATGTCCGACTCGCCTCTAATCAGTTTCGACGAGTTGAGCATTGATAAGGACCAGAAGGCCGATGCGCTCAAACAGGCTATCACGTTGAACGAGACCAATGTCCGTGCTCCGTTCGGTAGAAAAAGCAAGCGTCGTAAGCGTACTTGCTCATTCATAGGCACAACCAACGAGAACCAACTATTGCCCAACTTTGGTGGTCGCCGTCGTTTCCTAATCGTCAGCATTGCTGATGATGGCTTGCCCAGACTCAAAACCATCAACCATGAAGGTGCCTACTCGCAGGCTTTGTACTTGTTGTCGGAAACCGACTACAACTATAAGCCCACTAAAGCCGAGTCACAGCGCATATCACTGCTGAATGCTCCCTTTATGGTGACCAGCGACTGCGAGGCCGTGTTGCGTACATTACTGCGTAAGCCTAATGATGGTGAGAAGGGAGTGGCCCTTGATGCTGGTGACATTCTGCGCCTACTCAATGAGAACCACATCTATGGTCGTGACTTCAATGTCAACAACATCGGTAAGGCCATGAGCAAGATGCTCTTCGAGAGTAAGAAGATACATG
>JAEEGI010003872.1_pt1 | contig 35376 bp, 31 predicted proteins | sample 8958751 | NCBI WGS metagenome assembly JAEEGI01 (sample SAMN16246545, study PRJNA631951) | gut metagenome | biome: gut microbiome; feature: rumen; material: KS-attached | host: Bos | place: Iran: Karaj | collected 2018-10 | reverse complement strand
CACGTCGGGATGCTCGATAAAATATTTGAGCATAATGAATTCATTGGGAGTTAGATCGAGCGGTTGACCGTTTTTTGATGCCGTGCGCTTTTTTTCGTCAAGCACAAATATTTCCGAAGCTTTTGCGGGAACCGCCGGCTGAGCGGTCTGAAGGGCGGAAATACGTCTGTAAAGGGCATCAACTTTAGCTACGAGCACGGATGCGCTGACCGGTTTTTTGACGTAATCGTCTGCGCCGGAAATAAAGCCCGAAAGGACGTCTTCGTCAAGATCTTTTGCGGAAAGCATTATTATTCCCATCGTTTTGTTCTGCGCGCGAAGTTTTCTGCAAACTTCAAATCCGTCGATATCGGGCAGCATAACGTCAAGGACTGCAAGAGTAATATCAGGATGAGCTGAAAAAACCGAGAGCGCCTCATTGCCGCTGCCTGCTTCAAACACCTCATATCCTGCTCTTTTGAAGTTGAAGACGATGAAATCGCGTATAGACATCTCATCTTCGAGAATTAGAATTTTTTTCACGGGAATATGCCTCCTTTCAATTACCGACCGTTACGGTCGCCGGTCTGAATGCGTTTGTTAGGATATCGTCAGACGGCATAAACTGCCGCGCCTCCTCGGGAATATCCGCTTTTACAAGAGTGAAATATTCGCCCGTCACCTCGGAATAGTAAAGAAAAGCGTGATTTTCGTCAAACTGCGGTGCTGAAGAAGAACTCTGAACGCTGAAAAGAAGAATTCTCTGATCGACGCCGAAAACAGGGAACGTATCAGATTCTTTGGCAACATAATAGAAATAAAGGTCGTTGTTATAGTTAAGATACGCTTTGATGTTTTCATATGCTTCCGCATCGCGAAGAACGAAAAGATAGCTTCTTTCACTGTTTATATATGAGGTGAAATCGGGTTTGAGCTCCTCGCCGGTAAACGTATACCAGGTATAAGGGTAAAGCAGCGCTTCCTGCCAGCTTGTGAGCGCCTGAGAGGCGGCGTCTTCATCAAAAAAGCGGCAGATGGGTATCTCAAGCGTGCCGTCGCCGTCTATATCTGTCGGAATAAACTCGCCGAGCGAGCAGTAATCCGTCTTCATATATGCTATCTGTTTTCTTCCGGCAGACTGATCATATGAAATATTCTCTATCTGGTTTTTCAAACTGTTCCATACGATTATCTCGTTGGTAAGAAGCATCGTTCCGTAACGTGACGTAAGTATTACGGCATTCTTTCCGTTTTCTGCCATAAACGGGATCATGGTATAAGGATCAAGGCTGAATGAAAGCGGTGCTGTAATACTGGATTCCTTTACACATTTCTCGAAAGGGTCATAGTTGAAGAAGCTGGCATATGCTACACTGTCAAGAGACTTGTATGTGGCGGAAAGCATATCGCTGTTGCCGTCGCCATTAAGATCGGTAACAACAAACTCGGTATATCTTCTTGCCACGGTATTGTCTGCGCGCTTGTTGACGAAATCGAATTCGTAAACGTAAAGCATGGTCGATGAATCGTATGCTGCGATATAGCCAACAACGAGCTCAGCAATGCCGTCACCGTTAAAATCGGTAAATTCGATCATGTCTATGCCGCTGCCTGCGCCTATTATATCGAAAAGGGATGTTAACACACCGTTATTTTCCGAAAAGATGTGTATGTTCGCAGTGTCACCGGAACTCGGATGCGCTTTGAAGCTGCGATAAAGGACTACGATCTCGTCAGATCCGTCTCCGTTTATGTCAAAAAAGCTTATCGGATTCTGGGTCTGCCCTCTGAGCGCAAAAACAAGCGAGACATCATCCGCCTCAACTTCGAGAAGCTTGTCGCTGATACGCTGTTCAAGCGAACCTGTCTCGGGAAGAGCGATGAGGTCTTCTATATTAGTCTGCGCACAGGCTGTTGCCGCTATCGGGCAAAGAAGCAGAAGAAGAACTACGAAAAGCTTTTTCATGACTGTTTTTCCTGTTTCAGGAGATTATTCGGCTGAAATGAGGTAGAAATATACCGGCTGACCGCCGTTTATAAGAACTACTTCCTTGTCTTCGGGAAGTTTTGATTTGAGATGTTCGCACATCTTTTCAGCTTCCTCTTCCTTGATATCGGCACCGTAAAATACCGTGATGCAGGAAGAATCGGAAACGTCTGAGGCTATTTTATCGATACAATCCTCGCAGTTGTTTTCAACGTATCGAACGTCGCCGTTTACAAGTCCGAGATATTGTCCTTCATGGATCTCATTGTTGTCGAATACCGAATCACGAGCGGCGAAAGTAATGCTTGCGGTGAGAACTCCGTCTTTTGCGCTGATCATGTTTTCGGTGTTTTCTTCAACCTCCGCGCTTTCGTCGAAAGCAAGCATCGCAGAGATGCCCTGCGGCACGGATTTTGTGCGGATAACGATTACGGATTTGTCTTCGATTATCTCAGCAGCCTGTTTTGCCGCCATATATATATTTTTATTGTTCGGAAGAACGTATACGATCTCGCTCGGTGTTCTGTTTATTGCCGAGATAATGTCTTCGGTGGAGGGGTTCATGGTCTGTCCGCCCTCAACTATCACGTCTGCACCGAGATCGCGGAAAACGCTGCAAAGACCTGCACCTGCGGCGACTGAAACGAAGCCGTATTTCTTTTCGGGAGCGGCGATCTTCTCTTTAACGTTTTCGGAAGCCTGTTTCTCGATAACGTTTGTGTGCTGAAGCTTCATGTTCTCAACTTTGATCGTTATAAGCGGACCGCAGCAAAGAGCGGCGGAAAGGACTTTTCCGGGATCGTTGGTATGAACGTGGATCTTTATGATATCAGTGTCGTCAACGAAAACGTCGCTGTCACCTGCGGAAGCGACAAATTTGCTGAAAGCGTCGATATCAGCATCGGTTATATCTTTTTTCTTTTCAACTATACACTCGGTGCAGTAAGAGAATTTTATGTCTTCGGTCTTGAATTCGTCAAAAGACGCTGCCTGTTCGGTAGTTTCGCTCTGAGTCTGCGCAATTATGCCGTCGCCGCGAAGAACTGAAAGCATTCCGCCGAAAATCGTTATGAATCCCTTGCCGCCGGCATCAACAACTTTTGCCTGTTTAAGGACCGGCAGAAGATCGGGGGTTGAAGCGAGAGCGTCCTTCGCAGTAGTGTAAACGCATTCAAAAAACGACAGAATATCGTCGTTCGTCTCGGCGTTTGCGAGAGCAGCGTCTGCCGAAAGGCGCATAACGGTAAGTATCGTTCCTTCGGTAGGATGGCGGACCGCTTTGTAAGCAGAATCAACGCCGTTTTTGAACGAGCGCGCCATTTCCATGGTTCCCGCTTCCGACATGCCTTTGAGTTCTTTTGCGATACCTCTGAAGAAAAGGGAAAGGATTACGCCCGAGTTGCCTCTCGCTCCGCGAAGAAGGGATGACGCAACAAGATCGGCGCAGCGAGACAGATCTCCGTCAAAAGACGCGAGATTTTTCTTTGCGGACTGCATCGTAAGGCTCATATTGATGCCCGTGTCGCCGTCCGGAACAGGGAAAACGTTAAGGCTGTTTATTTTTTCTTTTTCGTTATCGATCGCATTGGCTGCAGACAGCACCATATCGCGAAAAATCTGTCCGTTTATCATTATTTCTGCAAACCTCATCATTATTCAGAATTTCATTTTGTAACGGAATCAACAAATATGTTGACAGCGCTGACTTCAAATCCGGTCATTTCTTCAAGGGTATATGTGATCTTATGGGTGATACTGTCGGTAATGGCAGGGATATTGATACCGTAAAGAACCATAATGTGGAGATCGACCTCAATGGTGTTTCCGATGCAGCGAACGGAAATGCCCTTATCGCTCGGATCTCTGCGAACGAGTTCCCAGAATTCCTCGGTCATGTTTTTTGCGGTCATACCGGATATACCGAAGCAGTTTCCCGCAACGATCGAAACAATGTTTGAGATAACGGTATCGTCAACCGCGATGATGCCGTTGTCATTATCGAGTCTGAGCATATTCAGCCCTCCTTTAAAAGCTGTCTGTATATTTATTCGTAACGGTATGTAAAAATCGGTTTACATTATATTTTACATCAAATATTCATCTTTTACAACATATAAAAAGTAAAGTTTGTAGAAACTTTATTTTACAAACCGATAAAAAAGCGCCGGGGCAATGTTATCGCGGTCAATTATCTTAAAACGGAACGCGATAATATATCATTATAATTATACATCATTTGTCCGTGTTTGTCAATAGAGAAAAGCATAATACAGGTTTTATTCGGTAAAAGACAAAGAATCCGCGAAAAATGCGGATTCTTTTTATCTTTCTATTTTATCAGATCTGCTGTTATGACCGGAATGATCGAGTTGAGATCGGAAACCTTCATTTTGACCATAAAGCCCACTCTTCCGCCCGAAAAACATATCCTGTCGAAAAGAACGGACGTTTCGTCTATATATGTGTCGAACTGCTTTCTCATGCCTATCGGCGAACAGCCTCCGTGAACGTAACCCGTAAGAGGCAGAAGCTCTTTTTGCGGAATCATTTCAACGGATTTTTCTCCTGTTGCCGCCGCTGCCTTTTTCAGATCGAGCTCTTCGCATGACGGGATCATGAATACATAGTGTTCTTTGCTTTTTCCGACGGCTACGAGCGTTTTGAAAAGAGACTCAGGGTCTTCGCCGAGAGTTTTCGCCGCTTCTGCGGCGTTTGTGAACTCCGAAGAATAAGAAAAGATTTCAAACTCGGTCCCGTGCTGTTCAAGGACGCGCATTACGTTTGTTTTTTCGTCTTTTTTGCTCATTTTGAGATATCAGAACAGTCCTACTATATTTCCGTCGTTATCGATATCGATATTGTTTGCCGCGGGAACCTTGGGAAGACCCGGCATGGTAAGGATATCGCCGAGATAGACGACTATGAATCCCGCGCCGGAGCTGAGTTTCATATCCCTTACGGTAATACTGAAATTTTTGGGACGGCAGAGCAGCTGGGGATTATCCGAGAAGGAATACTGTGTTTTGGCAACGCATATCGGCAGCGACGACGCGCCGAGAGCCGTTATTTCCTCCATTGTTTTTCTTGCGGCAGGCGCGTACTGAACGCCGTCTGCGCCGTAAATCGTTCTGGCAACGGCAAGTATCTTATCCTCTATGGAATCGTTAAGGTCGTAGGTATATTTTATCCCGGAGGGTTGATCGCATGCGGCTACTACTTTTTCCGCAAGCTCGACGGCGCCTTTTCCGCCCATTGCGTGAGCGTATGAATATGCAAATTCCGCGCCGCACTCCTCGCACGCTTTTCTGACCATATCCTTTTCGGCTTCGGTATCGGTGTTGAACACGTTGAGAGCGACTACTACGGGGATGTTGAATCCGCGCAGATTTTCTATGTGTTTTCTGAGATTGTCCATACCTTTGGCAAGAGCTTCGAGATTTTCAACGCCCTTTTCCGCAGGAGATGCGCCGCCGTTGTATTTAAGCGCTCTTACGGTCGCCACGAGAACGATGCATTTCGGGCTTACGCCGAGTCTTCTGCATTTTATATTGAGGAATTTTTCCGCGCCGAGGTCTGAGCCGAAGCCTGCTTCGGTGATGCAGTAATCGAATCTGTCCATTGCAAGTCTTGTAGCCCTTACCGAGTTGCAGCCGTGGGCGATATTTGCAAATGGACCGCCGTGAATGAAGCAGGGAGAATGTCCGATCGACTGAACGAGGTTAGGCAGCATTGCGTCTTTAAGAAGCGCCGCCATGGCTCCGTCCGCCTTGACGTCTCTGGCATATACGGGCGTGCCGTCATATCTGTTTGCTATATGGATATTTCCGAGACGTTTTTTGAGGTCTGCAAGATCGTCTGCAAGGCAGAGAACAGCCATTACCTCGCTTGCAACGGTTATCTGGAATCCGTCCTGACGGACAACGCCGTCTGTGGGTTTGCCCATTCCGACAACTATATTTCTGAGCGCGCGGTCATTCATATCGAGAACTCGACGGAATATGACGCGCTTAGGATCTATATTCTGCTCGTTGCCCTGATAAATATGATTGTCTATCATTGCGCAGAGAAGGTTGTTTGCGGACGTTATCGCATGAAAGTCTCCGGTAAAATGAAGGTTTATATCCTCCATCGGAACCACCTGCGAATATCCGCCGCCCGTTGCGCCTCCTTTAAGTCCGAAAACAGGACCGAGAGAAGGTTCTCTCAGGGCTATCGCGGTATTTTTGCCTATAAGATTGAGCGCGTCGCCCAGACCGATAGTGGTAGTGGTTTTTCCTTCTCCGAAGGGAGTGGGGTTGATCGCGGTAACAAGAACGAGTCGACCGTTTTTGTTTTTCTTATCTCTCAGAGCTTTTTCGGAAATCTTTGCTTTATACGGACCGTAATAGATGATCTCCTCTTCTTTGAAACCCGCATTCTCTGCTATTTTCTTTATCGGGAGAAGCTCGGCGGATTTGGAAATTTCGATGTCGGACGGAATGATAGTCATGCAGATAACTCCTTATAATATTTATTGTTTTATGATAATTGCTTATGAAGATACTTATAAAAGATGAGAGTGTTTAAGAGACGGTACCGTCTTTTTAAGGATAAGCCAAAGAACAGCGGTATAAAGAGGAACGCCGATGAAAAGCGCTGCTGCAAGTCTCGGCACAAGATATACCCAGAAGCTGACGGACGTATACGCAAGGCTGATCCAGAATGAGTTGAGAACCGATGTGACCGAAGACGCAACGAGACAGAAAACGGCAAGTTTTGTCAGAGCAACGCTTTGATTCAGTATCATTGCGATAAGGATCGCGCATGCCGTTGCGGCGAATATATACGGAACAGCCCCTACCGTTACGGTAATGCCGGTTCCGGAAAGTTTTTTGGGTATCTGAAGAATAAGCGTGAAGGATGAAAGACCACTGAGAACAAAGCCCGCAAACGCCGCGGCAAAGGCAGGAAGCTTACGTCTGCAAAAGTATGCCGCAAGTGCGATTATTTCAAAAATAAGAGCTGCGGCAAACCCTACCGCGACCTCCGCTGACGTGTCGGAAACCTCTATCCCGGCACGGATAAGCGACACGGTATCAGAACCGTCCAGAGAAGAGAGAACCGAAGTGAAAACCGTTTTGTATTCTTCGGTTTCAACAAGCGTCTGCCAGACGGAAAGCGAAGCGGATGACCCGTCCGGGAATTCTGCGGAAAACGCGGGAATAAAGAGCATGCCCCCGCATACGGCGGCGAAGACGCAGAGAACGGCAGAAAAAATCTTGCTGCCTGCGGCATCTGCCGATCCCGAAGCGGAACCTTCTTTTATTTTCCCGTCCTTCATGAAAAGCATTTTGAAAAAGCCCGCCATCGCGCCGGCAAGCATGGTTGAAAGAGTAATACCCGGCATAAACGGGCCGAGGGGGACAAGGAGCACGCATAAAAGATCCTGAACTCCGCCCACAAGCGCTCCCCAGACCGGTCCGTAAAGGAAGCCTGCAAGAAAAATCGGAACGAAGCTGATGTTGACCGAAAGGCTTTTTACGCCGAAAAGCGGAAATGTAACGCCGAGGAATCTGTCAAGCACGAAGCCCGCAGCGGCGAGGATAGAACAGACAATGATGGTTTTTACGTGTTCTTTGATGCTTTTTTTCATAATGATGACCTCAAATAATAAAATTCAGATCATCCGTCGTAATATTTGATTTTATACAGCGGACGCGGTGCCAAACCGCAAGAGTTTATCTTTTCGTCCGAAGACAACTTCCCATTCTTCGGCACTTAACGCTCGGCACCTACTCTGTCGGGACAATTATAACATACATCAAGTCTGTTTTTCAATACCCAAAATCCAAATAAAATGAAAAATATCTTGACATATTGTTGCAAAAGGTGTATTCTAAATGAAAGATGGATTTTTTGAAAGGTTTACGGGTATGCTCTGGCTGACTGTTCTTTACGCCGTTAGCGCAATGGCGATAGGTTTCTGGAAATATTTAAGGTGCGGTTCGATGTCCGAGTATCTCCTCGGAAGCAGAACGCAGTTTTCGCGTATAGCGGGAATGTCTGCTCAAACGGCCCTTCTGGGTTTTTTCTTCACCGTTACGGTGCCTATGAAGGCTGCAGAACCGACGGGCGGAGTGCTGGAAGCTATCTTTGCGGCGGCAGGCATGGTCCTCGGTATTTTTCTCAGCAGATTTCTTATCAGCCGCAGACTGCGCATATACTCCGAACTTTCGGGAAATTCTCTCTCGTTCCCTGAATTTCTCGAAAATCGTTTTAACGACAGATCAGGGGTCCTTCGTGCAGTTTCGGCATCGGCGATACTTGTTTTCGGGATCCTTCTTGCCGCGAAACTCTTTTCGCTTTCCGCCTCGCTCATAGACAGTGTTACGCAGATCGGGGAAATACAGGCGCTGATTATTTGCGGACTTCTTGTTGTAATCTTCGTATTTCTCGGCGGACTTCCCGCCATAGCCTCTACCGGGTATATCAAGGCCGTGGCGCTTCTGGTGTTCTTTGTTTTCATACTTATCTTCTGTTTCAACCCGTCATATTTTGAGCGAATCGCATTCACCGGTTCCGCGCCGTTGTCGACAGCTGCGGGTTCGATAAAAACAACGGATATCCCGGGTAAGCTTTTTTCAAACATACTGTGCTTTCTTTCATATGCTCTCATGTTTTTCGGAATGCCCTTCATCAATTTATCATATATGTCCACAAAAGAACGCAGAGTGCCGAAGAGAAAAATATTTTCCGAGCTTTTATGGACCGTTCCCTCTGCTTTCGGAGCGGTAATGACCGGAATAATTATTTCGGGGGCGGCGCAAGGACGGATAACTACAGTTGAGCAAATGGTCAAAACCGTTTTTGATACCGCTGCTCAGCCTACCGGAGCGATCATGGTATCGCTGATATTCATTATCTGTATCACTACTTCCGACACTGCGCTCTTCACCGCGGGCGAATCGTTTTCCTACGATCTTTTCACTCACGGCAGCACGAAGGATACTTCGGGCAAAAACGGGGTGAACGTTGTCAGATTCGGAGTTCTGGGTGCAGCCGTGATCGCGATCTTATATGCCCTGTTTGCCCCCGATACGGAATTTGTATCGACCGAATTTCTCATAACAGCAGTGTCCGCCGCATTCGGCCCGACAACGCTTTTCTGTCTCTTTTCAAACCGCCTTACTACGAAAGGCGCCGTCGCTTCCATCTCGGGAGGACTTATCTGCGCGGCGGTTTTCAACTATATCGGTCTTTCGACGGGAATTCCGGACGTCCCCGCTATAATACCCGCGTTTGTGCTCGGTACAGTTCTTCTTTTCGCAGTTTCGTTTCTTGACAGAAAAAACATTCCCGCAAAAACGGCAAATGAATTCGGCAGAACGAAGGAAATTGCGCATCTTAAATAAAAGAAACGCTATAAATAACAAAATAAACGAAAAAAAGCAGGTTCGGCACTTGCTTTTTTTTCTTTTTTGTAGTATAATTATAATGAAAAATAATAATCTCGCATTATGCCTATTGCCTACAATGAATATCAAGTGATTTTAAACGAAGGAGAGTATGATGAAAAACTCCATAAAACGAACCGTTTCGTCCATAATTGTTTTCGCCGTTTTATTATCGGTTACGGCGATGTGTTTTTCTTTCCCCGCCAATGCGGCGTCCGTATTGAAAAACACCCGTTCGCTTCTCGGAGAATATATTTCCGAACTTTACCTCAAAGGACCGTCGGTCTCCTCCTCGGTCCGTGAGAATCTTATTTCAAAAGGACTGGCAAACGACGGTCTGCTTGAAAAAAGAGCCGAATTCGATCTGCGCCTCTGCTCTTCCGATGAATACAACGGCTATTTCTTTACGGATAAAGAGCAGTTTCTCAGCTCAGTATTCGGCGAGAACGGAACTGTTTTTCTCGACGGTATATACATATGGTATCCGAGCGTTTCAGCCGCAAAAAGGGCGAGCGCCGGACCGACCCAGAACGATCCTCTGATAAAATACAATATTTCCAACGCGCTGAATTTTGCTATCGACGTCTACGGAATGTGCGGCGACGATGACGGAGCTTTTTCGGATGAATTCAACGATTCAAGAAAAGACCTTGCCTCTTATGCGATAGACTGTATTTACAGGATAATCAAAGCGCTTGAGGATCAGATAGGCGAAGGAACGTCAAAGCCGACTTATTATAGAAAGGACTATTCCGAAACGTTCTGCACGCAGGAGAGCGGGCTTTATCCGTATCTGGACGAAAGATTCAGAAAAAACACGCCTGTTATGACGGGATATCTCGACTCATCGTCTTTTACGAAAAAAACGTTTTCATACGACGTTCTTAACGCATCGATCGATACCGCGGCACGCCTTACGGCTTTTGAAACGGCATATTCGAATCTCAGAGCGCAGAAGGACGGCAAAACGCTTTATTACGATTTTCTCACTTCGTTTGACAGAGCGCGTCACGCATACAACGATCTTTGCTCAATAGTCCTCAGCGGCGAAAACGCGAATCCGGATATTGCGGAAAAAGCGGTTGCGTATATGAAGCTGAAAAGCCTCGGCGATATTTTCGCAAAATATATCCTTCCCTATTCAGACGATTATTCCACCGATCTGAATGCGATGAGCATAAACTACACAACAATAAAAACGCTTATTTTCTTTGTTGACGACAACCCGTATTTCCTCAATTTCATTTCTCTTGCCGCGATGCAGGACCTTGCGGAGAATTTCACGCAGTCCGTATCGCGCCTCAGCCCCATGAGCGACCGTATCCTCTCATCTGCTGACGTAAACGCGGAAAAAGACACGGTTTCAAAGCTTACCGACTTTGTTTCGAAATATGAAGGCGTTTCGGGCGACACCGCGGCGCAGCTTTACGAAAGAGCGTCAGCCGCTGCGGAAAGGCTGAAAAACGTTGCCGGTCCCGAAGTGAGAATCACTGTTCCCTCGCAGAATTATTACAGTGCAAACGCTGCAAAAATAACCACAGATCCGTTTACATTCACTCTCATACCGTCCAAATCGCTTTACGCGGGACTGATTGACGAAACAAGGGCTTATGCCTGCGCGCTTGCAGCCGAAGTTGCAAAAACCGTGCCAGTGTTGCGTTCAGAGACCGAAAGGGAAATATTGCCCATAGAAGAATTCATCAACTCTTATTCTTTCATCTTCGGCACGTCTGTTCCCCCGGTATGTCCCGCAACAGGCAAAGCATACGCCGTTTCGTTCACTCCGTCCTCAAAAGCTATTCTCAAAAAGATCCTCGCTTCGGCGTGGAAAGTTGATAACGTTGACGATGCAAGGATATTCTCGGCGGATAAGATCTTCAACGCCGCAGAAGAATACTGCGATTATAAAAAAGGAAATTCCTACGCATTTCTTACGTCCTCTTCAACCGCAGATCTTTACGGTTATTCCGATTTTCTTTCAGATACCGAAAACATGCTTGACGTTCTTAAGAAATCTGTCCGGATGACCGAACGCGATATGGCGGTATACGCCTTCGAAGTTCAGTATGAAGCAAGAAACACAGCCGATATATTCCGTCTGACACCCGATACCTCTTCCGGACTTTACATAACAGACGTTTCCGCAACGGTACCCGACGGCATCGACCCTGCAAACCGCGCGAACTATAAATCCGGCGCTTTCACAACGATGATACTTTGCTGCAACGATGCCATCACCGCCATTAACGAAAACGCTTCCTCCGCGAAGTCTTTCGTTGCCGCAGAGCGTTTTTATCACGCTGTCTCTGAACTTCTGAACGGACAGGGAAGAGAATGCTTCAACTCCTTTGTTTCCGGCACCGAAACCCAGGCTAAGCAGTATTACGGTTCTTCGGATATCGCATACGAGATGTTCAGATCGATCCTGGACGGCAAGGGCTCTGCGCTGAAAAACCGTATCGTCCTCGATTCGAACGGTATGGTAGCGTCCCCCGAACCGGGATATAAATATTTTGCGTTCACGGTTTCTGCAGCATCTGCAGATGAGACCCGAGCCTCAAACAGTTACAGCTTTGACGGAGACAGGATCACTGCCAACCTTATAACGCCTCTTGAAGTGATCGTTGCAAACAGAGCGACGTATACGGGCAACTATTCAAGAGATTTTGCAGAAAAAACGAATGCGGACTTTGACCGCGCGCAGCTTCTTGTTGCATCTGTTGACCGTCAGACAAAGACAGTAGGATACGAGATCACCGTTCCCGAAGCCGAAGAGCTTCTCGAAACGCTCTCCCAGGTCAACTTCACTCTTTCAAGATACACGCTTTCATACATTGCATCATATAAAGCCACCGCGCTTGACGCGCTTGCAGACAAGGCAAAATCAAAGACTATCGACCAGACCGACGCGACCCCCTACTATAAGCTTCTTTGCGAGCTTTTCAGACAGGCATATTCCGACGCTCTCAACGTAAGCTACGATAAAACGGTTCCCACTGCGGATATCGACTATGCGGCAGAAAACCTCTCAAAGCTTCTTGCCGCAATAGAGGAATACGAAAAACCGGGACGCGACAACCTTGTCACGGTAAAGAATCTTGATCAGAAAATATCAGAAGCACAGGCTCTTTACGACCGTTACGACCTTTCCGAACCGAATATGTTCGTTACGGACCTGGGAACCGCAGTGGCGGATGCAAAAGCCATATATGCCGCAAAGCTTTCAACATTTACGGCGGAAGATCTGAAATATGAGATCAAAAAGCTTGACGCTGCGATACTTCAGGCTAAAAATTCGCTTATCATAGACGATCTGATGAAAAAAGAGATCGATAAAATAGCGGCTTCGGTAAAATCGTCTTCGGCATACACGGCGGAATCATGGGACAGATATTCCAGAGCGCTCGGAACAGCGGAGCTTGCGGCGGCGAAAGATACCGAAAAAGTTTCGGTTTGCGTTGCACAGCTCAACGCGCTGAAAGAGGCTGCTGCACAGCTGACTGAATTTGTCGAGGAAACACAGCCCGAAATCGAGCAGGAAGATAAGCCCGAAGAAACGCAGCCCGAACAGCAGGAAACCGCGGACGACGCCTCCGACGCATTTTTGAAGCAGGCAAACGATATCTATGCAAAATCGGTATCCGAGCTTGCGGAATACACGCTCTCCTCAAAAGCAAACGCCGAAAAGATCGCGGCATGGACTGCGGCGCTGTCACATCTGAAAGAAGATTTAGATGCAGGCAAAGCCCAGCAGATTCTTCTTTCCGATATTATTGCCGTTCAGCTTGCCAAAGATATCCAGATTGCAAATCCCGAAACAAACGATAACTGAAAGGCGAAAAAATGACTAAACTAATACAAAAAGCACTGATTGTTTGTCTCACAGTTGCATCGGCGCTTTTATTCACGGTCTGCTCGACAGCGGAAAGCACGAATTCCGCCTATGAAACGAAATCCATTGAAAACTACTATATCGCCAACGGAGACAAGCTTGACGGCACCCTCCTTGACGAATATCTCGCTCTTGTATACTCCGGTTTTACCGTCTCGCCCGATTCATATCTGCAAAACAGGGAAGGCGCGGAACTCCTCGCGGCAGACATACTGATGAACGCCGCATCAGGCAAAGCGGCTGACGCGGAAAAAACCGCAAAGCTTGCCTCGATGCAGAGCGAAGACGGCAGTTTCGGATCCTTTAACGACACGTGTCTGGCAATGATCGCGCTGAAAACATCAAATACTGTTTTTTCAAGTGAAAAAGCGGTAAAATATATCATATCATGCCAGGATGAAAACGGATTTTTCAATATTTCCGGTTCAGATAATGAAGATATTGAAACAGCCGCACTCGCGCTTGAAGCGCTTGAACCGTATACCGCGTCTACGGAGGTTTACAACTGTGTTAAAAAGACAGTGGAGAGGCTCAACGAAATTCAGAACGAAGACGGCTCTTTTGCAGACGGATCATGCGCGACTCTGGCAAAAGTTACCGCAGCGCTTTCAGATATCGGAGAAAACACGAACGCTGGAATCTGGAAAAAGATGCCCGAACTGCTTGTCACATATAAAAACAGCGACGGCTCTTACAGAAAATACGTTTCAGATACGCTTGCAGATCCTGAATCAACTGCGGAAGCTCTCTGCGCGTTTCATTCGGTCGCATCAGGCTCATCACCGCTGAAAAAGCTTATGCATGACGGAAAGCTTTCATCGTTTGAGCTTTCGGATATCATACCTTTTCTTATCCTATACGGGGTGACCGTCGCAGGCGCGATAGCGTTCTGGATATATATTCTGACAAAAAAGAAAAACGAACGGACTCTCGAAGAAGCAAAAAAGGCGTATGAACTGAGCTGAAAACAGTAAAAAAATAAACCCGGAAAGAAGAATATCTTCTGCTTTCCGGGTATTTTTATGCGCGCTTTCAGACGATTTCGTCAAAAAAACAGCGATATCAAATCAGGCAGACGGTTATCTGACGACCGTCCATTCTTTGACTTCTTCCGCTACTTTGTCAATGAAACTATTGCCTTTGAGCTTTTTATATGCGTTAAAAAGCAGAAAGAAGTTTTCGTATTCATATTGCCGCAGAGCTTTTTCCTGTTGGTGCTTGAAGTAGATTTTCAGCATTTCGGAGCGGAGCAGACATCGCTGACCGTCAAACACCTTTGTTATTGATACTATTTCCGTGACGATGACGCTAATCAGCGCCGCAAACTCGGCAATAAGCGCCGTCATTTCCGCAACATTCATTCCGTTCCGTCTCCCTGTTCGTACTCTTCGCCTATTTTTGCGCCCTGTCCGAATTTGTTCATACCGTATTTGTCTGTTGCTGATGCTATGCAGTAAGAGGCGAACGCTCCGATAACGCAATAGACAAGAGCGACATCGACAGACGAGTCAACGACCAGTCCGAACAGCTCGGCGCACCGCCCTATCGTGATGTGGGTCAGAGCGAACACCACGATAAGAGCGAGGGCAATTTTCTTATATTCGATTTTTCTTTTCATTTTTCACCTGAACGGAGCGATATTGTTTTTTACTGCCTGAGCAAAAAGCCAGCCCAGTCTTTGCTGACCGAGATTTGTTCGAGGATGCACGCCGTCGCTGCAATATTCAAATATCGTATATTCGTTGATGCCAAAAAGCTTTCTTGTGTCCACCAATGGGCAGCAGTATTTTTCCTGTACGAGCTTAAGGCTTTCACCGTAATCTTTCATATAATATCCTGCCCCATTAGGCACAACGCTTGACAGCGTGGATATATCGCTACCCGTTGCGGTTCTGTCAAACGGTGTCATAATAAGTACCTGTAAATGCGGATACTTCGTAAGCAGCAGCTTCAGACCGTAAGCGCACGCACCGTTGAATGAAGTGTTTGCATCACTATATGTTGAACTGATAGGTGAATTATTCGTAAAGTCATTAGCACCGTACATAAGTCCTATAGCCTTTACTTTTGTCCAGTCAACAGCCATAAGTTTATTTAACTGAATTTGATAAGAAGTATTATCGGTCTGTGCATACGCTATTCTGCTCGCCCATTTGTTTTCATCGTCACTAACAATAGCTTCGCATAATCCTGCAAACGAGAACAGACCTACCCCGCTGCTCGTGTCGCCATACATACGCGTTCCGCCGAAGCCGCAGTTCACTATCTTACTGTGTAAATAATCATTAGCAAAATCAACATAGCTTGTCGGTTTATCAGGTACAGAAAGCGAACCGTGCGTGATACTGTCTCCGAACATCACCATCGAGAAATCTTCAAACCCTGTATTTGCTTCATTCCACGGACTTACCTGTCTTTTTGCATAGTCTCTCAATCTTACAATAGGCTGACTTGTATAGTTTCCATATATAACCCTTGCAAGCGGATACAGGTCCTCTCTCGGTATCGTTACTCTCATATATTTTGCGTTCGGAGGGATTGCTTTACTTGGGGCATTCGTATCGCCTGAAAACGGTATTACCTGTTTAAGCTCATCAAAGAACGCAAAGCTGTACCTTTCCAGACAATTCAGATTTCCCGATAAGTCGCTGTTTCCTCGTACCAGACTTGCTGTTTTTGCCCAGTTGCAGATATATCCCATACTCGGATCAATTTCGAAATAATCAGAAACGACCTTGCCTGTCTCAGTTGATACAACACCGCTCGTGCCTATTCTTTTATTAACTTCATACCCGTCGGGCGGAAGCAGGTTATACTCATCTTCAAGATATATTTCGTATTTATTATCATCAATCTCGCCCTGCAGTTTTTCTTCGGTTTCTTCAATAACGTTAACTTCTTCCCAGTCCTTATTATATATCTCGAACGAACAAGTCGTTCCGCCGGTATAAGCACTATTAAACTGAAGCCAGAAGTAAACAATAGCGTTGCTTTCAGGCGTATAGGTTATTTCCTTACCGGTCACCCAACTTTCGCCAACAAAATCCGCGGCTAAAAATGTTGCTATAACACCGCTTTGTGAAGAGCCGGTCGATAACTTAGCGTTACTGAATCTGCTTGCACTTCCGTTAAATCTCAGTACAATTCTGTATTCAGTTCCCGCATTCAATTTACTTATTCTAAGATAATTATTTACACTCGGTAAATCCACGTTTTCCTGCGCTATCCAGGCTTTACCCTCATTGGAATAAATGATTTCTCTTATTCCGATATTTTTCTGCGCTCTCCTTTTCTCCTCCTCCGTTTTTGACTGAGAAACGTCGAACCGCACAGCATTGGAAAGATCAGTTTCGCCGTTTGTTACCGTAAACGTTGAAGTCGAACCGTCTGTCATTGTGATCGTATATGTGTCGACGTTTCCGACTGCAGACGTTTTTTCGATGCGTGCAATGCCGTTGCCGGGCGGGCCTTGCGTGCCTTCGGGGATGCCGAAATGAAGATTGCAAACTTCGCCGTCCTCCGTTTTTTCAACAGATGCTGGAGTTCCGCAGGACACGCTTTGTGCGGACACGGTAAGATCAAGGATCGAGTCGGCTGCCGCCTGAACGTTTCTCAGCCATTCTTCATATGCGGAAGGCGTTGCGGGCACAACGGGCTGAGCATCTGCGCTGGGGAGTATTTCTATCTGAGAGATCGGGGTCTCCCATTTGAAATCATTGCCCTCGAAACGCAGCTGCAAAAACAGCGGTCCGCTGCATGAAGTCTGCGGAGGGCGCAGAGTCCAGACGGCTGTTATTTTATCATCATAAACCTGCGGTTCAAGAAGAATGTCGTCTCTGCCGAGCGCGGAAACCGTTTTAAGATACATCGGATATACCGAAAGATCCGTTTTCTCGGCTCCGTAATATCTCGGTACTTCTATCTCCGCAGATTCCGCGCAGGAATCGTTGCCTACATTGATTTGACGCCAACCAGCGGGAATCAGCATCCGTCGGAAGGCGTCTACAGTTATTTTTTCCATTTTCATTTCCTTTCCGGAGCAGCCCGCGGTCGGACTGACTGACTGTTCCCGGAAAGAATATATCACATAACGTGAATATTGTCAATCACATTTTTCGTATCTGCAGCAATTTCAAAGAAGCATCGGCGTTAAGTCTTTAACGCTGTCTACGGTAAGATCCGGCATAACGCCGTATTTTTCAATATCTTCAACGGTGCTTTCACCGGAAAGGACGAGTACGGAATATATGCCTGCGTTCTTTCCGCATGCGATATCGGTATAAAGTCGGTCGCCTACTATCGCCGATTTTTCTGCTTTGCCGCCCTTCCACTCAATAGCGGTGAGAGCCATTTGCGCCCGCGGCTTTCCGATATAAAACGGAGTTTTTCCAGTGGCTTTTTCGAGCATATAGCAAATCGTTGCGCAGTCGGGCAGATATCTTTTGTTTCTCACGGGACATACCACGTCCGGGTTTGTTGCAAGAAACGGAACGCCTTCGCAAAGAAGCTCGCACGCAATTTCGAGTTTTTTATATCCAAGTTCAGTATCGTAACCGACAAGCAGGTAGTCGATCTCCCCCTTGCCGTCTTCGGATATTTCAAGACCGCTTTCAGATAGCTCTTTTCTGAGAGACGACGTGCCAACAACGTAAACTCTCGCCGACTTCTTTTGCTGCTTTATATATACTGCGGCAGCCATACCGGACGTGAATATATTTTCTTTGCCGGCAGGAAGTCCTATTTTTTTGAGTTTTTCAAGATAAAGCTCGGCGCTTTTTGAAGAATTATTCGTCATAAAAACATAGTCTCTTCCTGTTTTTATAAGCGTGTCGATAAATTCCGCCGCGCCGGGGATCAGTTCGTTTTCAAGATAGACGGTGCCGTCCATATCGAGAAAAAACAGATTTTTTTCAGTTATTACGTTCATTTTTCCAGTTTTCCCGTGTATTTTTTTTATATTATCATAAAATGACGGCTTTTTCAATAAAAAAAGTATGAATTATTTCGAGAAAAACTATTGAAATTTCGATTTATATTTGGTATAATATGAAATGAGATATTGTTTATCTCTATTCTGTATGATCGGGAGGGTTGAGCATGAGAGTAATAACCGGGGCAAAGCGCGGTATGAAGCTTCTCTCCCCTGCGCAGGACTCACCGATACGCCCGACAGCAGACAGAACGAAGGAATCTGTTTTCAATCTGATACACGACGGAATAGACGGCGTTTTTCTCGACCTTTTTGCGGGGTCGGGACAGATGGGAATAGAAGCCCTGAGCCGCGGAGCAAAAAAGGCTGTTTTTTGCGACAATGAAAAAGCCGCGACAGACCTTATCAGGGCAAACCTCAAAAAAACTGGATTTACAAACTTCACGGTTTTTTACGGCGATTACAGAAAATATCTTAAGACAACATCGGAAAAATTCGACGTTATCTTTATTGATCCGCCATACGACAGAGGTCTGACGCAGAGAGCGCTGGCTGTCATAGGCGAAAAAGACTCGTGCCTTAATGCGGGCGGAACGGTGATAGTTGAGTGCAAATATGTGGAAACACTGCCTGAGGAGGAAGGACGACTGATCCTTACGGACAGGCGAAAATACGGCATTGCATCCGTTCTTATCTATAAATCAAAGGAGGATATGCAGTGAGAAGCGCAATTTGTCCCGGAACATTCGATCCAATAACGCTCGGTCACGAAAGCATTATACGCCGCGCGGCGAAGCTTTTTGACACCGTTTACGTTGCGGTCCTTGACAACATAGATAAAAAGACCGTTTTTTCCATAGAAGAACGAACGGGTTTTGCAAAAAAGGTATTTGCGGATAACGAAAACATACGGGTTGTTACCTCAAACGGACTTCTTGCCGATCTTGCCGTTGATCTGGGCGTGAGCGCAATGGTAAAAGGAGTGCGGGGAACATCGGATTTTGAATATGAGTATAATCTCTTTCTTATCAACGACGCTGTCGTGCCGGGGCTTGAAACCGTTTTCATTCCGTCTTATGCAGACCAGGTTTTCATAAGCTCTACCGCTGTCAGAGACATCGGTTCTTACGGAGGCGACCTTTCGAAATTCGTAAACCCCGTAATAACGGAAGAGATCGCGCAAAAGCTGAAAAACCGGCTCGGCAATTAATAAAGCACTTTTTGGAGGACACGGATTCTCCGTTTGAATAAAGATTAAGCCAGAAAGGAAAACAACAATGATCAGTGAATTCAACAAAAGTCTCGACGACCTTGAAAACCTTCTTGAAGAGTCGTGGACACTTCCTCTTGCAAGCAACAAATATATTGTAAACGGAAACAATCTGCGCAGCATTATCGAGTCTCTCAGAAGCAGTCTGCCTCAGGAGCTCAAAAAAGCCAAAGAGGTCCTTGACGCGAAAGACAAAACCGCTGCACGAGCAAAAGAAGAGGCTGATATAATCGTTGAACGCGCAAAGAAGAATTCCGAGCTCATGCTTTCAAAAGCGAAGAAAGCATCGGAACAGATCCTTGAAAATGCAAGGGCGGAAGCGGAACAGCTTATAAACGAGCAGCAGATCACCACCATTGCGAACGAACGCGCTGAAAAACTGGTTGAACAGGCAAGACAGGACGCCATAAAGATGAGAAATGTTACCATTTCTTATATAGACGGTGTTATTAATGAAAGTGAAAAGTCTCTCGGTGATGCTCTCAGCACGCTGAATCAGCTCAAACAGTCTTATTCGGGATCCAAATCCGAACAGTGAAAAGATCCTTTTTTCTTACTGCGGCAGTTGCGGTGCTTATAGCCGCAATACTGTCGTCATGCACGTTTACCGATTTTTTTACGTCATCGGTGCTTGACGAGCCGGAAGAGCCCGAAGACGGCGAAATTACTGCAGAAACTCCCCGACGCCTTACTATAGCGAGATATTCGGGTGAACAGATATCGCCGTACGTCAGCAAAAGCACCGCAAACAGAGATATCATCTCTCTTTGCTACGATTCGCTGATAAAGCTTGACTCTTCGCTGAATGCAGTGCCTCAGATATGCAAATCTTTTGATATTTCGGGTAATACGGCGGTTTTTTATATTGATGAAACCGCTTTGTTTTCCGACGGATCTCATATCACGGCATCGGACTGCGTATATTCTTTTGCCAAGGCAAGCGAGCAGGATTCGGTATTCAGAAACCGCTTTTCAATGATAGCGGGATATGACGATACGGACACATATATTTTTACCGTACGGTTTACGTCCGACAATATTTACAACATCAACCTGATGTCGATTCCGATAATCAAGGCCGGAAGCGACATACGTCAGATACCGACAGGTTCAGGTCCTTATATATTCAATTCAGACGAAGGCGGAATGTTTCTGACAGCGAACGGAAACGCAAAAACTGTCCCCGAAACGGAAAGAATAGATCTTCTTGCATTTTCAAATTCCGAAGAACTGCTTTACAACGTCAATTACGGCAACGTTCACCTCTCCTACGCCGATCTTTCGGAAGGCAGCTCGTCTTTTCGCGGCACTGTTGAGATCAAGGATTTCACCACGAACAACCTTATTTTTGCCGTTGTCAACAGAAACAAAGAGTATTTTGCGGCTCCGCAGGCGGTCAAAGGTCTGACATACGCCGTAAACAGAGAGGCACTCGTTTCTTCAATTCTCTCATCGGCTTCAAGGGGAACGTGGTATCCGTTCAACCCCGACTGGTCAGTCACGAAAGAGGCGGACCTTAACCCGAGCATTTATTCTTCCGCCACGGCTCATGATTTTTTCAACGAAGCGGCTCTTACTCTTTCCGGAACGCACAGAACATGGAAAGGACAGCCCTTCGAGCTTGTAATACTTGTCAATCAGGAAAGCGTAATAAAAACGGAGATCGCGGAGCATATCGCGGAAAACCTGAAAAGCTTCGGGTTTGACGCAATTGTGAAAACGCTTAAGTGGGACGAGATGACAGCCGCTGTTCTTGCAGGCGAATACGATATCTTTATCGGAGAGATGAATCTGTTCCCGAACATGGACATCGGCTCGGTAATGGCAAACGAGCTTGTAACGTCTGCCAGAACGCTCTTGCCTGAACAGCAGCCTTATGCGGAAGAATTTCTCGCATCCGTTTCGGATTTTTATTCGGGAAAGACCGATATGAGAACGTTTCTCAGCTTTTTTCAGGAAGAGCTTCCCTTTGTTCCCCTCTGTTTTTCTGGCGGCGCGCTTGCGATAAACAGAAATGTTTCGGGAAAATTCGAACCCGGATGCTTCTGCATTTTTTCAGACCCGGAAACCTGGAAACTTGAAAAGTAAACATTTTTCATTTTTATTCGTTATAAATAAAAATAAATATATAAATAAAGTCCCGCATTCCTGCGGGACTTTTCGGTTGTCAAAAATACTTCGTCTTCAATGCCGAGACCGTTTTCTTTCGGCACATGACGTCTGAAAACTCAATTTGTTTTTTCATTCGGCGTTCTTTATTCTGAGGATCAAAACGCCGATCGCTGAAAACAGCATTCACTGGCGCTGTTTTTTTCCTTCTATTTTTGTATTATACCCGAAATATTCCTATTTTTCAAGAGGAATCATTAAAAAATATTTGTATCTGCTTTATTAATCGTTTTCAAGAGCAGTTTCAGAAAAAACGTTTGCGCGGGGTTTTATCTGATTATAATATTATAGAAAAAGAAAAAAATCCTGCACTTACGCACAGGATTTTTTTGTTATGATCTCAGTTTTACTTTTCATTTTTGATCAGCGCAGGATTCAAACGAATAATCCTTAAACATGGAAGAGTCTCTGACAACAAGCCAGGAATCTCCTTCGAATATCATACTTGCAAGTCTGAAAATCTCTGCGGCATACAGCATTTTTGAAAACGAAACCTGGCAGGAGACCTGCTTTTCATCGTCGTCATCATCACTGAAACTCGTAACTATGTTTGCAGAGGAAAGGGCGCAAATCACTGCAACGACCGTATCTTCGGAAAGCCCGCATGATTCCATGATTTCCGACAAATAAAACTTCGTATGGCTCACCTTGCTTCTTTTAAAGCCTTCAGTGTAGAGATAACAAACTATTTTTCGGACAGAAGGGTCAGACAACGCTTTCAGAATATTTCCGCACTCCGCAGTGCAAAACCGCCCTATATCGCCGTCCTTGAAACTCGTATCGATAAAAGCGAATTCGTCGCGTATCACTACTGCGCCGTGTGTATTTGAGAGACATCCAAGCATATCGCCTTTTTTCAGATATTCTCTCTGATACTTCAACTGCTCATCAACCGTTTTGCTGCCCGATGAAAAACGGCATCGGGATGCTTGAAAAAACGACAGGTGCAAATCGTCAAAAGCGGCTTCCGGATAGGTGTCTGCCGTCGTTTTTTGCGAGACCTTTTTTTGATCTTCGATCCCAAACAACTCGTTGAGAGTTATTTTCAGTGTTGCGGCAATCTGCGGAAGAAGATAAATGTCCGGCGCGATCGTTCCGTTTTCCCATTTCGAAACAGCCTGATTGGAAACTCCAAGCAACTCTCCGAGTTTTTTCTGACTCAAGCCGAGCTTTTTTCGTTTTTCCGATATAATGATTCCTATGCTCATCGCTTTACCTCCTTATTACGATCACATTATATCATAAGGGATAAAAAAATACAACCAACCGTTTTTATATTCGTGCAAAAAAAAAATTCTCCGTTTGGTTGGATTACTTATGAATTACAAAGAGAGAAAACTCACCACCGGGAAGATACTTTCCAAATGCTTCCGCTTTAAGCAATCAATCTGCAGAGGACGGATTTTTAATTTCTTTGAAGTCAACATACGCCATACATCTGTTTTTATCGTCAACGCATCACAATGCATCGCCAAAAAGTCTTCGTTTCTCCCGTATCGTTCTTTTGTGTAACGTTCAGTTATTCAAAACTCCAGAACCCGGTGCCTGTTTCGGGGTCATACTGACGGCCGATCGTTCCGCCTTGAACCGGTCTCAGCTCGATCTCCGCAGTATAGAGGACCGTTATTGCTTTGATATGTCCTCCCGCAACGCAGTGAGCTCCGTTGCCGTCCTTATATGTAAACAAGACGTGAGTATGGGCAAAAAGTCCACCGGTGTCAGAAACAACGTTGCCGTTAAGTGAGACGAGCTCAAGCATGCCCTGAACGGTCCTCGTTTCAAAACTTCCGCTTTCCGGGATAAAGGTCTGGATCTGAGCCTCGCTGCAGCCGCCTATCCCGCTGAAAACGGCGGAGCATATCTTTTCTTTTCCGCAGATATCCAGTATGCCGCCGACGATCTCGTCGCCCTTGTCCATACGTATGTATACCGTATCTTTATACTTTCTGTAATCCATATCGGGTCTATCCTTTCATGCCTCAATTATAACAGAAATATACGTATTTTACTGCGGACCGTCGGATGATTTTTGCTTCCCTGTCGATAGTTGACAGCATTCAATTCCGTTTACGGCAGCTTTGAAATATGCTTTAGAATACATTAGTGCAATGTCGGCGGATTTTCCTGGTCAAAATAGGCATATTCTTCTCTTGTGAGATCCTCATTCCATTTAAGCGGATCATATACCGTTCCTGCAAACCATACTTCTCCGCTTACCGTATCTCTTATCAGGAACATGAAAGGCTTATCAAACGTCAGATCTATTTCCTCTATCGGAACCTCATATATATAGTCAAACAGTCCTCCGTCAGCGCCTGCTCCGCCCATCATGGTGGCTGCGGCTGCTTTGATTCCGTCCTGAGTTAATTCTATTTTCGCTTTATGCAAAGCCTTGTTTATATATTCTCCGCCTGAATCTGTTATTCCGGACAGATCGGCTTTATTGACATCAAATACATCTTCGATCCCTATTTTTTTCAGGTCATCGACTAAATTCAATTCATAATCAAAATCAAACTTCGGAATAAATCCCTTGATTCTGGTTATAACGCCTTCTTTGAAATTCTCTTGTTTCAGGCTCTTCAGATTTCTGATAATATGATCGATCGTTTCACCGTCGGCATCTTCGATAAAGGTATCAAGATCTTCATTTAACGGCATCAGACACACATACTGCAGCTTAACATCGTCATATTCCTTAAGATCCTTCGCAAAAGCTTTAACGCTGTCGTCTGTATACAACAGGAAATCCGTGCTCAGCACGCTTCCGTAATACTGGTAGTTAGCGCGTATTTCACGAATATAGCTATCCAGATATCTGTTGATTTCTTCTTCTATTTTTACAGGATCGGTTAAGATTATAAAGTCGTATCCGTCGTAATACCATGGCTGGTCCGTCGTGGTGATCCATTCCCTGTATGCATCGCCCACAGTTTTTCTGATATTGTCTTCACCGAGAATATTTACGATATCGTAATTATCAATTGAAGCATAAAATTGCATGCCGGATACCTTTGTTTTTTTCGTTCCGTTGTCAAAAGTAATTGACGCGACACACATTGTATTGCATCCAACGTGGTATGCCTCATGATCGTAGTCGATACTCCATGCAAATCCCGGCGGTCTGTTATACATGTCAAAAAACCTATATTTCCATTCCATATCTATTCCGAGAGTATTAATCAGAAAAAAGTCCTGATTTTCGTCGATTTCCTCTATTATATAAGGTATCATCCCAAACGTATTACGCAAAACCCATGAGTTTATATAATCGGCGCCTTGTTGTCCGAAAAAGGGTTCTGTATCGGCTTTATATTTATCCTTCAGGGTTTTCTTGAAGTCGCTTTTTACGCTCTCGTAAAATGAAAGATTCACAAATAAACCGTTAGCAAATGACATATTGTTGTTGGAAGTGTATACGGATGGTTCATAATCTCCGATAACGTCGGTAATCTGTTTTTTCGAATTGCCGCCTGTACCCTCTTCAAGCATTTTGAGCGCATATTTTATCGATAACGGGCTGTAGACCTTATTGACTCTGTCATTTTCCGCTTTAAGGAACACAATATCAAAATCTGAAAGCATTCCGTATCTGAGATCATGGCTGATGGTTGAAAGAACCGGATAGGAAGATGCCGGCACTTCAGTCTGCTGTCCGTTTATTACATTATTGATTATTGAATATTTTTCTTCAAACTGACCGTCGCTGTTTATTACTTCCGCGGACACCGGAGAAAGATCTTCGTTAAGCTTGAAAACACGTGTGGTTATTCCGCCGTATTTAAGCGGAGCAGGTGCAGAAACGAAAATCATACTCGCTATATCACTTTCACCGTTAAGCATATGCAGAAATTTGCATTTAAAGCCTCTGTCTTCGCGGCCGGATCTCATTTCGTCTGTTACCTTATCGTCTGTAAAGCTGTATTCAACCACTTCGGTGAGACCGCTTTGATATGTTATGAATATTTTGCCGCTGTCGCCCCATGTGGCGTCGTGCTCTCCGCCTAAAACCGACAAAAGAACTGTATCCCCGTCTTTAATAAGCGTGATCGGACATGCATATGTTTCATATGTTGACATTTCATCAATTTCACACAGTATACTTACAGCTCCGTTTTCATGTTTTTCGATTCTGTTTGTATATGTGTCTTTTAAACCGTTCGAACTGTATGCCAGCGAAAGGAGGTATGCTGCCCCATTATTGATGATCACATCACATGCGTATGTTTCTTTTTCTTCGGTTTTTCCCTCAGGAGCGTTATTTTCAGCCCAGCTTGCTGCGTCTGCCGTTTTCTGTCGGAAGCTGTCGGGTGAATATGTCGTTACTGTAACTTTACTGTCGGAATCAATTGCCGCCTCCGGGGTCGAATGTTTGGCACATGATGTTAAAACAGAAAAGATAAGCAGTATTGTGAGCAAAAACGTAATTCTCTTCATAGTGTTTATTCCTCTTTTCCTTAATTCAGCAGCGTTGATTGATCCTATACTGACTTAGACGATAAAAAACGAAAAAAGTTTCTCACAGGCTGAAATTCACATTATTTCTTTACAGACCTGAAACATCCTTATCCATCTGCTCTCTCAACCTTCGTGCGGAAGTCAGCAGCCTTGACAGTATCGCGTCACGCTCGTTATCCGGCGCTTCAAGGCTCTGATGATGAGCTTCAAGAACGCAGTCGCCAGTGTAGTCTACGGCCCTGAGATTTTCAACAACACTGTTCCAGTCGACTGTCCCGTCTCCCGGAATAAGATGTTCGTCCATGCCGGCGCCGTTGTTGTCCTGAATATGAAGCGACCGCGGAGCGCAGGCGCATTCGCGCAGAACAGACGGCTGAATACCGAAACAGTTTGTGTGTCCCGTATCGAAGCACCAGCCGAAGTGCGGCGATTTAAGCTCTTTTACAAGCTCGGATATTATTCTCGGATCTTTTGATGCGCCCCACAGAAGATTTTCAGACAAAACGACGACGCCGTGTTTTTCCGCGGCTTCGATGCAGGCGCCGTACGCTTCGGCGTTTACTCTTATAAACTGTTCGGCCGTTTCTATTATTTTTCCGTTTTCGCGGCACACCGGATGAACGACGATATATCCCGCGCCGAGGATCCCCGCCGTTTCAATAGCGCGTTCAACGGTCGGATCGTTCCCCGCTTCGGAGGGCGCATGGGAGTGAGTATACGGCACTCCGGTCTTTTCCGCATGTTCACGAAGCTCATAAGCCCATTTCAGGTATCCGTCTCCCATAAAAGGCGACCCGGGCTCCGTCCAGTAATCAAGCGCCATATCAAGCCCTTCAAAGCCGATCGATGCAAGTCTGTCAGCAGCCTTTATCGCCGGATAACCAGGCTCGAATACCGAAGTTGTGGTCACGATCCTTTTTTGCGTTTCCGTTTTTTTGATCATATTCATTTTATATTTGTAACCTCCGCAGTTCAGTCGAATTTCGCGCCGCATTCCGTGCAGAATTTAGAGTTGCCTTCACGTTTTGCGCCGCAGTTACGGCAGTATTTGTCTCCTGACATTTTGATCGGACTGCCGTTGGGAACGATACCGATCAAGGTGTTTGTGTCTGTTCCGAACCCCTCGTCATTACTCACAGGGGTGAACGGATTTTTACCCATTGGCGGACGGTCAAAATTGGATTTGCCGGTAACGGGCTGTCCTTCATTTCCATCGATCACATCTTTGTACCGGTCAATGACATCGATTATCCATTGCTGTTCGTTCATGTTTCTGATCACAGCATCGTAAAGCTCTCTTGAATCGGGAGTGAGAGCAAGAGAAAACAAATCTGTTTTCGCGGTTATACCGTGTTCAGACAAGCTATCGTCTATAAACTTTTCAAGCACTTCTTTTGTTGCGTTATTCCAGAAGGATTTTCCCTCCGGCCAGGTGCGGACACAGTCTGTAAGAGACAATAAGGCGATCTCTCTGGTTTTTATTGCAGCTTCTTCGTCGTTGGAGTATGACCCGCCGTCATAAGCCGACACAACGGATATTCCCGCCGCCCTGACCTCAAGATCAAGATCGACCTCCGGATGATTTTTGTCATATTCTCTGAATTTTATCGGCGCCGGCGTGCCGAATTTAACGCTGAGATCTGCCATGGTCTACTCCTTGCTCCGATTGATCGGATGTACGTTTTTCCACCTTGTAAGAGCGGTTACGCGGCTCTTCAAGATGAAACAGCTTTTATCGATCCGGTTTTTTTGTGAGCTTCAAAGGACAGTTTCAATGTTTTTTTAGTCATTTCGGTATAAATCAAAACGGTCACCATCTGTACTTCGTAAAAAGTCATAAACGTTAAACACATATGCTTTGGAAAACGCACACTCGGCCATGATCATGTGATTTACTATATAATACCCCTAAAGGATGAATTTGTCAATACAAACCTAATTTGATGCCGGCGCCAAATTTTTGCAGAAGTGATGTTTAAAATATGATTCGACGACAAAAAATGTGTGTAATGAGCTCAGAAAAGCCGGCTGAGTTTTTAATTCAGTCGGCTGAAAAGAAAAGCATTGAGTTGAGATTTCAGACAGAAAGAAGACTGAGAATAAATGTGGTTTTGCCTTCTCCAGGGTCACCCTGAACAAGGGTAATCTTTCCGTACGGATATACGGATACCAGAGCCATTCTATCTTTCGGCTTTCTATATCCTTATAGTAAACTATGCTGTAATCGCTCATTGCCAAAACCTTCCATGAAAGAGATGTATCAATATTACAGCTTCCTTTTTCGGTTTGCGAAAGGCGGTTTGGCACCCAATTTTCGCCGAAAACAGCCGTTTTTCCGCAGTTTGACACCCCAAAATAAAAGCGAACTCTGAAACAAGAGCAAAAAACGCGAGGTGTGTTAATCGGCCCCGGTTTTTCTTTCCTGTTCTATTGGGCGAGCTCTTTTGCGATATGCAGCAAGAGTCTTTGGTGTTTCGGCTCGAGCAGTTCAAACAGCTCAAGCAGGTATAATATGTTAAATTTGTGTGTCTGGATCGCGAATACTTGACAAAGATGCGGATTTCCTGTATAATACGCCCAGTAGCCAACTAGGTGAGTATGTATATAATTTTATTCTGTCCGAATATCAGTGCTCCTCATGCCTGCCGGTAGTTTCGCCGCCCGCCGCTATCCCGTTGCCATGCTCGCCGCCGCTTGGGATTTCATCTCTCAGAACGGCACTTATCCGGTCCCTGCAAAACGGATGTCGGCGCAGACAAGGCGAACGCGCGGGTGCCGGAAGACGATGTCTGAACGAAAGTCATTTCTGACGGCAGACCTGAAGTACCCCATTCCCGAAAAGAAACCTCTTACGGCAGATATTTGTCCGAAGCACCTCAAATGAAACGGAAAATCCCGCGGCATCCGTCTCATCCTGACAATCGTTTCCCGCCGCAGCCGCACGGCACAGGTTCCGTATGATCTTCACAAGAAGCGACCCGTCCGGGTTCCACATTGAAATCATCCCGCCGAAGCAGGATTCCCAGAAGCTCGAAGAAGATCTTGATCTTTTCGCGTCTAAATTCGAGCGAGTGATGGAGAGCGGATTCACAGCCTCGATCACCGATAACGCGATGGGTCTTCTTGCATTTCAGGGGCACGAGTGCATCGAGGAGCTCGGACTCCGCGCGCGTCCGGATCAGATTCTGATCCATCTCAACACCTTCCACACGAAACAAAATCTCGACGACATCCTCGAATCATGCGAAAAGCTGGGAATCAATTCGATCCTTGCGATCAGCGGGGACGGCTCTCCCCGGCTGCCGAAGCTGAAGCCTTCCGAAGCGGAAGCGGACGGCACTGCATCCGTCACCTCCGTGGATCTGACGCGGTATATCCGGAAGCATTATCCGTCATTCGCAGTCGGCGTCGCCTTCAACCCGTACGAACCGGAGGAGCATGAATTTGAAAAGCTGAAACGAAAACTTGATGCTGGGGCGTCATTCGTCATCACGCAGCCGATCATCGAACGAAACGCGGCGGTGGACCGTCTGCTCAAGGAATATCCCGATCTGCCTGTGATCGTAGAGGCGTGGATGTCGAAGAAGCTCTTCCTGCTTTCTGATGTGGTTGGCTATCCCATTCCGGAGGACGCGGCCTTCGATCCGATCGGGACGCTGGAAACACTTCTGAAACTGTATCCGGGGTGCGGATTCTATCTCTCCCTCCTCGGCTTCAAAACGCAGTATTCCGCCATCGAGGAAATGGCGGAAGAGAGGAGGAACAGCAAATGAAAACAGTAGTCTGTGTCAAGCAGGTTCCCGCGACGACCGACGCGAAGATCGATCCCGAAACTAAGCGAATCATCCGCGAGGGGACGAAAGCGGTTCTGAATCCCTTCGATCTGTATGCACTCGAAGAGGCTATACGTATCCGGGAATGGGTCGGCGGCGAGGTGATCGCACTGTCCATGGGGCCCGAGAGCGCGAAGAACGTCCTTACCGAGGCGCTTTCCATGGGAGCGGACCGGGCGTTTCTGCTCTGCGGCAGGGAGTTTGCCGGCTCGGATACATGGGCGACAAGCTACGCGCTGGCAAAAGCCATTGAGACAGTCGGCGGGGTAGATCTGATCCTGTGCGGAAAGCAGGCGATCGACGGGGATACCGCTCAGGTCGGCCCCGGAATCGCAGCAAAGTTGAATATTATGCAGGCGACAAACGTCATGCAGGTTGACGAAATCGGAAACGGAACGCTCACCGTCCGCCGGATGAACGAAAGAGGATACGACGTCGTCAGGCTGCAAACGCCTGCACTGATCACTGTAGTTAAGGACATTAACGTTCCTCGCATCCCGACCCTTCGCAGGGCAAGAGAATCCAGACGGATTGAAATCCCTCTCTGGACATATAAGGACATCGGCGCCGATCCCGACAAAATCGGTCTCGCAGCATCCCCGACCCGGGTGGTACGTACAGAGCCTCCCGCAATTCGGAGCACAGATACCTTGACAATTTCTGGCGCTCCGGCGGATGCGGCGAAATTGTTGGTCGGCGAGATGCTGGCGCGCGGACTCTTATAAGGAGGGCTGAGCATGAAAGTAAACGAATATGAAAAGAAAGAGTACCGGAACATCTGGACCATATCCGAGATTCTCGGAGGAGAGGTCCTGCCAGTTTCGTTCGAGCTTTTAGGGATCGCACGGGAGCTCGCCGCAAAGCGGGCATGTGAGGTCTGGACGGTCGTCCTTGGGAGCGGACTCGGAGGCGCGGCAGAATCGCTAATCTCATACGGCGCGGACCGCGTGATCCTTGTGGAAGACCCACGCCTCGGCGCATTCAACGACGAGCTCGAATGCCATATCCTCGAGCGTCTTACGGCGAAATACCGCCCTGAAATCATGCTCGGAGCCGCCACGAACCGGGGACGTGCGCTGATCCCCCGGCTGGCCGGGAAAATCGAGGCGGGGTTGACCGCGGACTGTACCGCCCTCGCCATTGATCCCGAAACGGGAGAGCTGCTCCAGACCCGTCCCGCATTCGGCGGCAACATCATGGCAACCATCCGAAGCGTGGAATACCGTCCGCAGATGGCGACGGTCCGTCCGAAGGTCATGCGGGCGCCTATACCGGACCTTAACCGGACCGGGGAGATAATCCGGGAGGAGACTGTGCCCGAAGACGCCGCGGGAATCAAGGAAATCCTTCGCGTCGTCGAGCGGAAGGAGTCCTCCGTCAACCTCAGCGAAGCCCAAATCATCGTTGCGGGCGGACGCGCCATGGGAGGGCCAGCGGGGTTTCAGCTGCTGAAGGATTTCGCGAAGCGGATCGGCGGCGCGGTGGGAGCGAGCCGGGCGGCGGTGGACAACGGCTGGATCGGCTACCCGCATCAGGTGGGGCAGACCGGCGCGACTGTACAGGCGGACGTCTACATCGCCTGCGGGATCTCCGGACAAATCCAGCATCTTATCGGGATGCAGTCCTGCAAAACGATTATCGCCATCGACGTTGACGACACGACGCCAATGATGAAGCTCGCGGATATCGCAGTGAAGGGCGATCTCTTTGAGATCATTCCTTCGGTCATAAATGAACTGGATGAGCGCGTCCGCGCATAATTACATACAAAGCCTACTCAAAAATACAAAAATAAGTTGATAACAAGGAGACATGCTATGCTGATCATTGGAGAAAAACTTAACGGAGCCATCAAATCCGTGGCAGAGGCGATCCGGAACCGGGATGGGGCGTTCATCCGAGATCTTGCTTCGCGCCAGCTCGACACCCGTGCGGATTATCTTGATATCTGTTCCGGTGTACCGGAGGAAGACGCGGATGTTCTCTGCTGGATGATCGAACTCATTCAGGACGATCACCCCGACGTGCGCTTCAGCCTCGACAGCCCGAATCTCGACACGATCCTGGCGTGCATTCCCCTCTGCAAAAATCCGGGCATCATCAATTCGGTCTCCCTCGAAGGGGACAAAACCGACAGGATATTTTCGGCTGTAAACCGAGAGACCAAAGGACAAAACGACTGGAAGATAATCGCGCTTCTGCTCGACGAAACCGGTATGCCTGATACGGTGGATAAGCGGATGGAGAGCTTTCACCGGATTGTGAAGAAGGCAGCGGAATACGGCGTCGCCATGGATCGTCTGTATTTCGATCCACTTGTGTTTACGGTCGCCACCACGCCTGACAGCTTCCTGAATTTCATCAGCGCATCCAGCAGAATACGCAGTGAGTATCCTGATGCACATATCATCAGCGGTCTGTCCAACATTTCCCACGGTCTGCCAAGCCGAAAGACGCTGAATCACGCATTTCTGATCGGAGCGATGATGAACGGCATGGACAGCGCAATCATGGATCCCCTGAACCGAGAACTGTTAGGCGGCGTTTATGCAGCGGAAGCGCTTCTCGGAATAGACGAATACTGCATCGAATACCTCTCTGCTTACAGGGAGGATCTCTTCGGCGTGCAAAAGTGATCCGTTACAAAGAAGAAAGGGCTGTCTTATTTCTCCTTGATTTGTGAGCGAATGTGACAGCCCCTTGATCATATCTGACGTGCTAAGTATTATGTGCTACTGAAGTTCGGTGTTTCGATTTCTTTTTGCATATGATCTCCTTCCAATTTTGGAAATAAAAAAGCCGGCTGAGTTTTTAATTCAGTCGGCTGAAAAAATTATTATTGAGTTGTGGTTTCAGACACAAAGATTTTACAATCGTAGTAGGCTTTCTGTAAGGTTATCTCTGCGGAAAAAAGTCTTCAAAAAGGCCCTGCACCAGTCCAATTCCGGTAGAAAGCCCCAAAACGGCGAATTGATCTGACTTTTTTACCACTTTAATTCATATTTCTTACTTAAATCATGAGCGTGATAATACCATGCCCTAATCGGAAGGTTGTCACGGTTAATAATAAACAGTCCGTCAGCCTTCTGCTCGAGTTCATCTTCAGACGACACTTCATCTGAAACAAGTCCATCGTTCTGCATTTGTTACTTTATTGATTTGGAACCATTTATCATTTTCAAATGAAGATGCGTATATGCTCTGCCCAGATTGCATTTGTATTAATCATCCATTGCATTGATATTCCTTGATCAATGTAAGATAATCAGAATCATTGCGAATGAAGTCGAATTCTTTTTGATTCAAAAGATTTAAAACAAGGCAAATATCTGATTCAGGGTAATTCTTGGATGTGTTCGAAATATTTGAAGTTGTTGCGTTGATAAATTCGCTTGTGTAATGCCTCTCTCCCGGAGGAAGCAAATCGTATGAACGAGCATGAAAAAGCATTTTTTCGATTGCATCAATGGTATCTTTTTTGTTCTTCCGTCCTGCTTGAATTTTCGCAATATAGAAATAAATATCCGCTAATCTGCAATGGTAGAATAAATAATTTTCGTCATAGAAAACGATTTTCCAAAGCATCAGAGCACATTCAAGAGCTGAAAGATGATCTTCCGGAGAAACATCTACATCATAGACTAAACTTGCCGTTAAGTGAGATAAAAAGAAGATACGGTTTTCATGTTTTATCTCCATTCGTTTCGCACGGCTTTCTTTTGTAAAGTATGCTGTCTCTAAAAGAAATGGGCTGCTGATCAACATACTGCCTGCTTTGGATGCATATTCAACAGCTTTTTCTTCATCAGCAAACGAAATGTCGGGCATCGAGTATATGTATACCAGTGTTTGAACGGCGCTCTCTCGCGCGCTGGTTTCTGCACAGTCACGAAGAATCCGTTCGCTGAGTAAAACACACTCTTTTGCCTTTTCTTCTCTATCTTTTGTATTTGCGACAAGACTTAAGAAGAGAGAATTAGCCAGCATCGTCATACAATGATAGTCTCCGGGAAAACGTTTCAAAGCCTCACGCCACATTTCAATACGGGCTTCACATTTTCCTTCATTAGCTAATGTCATGTCTGTTTTATTGTATTCATCAATTGCCATCTCCTTTTCACTCGGCGTTCTTCCAAGCAATTCATCCAACGTTATGTCAAAGAAGTTGGCAAGAGGGACAAGAAGCGAAAAATCCGGTATTGTCTTTTCGCTCTCCCACTGTGAAACGGCTGAGACAGAAACATTGAGGTACTCCGCAAACTGTTCCTGCGTCAGATCTTTTTGTTTTCTTTTTGCCTTTATATTTGAACCTATACTCATTCTGAGTCTCCTTATTGTTTAGCATTCCGCATCGCTGCAATTCTATTATAGCCGTCTTTCATTGGCTTTTGAAGTGCGTGTTTCTTTAATTACATTTCAGCATGACTAAACTTAAACAGCAACTATATGAGATGTGATTCAATGTATCAATCGAATGGTGGTACCAGTCCAATTCCGGTAGAAAGCCCCAAAATGGCGAATTGCATCTTTTTATTTCATGGGTTTTCAGAGGCAAACGCAGAAAGGCGAAAACCGTAAAAATCGATGTAAAAGTGGTGTTTTTTGCCCTAAAAAGGGCGAAAACCCGGTTAAAAACCGGGTTTTCTGGCAATTGCATCTTTTTAGACCGTATGCCATGTGGCATGCGTACCATTTAGATGCAATTCCAAACCCCAGCGCATGTTTGAAGCCTTTTACAAGGCTTTTTTATTGCTTTTGGCCGATTAATTGCATCTTTATAGTCCATTTACTCTATTCACGGGAACCGAAAACTGATCGTATTATTGTACCAATCTTTGAAATCTTTCATTACCGCGCAGATAATCGAACTCCTCCTGGCTGAGGTACTCTTCAAATTCATCGCTCATTCGTGTCCCTTGATTACCAATCCATTCGCGGGTATCTTCTTCAACCATACAAAGTTGCGGGACGGTGTATTTGTAAATACCGGGTGCGTCGAAAAGAATTCTATCATACTCTCTTGCATAGGATTTCATTTCTTCGAGCAGGTTAAGGATCGTTTCTGTATTCTCGCCTGTTTTTATCACATGATTGACGGCTCTTCGATTGCTGTAGTACAGACGATGATTGTATTCAAGATAATTACCGTCCGGGATCATCACTTGAACCAGGCGCAAAATGAGATCGGAATAATTCCCGTTAGGCATAAGCGATAGTTCCCAAAGTATCCCTTGAAATTTATTATTCAACCGGTTTTGTTTATAACGCAGGAGTTCATCGCCCTCAAGGACGTTTTCCATTACACCGTCTCGCGTGATCGCAGCACGTTCGGGAAGCATTTCCGCATAACGTCTTGCTTCGTCATTCCTGCCGCGCCAGCCGAGCAGTTGAGTGATCCCTATGATCGCATTACCGCGTAAAAGTT
>JAEEGI010003871.1_pt1 | contig 35397 bp, 32 predicted proteins | sample 8958751 | NCBI WGS metagenome assembly JAEEGI01 (sample SAMN16246545, study PRJNA631951) | gut metagenome | biome: gut microbiome; feature: rumen; material: KS-attached | host: Bos | place: Iran: Karaj | collected 2018-10 | reverse complement strand
CAAACCCACCCCCAACCCCCTACTCCACGGCTATGCTGTTGCCTACGGCCTTGTCGGTGAGTTGTATCTCTCTGCCGTGAAATGCCACTTCCCCACCGACCGTCTGCGCCAAACGGTGCAATTCGTGCGTGAACACTATGGCACACCTGCCATCACCTGCAACGACTATCCCGCGTTGCTCCGCCTAATGACGCACGACAAGAAGAACACCGCCGGCACCATCAACTTCACATTGCTCGCCGACATCGGTGAGCTGCAACTCAACCAGTCGGCCACCGACGAAGAGATTTGCGAAGCGCTTGACTTCCTCCGTGAAATGCAATAACCATCAACAACAAACGATATGAGAAAACTACTTAACATGCTGGCCATCGCACTCCTGATGAGCCTACCCGCGAAGGCACAAGTGTACAGCGGAAACCCAATTCTCACGGGGTTTCATGCCGATCCTGAAGTGATGTATTCAAACCTCACGCAACGCTACTACATCTACTCCACCACCGACGGCGTGCCGGGCTGGGGCGGATGGTATTTCACCGTGTTCTCAAGCGACGACCTCGCTCACTGGCGCTACGACGGCATCTGTCTGAACCTGCCGCGCGACACCCGCTGGGCAAGTGGAAACGCATGGGCACCGGCCATCGAGGAGAAACTCGTCAATGGCAAATACAAGTACTTTTTCTATTACAGCGGTGAGACCGGACACGGCAAGGCCATTGGCGTAGCCACCAGCGACCGACCGGAAGGACCATTCACCGACATCGGCCATCCCATCGTCGACCGTCGTCCTGAGGGCGTGCGTGGCGGTCAGCAAATCGATGTCGATGTCTTCACCGACCCTGATACGGGCAAGAGCTATCTCTACTGGGGCAACGGCTATATGGCTGGCGCCGAACTGAATGCCGACATGCTCTCCATCAAGCCCGAGACCACGAAGGTGCTCACACCACGTGGCGGCACCCTCGAGGACTACGCCTACCGCGAAGGCACCTACGTGCTGAAGCGCAACGGCGTGTACTACTTCCTTTGGTCGGTCGACGACACCGGTGCCGCCAACTACCATGTGGCCTACGGCACCAGCGATTCACCACTCGGACCCATCAAGGTTGCCGACGAGCCCGTCATCCTCATCCAGGAACCCGACCAGCAAATCTACGGCACGGCCCACAACAGCGTCTTGCAGATTCCCGGTCGCGACGAGTGGTATTTCGTCTATCACCGCATCAATCCCAATTTCATTGATCGCAACCTCGGCCCCGGCTTCCATCGCCAAGTGTGCATCGACCGCATGGAATTCAACGACGACGGCACCATCCGCCGCGGAAAACCCACACAGCAGGGAGTCAGAGCACTGAAGTAATTGACAATTAATAATTGAGAATTAATAATTCTTTCTCCGCTGCGCTATGAAAGCGGCAGAGCCGAGCGCAAAGCAGCAGAGCTGCGTTCAAAGTTCTTTCTCCGCTTCGCTACGTAATCGAACCAACGGGCCGCTTTCGTAATGAAATGGAGAAAGAAAGCGGCCGCTCGACATCCCGAAGGGTGGCGCTTTCGTAGTTTATCGGAGAAAGAATGCCGAGCGAAACCCGTGGGAAGCGGAGCTTGCGAAAGTTGAATTATTTAGCTGTTGCTCCTACCGAAAAGAACGGAGGGTATCCATCTGTTTGCGAGCTTCGTGCTCACCGAGGAAGATCATCTCGCTGATGGCCTTGCGACCAAAGTCGGTGGCATCGTATTCGTAGAGCGGCGGATTGATGTAGACATCGGCATCCTTGCAGTTCTTGCGATACTTCTTGAAGTCGGGCCGGTTGAAGAGCCAGCCAACGATGCCATCGGCACTGGAAAGGCCGAGGAGGTCGTCGAGCAGCTGCACGAATTCGGAAGGAGCGTCATCGTCGTCATCAGGATGATTCACGGTGAGGTCGACGGCAATAACCTTTGTCGCTCCCAACTGTCGTGCCACATCGACGGGCAGATTGTTGAAGATGCCACCGTCGTAGAGCACGTAGTCGTCGAAGCGCACTGCCTTGAACAATGCGGGAATGGCCATGCTGGCTCGCATGTTACGAGCCAAAGAATCACCCGTGAGCACCACTTCCGAGAACGAAGGCAGGTCGGAGGCGACGCAAGCAAAGGAAACCTCTCCCGAATGCCCTCCGTCGCGAATGGGGATTCGCTCCCCTTTGTGGGGCCGCAGCCACGCCGGTGGCTGCTCTGAAGACCCCAGTCGCCCCGAAGGGGAGGAGGGCCTTCCGGATAGAGATGTCAGGCTGTCGAGCATCGACTTGATGGCATTGCCTTTGATGGCTTCGCGGGTGAACAGCTGGAGCCATTGGCGCGAGCGGAAGAGTGAGTCGAGCTGATGGGCGCTATAGCCGATGCTGTAGAGGCCGCCCACGATGGCACCGATGCTTGTGCCGACGATGATATCAGGATGCACGCCAGCCTCTTCGAGCACCTTCAGCACCCCGACATGAGCTGCGCCTTTCGCGCCACCGCCACCCAAAACAAGGGCGAGAGCCCCACCCCTACCCTCCCCCGTAGGGAGGGAAGCCCCCTCCAGGTCCTCCGTCGCAAATGGGGTATTCGCTCCCCTTTGTGGGGCCGCAGCCACAGCGGTGGCTGCTCTAAAGACCCCAGTCGCCTCCCCTGCAGGGGAGGCTCCTGAAACAGCGGTGAATGTGCCTAACAGGAATATTATTAAGAATTTCTTCATGTGGAAGAATTGAAGAATTCAGCCGCGCGTAGCGCCTTACTCGCACCGCAGGTGCCTTACACAACTTACACGCGCGCAGCGCCTTACCCGCACCGCAGGTGCCTTACAATTTCGTCATGATTCCCGCCTTCGTGGACTCCAGGAAACGGATGATGTTCTGGATTTCAGGACTGTCGGGAATCTGATCCTTGATTTGCAGGATGGCATCGAAGAGACTACCCTGACCATTGAACACCAGGCGATAGGCATTGGCGATGTGCTTCTGCACCTTCTCGCTGATGCCATAAGCCGTCATCATAGTGTTGTTCGGACCATTATAGCCGATGGGCTTTCCGCCTGCTACGATGTAGGGAGGCACGTCCTTCGAGAATGTCGTACCAGCCTGAATCATAGAGCCTTCGCCGACACGGGTGTTTGCATTCTCGATGACGCTCGAGGAGAAAATCACGCCGTTGCCGATTTCGCAATCGCCGGCAATCTTCGTGCCATAGCCGAGCACACAGTTGTCGCCAATCTTCGTGTCGTGCGAGACGTGAGCGCCCTCCATGAGGAAGTTGCCGTTGCCGATGACGGTCTTGCAACCAGCGTGGGTAGCGCGGTTGATGACTACATTTTCGCGGATGACGTTATTGTCGCCGATGACGCACTCCGACTTCTCACCTTGGAAGTTGAAATCCTGTGGCAGGGCAGCAATCACAGCTCCCTGATGCACCTTGTTTCCACGTCCCATGCGCGTACCATTTAATATAGATACGAAGGGGAAGATGATGCAATTGTCGCCGATGACCACATCGTCCTCGATGTAGACGAAGGGGAATATCTTACAGTTGTCGCCGATTTTCGCCTTGGGCGAAATTTCAGCGCGTGGAGAAATATCTGACATAGGAACCTCCCCCAACCCCTCCGAAGGAGGGGAGTGCCTGACGGATTTCAGGGGGATGACAATCAGGCTTTCTATGATGATTCTGTTTTTAAACTTATTACATTGTGAGTCCGCAGGCCCTCCTCCCCTTCGGGGAGGTCGGGAGGGGTTCTATTTCGCACCGCCACCCAGTGCCTGATAGAGGTTCACGACGGCTTGCATCTTATTGAAATCGTCGGTGACCTTTGCAATCTCGGCGTTGAGCAGGTTGGACTGAGCTGAGATGACCTCCAGATAAGAGATGTTGGCCGAGGATGCCATCATGGTGCGGGTATCCTCAACATTCTTCTTCAGCACCTCTACACGCTTGGCATCGAGTTCCGACTTCTCAGCAGCCGAGTTGTACTGCACGAGCGAGTTCGACACCTCGTTGCCAGCCTGCAGAATGGTGTTCTGCCAAGTGTTGAAGGCTTGCTCGTACTGCATCTTTGCCACCTTCAGTCCGGCAACAATCTGTCCGTGCTGGAAGATGGGCTGCACGAGCGAACCCACTGCCGAGAGCAGCAGCTTTCCGGGATTCACAAGACCGTTGTTATTCGTGAAGGCGCCCGTGCCCGTGATGGTGATCTGCGGATAGAAACGCGAACGGGCCTGGTTGACATCGTAGAAGCACTGTGCGAGCTTCAATTCAGCGGCGTGCACATCGGCACGGTTGTTCAGCAACTGGATGCCAACGCCCGTGGCGAGGTTCTCAGGCAGATACTGTCCGTCGAACGTGCCGCGCTGAATGGTCTGAGCGGGCTGGCCGAGCAGCAGCGAGAGCTGATTCTCCATCTCGCGCACCTGACGCAGCAGGTCGACACGCTGAGCCTGTACGGAATAGTAGGCAGCCTCGGAGCTCTGCACGGCGGTGGAGCGATAGCCGGCACGCGTCTCCTTCATCACCTGCATCTTCTCCCAAGTCTCCTTGGTGAGATTCTCCATCTCAGTGACGATTTGCACCTGACGGTCGAGCATCAGCAGCGTGTAGTAGAGATTGGCCACACCCGAGATGAGGTTGGTCTTCACGACGGTCTGATAGTCCTGGGTGGCAAGCAGCTGCATCTGCGCCGAGCGCTTGGCATTAAGCAGATTGCCGAAGAGGTCGACGTTCCACGATGCCGACAGCGGCAGCTGGTAGCTCTTCGTCGTCACAGCCGGATCGGTCTGGAAACGGGCGATGGTGCCTTGCGGCGTGAAGGCCACCGACGGCAAGAAGGCCAGACGAGCCACCTTCAGCGCCTCCTCGACCATCTTCACGTTCAGTGCTGCATTGAGCATGTTCACGTTGTTGTCGAGAGCGGTCTGGATGAGGTTCTGCAACTGCGGGTCGGTGAACACCGAGCGCCAGGGCATGTTGCCAAACGAAGTGGTGTCCTGCACGGCCAGCGTGTCGGTGAGCGACACGGGGTCGCGATAGAGTCCCTGCGTCTTCACATCGGGACGTTCATATTTTCCATAGAGGCTCTTGCAGCCCGTGAACAAGACCACGGCTGCAAGGCCTACTAATACTATATTGATTCTTTTCATATTTCCAAAAGCATTGAATTATTCCTGAATCTGATAATCGTTCGGCACTACGCCGTGAGCATACTGAGCCAGTTCGGCAGCAGCTTCGGCATCGGTCTCGTCCTCGAACTTCATCGGACGGAACTTCTCCTGCAGCGACTGGAAGATAACGAACAGCGTGGGCACCACGAAAATCTGACAGAGCGTACCGATGAGCATACCGCCTACGGCAGCAGCACCCAGCGTCTGGTTACCATTCTTACCCACACCCGAGGCAAACATCATAGGCAGCAGACCGATGACCATAGCCAACGAGGTCATGAGGATAGGACGCAGACGGGCAGCAGCACCCAGCACGGCCGACCAGGAGATGGCCATACCGAGTTGGCGGCGCTCAAGTGCGAACTGCACAATCAGAATGGCATTCTTAGCCAACAGTCCAATAAGCATGATCAGCGAAATCTGCATGTAGATGTCGTTGGAGTGGCCGAAGAGCTGCGTGAAGAGGAAGGCACCAGCCAGACCGAACGGCACGGAGAGCACCACAGCCAGCGGCAGGATGTAGCTCTCATACTGTGCCGACAAAATCAGATAGATGAAGATGAAGCACAGCAGGAAGATGAGTGCCGTAGAGTTGCTCGAGGCAGCCTCCGAACGAGTCAGACCCGAATAGTCGTAGGTGTAGCCAGTGGGCAGATAGTCGGCAGCAACCTCTTGCACGGCCTTGATGGCCTCACCCGTGGAGTAGCCGTCGGCCACCGTAGCGGTGACGGTGATGGAGGTGAAGAGGTTGAAGCGGGTGATGTTGGTAGGTCCGTAGACACGCTCCAGCTTGCAGAACTCCTGGATGGGCGACATGCCACTGGGCGTGCGCACATAGACGCTGTTGAGCGACTCGGGCGTCATGCGGGTTTCGGGCGAGCCCTGCACCATCACACGATAGAGCTTACCATAGGCGTTGAAGTTCGAGGCATAGAGTCCACCATAGTAACCCTGCAGGGTGGTGAGGATGGTAGAGGGCGAGATGCCACTCTGCTTACACTTCGCCACATCGACATGAATCATGTATTGCGGATAGTTCGGGTTGTAGGAGGTCATAGCCATCTGGATTTCCGGACGCTTGTTGAGCTCGGCCAGATAGTCCTGCACCACTCCGAAGAACTTGTTGAGCGAACCACCCGTACGGTCCTGCATGACGAGCGACACACCGCTGTTGGCTGAGAAGCCGGGAATCATCGGCGGTGCGAAGGCGAGAATCTTGGCATCCTTGATGTGGGCCGTCTTGATGAAGATCTGTGCCAACACACCTTGTGCCTCCAACGGATTCAGGAAGAAACGATAGATGCCGTCGCCCTGCCACAGTCCGCTGAGCTTCCACCAGAAACCTTTCTGGCGCTCGCTGAACGGCTTCAGCTTGATGACGAACGTGGCCTGGTCGGAACCGGCACCGGCAATGAAGTTATAACCCTGAATTTGCTCGCGGCTCTGGATGGCCGGGTCGGCAGCCAGGATGGAGTCAACCTGGTTGATGACCTGCTTGGTGCGAGCAACAGAGGTGGCAGGCGGCATAGAGATTGTGCAGAAGAGTGTACCGGTGTCCTCATCAGGCACCAGACCGGTCTTCGTGGTGAACATCGTGCCAGCCAGCACAACAATACCGATGAGCACGGCAATACCGATGGCCAACGGCTTGCGCACGAATTTCTCCACACCTTTCTTATATTTACCCAGCACCTTGTCGTAAGCCGTGTTGAACGACTCGTGGAAACGGTCGATGCGCGACATCTTGCGCTCATTGCCATTCTCGTCCTTCGGCTTCAGGAAGATGGCACAGAGAGCCGGCGACAGCGTCAGGGCGTTCAGTGCCGAGATGAAGATGGAAACGGCCATCGTCACACCGAACTCACGATAGAACGTACCGCTGGTGCCACCGATGAACGACACGGGGATGAACACCGATGCCATCACAAGGGTAATGGAGATGATGGCGCCCGAGATTTCGTTCATGGCATCGATGGATGCAGTGAGGGCGCTCTTATAGCCTTGGTCGAGCTTTGCGTGCACGGCCTCGACCACCACGATGGCATCGTCCACCACAATAGCAATAGCCAAGAGCAAGGCCGATAGCGTCAACAAGTTGATGGAGAAGCCAAACACCTTCAGGAAGAAGAACGTACCGATGAGCGACACGGGCACGGCAATCAGCGGGATGAGCGTCGAACGGAAGTCCTGCAGGAAGATATACACCACGAGGAACACCAGGATGAGCGTCATGAACAGCGTGAACACCACCTCTTCAATCGAAGCATAGAGGAACTCCGTGACGTCGTAGTTAATCTTATAAATCATGCCCGGAGGGAACAGCTTTGCTTGTTCCTCCAGTTCTTTCTTCACCTGCTTGGCAATCTCGTTGGCGTTAGAACCGGCAATCTGTTGCACCATACCCATCACCGACGGGATGTTGTTGTTCTTCATCGAAACGGAGTACTGCAGTCCGCCGAGTTCAATCTTGGCCACATCCTTCAGGCGCAGCGTGTTGCCATTGGCATCGCTCGAGATGATGATGTTACCAAACTCCTCCTCGCTCTTCAGACGACCGGTGTAGCGCATGGAATATTCGTAGGCCACATTCGACTGTTCACCGAACGTACCCGGTGCAGCCTCGATGTTCTGCTCGGCCAGCACACCAGAGATGTCGGTAGGCATCAGGCCATACTGCTTCATCACTTCCGGCTTCAGCCAGATGCGCATCGAGTAAGTCTTCACACCAGGGCTCTGCACGTCGCCCACACCCTGAATACGCTTGATGGCGGGGATGATATTGATGTTGTTATAGTTCGTCAGGAACTTATCGTCGTAGCGGCCATCGCTGGTGAGGGTGAACATCATCACCTGCGACGTCTGACGCTTCATCACCGTCACACCAATGCGAGTCACCTCAGCCGGCAACAAGGCCTGGGCCTGCTGCACGCGGTTCTGCACGTTCACGGCACACATATCGGGGTTCATGCCCTGACGGAAGAGGATGGACAACGATGCCGAACCAGAAGAGGCCGACGAAGAGATATAGTCCATGCCTTCCACACCGTTGATGCTTTCCTCCAACGGCACGAGCACGGAGTTCTTTACAGTTTCAGCATCGGCACCAGGATAGCTGGTGAAGACCACGACGGTAGGCGGAGCAATGTCAGGATATTGCTCAATAGGCAGCGTGGCCAGTCCGATAAAACCCAGCAGCACAATGACGATGGAGATCACCGTCGAGAGCACTGGGCGTTTGATAAATGTTGTAAATGTCATATTGATTTATGCTTGACAAATTTACGATTGACAATATTACTTCTTCATCGCATTCACAATGTCGCCGGCAGTCATAGCCTTGGCCTGCTCGTCTATCTTCTGCTGATAGCGCTGCGGGGTGATAGGCTTGATGACTTGGCCATCGGTGAGCTTGGTGATGCCATTGGTGACATAGCGGTCGCCAACCTTCAGACCCTGTGTCACAACATAGTTGTTTCCATCGTTCTGCGGAGCCACCATGATTTCAGTGTACTTCACCTTGTTGTCCTTGGTCACAGTGTACACAAACTTCTTGTCCTGCACCTCGCTGACGCATGCTTGCGGGATGACGATGGCCGACGAGTTGTCGTGAGGAACAATGACCGAGCCCGAGCCACCGCTCTTCAGCAGACGCTCAGGATTCTGGAACACGGCGATGAGCTGGGCGGAACCTGTAGCGGCATCGATTACACCACTCATCTTCGTCACCTTACCCGGGTGGTTATAGATGGTGCCATCGGCCAGCTGCAGTTTCACTGTAGGCATAGCAGAGATGGCTGCCTGGGCGGTACCTGATGTCTTGGTCATGTCGAGGATGTCCTTTTCAGTCATCGAGAAGTATACCTCCATAGCGGAGTTGTTCGAAACGGTGGTCAGAGCAGGAGTGCTGGCCGAACTCACCATCGCACCCACCTTATAGGGCAAGTTGCCGATGACGCCGCTCGACGGGCTCTTCACATAGCAGAAGCTCAGCGTTTCGCGTGCCGATGCCAAAGCGGCTTCAGCCTGGGCAACAGCTGCCTTGGCAGTCTCGTAAGCGTTGCGAGCCGTCGACAGTTCGTAGTCACCAATGATATTCTGCTCAAAAAGCTTCTGATTATTCTCAAAGGTAAGCTTTGCGGTGTTCAACTGAGCCTTGGTAGTGTTCACGGCAGCCTGAGACTGGCGAACGGCAGCCTGATACGTGGCATTGTCGATAACAAAAAGCACCTGACCGGCACCGACGGCCTGTCCTTCTCTTACATTCACCTTTGTGATGAAACCTGCCACTTTCGGGCGAATTTCTACATCCTGCACACCCTTAATGGTAGCGGGATAAGTGGTCTGCGAGGCCGATGACGACGTTCCGACAGTCACAACGGGATACTCGTCGTCGCCGAAGTTAGGCTGACCACCACGCTTGCCTCCACAAGAGGCTAGCAATGCAGCAGCTGCTGCAATCATGAAATAAGTCTTAATTCTCATAACTTAATAACTAATTATACTGTTTTGTTTGTTATCGACTATGATCTATAAAAACGGCCAATAATCTCGGTATAAGAAAACCGAAAATGATTCGCAAGTTTTTTCAGACTGCAAAATTATAAATAATTTTTCTTTTATCGTTGCTATTGCTTTCGTTTTTAACATGATATAACGCAAATCGTTGTTTATGCCGTTTTTGAACAGGCAAAGCCACGTGTTGAGTGCTTTACATCGTGTGTCCATTCTTTTCTCCTCATTTATTTGGAATTCTCAAAAGAAAACAGTATCTTTGCAACCACATAACCCAAACAGACCAAAACAATGAAGACTCTACTCACAACTTTTTTGCTGATGCTCTGCACAGCGGTTGGCGCACAGACCGCCGAGAAACTCTACGACGAAGGAAAAGCGCTCTACGACGCGAAGAAATACACGCAGGCCCTCCCAAAGCTGAAGGCAGCTGCCGAGAAAGGCCATAAGAAGGCGCAGTATCGCATGGGACGCTGCTACGACAAAGGCAATGGCGTGAAAGAAGACGACAAGCAGGCTGTTGCATGGTATGCAAAGTCGGCAGCACAGGGCTATGCAAAAGCTCAGTATCAGTTGGGAAAGTGCTATAAGAACGGCGAAGGCGTAGCGAAAGACGTGAAGAAGGCCTTCGAATACTTCTCGCTGGCGGCCAAGCAGGACAACGGGGATGCGCAGCTGGCACTGGGAAAATGCTATTTGAAAGGCCGCGGTGTGGCCGTCGACAAAGCGAAAGCAAAGTCGTATTTTCTGAAAGCGGTGAAAAACGAAAAGGACGGCAAGCAAATCATCCAGGAGCTACGCAAAGACGCTGCCGATGGCGACGATGACGCCAAGCTCATCCTGCAGATGACGGGGGTGAAGGCGAAGTAACCAGGTAACAGAAACCCCGAAGGGGTGGTAAGAACACAGGCAGGCGGTGAAGCGAAGCGAAACCCCTGCTTATTGTGTCAATAACAAATTAAACCCCGAAGGGGTGACAGAATAGCTTTTTTCTGTCACCCCTTCGGGGTTTGAAATCCCTCTCGTCGTTTAGCAGGGGTTTCGTGCTACGCACTTCACCACCTGCCTGTGTTCTGTCGCACCTTCGGCGCTCGGCTTCGCTCCACCGCCTGCCTGTATTGTATTCTTACCACCCCTTCGGGGTTTCTGTTACTTTGAAACCAGTCCCATCTCTTTGGCTTTCTCCATCAGTAGCTGCATGAGGGGTTCACGTTCGTTGGGCACGCGATTGTCGAGCACAGCATCTTTCAGCGTCTGCTTCAGCGTTCCTACTTCGCGGGAAGGTTGCAGGTGGAACATCTCCATGATCTCATTTCCATCGATGACGGGCTGCAGCAGGCGTTTGTAGTCGCGTTCCTTCAGGTCGGCAAGTTTCTCGCGCACTGTCTGGAAGTTCTGCAGGAACCGCTGCTTGCGTTGTGAGTTCTTCGATGTGATGTCGGCCTCGCAAAGCGTCATCAGGTCATCAATATCGTCGCCAGCATCGTTCAGCAAACGTCGCACGGCAGAGTCGGTGACCTCTTCATCGGCAATCACGATGGGTCGCATGTGCAAGTCGACGAGCTTCTCCACATATTTCATCTTTGCATCCATCGGCAGTTTCAGCCTGCGGAAAATCTGCGGCACCATCTTCGCACCCACATAGTTGTGGTTGTGGAAAGTCCAACCCGTACCTGGCTCCCAGCGACGCGTCTTCATCTTCCCGATGTCGTGCAACAGAGCGGCCCAGCGCAACCAAAGCGCCCCCCCTACGGCCCCCGAGGGGGCTTCTATAGTTTTCAAGACATTAGTGTCCCCCTCGGGGGACGAAAGGGGGGCTTTACTTACATTCTCCAGCACCTCCATCGTGTGATAATAGTTGTTTTTATGGGCGCGTCCACCAACGGTCTGCACATCGTCGAGAGCAGTGAGCTCGGGCAAGATGAGTTGCAAGAGACCTGAGCGATAGAGGTAGTCGAAACCCGTACTGGGATGCGGAGCCATGATGATCTTGTTCAATTCGTCCTGAATGCGTTCTCCACTGATGATCTTCAGTCGCTCGGCATTCCGCGACAGCGCCTCGAAGGTGTCGTCGTCGATGTAGAAGCCCAGCTGGGTGGCGAAGCGCACACAGCGCATCATGCGCAATGGGTCATCGCTGAAGGTGATGTCGGGATCGAGTGGCGTGCGAATGATGCCATCTTCCAAGTCGTAGATGCCATCGAAGGGGTCCACGAGTTCGCCGAAACGATCTTTATTCAGACAGATGGCCATCGCGTTAATGGTGAAGTCACGGCGGTTCTGGTCGTCTTCCAAAGTGCCGTTCTCCACGATAGGCTTTCGCGAGTCATGGCTGTAGCTTTCCTTGCGAGCACCGACAAACTCCACCTCGAGAGTCCCCGATTTCACCTGCGCTGTGCCGAAATTCTTGAACACACTCAAATGCGCCTTGCGACCGAGTTTCTTCTTCAGCAGCTTTGCCACTTCTATGCCGCTTCCCACGACCACCACATCGATGTCCTTCGACGGACGTTCGAGGAAGATGTCGCGCACATAGCCACCCACCACATAACACTCCACGCCGAGTTCGTCGGCGCAGTTGCCAATCAGGTGGAAAATGTCCTGATTAAGTATCTCTGCAAGTTCCTGATCGCTATATAGTTTCATTGTCTTTTTGCTTTCGGCCGGCAAAGTTACGAAAAATCGAGCGCAGAACAAAAGAAACTCATTTCTTTTTTATGCCGAGATGGAGTAACTTCGCGATTTTTATCGCAGAGTTACGAATAAGTGAGCGAAAAACCAAATGTATTTGAGTTTTTCCGCGCTCGGCGACGAAGGAGACGCTTTCGAAGCCTCGCGGAGAAAGAACGAAAGTATCTTCGGCGGAGCCAAAGCGACGAAAAAAAACGCAGAAAACCAAAACTGAATTGGTTTTCTGCGTAAATGAAGGAACAGATGCCCTGCGTTAGATGACCTCTATTCCCATCTTCTCGCAAAGTTGCAAGCTGAGCTCCTTGAGTTTGAATTTCTGTATCTTGCCCGATCCAGTCAACGGGAACGAATCGACGAAGAACACATATTTCGGTGTCTTGTAGCGCGCAATCTTTCCGCGGCAGAAGTCCCTGACGTCCTCCGGTTGCATTGTCACACCCTCGTGAAGGATGATGAACGCACCCACCTCCTCGCCATATTTCTTCGACGGCACCGCAGCCACTTGCACATCCTTGATGCCTGGCATGTGGTAGAGGAACTCCTCAATCTCGCGCGGATAGACATTCTCGCCGCCACGGATAATCATATCCTTGATACGACCGGTGATGCGATAGTAGCCCTGCTCGTCCTTCACGCCGAGGTCGCCGCTATGCAGGAAGCCGTTCTTGTCGATGACCTCTGCTGTGGCCTGAGGATTCTTGTAATAGCCTTTCATCACGTTGAAACCACGACAGCACATCTCACCTTGCACACCCACGGGACACTCCTCGCCGGTCTCAGGGTCGAGCACCTTCACCTCCACGAACGGGAAGTCGCGTCCAACGGTAGTACAACGCTGCTCGAACGTATCGTTGATGTTCGATTGCGTCATTCCAGGCGAGCTCTCCGTAAGGCCATACACGCTGGTGATGGTCATAAACATCTTGTCAGACACCTCCTTCATCAGCTCCACCGGACACAGCGAACCTGCCATGATGCCCGTGCGCAGCGACGACATGTCGAACATCGGGAACATCGGATGGTTCAGCTCTGCAATGAACATCGTGGGCACACCGTAGAGAGCTGTGCAGCGCTCCTTGTGCACCGATGCCAGTACCACAAGCGGGTCAAACTTCTCCACCATCACCTGCGTACAGCCGTGGGTGAGGCAGTTCATCGTGGCCAGCACCACGCCGAAGCAATGGAACAAAGGTACGCACACGCACAGCTTGTCTTTCTCTGTGAATGCCATGTTCTCGCCTGTGATGAAACCATCGTTGGTGATGTTGTAATGCGTGAGCATCACACCCTTCGGGAAGCCCGTCGTGCCACTCGTGTACTGCATGTTTACCACATCGTGGCAAGTCACCTTGCTCTTCACCTCCGTCAGTTCCTCGTCGTCGATGTTCTGACCCAACAGCAGCAGCTCGGCGGTGTTGAACATGCCGCGATGCTTCTCCATGCCGATGTACACCACGTTCTTCATATACGGGAAGCGCTCGCTCACCAGCCGGCCGCGCTCGCAGTCGCGCAGCTCCGGCAACATTTTATAGGTCATGTCCACGTAGTCGCACTCCCACGTACCGTCGGTGATACACAGCGTATGCATGTCGGAGTCCTTGCAGAGGAACTCCAGCTCCGCCTGTTTGTAGTTCGTGTTCACCGTCACCAGCACCGCTCCTATTTTCGCCGTAGCATAGAGGAACGTCAGCCAGTCGGGCACATTCGTAGCCCAAATGCCTACGTTCGAGCCCTTCTTCACACCGATGGCGAGCAGGCCTTTCGCAAGGTTGTCGACACGTTCATTGAACGTGGCCCACGTGAATCGCAGGTCACGGTCGCTATACACAATATATTCCCTGTCGGGCGCCACCGTTGCCCAGTGTTCAAGCCACTGACCCAGTGTGCGCTCATATAGACGTTGTTCACTCATAATTTCTGGGTTGTAATTTTTGCTTTCAAGACAGGCCTTCGGCCTTCGTGTCCCCTCCCGGGGAGAAGCTATGGGGCTTCGCTTATGCCGGAATATACACTACTGCAAGAATCTTTGCGGGCTTACCGTAGGCGCCGTGCACATGGTGCTTCACGATGGAGTCGTAGAAGATGCTGTCGCCCTCGCGCAGGATATATTTCTTCTTGCCATAGTCTATTTCCACCTCGCCCTCCATCACGTAGATGAACTCCTCGCCTTCATGTTCAGAAGGAGCGAAGTCGGCATTCTCACACGGATGGATGTCTACGATGAACGGCTCCATATGGCGGCCCGTCTTATGCTTTGCCAGAGGATGATACTCCATGTGGCGGCGCGCATCGGCGGCATCGTTCGAGAAACTGATGCTACTACCAGCACGCTCGTCGGCACGCGATACGGCGGGACCGAGCTCATCATTGTCGTCGAGGAACGTCCCCAGGCGCACACCTAACGCGCGCGCTATTTTAATAAGAGGTCCGAGCGAAGGCAGATTCTCATCGTTCTCGATACTCACAATCTGCTCTGTCGACAGGCCGCTACGCTCTGCCACTTCTTCGATAGAAATGTTCTTGGTTTCTCTGATTCCTCTGATTTTTAATCCAATAACGGAATGGTCATTTGACATAATCATAACTGATAAAACTGAAATTTGTCGTGTAATTGTTCGTTATCACTAATCTTTTCCGGCTGCAAAGATACAAAAAATTATAATAATCACAAACATTATCGCCTCATTTCTTTTCAAAACGAAAGAAAATTTACGCTTTTCCGGACAAAATGAAACAAAAGAGATACTTAATTGAGTTGTGAAATAAAACAATTAAAGCAGTGATACGAAAGAAAACAAGGGGTTCTTTTTGTTTTTCTCTCAACTTTTCGTCGCTCGACGACGTTAGGAGACGCTTTCGTAGCGCAGCGGAGAAAGAACTTTGGTTTCACCGAAATTACTTCCGTTCGGAAATGAAATCAAAAACTTTGGTTTTTGTTTTGCATTTCGCTCACTTATTCGTACCTTTGCAGCATGAATAAGTACATCGTTATCGCTGCCGTCGTAGCGATGCTGACGGCGACAAGCTGTGAACAGAAGAAAGATGAAGGCGCAGCAACCATGCTCGCCGAGATTGAACAACTGTACGAGCAAGGCAATTACAATGCGGCACTCGACTCCATCAAACTATTGCGAGTGCGGTATCCAAAGGCCATTGCCGAACGGCAGCGCGCCTTGCGCATCTGGCAGGAGGCATCGCTGAAGGCTGCACAGCAAGACATCGCCCTCACCGACTCTGCCTTGCAGGCGGTGACAGCACAGATGCAGGCCGAGACCCGCATCTACGAACGAAACATGCTCGGCGTGAAGAAGGACTCGCTGCAGGTGCGTTACGAAGCGCTTATTGGCGAGGTGCGCATCATCAGGAAACGAATGGAAGAAAGCCCTCAAAATAGGGAGTGAGTAATAAGTGACGGAAAGACTCTGCCTTTCAATCAAGAAGGATAAAATAGACAATTATGAATAAACCACAAGACCCCCAACCCCCTATTTTAGGGGGCAGAACAGAGCAACAATTCCACAGCGTAATGGCTGAGTGCCGATCGCTGTTTGCAAAGAAACTGCACGACTATGGTGCCTCGTGGCGCATCCTGCGTCCGTCGTCGCTCACCGACCAGCTGTTCATCAAGGCAAAGCGCATACGCTCGCTGGAGGTGAAGAAGGTGTCGAAGGTTGGCGAAGGAATCCGCCCGGAGTTCATCGCCCTGATCAACTATGGCATCGTCGGACTGGTGCAGCTGGAACTGGGCTACGTCGATGAGGTGGACATGTCGCCCGACGAAGCACTGGCCGCCTACGACCGCCACGCACAGGAGGCGCTGGAGCTGATGCTAAAGAAGAACCACGACTACGACGAGGCGTGGCGAGGCATGCGTGTGAGCTCCTACACAGATTTCATTCTGACAAAGCTGCAGCGCATCAAAGAGATTGAGGACCTGGGCGGACAGACACTTGTCAGCGAAGGCATCGACGCAAACTACATGGATATCATCAACTACGCCGTGTTCGGGTGCATCAAGCTGGAAGAGGAAGGGAAAATTGATAATTAATAATTGATAATTTACTATTCTTTCCCCGCTGTCGCTCTGAAAGCGGCATAGCCGAGCGAACAATTGATAGTTTTGATTTGTGTTATATAACATAATCGGCCTGAAAGGCCAACAGCCCATAGCCCAGGGCAACGCCCTGGGTACAACTGGGAAACAAATATCCGCCCTGTAAGGGCAAAAGCCATTATCCCAACACCTGAATCATGTCTCAATCACTTGGAAAAATCTATCTGCACATTGTCTTCCATATCAAATCGACAAGTCCTACGATAAAAGAAGACCATTGGGATCGGTTGCATAGCTATATAGGACAACTTGTCAATTCGACGGGTTGCCAAGCTATCCGAATCGGAGGCGTGGCAGATCATGTCCATGTATTATGTCTGTTTTCTAGAAATGAGACTGTCTCGCACCTTGTTGAAGAGCTTAAACGCAACAGTAGCAGGTGGATAAAAACTATCGACCCATATTATCAACTATTTGAGTGGCAAGGTGGATATGCCGTTTTCTCCGTGAGCCAGTCTGTTGTTGATAAGACCATTGAATATGTAAAAAGCCAGAAGGAACATCATAAGAAGGTGTCATTTCATGACGAATACATAAAATTTTTAAAGCTGTATCATGTGGAATATGATGAGAGATATATTTTTACAGATTAACGCTTTTGCCCTTACAGGGCGATATTTAAACGGACGATTATACCCAGGGCGTTGCCCTGGGCTAAGAGCTCGTTGGCCTTTCAGGCCGTAGAGGACAATAAAACAACTGGATGTAAGCTAGCCTTTCAGGCCGTAGAGGACAATAAAACAACTGGATGTAAGCTAGCCTTTCAGGCCATAAATATGAAAATTATTGAATAGTGAAACTTTCTATTAAAAACATACTGATTAATATCTGCAGGCTGGTGCTGGCGGTGGTATTCATCTTCTCGGGCTACGTGAAGGCGATAGACCCGCTGGGCACACAGTACAAACTGCACGACTATGCAACGGCAGCAGGGCTGTCGGCGCTGGCCCCCGACTGGCTGACGCTGGCAGGATCGGTGACGCTCTCGGCCGTGGAGTTTTGCTTGGGAATATTCCTACTCTTCGCCATCCAGCGAAGGCTGACAACACGACTGACGCTGGCCTTTCTCGCGGTGATGACGCTGGTCACACTATGGCTCTACATCGCCAACCCCATCGAGGACTGTGGCTGCTTTGGTGATGCGCTGAAGCTCACCAACGGACAGACGCTGCTGAAGAACCTCGTACTGCTGGCATGTGCCGCAGTGGTGGCGTGGCGGCCCATGAAGATGGTGCGTTTCATCTCGGAGTCGAACCAATGGATCGTCATCAACTACACCATCATCTTCATCGTTGTCTCCAGCCTGTGGAGCCTCTACACTTTGCCGCCCTTCGACTTCCGTCCCTATCACCTTGGTGCAAACATCAGCAAGGGAATGGCGATTCCCGAAGGGGCACCGCAGCCGAAGTTCGAAACAACATTCATCATGGAGAAGGACGGCCAGCGGCAAGAATTCACTCTCGACAACTATCCAGACTCCACCTGGACCTTTATTGACTCGAAGACCGTGCAAACGGAAAAAGGCTATGTGCCACCCATCCATGACTTCTCCATCGTGCTGAATCCGCAGTACTCGAAAGCATCGGCTAATGGCGCAGCAACCGGAGAGTCTGCCGACGATGAAGATGCAGAGGAACTCGACATCACCGACCAGGTGCTCTCGAATCCCGGCTACACATTCCTGCTGTGCTCGCCACATCTGGAGAAGGCCGACGACTCGAACTTCGGCGACATCGACCAGGTGTACGAATATGCCGAGGAACACAACTATCCATTCTACTGCCTCACCGCCTCTGCCGACGAGGCCATCGAACGATGGATAGAGCTGACGGGTGCCGAGTACTCGTTCTGCACCACCGACGAGACCACGCTGAAGACCATCATCCGTTCGAATCCAGGCCTGGTGCTGCTAAAGGCGGGCACCGTCATCGGCAAGTGGAGTCACAACGACCTGCCACACATCACGCCGGCACAGTCGGCAAAGACGCTCGAACAGCTGCCCATCGGCCACCAGCCTGCTGATAGCACCCCACGCAAGATTGCCACCATCCTCTTATGGTTCGTGCTGCCGCTGGCTATTCTCACCCTTGCCGACCGCACATGGGCTTGGACGAAGTGGTTCCGTCGCAGACGACTGAGGATGAAACGGAAAAAAGACGCGGAGCCGAAAGCCGAAGAAACAGCCCCTACGAACGAGCAATAATACTTTTTTTCGACGAAACAAAGTGTTTTCATCTATTATTTGCCCGTATTTCATTTTTTCTTTGTACTTTTGCACGATAAATGATATTCATTAGTTAAATCAACAACAATAAAAAAGTAACGACAATGAGAAAGAAGATTGTAGCAGGCAACTGGAAAATGAACATGAACCTGCAAGACGGTATTGCTCTGGCTAAGGAGCTGAACGAAACACTGAAGGCTGACAAGCCCAACTGCGGCGTGGTAATCTGCACACCGTTCATCCATCTGGCTTCCATCGCACAGTTCCTCGACCAGGACATCATCGGCCTGGGTGCTGAGAACTGCGCCGACAAGGAGAAGGGTGCCTTCACTGGTGAGGTGTCGGCAGAGATGGTGAAGTCGACGGGTGCTCAGTATGTCATCCTCGGCCACTCCGAGCGTCGCGAGTACTACAAGGAGACTCCCGAGATCCTGCGCGAAAAAGTGCTGCTGGCTCAGAAGAACGACCTGAAGGTGATCTTCTGCATCGGCGAGAGCCTGGAAGAGCGCGAGGCCGGTAAGCAGAACGAGGTGGTGAAGGCTGAGCTCGAGGGCAGCGTCTTCAACCTGAGCGAGGAGGACTTCCGCAAGATCGTCATCGCCTACGAACCCATCTGGGCTATCGGCACGGGCAAGACCGCTACCGCTGAGCAGGCAGAAGAGATTCACGCCTACATCCGCTCGATCATCGCTGAGAAGTACGGCGAGGCTGTTGCCGACGACACCACCATCCTCTATGGCGGTTCGTGCAAGGCATCGAATGCTCCCGAGCTGTTTGCTAAGCCCGACATCGACGGTGGCCTCATCGGCGGTGCTTCGCTGAAGGCTGCTGACTTCAAGGGCATCATCGACGCTTGGAAATAATTACAAGTTGACAAGGTAACAAAGTGACAAGGAAATTAAGTAACGAGAAATATGGAAATCATGAAATTGATAATGAAGTTTTTTGAAGGACATGTGGCAAAGCGTTTCGTCACTTTGTTACTTTGTTACTTTGTTACCTTGACTATTAGCGCCCAGACCTATCTGGAACACCTGCAACAGAACGTGCAGGGACTGGGCAGCGTGTCGGTGATGCAGAGCAAGGAAATCACGGATCTGGTGAATGGCACACTACCGCCAGCACCAGTGGCGAAGCCTACCAACGTAGCCGACAACACCAAGGAGGAAAAAGAAAAGGAGGAAGAAAAGAAGGAGGAACCGAAAGAGCGCCAGGCGCTGCGTCCCGATATGCCGAAGACCGATGCTGAGGGCACCGGTGAGGTGGAAGTGGACATGAGCAAGAAGGTGCTGCGCGGTGCGCAGAAGGTGAACGGCTACCGTGTTCAGGTGTATGCCGGCGGCAACTCGCGCGATGCAAAGCAGAAAGCCGAGGAGGCCGGCCGTGTTGTGAAGCGCGCCTATCCCGCTGAACCCATCTACGTGCACTTCTACTCGCCGCGATGGATTTGCCGCATGGGCAACTATCGCACACTCGACGAGGCCAACCGAATGCTTGCCAACGTGAAGAAACTGGGCTACAAACAAGCGGTGGTCGTGAAGGGAAAGATCACCGTGCAATACTAACCGACGAATCTGAAACTATGATTGAAACTGAAATCTACGTGCGCGAAGGCGTCGACGAACTGGCGGCCCACTACCGGTCGATTATCCAGCTGCTGGGCGAAGACCCTGACCGCGAAGGCATGCAGAAGACACCCATGCGCGTGGCAAAGGCCATGCAGGTGCTCACACGCGGCTATTCGCAAGACCCGCACCAGGTGCTTACCGATGCACTCTTCGCCGAGAAATACAACCAGATGGTCATTGTGAAGGACATCGACGTGTTCTCGCTCTGCGAACACCACATGCTGCCCTTCTACGGCAAGGCACACGTGGCCTACATCCCCAACGGCTATATCACCGGACTGTCGAAGATTGCCCGCGTCGTCGACATCTACAGCCATCGCCTGCAGGTGCAGGAGCGACTCACGCAGCAAATCAAGGACTGCATACAGCAAACCCTGAAACCATTAGGAGTGATGGTGGTGATAGAGGCCAAGCACATGTGTATGATGATGCGAGGCATCGAAAAGCAGAACGCCATCACCACCACAAGCGACTTCAGCGGAGCCTTCAACCAAGCCAAGACGCGCGAGGAATTCATGAACTTGCTACGTGGCGAATCGAAAAGAATCTAAAAAAAAGCTACCTCTCGTGCAAGGTTTTTGCAGAAAGGTAGTTTTCACTATATATTTGAACCAAAAACAAAACAAGAAAATGAATACATTGAAGAAAACAATTATGCCCCTGATGGTCATCACCTTGATGGCACTTGTGGCTTGCAACAGCGACGACAACGAAGACTCTTACATCTACGTCCCCCTGACTCCGGCCGAAAAGGCTGAGCAAATCAACCACATGCAAGGAACCTACCAGGGAAAATGCTTCTTTGCTCCCGACCTGTACTACCTGGCATTCACCGATTCCGTGAAAGCCTCCTGGACCGTCACGGCCAGCGATTCACTCATCACCATCAACAATTTCCCGATGAAAGCATTCACCTCGGCCATCGACAACCTGGAGATGAAAGAAGCATTCAGCAACGACAGCACGCAGACGCTGAAGCTGAGCGTCTACCTCTATCGCCCTTGGGGAACCAGCGGTACGCTTTCCAATGCTTATTTCAATGCCATCCCCAAAGGCACTGAACAGTTGAAGGTCACCGTTCCTATGACGTTTGGCAGCGAAGTGAAGAATACCACCCTGCAGTTTGGCACCAACTTCCGCAACGCCTTCTATGCCGAAGGAGCCTTCGACAATCAGAAAGCGATGTACTTCTACATGATTCTCGAGAAGATTTCCGTTGAGAACGGACCGATGTACTACGCCAATACGATGATTGCCTTCTCGGGCACGAAATAACCAAGCAAACATCAGCACCGCATGAAATTCATATCCTGGAATGTGAACGGCCTCCGTGCCTGTGCCGGAAAAGGCTTTGCCGATGCCTTCGCCGCCCTCGATGCCGACTTCTTCTGCCTGCAGGAGACGAAGATGCAGGAGGGACAGCTCGACTTGTCGTTTCCCGGCTATCAGTCGTATTGGAACTATGCCGAGAAGAAAGGCTACTCCGGAACGGCCATCTACACGCGCCACACGCCGCTAAACGTCACTTACGGCATCGGCATCGACGAGCACGACCACGAGGGGCGCGTCATCACGATGGAGATGGAACAGTTCTTTCTGGTGTGCTGCTACACGCCTAACTCGCAAGACGGACTGCGCCGACTGGACTATCGCATGACATGGGAAGACGACTTCCGCGCCTATCTGCAGCGCCTCGATGCTGTGAAGCCTGTCATCCTCTGCGGCGACCTGAACGTAGCACACGAGGAGATTGACCTAAAGAACCCGAAGACCAACCGCCAGAACGCCGGCTTCACCGACCAGGAGCGTCAGCAGATGACGACACTACTTGCCTCGGGATTCATCGACACGTTCCGCACGCTCTATCCCGAACAGGTCACCTATTCGTGGTGGTCATACCGATTCCAGGCACGGCAGAAGAACGCAGGCTGGCGCATCGACTATTTCATCATTTCCGAGCGGCTGCGCCCACAACTCCTCGATGCCCGCATCCACACCGACATCCTCGGCAGCGACCACTGCCCGGTAGAGCTGGAGTTGGACGTGTAGAGCCCCCAAAAAGGGTGGAGCCACGCACCCAGCGGTGTCGACAACCAACGGTAGGGGCAGACTCCTGTGTCTGCCCGTTATTTTTGGAATGAATGGGCACCCATCGTAGTCACTTCAGGAGGGGACTACGAACACGCAAACTGGAACATAAAGAAAAGGACAGATGGGAACAACATTAACAAACCGACAGAAGAACTTCCTCACAGGCGCTTGCAAATTTTTGTGCGGTCTAGCTATAGGTGCTGCATTTTCGTTCCTTGTTCAAAGGCATGAAACAACGAGCAATGAGGAAACATCTGCAGAAAACGATTATCCACAAGTCTATGGCATCGACGTGTCCTTTTGGCAAGGAAGCATTCGATGGGACCAGCTGGCATTGCCTTGCGATGATGCTGGTTTTGTAAGCGGAAAGATACCTGCGCCTCGTAAACATCGTCCGGTGCAGTTTGCCTTTATCAGGGTTACGAAGGGCCATTCCATTGTAGACTCGCTCTATCAGAAGTACTACCATGAGGCCAAAAACCAACATATTCCTTGTGGAGCCTATCATTTCCTGACCGATTCCGTATCAGGGAAGACGCAGGCTGATGTGTTCCTGTCGCATGTGCAGTTTGAACCCAACGATTTACCACCCGTTCTTGATGTTGAGATTGATTCCCCCACTATCATTGAGAAAGCGAAAGAATGGTTGGAGATGGTAGAAAAGGAATGTGGTGTAAAAGCCATCATCTATACCAATATGCACATGTATGAAAAATGGGTGAAGAACGACCCGATACTCAACTCACATGACCTGTGGTTGGCAAAGCCAAGAGGAGAGATGCCTGATGTGCCAAACTGTAAGTTTTGGCAATTCACTCATGAAGGGCATGTTTGGGGAATTATTGACAATGTGGTTGATATTAACCTATTTAATGGCACTAAGGAGGAATTGCAGGAATACATCAACACGAAAGGAATAAGCCCAAAGGGCTGACATAAGACGGTGGTGAGGACCAATCGTGCAGGCAGGCGGTGGAGTGTGTAGCACGAAACCGAGCGCCGAAGGTGCGACAGAACACAGGCAGGGGACGAAGCCCGAAGGGCTGACATAACACAGGCAGGTGGTGAAGCGAAGCGAAACCCCTGCTTATTTTGTCAACAACAAATCAAACCCCGAAGGGGTGACAGAATTCTTCCCTATCGTTTTCTGTCACCCCTTCGGGGTTTGAAATCCCTCTCGTCATTTAGCAGGGGTTCCGTGCTTCGCACTCCACCACCTGCCTGTGTTATGTCAGCCCTTCGGGCTTCTTTCCCCCCTCCCTACTGGGGAGGGACGGGGTGGGGCCCCCTAATATCGTCAATCGTAGTGCCGGGGGTAAACATATCGAGGTCTACATGTCCGCTGATGCCTGCCACATGCCCCTTCTCCGACGACTGCCAGAGAAAATACCGGCGTGCGAAAGGCAGTTGCGGCTGCTGCTTCTGGTATCGGGCAATGAAGAGCGGATAGCTATCGAAGTGTCCTTTCAGATGTCGATAGAAGAATTTCTCATCGGCATAGATGAGTGGCTGGCACCCATAGTATTCCTCCACCAGGCGCACAAACAACGACAGGCTGTCTTGCAGCTGTTGCGAACTCCAGCCTCTCACCCCACTCCACTCCACATCGACCACGGGTAGCAGGTCGAGGTCGCTGGGTGAGGCATGCTCATAGAAATTCGCAAACTGGCTGGCAATCGTACTCTTTGCATTCAGAAAATGATAGGCTCCCACGGGGATTCCCACACGGCGTGCACCCCGCAGGTTGCGGGCAAAGCGACGGTCGACATGCGTGGCGCCCTCCGTAGCCTTCAGAAACACGAACTGCACCTTGGTTGCCGACACGGCTTCCCAGTCGATGAGTCCCTGATGGTGGCTCACATCGATGCCGTCGCAGTCCGAACTCGGTTCGCGACTGGACGAGCCATTGAGGATTGCCGATAGCAAAAGCTGGTCATCAGGGAAGAAAACGTCGTGAACGGCAATGCCCACCACCAGCAAAAATGCGGCGATGAGCACGAAGGAAATGAAATGCGACAGTTTCTTCATTCTGACAAACCTTCTACTTCCTGATAAACATTCTTCTTCCTAACGAATTCAGACAACCTTACTTCTCCTGAACAGCAACGGGAAACAGCTATTTCACGAACTCTATTCCCACGACAATCTGCGTAGGAACAGGCTGCCCGCCCTGCATCGCCGGCTTCCATCGCGGCAGACTCCTCGCCACGCGCACCGCCTCACGGTCGTAGGCAGGTGCCAGCGGTTGCTGCACGCTGATATAGCGCGTGACGCCTTCTTTGTCGATGGTCAGACGCACCAAGATGGTTCCATAGCATTTCCCATCCACCTCATCCACCACGGAACGCACCTCATCGGTCATATACTCCGTGAGGCTCCGTCCCGGAACCTGGAACTGAGGCTTCTCGTCAGGATTCATGCAGAGGTCAGCCACGCTCACCGAAGGGAGTCCCGTAGCCGACAAATCGCGCCCTGGCAGCGCAACATTATTATTTTTCTTCAGTGGCTTCAGCAGCGCCTTTGCCTCCTTCGAGAGAAAGCGGCCCAGGTCGGCAGGGGCAATCTTCAACTTGTAAGACACATCGTTGCCATACATATCGTTGATGCTATTATACACCAACACCCTACCATGTGCCAGACAAGCATCGTTCACCGAAAGGTTCGAGAATATCCGATCTTCTAAATTGCGAGGCAAAAGTAGTTCGATGTTCGTGAAACCATCTTCCATACGCTTATGCAAAATGATATCGTCACGCGTCAGGATACCCAGTCCAACCAAATCGAACGTCAGCAGATTCGACACATTCGATGCCACATGCGACGACGCCTTGCCCGGTCGGCACGATCCTTTCATCTCGAACGACACATAGCGGCCCGTCTCGTGGGCCACGAGTTTCAGCGACAGGTCTACATAGCACATCTTCGTATCATCGGGCGTAGAGGCAAACTGCTGCGTCACGGGCTGACCAAACATCGCCTTGAACTGCCCGAATGCCTTGTCGAAGTCATCGTTTTGCAGCCCCATGAGATGCTTGATGAGGTAGGTATGCAGCGGACGCAAGTCGGCACCGTCGACAGCGTCGGGCCATTCCAGGTCCACATCAATCACGTTCACTTCGTCGCCCTGACTATAGAGCAGATGCTCCTTGATGTAACGCACAAAATAGTCGCCCTTTTCCTGCGCCATGCAGCTAGGAATCACAAGCTGCAAAAGGAATAGAACACCAATAATTCTTTTCATATCTTGATTATCATTCTATCACCAAATCACCCGAGAAGTGCATCGTGTCGCGATTATCGCTTCTCACCATGAGTGTGACCTTGCCATTATCGTAGATGTCGAAGCTATAGAACAGGTGTTCCATGTGCCGCTTGACAACGAGGTCCACCTCATAATAGTCCTTCCGCGCCCGCTTGACCTGCCGCTGCGCGATTTTGTCTTCAAAGCGAAGTCCGGTCTGGATGCCGAACTCTGCCCGATAGACACGTCCGAAGAACGGCAGGTAGCTATCTATGGAGTCGCCTTTCACCGTCACACCATATTCGCCAGTAAGCATCTTCGACCGCATGCGCTGCGGGTTCACGTAGTTCATTTCAACCGTGAAATCGCCACTGGCAACAATCTCTTCCACAGCCTGAGCAATGCGCTGCTGCTCTGCAGCCCGTCTCTCACGTGTCTCAGCCGTTGTGGCACAGGCAGTCATCAGCACCGCCGCCACCGCCATCGGCACCAGTGCCGACAGCAATCGAAAATAAGCACACCTCTTCATCATTGTCATTGTTCTATTGGGTTTCCGTTTTGTTTGCTTTGAACACCGCAAAAATACTCAAAATTCTTGAATAACACAACTATAAGGCCACTTTTTTTCAAAATAGCTCGCTATGCCCATGATTCCTCCAATGGCACGGCACGCCGCATCCTTAAAATCTATGCGAGGTTCGACACAGAACTATCGTGACGCTGGAACAATGCTTTCGTGATGCTAGAGCAATGCTTTTGTAATGCCAAAGCAATGATTTCATGAGACGAGAGCAATGCTATCATAAGACGAGAGCAATACTCCCGTTGAGCAAATTAACTTAATTTGTTCAGTAAATTAACTTAAATTGCGTAGTAAATTAACTTAATTTGCAAAGTAAAATAACTTAATTTACTGAATAAAATAACTTAATTTACCGCACAAATTAAGTTAATTTACTTTACTATCCCATTACTCTCTCATCACCGGAGCATTGAGTTAGAAGCACGAAAGCATTGAGTTAGTTGCACCGGAGCAATGAGTTAGTTGCTCCGGAGCATTGATTTGGTAGTAAAAAGAAATACGTTTTATGGCCGCATTCTAGTCATGATTTGAATGCGTGGGAGATAGTCTTCTTTCCCTATCGCTTGATTCGCTTCTTCAACAGCTTGTCGATAGCCTCGTCGAGTGAGACGGAGGGCTCGATGATGTTGTAGTCTTCCCAGAACAGCGGGTCGAGGAAGAAGTCTACTTTGTCGTAGAAGGCATCGCGCGAGTCGAAGGAGTCGCGGCCGCTGATGGGTGCACGGCCCTTGGCAGGCTCGTGGTCGGTGACGACCATTTCGCAACAAGCGGCAAACGATGTGGCGAAAAGGCGGCGCTTCCAGTCGCAGTTGAAGCGGAACGTGTTGCGGATGTAGCTGATGCGCGTGACGCCCTGATCGTAGCGATAGTCGATGAGCGTGGAGAGTTCCCTTGGGCGGAAGCGCACGCCGGTCGGCTTTCTGATGAGCATGTAGCGGGTGGCTTTTTCGCGGTCGCTGACGTCGAGTGAAAGCTCGGCACGCGTGAAGGCAAGCGTCTCGCGGTCGATGTAGAGCCGTCCGTTATAGAGTGGCCACTCCACAGGCCAGCGCGGCGAGATGGCAACGACATATTGCAGGCGGTCGGCGATGGTCGTAGAGGGCAGCATCTCGAAGTTGTAGTTGTTGAGCTCCTGTGCGTTGAGTAGGAAGTCGTGGTTCTTCACGACGTCGAGCTGAATGGGCTGCACCGGACCGCCCATCACCTTCACCGTGAGCGTGTCGCCCTGCTTCGAACTGAGCAGGCGGCGTCCCTTCCGAATGGCCACACGGTCGCGGTAGTTGTTGTGGTCGTAGGCGGTCTTGTACATATCGACCACACCTTCGGCCACGTAGATATAGTGCTGACGCTTCATCGCCGTCTCGCGATAGAAACCGCGGAAGAGTTCAGGCTCACGGCTGTAGTTCTGCGGAATCTTGCTCATGGCGATTCGCACGAGTTCGCGTGGGTCTTCCGTCCATACCACAATCTCGCTGAGCGAAATCGCTGTGGGCTTCAGCGCAATGGTGAGTGCCCGACCATTGTCGCCACCCTTGCCCTTCGGGAATAAGCTCTGTCCCCTCACCGCCTGCGACTGATAGCCCACGCAGGAGACGACGATGCCATGGGGCATCGCAGCAGCTTTCAAGGTGAAGAATCCATCGTCGTTGCTCACAACCGACACATGGGTTCCGGCAACGGCTATCGTTGCTTGCGGCACAGGGCGACCGGTCGAAGCATCGGTCACCACTCCACTCACCACGACACGAGCGACCTCAGCCGCCTCTTGTGCGCTGACGCTCACGGCCGAAAATAGCAGGCTCATGAGCCAGATGATGGTATTACTTAATCCTTTCATTGTGTTGGTATGTCATGTTAAATGTGACTTCATCGCTGATGTATCGGCAAAGATACGAAAAATGATAGAAATGTCAAAGAAAAACAATTAAAAAGTGAGATAATTGATGCGCAATAAAAACTTTTTTATATATTTGCATTTCGAAACTACAAATCAACAACCATTCAACTGCAACCAAATGAAAACGCTAAGAACACTTTATGCTGTCACCATGCTGACAGCGCTGGCACTGGTGAACATGAGCTTCAGCAGTGGAGAAGAAAGCAAGTCGCGAATCGTGGAAGACGGTGGCACAGGCCCTTACAAGGCTATCATGAAAGAAGAACCCACGCTGCCTGCCCACACGGTGTTTGCACCACAAGACCTGACGAAGTTCGGCAAGAAGCAGAAGCTGCCCGTGCTGGTATGGGGCAACGGTGCCTGCACGAACTCGCCGTGGGAACACTACAAGTTCCTGAACGAGATTGCCTCCTATGGTTATCTCGTAGTGGCAACGGGCTACATCCCTATGAACGACGACCCCTATCGCGGACCGATGTCGACAACGCAGCAGCAAGTGGAGTCGATTGACTGGGCAGTCGCACAGAACAGCGACCCGTCGTCGCCCTTCTTCGGAAAGATTGATGTGAAGAACATTTGTGCAGCAGGCATGTCGTGTGGCGGTTTGCAGACGCTCTACAACTGCGCCGACCCGCGCATCACCACGCTGATGATTTGCAACAGCGGACTCTTCAACCGTCAGAACGCCGGTAGTGCTGTGGGCGGTATGCCCATGCCCCCGAAGGAAAAGCTGAAGGAGATACACTCGCCCATCATCTACATCCTCGGTGGTAAGGAAGACATCGCCTACGAGAACGGCATGGATGACTTCCATCGCATCAGCCATGTGCCTGCCTGCGCAGCAAACTTCCCTGTCGGACACGGCGGTACCTACCGTCAGCCACACGGCGGCGAGTTCTCAGTGGTGGCCCTTGCCTGGCTGAACTGGCAACTGAAGGGCGACCGCAAGTCGGCACGCCTGTTCAAAGGCAAGAAGTGCACCCTACCCCAGCGCAAAGACTGGACGCTGGAGAAGAACCAGATGATGAAGTGATTTCGCAAGCTACATTTCGTAGGGAATAGAGGAAAAGGAGCATTATAGAAAATGACCTAATATGAATGCAGTGTTAGCCCCGAAGGGGCGGTAAGAATATAGGCAGGCGGTGGAGCGAAGCGAAACCCCTGCTTATTGTGTCAACAACAAATCAAACCCCGAAGGGGTGACAGAATAGTTTTATTTCTGTCACCCCTTCGGGGTTTGAAATCCCTCTCGCCGTTTAGCAGGGGTTTCGTGCTACGCACTTCACCGCCTGCCTATATTCTGCCGCACTTTCAGTGCTCTACGGTGCCCCTACGATCAGGAGACGGAACTATTGTCCCTTTATACCCGCAAAAGCCATCAGAACCTGTAGCGCAGGCCAATCAGGCCGATGCCCTGCTCACCAGTACCCAGTTCCAGGAAACCACGTAGATGCACACTGCCTACCTCGACACCGATGAGCGATGCCTGCCAGTTCACGTGCCAATCGCTTTCGTTATAGTCTTCCTTGTCTGCATCTAAGTAGTCAACCTGTTCGTTACGCAATGTAGCACCTATGGCAAGCTTCGAGTACAAACCGACATTCTTCTTGCGCAGCCAGTCGAACTTCACAGCAGGCATCACGGTGAAATAATGATTCTTCAGATCGCCATCCTTGCCTTTATCCTTGCCCATCAGGTAGACATCCTGGGTCATCTGGCCATAAACAACGATGCCACCGACGCCGAGCCAAGGCTTCACGTGGTAGAAGTATTCGGCAGAAATAGGACCGAAGAACGAATCATTATCGACGGTGACACCAATCAGGCCAGCGCCTAGGTTCTCGAACCCAGTAATGATATCAGAATTCGACAAGCCACCCAAGCTAATAGCCACTTCCTGCTTGGGTACGTCAAAACTGTCTTGTGCATTCACACTTGTTGCAGCCATCATTGCGGCGGCAACTAAGAAAAGAATCTTTTTCATTGCTTATGATTATTGATGTTGTTTCGGATGAAGTTTCCTATAAAAGCACAAAAAAAAGACCGAGAATCATCTGATTCTCAGTCTTTTACGATTGGTCGGGATTACTGCCCTACTTCGGCTAAATTGAATTAAAAATATTTGAATTCAAATCAGCTCTATTTGATTAGATTTCAATAAGTTATATAATTACATAATTTCACCTTGATTAGGTTAGATCACGCCAATTTTAAATTTTCACGCCAAAAACACGCCAAAAATTTGGTGGTATCCATTGTTTTCCCTACTTTTGCAAAAGAAATAAGAAAAACAAGTAGGATATGGCGCAAATAGAACTAAGATTATCTACAAAAATCCAAAGGGAGACTGGAATGTGCGAGGTGCTCATTCGTTTCTTTCAGGGCAACAAGTTCAATGTCAGGGCAAAGAGTGGTGTTTTCGTATCACCTGAATATTTCGAATATTACATTGATAGAGCAAAGACAGAAAGCCTTGGTGTAAAAGTTCCAAGTAATCTGCTTACGGCTACAGAAGAAAAAGCGAAAAAGTGCCATTATGCACTTAGACAAAGTGGCATCATCATTATCAAGCAACGTTTAGAGACACCCGGAGTAAAATACCATAGGGAGCAATCTGACCGTATTTATAATCTTAAGAAAGCCATCATAGAGGCTTATGATAACAATAAAGGTGCAAATCTTACAAGCGACTGGCTACAGTTGGTTATCGACCGATTTATGCATCCAGACAAGTTTATCGTTAAAGCAGATAACAAGAAATCATTCTATGAATTGGTAGAAGAGTACATCGAAAAGCGCCATTTGGCATACACTCACGCTAAGGTTTTCCGAGTCTTGATGAGAGAGGTCGCAAGATACGAAGGCTTTATTCGCGCTACAGACTATAGTCGTAGCAATTTCACTTTCGACATCGATACCGTTACAAAAAGCGATATAGAAGATTTCATCGACTATCTCCGCCATGAATATACACTATCCATGGAACACAAGGATTTATTCAAAAAACTGCTTTCAGAATACCCTGCAAGTGTAACGAAAGGCAACTGCAAACTGGAAGATAGAGGTGAAAACACTGTTATTAAAGGAGCTAAACGACTGAAATCCTTGTTCCGTTGGTTCTATGAAGAGGGATATACAAAGAATCGTCCTTTCGATGGTATCAACCTCGGAACAGAAAAGGTTGGCACTCCTTATTATATTACTATTGAGGAAAGAAACAAGATAGCAGAGACTGACTTTGTCGTTGCCTACGAGAATATGCCAGAAGAAGAAAGAAAAGGCATCGACAAAACCAACCTTGCTGGCTATGGCATACAAAGGGACATTTTTATCTTCCAATGTTTTGTTGGTTGCCGCGTTGGAGATTTGCTTACGTTAGGGCCTGGTAACATTATCGATGGTATTCTTGTATACACCCCACATAAGACGAAAGACAATGGAGAACAAGCCATGCAAGCCCGAATACCCTTGCATCCTAAAGCAATGGAACTGGTAAAGAAGTATGAAGGATGTAATAAGAATGGATTGCTATTTCCGTTCATTACAGCTCAAAAATACAACATTGCCATCAAAAAAATATTCAAGCTGGCAGGTATCACGCGCAATGTTATCATCCGTAACGCTAAGACTGGAGAAAATGAATTGGTTCCTATTGACACCGTTGCTTCAAGTCACCTAGCTCGTCGTACCTTTATCGGAAATGCATATTTCAAAGTAAGCGACCCCAACCTAATTGGAAAGATGAGCGGTCACGTGGATGGTTCAAGAGCTTTCAAGCGTTATCGAAACATAGAAGACGAAACTCTTAAGAACGTCATTGACTTAATAGGATAGTTTGTGCTAATGGTTAACTATATATATAATTTAAAGTATAGTAATTTGAGAAAAATGTTGTATCTTTGCACTCGAATGATGACAATAGAAGAAATAAGGACAGGGAAGGAAGGTCAGACGTTTGACCTGAAGAGCATACAAATCGACCCGAAAGCACTGGCAATCCCCATCGTGGCGATGGCCAATGCCGATGGTGGTATGTTGGCAATTGGCATATCTGACAAGACAAGAAGGATAGAGGGTGTAGACCAACATACCGCTAAGTTGAACGAGCTGCTCCGTGTGCCATTTGATTTCTGCAATCCGACTATTCCTGTAACTTGTCGCTATATGGATTGCACTGACGATGAAGGCAATCCTAATCGTATTCTGCTGATGGATATTCCCGCCAGTCAGTTCCTGCACACGAATCAGGCTGATGAAGCCTATATCCGTGTGGGCGACAAAAGTCGCAAACTGACATTTGACGAGCGGATGCAGTTGATGTACGACAAAGGAGAACGCTCTTACGAAGATACGGCTGTATATGGTGCAACCATTGACGACATTGACATGGATGCAGTTGCAGAATATGCCAAGTTGGTAGGTTATAGGAAATCACCACTTGAATACTTAAGAGAGAATAACGGCTTTGTCAAGACTAACAAGAAAGGTGAAGAGGATGTCAGCGTAGCCTGCATTCTGCTTTTCGGAAAGAACCCTCAGAACTTCTTCCCTCGCAGTCGTACCCGTTTCATCCGTTATGAAGGTGTTGACGAGAAAGTTGGTGCAGAGATGAATGTCATCAAGGATGTCATTTTTGAGGGAACCATTTTGAACCAGGTCAAGAAGACGATTGAGTTTATCGAGACTCAGGTTCGCGAACATACATTCCTGGGACAACATGCCCAATTTGTGACAAAACGGGACTACCCAGAGTTCGTTATTCAAGAGATGACGGTCAACGCTTGCTGCCACAGAGCCTACAACATCAAGGGCACGGAAATACAAATCAAAATGTTTGATGACCGATTAGTGTTTGAATCCCCTGGCAAACTCCCAGGACAGGTGAAGCCTAACAATATCCGGCACACCCACTTCTCTCGTAATCCCAAGATAGCAGCATTTCTCAAAGCATATCATTATGTTAAGGAATTTGGCGAGGGTTTTGATCGTATCTGTCGTGAACAGGAGGCTAATGGTGCAGATGTCCCATCCTTCAGAACTGATGAGTTCATCCTGAAGATCACTGTGCCAAAGGTCACTGAAAACGTCACAGATACGTCACAGATACGTCACAGAAAACAAGCTGTAGAGTTACCAGACAATTCGCATGGGTTGACAGAAAAGTTACCAGAAAACGGGGAAAAGTTACCAGAAAAGTTGCCAGAAAGCCGTCCTGGGTTGATTGAAAAGTTGATTGAAAAAGCAAAATTGAGTGGCGACAAGTTGACAGAAAACAGAATCACAATGTTGCGCTTGATGATTGAGAATCCTTATATCTCTAAATCAGAAATCGCAACGGCATTAGGGATAAGCTATACTGCGGTCGGCAGCAATATTAACTATCTGCGTGGCAAATACCTCCGTCGTGTTGGCCCAGATAAGGGCGGTTTTTGGGAGATAATTATATAGACACAAGAACATGAAGAATAAGATTCTGGATACGGTATCAGGGTTACACGCCATTAACGAACTATTAAGGAAATATGTTCGGGAAGGATCTCTTTGTCTTGAAAAGAAAAAGACTATATGGGAAACCTATAAAAATATTAAGGATACAAATTCATTAATAGAGGATGCAGAACAAGAAGCCCATAATGATATTGATGGGTTATACACTAATGCTTGTTTGTTGAATACAGAATCAAAGGAATGTACTGACATACTCAGATCTAACGCTGCTGTATTTTCTTCTTTTGAAGGAAAGACAGTCTTCAAATGGATTGTTGACCCATATGAGAAATCATGGAAGACTGAAAGTGAAAAGGCAAATGAGCTATGGAGGAAATACTCAAGTCTCAGTAATAGGCTTGAAAGCATGTTCTATGGTGGATGCTCTGAAGAAGAGATAAAGAAGGTTGAAGAAGAGTGCGACGCTATAAATTTACAATACAAAGCCTTAAAGAAAAAGTATGAACACCTTTACGATGAGTGTATTGAAGCACGAAACAAATGGATTGGTCTTATTAGTTTTGACCTTATGCTATTGGATATTCTTGCAAATAAGTTAGTTTCTGTAAGCCAATGCATCATAAATGACATAACGACAATCAAGAAGGAGGGTGGCGTATGAGAAGACTATTAAAAGAAACCGCCAAAGAACTTGATTTATTCGATTCTGCTATTTGTACCTTCGTTTGGAGAGTTTGCAATAATATGCTTTTTGAGGAGATCAGGTGTACCGACTTCATTTGGCTAATGAATCTCAGGGAGCCGATACCGCGAATAAAGAAAAGAAATCGTGAAGATGGACGAATCTGTTATATGATATTTGAACTCTCAAAGCATATCTATAAAAAGAATCTTGCCGACCATTGGATCAGTACTATTCTTGAAAAATTCAATATTGCTCGTGACACTTACGACCACCATCATTATATCAATTCCAATTCAAGTAGAGCTAATATTAAGTTTGCTTCTCACATACAAACAGCCATTGAAAATGGCCTGAGTCAAGGATAAACAGAATCAAATTTCCGATTATTCCCAACGATTACCGATTTTAAGGAAGTTTAGCAAATCAGAATTCTGTATGCGACTGTTTTTCAGTCACATACAGAATCTTTGTATTGACAAAGTTTCCTACGATTTCCAAATACTACCAATCTAAACGGGTACCTTTGCAACTAGTTTTTTAATTAAATTTGATATGATTAAAGAAAAGGGTTTCGCAAAGGATGCCAACCAGGTTGGCTACTTTGAATCAAGTGAAGAAAATGAGTTGTTTGCTAAGCGACTCGTGTCTGCAATCTCTAAGGGCGGTGACCACATCTCCCTTACTCTAACGGAGAAAGGTGCTGTCGCCTTTGCCCGTGAACTCTCTGAGCGGCTTTGGGCCGAAAAAAACCGAAAACATGATAGTGATATTGACAAACAAGAGGAACTTATTCCCAAAAGCGAAGTCATGAAAATGCTGTCAGTTAGTTCTACGACTCTGTGGCTGTGGAACAACAACAAGTACCTCCCACAGGTCAATATCGGCCGTAAGGTTTTCTATCGCGCAAAGGATATTCAGAAGCTACACAGAGGAAATACCAATGAAGATTCTGTCGGCAATATAAACATATAATATAAAAGCATTATCACATGAGTAAAATTATTCTTTTCTCGAATATCAAGGGCGGTGTGGGTAAGACCACGCTATGCGCCCACTTTGCGGAGTACCTTTCTATGAAGGGAGTCCCTGTTGTAGCCGTGGATGCCGATATTCAG
>JAEEGI010003868.1_pt1 | contig 35401 bp, 27 predicted proteins | sample 8958751 | NCBI WGS metagenome assembly JAEEGI01 (sample SAMN16246545, study PRJNA631951) | gut metagenome | biome: gut microbiome; feature: rumen; material: KS-attached | host: Bos | place: Iran: Karaj | collected 2018-10 | reverse complement strand
TTCACTGCCGACCCTGCACCCTTTGTCAAGGGCGACACGCTCTATCTCTACACCGGCATCGACTATGCCGGCAATCAGCAGGGCTACAAGATGCACGAGTGGGGACTGTTCACCACCACTGACATGATGTGTTGGGAAGAATACCCCACGCCTCTGCGTGTCTATGACTTCAGCTGGGCACGATCGAGAGCGGCCTACGCTGCCCACGTTGTGGAGAAGCATGGCAAGTATTATTACTACGTCAGCACTAACACCTCGGGCATCGGGGTGGCTGTCAGCGACACTCCCTACGGGCCTTTCCGCGATGCTATCGGGCGGCCGCTGCTCACGAATGCCGACTGCAAGGGCACGACCCACTCGTGGGCTTGCATTGACCCAGCCGTCGTGACCGACGACAACGGGCAGTCGTGGATCTTCTGGGGCAACCGTCGCTGCTTTGCCGCCCGTCTAAAGGATAGCATGACGGAAATTGATGGCGACATCATGGACATCACCCCTGTTGGCAGCGACTTTACCGAAGCGCCCTGGGTACATAAGCACGACGGCCGCTATTACCTCACCTTTGCCTGCGGATGGCCTGAGAAACTGGGCTATGCCGTGGCTGAGCGGATAGAAGGTCCCTATCGCTATGAGGGTATTTTCAGCGAGGTGGCAGGTAATTGTACTACCACCCACCCGGGCATCGTGGAGTTCAAGGGCAAGACGTGGCTATTCACCCACGACGCCACACTCCGCGAGGGAACAGGCGCCAGCCGTTGTGTGGGCGTAGAAGAATTACGCTATGATGCCGAAGGCCACATCCTGCCCTGCAATCTTAGGCACAACTCCCAATACTACATACCTGATGGCCAAAAGCACGATGCAGCATCAGCCGACAAGCTGAACACCACGGCCTATCTCTTTGCCTACTTCGAGGGCAAGGGTGATCGGCAGGAGGAGCTGCGCTTTGCCGTGAGCGAGGATGCCCGCCACTGGAAGGCGCTGAACGGCAACCGCCCTGTCATAGCCAGCGACACCATCAGCAATACGGGTGGCATACGCGACCCGCACATCCTGCGGGGAGCGCACGGCGACGGCTACTACATAGTGGCTACCGACATGCACGTCCGCAAGAACGGATGGGGACAGAATCCCGGCATTGTCATGCTGCACAGCCGTGACCTGACGCACTGGACACACACCGCCATCGACTTCGCCAAAGAGTACCCCAAGGCGTTCGGCAATGTGAAGTGGGTGTGGGCGCCGCAAACCATCTTTGACCCCAACGAAGGGAAGTACCTTGTCTATTTCACCGTCTGCCGAAAGGACGCCCAGCAGCCCGACAGCATCAACCCCCAGCGTTCCACACTCGATTTCTATTGTGCATATGCCACATCAGACTTCAAAGGATTCGAGCAAGAGCCTCAGCTAATGTTCAGCGCCGCCTACGGAGCCATTGATGGCGACATCGTCATTGACGGCAAGGGACTCTACCACTTCTTTTATAAAGGAAACGTGAAGAACGAGAAGTGCGAAGAGACCATCACCGGCATCAAGCAGGCCGTTGGCCACAGCCTGCAAGGGCCATGGTATGAAGACGGGCTGTTTGTCGATGCATACGCTGGCACCGCCACTCAAGTGGAAGGCAGCAGTGTGTTCCGCCTGAACGACAAGGACTGCTCTGTTCCAGGCCAGGCAGAATTTGTATTGATGTACGACCTTTTCAGGAACGGCCCCTATGAATTTCAGCGCACCACCGACCTGTTCCACTTCTCGCGCCAGCCGGAATCCTTCACCAAGGACTTCCATCCACGCCACGGCACGGTGATGCCAATCACCCAAAAGGAATACAAGCGACTGAAGAAGATGTGGCCTTGATAATTATTCTTAAACTTATAAAACAAATAAACTCATGAAAAGACTTTCCATTTTTTTCGTATCAGCACTCGCGAGCATAGCCTCCTTCGCTGATTCTACCACACCGTCGGTTGACAACCCCATTGATATGACCGACAAGATTGTGAATCCTAACTTCGACGGCATTCAGTTTGGTGGATGGGGAGGTTCTGGCTTTGGTGCCGGTGGTGCCCAGGCAGAGTGCGCCGAACGTTTTAACATGGTTTACGACACCTACCAGACCATCGAAGGACTGCCCAACGGCATCTACAAGGTATTGGTCAACGGACTCTATCGCGCTGGCAGCTTTGGCAACGACTGGGCCACGAAAGACGATGCAACAGTGCGCCATGCCAAGCTCTATGCCACTTCTGGATCCTCAACCTTCAGTAGCAGCCTGCCATCGCTTTCATCTGGTGCTACCGACACCATCCCGGGTGTCACGGTCGATGGTGACCTTCAGGTCCCCAACTCCATGGTTCAGTTTGTGACATGGCAAGAGGCTGGCTATTATCTCGACAATAGCGTGATGATAGCTGTAGAGAACGGTGCACTGAAAATAGGCGTGCGCAAGGATGTGCTGATTGATGCCGACTGGACGGTGCTCGACACCTGGCGGCTACTCTACTATGGCACCGATGCCCAGGCCTACAAAATGATGTATCACTATGCCGACAGTGTGGTAAGCATCGACGTTGAGGCCGTGCGTGCAGCCAATGTTCCACACGACCATGCCGCCTACGACGAGTTCAAGGCAATACAGGCAAAGGCTGCCAGCGCCACTACAGCCGAGGAGTTTCGCCAACTGGCGCAGCAATTGTCGACTGCTGCAGAGAAGATTCATACTTCCGTCGCTGCTTATAAGAACTTGCAGAGAGAGTACGATGCCATGCTGGCAAGTCTACAAAACGGCAATCTCGAAGGTGTTACCGCTACTTTCTACGAATCCATCAGCGAGACTGGCACCTCAGAGATGCTTGCCGCACTCTACACGCAGATTAGCCTAATGGAAGGAGCCGACCAGCTCGCAGTCATCAACAAGACACCGCTGGAAGTGCTGGCCGAGGGATGCTACAGCACCGAAGAGGTGGATGCTTACACCGCGGCACTGACCAGTCTCTATCGCTTCTGCGTCACCAGCTCCATCTCGCAGGGACAAGACTGCACCAACCTGCTCATCAACCCCGACTTCGCCAGTGGCTTAACGGGATGGACCAAACCCGGAGCTGGCACTGTCGGCAATTATGCTGGCATCACTCCGCCGCTGTCTCCGAACGTAGAGGTGTTTAATGGCAATGTCGATATCTATCAGGTTGTAACAGGTGTGCAGCCCGGTATCTACTCGGTGACGTGCAACGTCTTTGAGCGTCCTTCCGCCAATGGCAGCTACAACGGTTCGGAGGTGTCGAAGGTTTCCCTCTTCATCAATGACTTCATGTCGCCTGTGCAGAACATCTGCAATGATGCCATACCAGCAGAGCAGGCTGTTGATGGCGAAAATTGCTATCTCACCCGTCTCTACACCACAGGATCGGGCAATGCCCAACTCGACTACCTTACCGACTATGGCTATGTGCCCAACGGTATGCTGGGTGCTGCCATCGCTTTCAAGGCCGGACGCTACAGTCAGAAGGTCTATGGCATCGTCGAAGAAGGACAAGACATGAAGATTGGTCTGACCTCCAACGGCGAAACGGTTCACTGGGTGCTGTGGGGTGGCTTCAAGATGACCTACGAGGGCATGTCTGAAGAAGCGGTCAATGCTATCTCTGAGACATACATAGCCAATGCAGAGGATTACCTACAGAAGAACGGCAACAGAATTTCTTCGCCCATGGCCGAAGCCCTGGAAGAGGCCATTAATGACGTGAAATATGCAGAAAGCACACAAGACAAATACAACGCTATCATCGTGCTGAACAAACTGCTCAACGATGAAGCTCCAGCCAATGCCGCCGCCTTTGCCGAGGTGGAGGCGCTGATCGACCAACTGCTGCTTGCCCTCGATGAATATTGCGACGTCGCTTCCGAAGAGGCGTTCAATACGGCTTCGGAACTTGTGGACAGCGAGTATCCCGACATGACTACCGAACAACTGCAACAGTTAGTCAAGGACATCAAGAATGCCATTAGCAACTTGAAGATTCCTTCTGAAGAAGCGTCTGACGAGAACCCTGTTGACTACACTCTACTCATCAACAATGCCGACATCGAGGAAGGTGCGCTTGTCGCCTGGCAATACACCAAGAATGGAGGCAACGGACCGGCACTGGACCGCGGAATCGACGGCGGCCGTTCCATTGAGTTCTGGAACGCCTCGGCAGCCAGCCTGCAGTTCAATGTTTGGCAGACAGTCATGCTCCCTGCCGGCACCTACAAACTCTCTGCTGATGCCGCCAACTCGTTCGACGGACAGTTGTCTAATGGTCAGAGTGGCCGTGCCTATCTCTATGCAAAGGTCGCAGACAAAGCAAGTTCTGTACCCGTGGCGGTGACCGAGGCCCGATGCACCGAGGACTACAAGAACTATTCCGTCTTCTTCACCATCCCCGCAAAGAGCGAAGTCACACTGGGCTTCATGTCCGTTGGCACAATGGAGGCACGCTGGTTCGTATGCGACAACTTCAGACTGACCTATTATGGCGAGTCCAGCTCGCATGCTGACACGCCCGACGGAGGGGCTGTCGATGTTCAGAGCATCGCTTCCGGCCAGCCGTCCACACCCGTAGCAATCCATTCGCTCTCAGGAACTAGACAGAACACCCTGAAACGAGGCATCAATGTGATAACCTATTCCGATGGTTCCGTCAAAAAAGTGCTTGTGAAATGAAGTACTGATGAATAAATAATTGTAAAATATAAAAAGTATATCACATTATGAACAGACGGCGTATCTTATTCATCTTGACGCTGTGCGCGACAGCCGTTATAGATGCCATGGCCCAGAGTTCAACAGAATTTATGAAGGCCGAGAAGGTGGCTGATTGCACCATTGCCTTCGATTTGACTGCAGCCGGCCAGTCCTTCCCCGTGAATTGGGGAATGGACACGGCTTGGGACTCCGAAGCCAATGTGCGCCGCGGCATCAACTATATCGGAAAGGAAAATTTCAGCACAGGCAGACTGTCGTTCCAACCCACCTATCTGGTCTATACCAATGATGACGGGACATATGAACTGACCCCCGTCCAGAAACAGTTCCTTCGCAGCCGTATCAACCACTTGAAGCTTACGGGCATTACGCAGGCCAACATCAACTGTGACAATGCTGCGGCACTCGACAAACTGTCAGATGGCTCCACGGGGTTCAAGAACTACACGAGGAAAGTGGAAGAGTGGTACAAACTCATCAAGGCCTCTGTGAAATTCTGTCAGGACAACGGCATGCAGATTATCTCCATCTCGCCCTATAATGAACCAGACTTAGATGAAAACAAATACTGGTGGAAAGAAGATTTCGTGGCCATATGCCGTCTCATCCGTGCCGACCCCTTCTTCGACGGCATACGTCTCTGCGGTGGCAACACACTCAACTGCGACCGTGCATGGGACTGGTACGAGGACTTGCGCGATGTCATCGACGAAGGCAACACCCACCAGTTGGCAGGTTCGTTTGCCAACTACGCCAATTTCTTCACCAAGGTGCGTGCCGAGGGCAAACTGACCGCAAATGACGAACTTCACAACGTGGGTGAGGCCATTGTCGGTGTGAACTATGGCATGCAGACCGGAATCTGGTGGGGTTTCGACTCAAAAGCTCGTGGGGAGTTCTGCCATGACAGTCAGGAAGGCGTACGCATAGGTTATGGAGAAGATCGTGCCCACTGGACATCTGGTGCAGTCTATCGGAACGAGAAAACCGGCGAGGTTCACGGTTTTCTCGGCTCTTCGGAGCGACAGGCGAACAACTCCACGTTCACCTTTGTCAGCGTGGGACAGGACGTCTTCTTCAACGACTACGGCCCCACTCGTGCATGGACCTATGAGTTGCCCGGGGGCAATGGCTACATGAACGGGCAAATCAATGCCGAGTTGTTCGTCAACATCACCAAAGGCGAGGACGTTTCCCCCGGCATCATCGACGGCACCTACCAGATTATGAACCTTGCGTCAGAGAAACTGCTTACGATGAATGGCACCAACGACGTGCAATGCGTCACTCGAAGGACCGTAGGAAAAACGCAACAATGGGTGGTCAAACCGCAGAAACTCAACGGAGACTGCTCGTTCCACACCATCGACAATGCAGGCAATACGGCCTATCATCTCAACCTTAAGAACTGGAATCTCAATTCAGGAGCCACCATCATCGGTTGGCAAGGCGACCATGGCGACCTTGAACAATGGCACCTGAAATATGCCAAGGACGGATGCTACTATATTGTCAACCGCTACAGCAACAAATACCTTTATTGCCCTTCGACCAACTCAGGAACGGTGCTGCAAGTGGTTGACCCGCCCAAGGCGACGACCGCGGAAGTTGTATTAAAACGCTACCTTTGGCGATTCCAGCCCATCGATGCACAATGTGAGACAGATGCCCCAGCGGCTCCCACGTCGATTGTCGTTACCCGACGGCCTGCAAGCATCAGTCTTAGATGGACGGCACCTGCCGACGAGGATGTGGCGACCTACACCGTCTTGCGAAGCGACAACGGCGTTTGGAACACCATCGGGCGCGGTGACACATTAATGTCTTTCACAGACAACACCGCTCTCCAAGGCCATGAATATGCCTACAAGGTCATTGCCGTTGACTATGCAGGCAACCGCTCTGTTGCTTCAGAACCGACAGAACCTTTGACGCTGCTTCCAGCCGAAGGCCTGATATGCCAGTTGCAGTTCGATGGCAGTCTTGCCGACAGCACCGCAAACCATCTCGATGCGTCAATCTTCGAAACAGAGCGCTACACGAAAACAGCACAATTGAAAAAGTCGGGCACATCGGCACTGAACTTGACAGACCAAAAAGGTTATGTACAACTGCCCTACTCCGTGGCGCAGGGCGATGATATGACCATCGCGTTATGGGTGCGCATGTCGAGCGCACCTGCCGACTGGACACGCCTGTTCGATTTCGGCAACGGGACAGACAGCTATATCTTCCTCACGCCCAACAACGGCAGGGAGATGAGCTTTGTGATGAAGCCAGCCGGTGGTGCGGAACAGAAACTGGGAACGGGCAGTAAGTTGACGAACATCGCATGGAAGCACGTGGCAGTGACCATCCAGTCTGTTGCAGATGGAAAGGTGGCGGTGCGGATGTATGTCGATGGCGTGGAGGTCGCAGCATCCGACAACTTCACCGTACGCCCCTCCGACATCAAGCCCTCACTCTGTTATCTCGGACGCAGCCAGTATCCTGCCGACCCGTTGTTGAAAGCATACATTGACGATGTCCGCATCTACAATCATGCCCTCACAGCAGAGCAAGTCGCAGCACTTACCACCGACCTCGACGGTTTGGCTTCCGATTACGTAGAACTCTCCGAAGAAATCGTTCCCGCAGGTATTGAAGATGTGAGAAACGACGGTCAGAAGAATGTTAAACTGCTTGATGCAGTGTTTGACCTCAGCGGACGACGCATTCCTGATGGCACAAGGAAATCAGGCATCTACATTCGACAATCCTCTGATGGAACGCGAAGAAAAGTGCTTGTGAAATAGAATTATTACTGTCACTACTAAAAACGCCAAAAGAGGGTATGTCAAAGCTGGGCATGCCCTCTTTTTTGAGATTCAAATGTTAGCATATAACCTATAAGGGACAGTCCATAAAAAGCTACACACTGAAGTTTATTGTCAGACACAATAAAAAGGACATAACAAGTCCGTAAGTCTGTGTTTCTCTTTTGCAGAGCAGTACCATTCCACATAATTGTCAGGAACAAACATCCACAATTGGCTTGCCGTGGGGTGGCACACTCCAATCTAACGAAGTGGAGATGGGGTATTAGGCTACCCCGGACTTTGAAAAAGTGGCATCGGCAAGCCGATTAGACTGACTTGATAAAATTTCCAGAGATTCATCGCTGCCATTCATAGCCGACCATGTGTGGGAACATCTTCATGCCAGATTTCATGACCTCTGCTTGCAGATTTATGTGGTCAGTCCACCGCCCGATGAAAATCGGAACGGGTAATGAGCCGTAGCGACAACGAGCTGATCTTCACCCAGACACTCGACAGACTGGAGGCCCTGCAGCCTTATCTCGTCTGGGCAGACCAAAGCGAAGCATCGCTGAACACGGGTGCTTCAGACATCCCGGCCAGTGGCGGTACGACCTACGGCCGCCAGCACGACGCGCCGGGCTTCTCGATGCGCGGCACACTCTATCGTATCGGTAATGCCGAGGCATCAGAGCTGGGTGCATACACATTGCAGAACGATGGCAAATGGCATCCGGTGCTGTCCGACAACGACGAGCACCGTGCTGCCAGCATCCCGCCATATCGGGCCTATCTGCTGGAGAACCGCCGTGCTGGTGTCCGCGCCATCGGCATGAAGCTCGAAGGAACGACAGGTATCGAGCAACTGCGCACCATCGACAACGATGGCACTGAGCGCGTCTACGACCTGAACGGTCGCCAACTCTCTGCACCCACGAAGGGTATCAACGTGATCAATGGTAAAAAGATTATTGCAAAATGATACAATACCCAATTAAGTTGTAAATTGTCAAATTGTAAATAGCTATGATGAAGAATCTGAAGATGATGAGTATGCTGCTCGGGGGCCTCTTGGCCCTCGGCAGCCTGACGGCTTGCGGTGGAAGTGATGATGACGATAAACCGGACCCCACTCCCACACCGCCAACACCTGTCGAGAAGGTGCTGACCAGCGTGAAAACCGACTACACGGCCACTGTGTCGCAGCAGTTGTTGGACGTGGCCACCGTTACCGTGCGCTATGTCGGCGACAACGGACAGGTGGCCAGCGAACAGATGTCATCGACCACATGGACAAAGAGTGTCAACATTCCCCTTCCCGCCAAGGCAGGACTGAACATCCAGCCCACACTGAAGGGTGCCGTGGCCGAGGGTGAATACACGCTTAATGCTAAGGGACAGATGTCCTACACCTGGCTCGACCAGGACGGTCAGCAGCTGAAATCCGGCAGTTCCGAGAGTACACCTGTGCTCGATGCCGTTTTCTTTGCCGATGGCCTGGGACAGTATCTGAACGCCATCACCACCACCTGCTACGTGGCCCGTTCGTTCGCCAAGGACTACAGTGTCGCCGATACCTCCATTATCTGGGGTGGCAATGCTGGTGATGATACTACCCAGGGTACGGGCATCGACCCCACCGGCGCTACTGGTGAAGGACGTTAGTCCAAGTGTCACAAGTTTTCATTACAGCCTCACTGCTCTTGTCCGATGGTGAGGCTGTTTTTTTGTCGGGAAAAAATCATTATTTGTTTGGTGTTATGCTTCCTTATTCGTATCTTTGCATCTCAATTCCAGAAAAAAGAAAACAACACACAATAATTATCTATCGAGATGAGGAAATACATATTACTGCTATATCTATCGGGACTGCCTGCGCTGATGATGGGGCAGGCTGGCGGCGTCAGGACCTCATCCGATTCAACCAGTACGAGAGCCTCTTTCAGGGCGATGCTTTCGATGACAAAGTCGACGAGAGTGACGGACACACCCGTCTTTATCCTATTCCTGGCTATGTGATGGCACTGAACCACAATCTGCAGCAGAATCCAGGCTATTGAACCTACTCAAGCCGAACGGTATTGTTTCCCCAAACATGAGAACGGCTCGTGGAGAACCACTTTAACAACATCACTACAGCCTTTAGGTTAGAGCAATAGTTTTTTGCAGAAGAAACGGTCAAAGAACATCGTCAACATTGTCAGGAAGAAAGACTGTCAGATTGGATCGTGCTGCTCACTTACTATCAAAGTGCTGTTCACTTACTATCAAAGTGTTGTTCACTTACTATCAGAGTGCTGTTCACTTACTATCAGAGCGACGTTCACTTACTAGCAGAGTAAAGCTCAAGGCAAAACAGGTTGTTTCTGACTGTCAGGAATCCCGATTTCCATTCAGCTATGCTCTACTATAAACGCTGACTTGTATGTCACAAGATTGCAGATGTCATAGATTCAATAAGCGTACAAGCTCGTATGGAGACTGTTGTTTTTGTAAAAGAGTCAAGGAGTTGAGGAGTTTCGGCGCCAGCGCTTCGAAATGATAAGTTAATTTCAATAAAAAACAAGGGAGTTTAGTTTGGGTTATGTTTTTTTTGCTTACTTTTGCAACGTTTTATGGAATGAAAGTGGCCATCGGCCTAAATGATCAATAACAACGAACAATCAATGATAATAACTAAGTTTATGGAGAAACGATTACTGACGATGGTACTGCTTTGCGGGATGGTGACGTCCTATGCCCAAAACCTGAAATTTGAGGCCGAAGATGCCACGTATGCGAACTGTACCCTGATAACGGATGCAAAGTATTCTGGGGGGAAAGCACTTCAGCTGACGGAAAACAACGCGAAGATCACTTTCCGTTATCATTCCTCTTCGGGAGGTAAGCAGACAGTCTATGTGGGTTACGATGCTCTCTACGGGAGCAAAGTGGTGAATGTGAGAGTGAACGGCAACACCAGCACGCTGCAGACCGGCGACAAAGTGGCGGAAGAGGCTGAAGCCGGTACGTTCATAATGCATGCAGGCGAAAATGTGATTGAGATCACTCCTAACTGGACCTGGTTCCGCATTGACTACATCCGCATAGAAAACGGATATCCAGGAGCCGTGGAGTTCAATATCTCAAGAACACCGGTTGATGTCTTATGCAGCCTGTCAGCCTCGAAGATGTATGATTTCCTATACAGGAACTTCGGTAAAAGGACTATCGCTGGCATGATGACGGGCGACATGGCCACTGCCAATGGCGATGTCACCAGTCACGCCGACATGAAGGCTGTCTATGCTGCCTCGGGGAAATATCCGGCGCTCGTAGGCTTCGACTTGATGAATGTTACCGGGAAGGACGAGGATCAATCGTGGAATAAGGAATACAACGAAAAGACACTGGAACTGGTGAGAAACACCTATCGCAAGGGCGGGATCCCTGCCATTACCTGGCATTGGCGTGACCCCAGCCGTCGGACGAATGAATTCTATTATGACAAGGACGGAAAGGACGGAAAGACCACGGTGAAGATTTCGGATGCGATGAACCCCGACGGGACGTGGAATACTGCTTCGCCGCTCTACCAACAGTTCATCAGGGACATCGACACCATTGCCGACTTGTTCCTGAAGTTGCAGGATGCTGGCATTGCCTGCATCTTCCGTCCGCTCCATGAGGCTAGCGGTGGATGGTTCTGGTGGGGTGCCGACGGTGCACGGAGCTTTGTCAGACTGTATCGGCTCATCAGCGATGAGATGGTGATGGTGAAGGGAGTACATAACCTTATATGGGTTTGGAACCCCTGTAAGGACACCGACAGAGAGTGGACTCCCGGCACGGAATATTTCGATGTCGTTTCGATAGACATCTACAACAATGACTTCGACTATTCCAGCAATTACACTTCGTTCGACAGACTCAAGGTCATGACTGAGGGGAAGAAGCTGATTGCCTTGTCTGAGAACGGACCTATTCCCGACATCGACAACGAGTTCGACGAGGATGCTGTCTGGTCATGGTGGATGCCATGGTATCAGACGTGGAATGGCAGGTTCGTGGACAAGACCAGCCAGGAGGAATGGAGGAAATGCATGAACGACAACCGTGTCATCACCCTTGATGACGTTGCCGCTGGATGGGACAACTATACTGATGTCCGGTCTATGAAGGCTGCGTGCGATAAAGAGCAGCTGTATGATCTTCAGGGACGTCAGGTCGCTGAAAGGTCACAGAAAGGCATCTGTATCAAAGGACACAAGAAGTTGGTTGTCAGATGATGTGGCGGTGGTTGTAGGGCAGGGGTGCAGGCTGTCGAGTTATGACCTGACGGTCACTTGTGACAATGCCTTGAATATCATCCTCTCATTCTGGCTGAAGTCTGCGTCGAATATCTGATGGCCATTTGGGATGAGCTGCAGATAGAGGCTGCACAGGTAGGCCAAGAAGCAGCAGGAGAGGTAGAGCGGCACCCCATCGTTGCCCTCGTCGTTCTGGGCCTGTTCTTTATACTGCATCAGTCCGTCGTAGACGGGATGGCAATGAATGCTCAGATGACGGTATAGCTGTGCCATGTCATCGTGGTCCTTACCGAACAGGTATTTCCATGCCTGGTTATATGACACCCGGCGAACGTCCAGATGCCCCTGCCTTCTGAAGAACTCGATGCATCCATTTTGTGTGGGCTTGCCTATGGCTGTCCATTCGTCGAGTTTATGATAGCACTCCATTCCTGCACGTGTCTCGAAGATGTCCTTCCTTAGCGTCTCTATTTCTTCACAGATGCCGTTCTCGCCTTGGGCGATGACCGCATTTCCTTCTGAATTGTAGTTCAGCAGGTTCTTCTTGCTGTTGATGCGCCAGTAGTTCCAAACCACCCAGCGCTCTTCTTCGGTCTTGGGATGGACATAGACAAAATAGTACATGACCAGATGCTCATAGACTGAGCGGGTAAGGGTCATAGTCTTGTATTCATCGTGCAACTGGAAGGTCTGCCCCTGATATGTCATGACAATGCCTTCCTTCGTCAACTTGTGGTTGGAGAGATGGGTGGAGGTGACCCGCTGAAGAAAGGCATTGGCCACGGCGACACGCTCGTCCTTCATCAGTTCCTCGTTGTCGACGATGGTGTGACAGATGACATAGGTAACCATCTTCGTCATCAGGTCGGACAGCGCCAGACAGCACTCCAGCCTCTTCTCCGGCGACAGTTTCTCGTTGATCGGTGCAAGCACCTTCTCGGTAATGTTCCTGTTCAAATGTTATCCTTCTACAATCTTTTTACGTAATTGACTATGCAAAAGTAAGCATTCCTGCATAATTTCTATTCATCGGCAGCAGGTTTTGTGCGGATAACCGCACAAAAGTTGATGTATCTCATTTACGGGGGCAACTGGCTCTTGCCTTTTTTTGAACTTTGCTTATTTCTCGAAATGCTGATAGTCCTTACGCGTGGTCCAAGAGCCGCCCCAGGTGAAGCCGTGCTGGATGAACAGCCGGTAGCAGAGGTCCTTCTCGTCAATTTTATAAGGTATTTTCTTCTTTCGGTTGGCATACTTGCGTCCTTTTTCCGGTTGCACAAAAAGGGAACCGTCAGAACGGCGAAGCACAAAGGGATTGTAGAGGGGATTGATGTCGATGGCCATGCCTCGCGAATGGTTGGAGAGCTTGGTGCTGCCTGCGATAAAACGGAAGTTGAAACAGCTGGTGTTGTTGGCCTCCATGGAACGTTCGTCATCTGCATCATAGTCATCGATGAGCTGCATGCGTTCAATGGGGTACTTGTTCTGATATAATTCTTTAAAGATCTGTATCAAGTCGTTGGCAATCGCTTTGTTACAAACAATCTCTCCCTGAACGGCCTTGCCTTCTCCGTTGTAGTGAGCCACTTGCAGGTAGCGCAGTTCGGAACGGGGAACAGTACAGTCACGTTTGTAGGATTTTTCCCAGATGCGCTGGAAAAGTGCATCGCTGATAGTGTCGATACGGAACGTCTGAGCGGAAAGGTAAAGCGATGGAAGGGAAAATGGCAGGAGCAAAAGCAGTAGAAGGGTTTTTCGGCACAGACTCACTGGATTCCAGTCTAGTATCGGCTGCATGATAAGTAATCTATTGCTATTCATTCTGTTTGGTCTTTTGTAGAACTTTTTCAAGGATTTTCTCTTCAGGCAAGAAGGGACGAAGGCTGTCTAAGCCTAGTTGTCTGATGGCGGTGCTGATGAGCAGGTCTTCGTCGGCCTCAGACTTTCCACAGAAATGGCGACCTGCGGCGAGGATGGTTTCCATCGGTACGAGGCCTATGATCTCCGTACCTGTCACCTTGACACCACGTGCCTCTGCCTGACGGCTCACTTCGAGGTAGGCTGTATGGAGTGATGTCTCATGGAGGTTGCAAAGGTTCATGGATACTTGCGCACACCCGTATTCCTCTATATACCAGCCAATGGCCTTGGCCGCATGTAGCGTGCCCGGCTGCCCTTTGTAGCCGCTCTGACGTACTTTCCTGGCTATGGCCGTGGCTTCATCAGAAGAACGTGTGTTAAGGTTGAAGTTGACAGCCAGCAGGAAATCACGTGCTCCCACCACGGAGCAGCCCGTGCGGAGGTATGTGGGTTGTGGCATGAGGAATGAGGGATGAGGCATGACATCGGGTGCAAGACCAGGGTCTGCCAGTTTACGTGCAATGGCCTCGTATTCACCTTTTCTGCAGTCAGCCAGGTTCCTGTGAGCGGGCTTCAGTGCTGCAGCCTCGTACAGATAGCAGGGAATGCCCAGCTCGTCGGCCATGCGAAAAGCTAACTGTCTGGCTAGCAAGGCACACGCATCCAGGCTGATTCCACTGACTGGTACCAGCGGCAGTACGTCGATGGCTCCGATGCGGGGATGCTCGCCATGGTGTTGGCGCATGTCTATCAGTTCTGCAGCAGCCTTGGCAGCCTGAAAGGCTGCTTCACAGATGGCATCGGGCTGTCCGGCAAAGGTAATGACGGTACGGTTGGCAGCATAGCCTTGGTCGATATGGAGCACGGTGGCTCCCTGCACACTGCGTACAGCAGCTGCTATCTGGTTGATAACCTCTGGCCGGCGTCCCTCGCTGAAGTTCGGTACGCATTCGATGATGGGTGAATGGTTCATTCTTCTATATATTCCAGAGAATGGGCGAAGTTGGCAAAGAAATTGGTAAAGGTCTCTGCAGGATAATAACGGAAATAGCGTGCGGAGTGACGCACATGCCACAACATGGCCGAAGTATTGGATGCATGGACGAAGACTCCCCGGCCTTGTTGGAACTGGTAGTCGGAGGCGTGCTGCCGACGGAGTAGGAACAGTTCCTGCATGACCTGGCTGATATCGCGGTCGGAATCGGCATCCATGAAAGGCAGTTCGTCGATTTCGAAGTTCAGCAATTCGGTGAGTATGGCACCCTGCAGCTGGGCAAAGCGTAACAGCCCCAGCCGCTGCATCCATGAGTCGAGTTTCACGAAGTCGACGCGATGACCCGCCTTGCGGAGGAAGATGCCCAGGTCGGTAATCTGCTTCAGTGAAACGCCTTCGTTCATGATATAGGTGGTATTGCGAATGAGCATGAGCAGCAACGAAAGGGTAGGGGTGAGCACCTCTGTCCTGGTGGCGTTGACAAAGACATACTGAGCATCGTTGGAGCTGATTTCATCGCTGATGATGTTCTGTAAGGTTCTGTTCAGCAGGGCGTTGGTTAGCGTGGCAGCCCGGTGATGATGTTCCACCTGGATGTTCTTCCACACGTATTGCAGGACGTGCTTTTCAGATTCTTCCGAGGCAGAGGCATTTGTTGTCGCCCATTCGTCGGCCTTCCGGGCCTGCACTTCATAGGGAAAAAACAGGTCAATGTCGCCTGGGGTGCGGTGCAGGTGGTTGTCGTAAAGCTGAGCCACCGACTGGCCTTTCAGCAAGATGGGACGTGTCTTCATTTCGTCGAACAGGTGGATGATCTCTGACAGACGGCCGTTGATTTCACGATTCTTTTCTTCGGTCTCGCGTACTGTCTTGCCCCATTGCTGGAACAGGTCCTCTGGCAGCTGGGCAAAGAACTGATAGCTGCATTGCATCACGCCATCATATACCAGCGCTGAAATGTCGTGCAGCAGGGTCAGTTCGTAAAGCCGTTTCCACTTCCATGCAGAAAGGGGTTCTATCCTGACCTCCTCGCCAAAGGCTCCGGCTCGAAGCAGCCGGAACAGGTTCCTGTGTATGACGTGCATTTTCTCCATCACTTAAGAATATTTCCGTGGATATCTGAATAGGATGGCGAGCAGGGCAACCAGGCCGATGGCCATGGGATAATAGAGATAAGGGAGTATGCTGACAGGATTGAGGGAAGCCAGTCCGGCAGCCATAAGCATCTGTGCGCCATAGGGAATGAGTCCCTGGACGAAGCATGAGAAGGTATCGAGGATAGAAGCACACTTGCGGTTGTCCAACCCGAAACGGTCACCTATTTGCTTGGCTATTCCGCCAACGGTGATGATGGCCACGGTGTTGTTGGCTGTACACACGTTAACCAGCGACACCAATGCCGCAATGGAAAGCTCGGCACCGCGCTTGGAGTGGACACGGGCTGTGAGCAGACGGATGATGAAGTCGATGCCTCCTTTCAGTTTAATGATTTCCAGAAGTCCGCCTGCCATCATCGTGATGATGATGAGCTCTCCCATACCCGTGATGCCATCGCCCATGGCTTGTAGCCATCCATAGATATCGAATGCACCCAGATACAGACCGATAACACCAGTGAAGATGATGCCTAAGGTAAGAACAGCCATGACGTTCATGCCAAAGACGGCACAGACGAGCACTATCAGATATGGAATCACCTTGACGAACTCAACTTCGGGAACGGTATGAGGTGATTGGACATCTGACCCCATGAACAGATAGACTGCCAGGATGACGATGGCAGCAGGTAGAACTATGAACGAGTTGACACGGAACTTGTCGCTCAGCCGGCAACCTTGGGTAGAGGTGGCAACGATGGTTGTGTCGGAGATGAACGACAGATTGTCGCCAAAGAAGGAACCGCCCACTACGACTGCTGTCATCAGAGGAATGGAAGTGTCTGTCTGCTCTGCTATTCCCGCAGCAATGGGAGTCAGCGCTACAATGGTGCCTACAGACGTACCGATGCTGAGCGAGATGAAGCATGCAGCCAGAAACAGACCGGCCAGAAGCATCTGCGGCGGGAGCAGGGAGAGTGTCAGGTTGACCGTTGCATCGATGGCTCCCATGACCTTTGCTGAGTGGGCGAAGGCCCCTGCCAGCACGAAGATCCAGATCATCAGTACCATCTGGTCGGTGGATGCTCCACGGCTATAGGCATCGATGCGTTTCCTCAACGGCATTCCGCTGCTTATCATCACGGCATAGATGGAGGCCACCATGAAAGCTACGGTGATGGGTACCTTGTAAAAGTCACCAGCAACAATACTGGTGACAAGATAAAGCAGGATGAATACTGCCAAGGGCGACAGTGCCAATAATCCTTTTTTCATCGTTTACTATAGGTACACACTCATATGTCGTGGAAACGTTACAGGCTAAGCCTTACAAAGTGACACCGTTTTTGAAGATGGAAATTTCACGGTAGTCATTCTCTTCGTTGCGGGCGCGTTCGCCTGAGGCAACTGTCAGTACCTTGTCAATGAATTCAGGGACAAGTTCCTTCATGGTGCGGCCTTGGACAAGCTGGCCAGCAGAGAAGTCAACCCACTGTGGCTTGTTCTTGGCAAGTGTAGGATTGGTGGCAATCTTCATCGTTGGCACGAAAGTTCCGAAGGGTGTGCCTCGGCCTGTGGTGAAGAGCACGATATGGCAGCCGCATGCAGCCAGGGCAGTAGAAGCCACAAGATCATTGCCTGGAGCAGAAAGCAGGTTCAGACCGTGATGCTGAATACGGTCGCCGTATTCCATCACACCCGAAACGGGGGCTCGTCCGCATTTCTGCGTGCATCCCAGTGCCTTGTCCTCTAAGGTAGAGATGCCTCCGGCCTTGTTGCCTGGAGAGGGATTCTCGCCAACGGGTTCTCCATGGGAGAGGAAATAGTTCTTGAAGTTGTTGATCAGCGACACTGTCTGGTCGAACAGCTCGGGCGTCTCACAGCGGTTCATCAGGATAGTCTCTGCGCCGAACATCTCGGGCACTTCTGTGAGTACGCTTGTACCTCCCTGTGCCACCAGCCAGTCGGAGAATTCTCCTACCAAGGGATTGGCTGTGATTCCGCTGAATCCGTCACTTCCACCGCACTTCAAACCAACGCGGAGCTTGGAGACAGACACATCCTCGCGCTTGTCCTGACAGGCAATGGCATAAAGCTCACGCAGGATTTTCATGCCTTCCTCCACTTCATCGCCTTCGACCTTCTGGGTGACAAGCAGACGAATACGGTCCTTGTCGTAGTCGCCAAGCATCTGCATGAAGTCATCAGGCTGGTTGTTCTCACAGCCAAGGCTCAGCACCAGTACAGCGCCTGCATTGGGATGCAAGCAGATGTCACGCAGCACTTTACGGGTGTTCTCGTGGTCTTCAGAGAGCTGTGAGCAGCCGTAATTGTGATGCCAGGCATATATGTTGTCGACACCATCGCAGTGGGTCTCACGTTGGAGCTGCCTGACCAAGCGCTCAGCTATGCCGTTCACACAACCGACGGTGGGAACAACCCAAACCTCGTTTCTTACGCCCACATCACCGTTTTTGCGGACATAGCCACGGAAGGTGCGGTTTTCCTTCTTGATGGTGAGAGGTTCGTTGACAGGCTGGTAGGTGTATTCCAATGTACCTGAGAGGTTGGTCTTCAGGTTGTTCTCGTTTACCCAGTCGCCTGCTTTCAGGTCTTGGCGTGCGTGTCCGATAGGATAACCATATTTAATAATGTCCTCGCCTTCACGTACATCTTTAATTAATACCTTGTGTCCGGCAGGCGTGTCCTGATTGATGCATATCGTCTGTCCATCTACATCTATTCTCTCTCCTTTTTTCTTCGCCTGCAGGCATACTACTACAGAGTCGGCAGGGTTAATTTTCAAATAAGTTGCTTGTTCCATTGTTGATAGATTCATTTTAGTATTTTTTGTAGTCAGATAGCTGTTCTTCGGTAGAAATCCACATTTTCCTTGGTAAGGATCTCTATTGGCATATAGTTGACGGGGGTCACCTCACGCTTCATGACGATGGCATTGAAGAGTGCATCGACAGAAGCATAACCTTGCTGGTAGGCGTGCTGGGCAATGAGGAACGAAATGCTGCCCTGACGTATACATTCCTCGTTCTTGGGAACCATGTCGTATCCCATGATCTGAACATTGCGTCTGTTGGTCTTCTGCAAGAACTCACCGACAAGATGCGCCTTGGAGTTGAAGGTGATGCAATGATGAACCTGCGGGTGGGATGTGAAGAATTTCTCGAGGATGACACCGTATTCCTTCCTCTCTTCATCCAGTGGCAAGTCCACTTCCGTGATTTTTATTTCCGGAAAATGGTCAACCATATAATGGCGGAAACCTGTTTCGCGGTTGGCCTGCTGCTTAGAGCCTACCTTTCCGTCGCGTGTCTGTTTGAACAAGGCGATTTCCTTCTCTTTCGAAGCAATGAGCATCAGCATGCGTGCTGCAAAATAACCACTGGCAAAGGAGTCCTGTCCGAAGAAAGCCAGGGGTTTCAAATCGGGCATGTAGGAGTCAAGTAAGACATAAGGAATGCCTCGGCTGGAGAGCTTCTCGGTGAAACGTGCTGTCAGTTCCAGCGTCGAGGGAACGATAATCACACCGTCGATCTTGGCAGTGAAAAATTCACGGACCATACGGGTGAAGGCAGCGCTATTGAAGCGTTCGTAATAGATGAACTTCAGTGTGATTCCAAAGTCACGACGGAAATCTGTGCATGCCTGAGCACCTTCTTCTATCTCGTCCCAATAAGCTTCGCTCTCATGTTTCGGCAATACGCAATAAAAAGTATATGTCTTATTATATGCAAGTGCCGCTGCATACATATTAGGCTTATAGTCCATTTCCTCCAGAGCTTTGTTTACTTTGTCCAAGGCAGACTTTGAAACATTTGGCCGGCCATGAAGCACGCGGTCTACCGTTCCTACGCTGACACCAGCTCTTTCGGCTAAATCTTTAATCCTGATTTTCTCGTTCGACATGTGTGTTGCTTATTTTTTCGGCAAAGGTACGAATAAGTGAGCAAAATACCAAATGTTTTTGAGTATTTTCGAGCGAGAGTACCTTAGTACGATGCTCAGAATTACCTTTGGTCGAAGTTTTGAGGCAAAAAAACTGGCTGCATCATCATGCAGCCAGTTCTATATGAAGAGATCATGTGTGGAATTACTCAATCACAACAAGAGCATCGTCTTCCATGACGCTTTCACCAATTTTTACGCACACAGCAGTTACCTTGCCCGACTTCTCGGCCTGCAGATTGTTTGCCATCTTCATGGCTTCAAGAACAATCACGTTCTGTCCTGCCTGCACCTCGTCACCAACATTGACGAGGATATCGGTAATCACACCAGGCAGCGGAGCCTTGACTGCATTGGCCTTATTCACAGAAGCCTTGTCGGCAGCAGGAGCATCGCTGGCGCTTTCTGAAGCAGCGCGGACAATGGGCTTTTTCTTCTCTGGCTCAGCCTGCTTCTCCATTTCTACCTTGTACTCCTCGCCATTGACGGTAAGGGTGGCAATGTTGTCTGTGATGTCGCTGATCACGACCTCATATTGATTTCCATTGATGGTATACTTATACTGGTTCATAATCTTAGTGTTTAGGGGTGAGCTGTCATTGAAAGAGAGGCAAGGTTCCACATGGTGGTATGCTCGGCAATGGTTATCTTTCCGGTCTCCACATCGTGCATATTGTTGCCTAAGTGCTCATGAAGAGCCAATGCAATAGCAGCATATACTTCGTTTTGTTTCATATTTGTCAATTGTCAATCGTCAATGCTCAATTACATAGGTATATTACCATGTTTCTTAGCAGGCAGAGCATCACGCTTGGTGGCCAGCTGAGCCAGTCCACGGCAGATGCGGAAGCGGGTATTACGCGGCTCGATCACATCGTCAATATAACCATACTTTGCTGCCTGATAGGGATTGGCGAAGAGTTCGTTGTATTCGTCCTCTTTCTCAGCGATGAAGGCCTTGACATCCTCGCCAGCCTCCTTCTTGGCCTTGGCTTCCTTAGCATAGAGCACTGCGGCTGCACCGCTGGCACCCATCACAGCAATCTCGGCAGAAGGCCAGGCATAGTTCAGGTCGGTATGGAGCTGCTTGGAACCCATCACGATGTGGCTACCGCCATAGCTCTTACGAAGAGTAACGGTAATCTTGGGAACAGTGGCCTCACCATAGGCATAGAGCAGCTGTGCTCCGTGCAGGATGACAGCATTGTACTCCTGACCAGTGCCGGGCAGGAATCCGGGCACGTCGACGAAGCTCACGATAGGAATGTTGAAGGCATCGCAGAAACGTACGAAGCGGGCACCCTTGCGTGAAGCGTTCACATCGAGCACACCTGCATAGCAGGTAGGCTGGTTGGCAACGATACCAACGCTCTGACCGTTGAAACGTGCAAAGCCCACGATAATGTTCTTGGCGAACTTGGGCTGTACCTCGAAGAATTCTCCGTTGTCAACCACAGAACCTATGACTCTGTACATGTCATAAGCCTCATTGGGATTCTCAGGGATAATCTCGTTCAGACTGTCCTCCAGGCGGTTGATGGGGTCATCGCACTTACGACGGGGAGCCACCTCCATGTTGTTCGAGGGAATATAGCTGAGCAGGGTCTTGATCATCTGCAGACCTTCCTCTTCAGTCTTAGCTGTGAAGTGCGTAACACCAGACTTCGTGCTGTGCACAGAGGCACCACCCAGATGCTCTTGATCGATGTCCTCACCGGTAACGGTCTTCACCACCTTCGGACCCGTCAGGAACATATAGCTGGTATTCTCCATCATCAGTGTGAAGTCGGTCAGTGCAGGTGAATACACTGCACCACCGGCACAGGGACCGAAGATGCCGCTAATCTGAGGAATGACACCAGAGGCAAGGATGTTGCGCTCGAAGATTTCTGCATATCCTGCGAGTGCATTGATGCCCTCCTGGATACGGGCACCACCTGAGTCGTTGATACCGATAACCGGAGCGCCCATCTTCATGGCCATGTCCATCACCTTGCATATCTTCTGGCTCATGGTCTCAGAGAGAGAGCCTGCATGAACGGTAAAGTCCTGGGCAAAGATGAAAACCAATCTGCCGTCAATGGTGCCAGAACCTGCTACCACACCATCACCAGGGAATTGTTTCTTCTCCATGCCGAAGTTGTGGCAACGGTGCTCTTTGAACATATCATATTCTTCAAAAGAACCTTCGTCGAGCAGCATTTCTATGCGCTCGCGGGCTGTGTACTTACCACGGTCATGCTGTTTCTGAATGGCTTTCTCACCACCACCGAGACGGGCCTGTTCACGCTTCTCAATAAGCTGTTTGATTTTCTCTGTTTGCTTACTCATTGTTTTCTTATTTCTATTTTACCTTTTTTTGTTTAACCTTTTAAACTTTACTCTGGGTGCTCACAAAGCTCTGTGAGAATGCCGCAAGTGGACTTTGGGTGGAGGAAGGCAATATTCAGTCCTTCAGCACCCTTGCGGGGAGCCTGATCGATGAGACGGACACCCTTCTCAGATACTTCTGCCAGAGCATTGGCCACACCGTCCTCCACGCAGAAAGCCACGTGGTGTACGCCTTTGTTGCCTTTGTCTAACCATTTCTGAATAGTGCTCTCAGGTGATGTAGGTTCCAGCAGTTCCAGTTTGACCTCGCCACAGCGAAGGAAAGCTGTTTTCACTTTCTGGTCTTCAACTACTTCTGTTGCATAACACTCCAGGCCTAACACGTCAGTGAAGTACGGCAGGCTCTCTTCGATGCTCTGGACGGCAATGCCCAGGTGCTCAATGTGTGAAATCTTCATGTCGTTTGAAATTAGTGTGAAAAATAATTTGTGCAAAGGTACTAAAGATATATGAGAAACGTGTATTTTTTTGCCTTTTTTATCAAAAAAAAGAGATTACCATCGTTTCGGATGGTAATCTCTGTATGATAGATGTAAAATGTCGGCTAATTATTCCAATTCTTAAATAGGCTGGGGAAGAATTGGTTGGCTTCTGCATAGATGTACCAGTCCTTAGATTCGTTGACATTTTGTGCCCAGGTGAGGAATTCCTTGTAGACACGCGTAATGGTGGTATGCTCCATAGGATAGTCGAATTCCTGAGGAACAATAATGGCAAACGGATATTCTCCCTTTTGTGACAGTTTTACAGTCCTTCCAGTTGTTTTGTTCTCAATGTATACATCTTTCAAATACTCGGGAATCGTCAATCCTTCTTGAACGGTGACGAATCCAGACATCACGTCAACTTTCTGGCCTTTTTCTGTGTTGACAAAGCGGTGGCCGCTCTTGCCTGGCTCTGTAGCATGGAAGATGGCGTGTACCTCCTGATCGTTATACTGCCAGCCTTTAGCACCGCGGATATAGACGTCATCATCGGCACCGGTAGCAACCAGCGTCAGCTGCAGTTCAGTAGGACTATGACGGATACAACGCAATACCACATCGTTCAGGTCGTAGTCGGCTGTCTGAGGACGGTCTTCGAAGCACATGGTGTAGGCCTCGGCTTCGGGTTCGGGAGTCTCTTCTAACTTTTCGGCAATACCGCCGCCTATCTCAATGACCATGTCGCAGAAGTTGCAGTCTGATCCATCCTCGAAGCACATATAGGTCTTGTCGTTGGCAGTGAAGATCGCAATGCGCGGGTCATCAAATTGCATACCTTCCAGGGTACTACCTCCAAGCGTCTTGTCAATAGCCGAGTTAAAGTGACCCTTGATGTGGTTCACAGCGAAATTCAGGCGCCCGTCGCCGTATGTACAGCCATTATTGTTAGCTTTGTAATCGTCACTAAAACGCTTCATGTTCAGGAAGCCAACCTTATAGCCGGCAGGGAAGATGGCACTGGCCTCAACTTTGCCTTTTACCGGACTCTCCTTGTAATAAGGGAGAAGAAATTCCTTGTTTCTGAACAGTACGCCATTCTTGGAATTGTCGGACGATGTCACACGCTCTACTTGAATGGCTTTGTACTTAGGCAGGCTCTTGATATAAGCCACTTCGTCCATTCCTGCAGGAATGTCACTATCCTTATAGTAATAATAGTAGATATAGTTCTTCTTGAAATCGGTCGTCCATGCCTGGATGGGGATGAGGGTGAGGGGATTCTTACCATCTGTCACTAAATAGTTGTTGTTCAGCTTGAAGAACTGGCTGTTACGAATCAGTCGGATGTTGTTCTTCTTGCCGGAAACAGAATACTTGTCGTTGCTTGTCTTCACAAGGAATTCGTTCAAGATGGCCTTGACATTAGCCTCCTCACCATCGGCAAAACCGTTGATGTCCCTGTAGATGTGGCCTTTGTTCTTTTCGGTGTCCATCTTCCAGCCGTTGTCAAAAGTCTGGCCGTCAGCGGGTTCCCACATCAGCTCGTTCTCCCATCCTGAATTGGCCCATTCGGTGTAGGTATTGCCGCTGATGGTACAAGACGCTCCCTGCTCAGCGCGTAACGCATTGAACGACTTCCGCGGAGCATTTAAGACAATGGAGGTGAACGTAGGTGCTTCGCTGCCCGATGCTCTCGTCATTCTTGCAGCATTGGCGGTTGAGAACTTCACCTGTGTATCGTTCACGTCAAACACTTGAATGTGGTAGACGCCCTTCCTGTTTACGCACGCAGCCACTAACTGAGAGTAGCAGTTGGGTGCGTCGTACTTAAGTGTTACAACGTCTCCATTACTTGCCTCAGCCTCGCTCAACACCTTAGAATTACTATTGAAGAACGGAGACTCTGTCAATACCTGTACCTTCACGATGTCATCCAGACTGGCATTGGCTGTGATGGTGATGGAACCGCTGTTGATACTGTTCCAATCCTGATTGGGATCAATATTCCCGAAAATCTTTGTTGCGTTTTCAATCGTGCCCTGAGTCTCTTGTTCCAACATGTATTCGTCGAACTCATCTCCGTACTTGGAACATCCGAACAAGGTTGATGCTCCGATTGCAACAATCATTACAAATACTTTCTGTTTCATATCTACGGTTTTTTTCTTTTGATAATCTGGTTACTTCTTTTTTAATCTTTGCAAAGTTACTATTTTATATTAATATGTAAAGAATAATGTCTTATTCTTAAACGCATAATTATGATTATTTAAGGAATTATAGCGATAATTTACCGATAAGGCTTGTCTTTTCAAGCAGCCTAACACAGAAATCCATGCAATCGTGCGTGACGATCCAAGCAAGAGAAACATCCCTGAGTCAGTATCTAACTTCCTTTTCTGTATAGGTGGGTGAAGCTTTTGCTATAGAGTTCTGAGAGACCATTACGGTTGTCTATGGCTTCTCCTACAACAATCATCGTGGTAAGGGTGAGGTGATTGTCATGAACAATTCTGGCAAGGTCTCTCAGTATGCCACGGTAGATTCTCTGGTCGGGCCAAGTGAGGTGGTAGCAGGCGGCTACGGGTGTGTCTTCCGGGTATTCCTTCAGAAGTTCACTCTGCACATCATCTACGATGGCTGCACTCAGGAAGATGCACATCGTACTCTGACTGCGAGCCAGCAGATGAAGCTGCTCTTTTTCCGGCATGGGAGTACGTCCTTCACCACGTGTGAGAATGATGGTCTGACAACGTTCTGGGATGGTGAACTGGCTCTTCAGCTCGGCTGCGGCTGCCAGGAACGATGAGATGCCTGGTGTAATGTGATAATCCATGTTGTTGGCGTCAAAGAATGCCATCTGCTCTTGAATAGCTCCGAAGATGCAGGGGTCGCCCGTGTGCAGGCGTACGATGAAATGCCCCTTGTCGTAATGCTCCTTCATCAGCAGGCATTGTTCTTCAAGATTCATGTCAGCAGAAGAACGGACTACGGCACCAGGTTTGTGGCAGTCTGTCAGAGCCTTAGGAACGAGTGATCCTGCATAAAGTATAAGGTCGGCCTTCTTCAGCATTTTCCTTCCGCGTACACTTACCAGGTCAGGATCACCAGGACCGGCTCCTACTATTTCTATGTGGCCTTGCTCATTGCGCAGATGCTGATAGTCGATGGCCAGGGCTGCAGTCCAGTTCTTGCCTTTTATCTTGGGAATGATGAGCTTGCCGTTGTTTGAGCCAAGAATGGCTGCAGCTTCACAGACGCTGGGTGTACCTACGTGTTTCTCAACGGTTTCGCTAGGATTGGGTACATCAACACTTGAAAGCTCCTCTGCAGTGAAAAACTCTACCTCTACGTTGAAATCGTCTTTCAGCATCCCCACAAACTCCTCGTCCTTCTTGACGTCGATTGTACAGTATTTCTGTGCACATGGAAGAATGCCACGATTGGCAAACGCCTGGTTAATCTCGTCATGGATACTTTCATAGTCACTGGGATGATGAGCCAGTCCGAATCCTATTGTTCCCACCATGGGGACGAAATGAAGTTCGAGCATACCGTAGGGCGCATTACGAATGTAGGGTGACACGATGATTAAGAGTCGGTATTTCCTCAGATCTGCCTCACTGATGTCGCTGATGATGGTGACATGGTCGGGTTTGGTTGCTTCCAGGTATTCTGTACCCTCGTCGCGTGCCTCTAGCAGTAATGCTGTGGGCTCGCGGTTGACGAATGCGAAGATACAACGGTCCATATCTTCTTCATCGCTGGCAATAGCCCAGCCAAATCGTTTGTTTAATGTGTCGAGTGCCCACAGGCCAGCATTGTCGCTCTGTGTGGTAATCACCTCACGGGCTCCTGTTATTGCCGCTATTTCCCGTGTCAGGTCATTAGCACCGCCCACATGTCCACTGAGCACAGAGACGACATTCAGTCCCATACTGTCTATACAGACCACGGCAGGATCTTCATGTTTGTCTTTAACATACGGTGCTATTGTCCTCACACAGATACCCATAGCTCCTATAAACACAAAGGCGTCAAAGTCGTTCCAATACATACCGACATTTTCACGTCTTATGATTTTGCATTCATTTTGTGGGGTGAACAACTCATTGAGGAACCAACGTGCAATACGCTCGCCCTCCTTGCTGATCAGTATAATCGCTATCTTCATTTTGTTTGGTTTTTATCAGGATTAATCCTTAGATAGTTAGGTTTCAGTATATGTCTCTCAGTATATCAAAGCAGACACGATGGTTTTCGTTCTTGTTTTCATGAAATCAAGCTCGCAGAATCTCGATGGGATTATTGTCGTCAAGAACGATTCTGATGGGTTCGGACTGATGCAGATGAAGTTCTTCGCATGCATCATCCCATAGCTGGCGACTGGAAGGACGGTCTGACATTCGGGCAACGACAGGAGATGTGACACTATTAAAGACAATGACACCATCTGGGGTTAAGGAAGTCAGAATCTTGGCCATGATTTCTTTCAGGCGGCCACCGTGACCTCCAATAAAGACTGCATCAGGACGGGGAAGTGCAGAAATGTCCATTTTAAGGAAATCGCCTATGTGGATATTGATGCCCGGAGCACCAAATCGACGTGCATTGTCCTGTATGATTGCTTCACATTCTTGACGTATTTCGAAGGCTTCAATTTGCAAATGGGGGAATTGCAAGCGAGCCTCTATCGAGACACTGCCCGTACAGAAGCCGATATCCCAGAATACATGTCGTTTGGGCAGATCAAGGGCTTGCAATGTCAAAAGACGGATAGGCATCTTGGTAATCATTTTCTCGCGACCGTTGAGCAGGGAAAATTGACGGTCAGGAATCCCAAACAACGGATTATGCGTTTTTTCCGTGTGTAGAATCACACAGTTAGGCATGGAGAAGTCACCATTTGCGGCCTCTTCGAGCGAGATTGTGCTGACTTTTTCCAGTTTTGGATTTCCAAGATGTTCGCCAACATACATGGTATATTCGCCATATCCGTATTCCAGCATTCTTCGGGCAATTGCAGCGGGAGTATGTTCTTTATCGGTGAGGACGCCAATCTTCTCCGATCTCTCGATAATTGCCCTGTCGAATTCTTGCCAAGGGCGGCCAGTGAGTGAGACGATGCGCATGTCGTGATATGGCATCACAAGACGATGGGCCAGGATCTGCAAGGAGTTGAAAGTAGGAAATACCACGATGTCTGCATCGGGCATTTTCCTCTTGATTGTATTCGCAAAGCCAAAGAACAACGGATCGCCACTGGCGAATATGATTATAGGAGTGAGGGGTGAGAGGTGATATGTAACAGAATTGTACTGTTCGAAGACATCATGAAGAGGAATGGTTATGTCTATCCATTGGGCATCAACAGGCAAAAGCGGAGAAACAATCTCATGATGGCGCTTGCCGCCAGAAAAGATTTTTCCGTTCCTGATGACCTCCATAACCTCTGGAGGAAAGAATGGCTCAGGATGGTCCGTTATTCCTATGACAATAAACTTCATGACTGTAGCAATTCTTACTTTATTTTACTCTTCACCTTCTCCTTCTACAGATCTCTGCCAGGTTTAAGTTGTGCAGCATCATCGAAGGTAAGGATGGCATTACACAGTGTTGCAGCCAGATTAGAGCCTCCCTTTCTGCCCTCGACAATGATTTTTGGGATGTCCTTGAATGGCTTTACCATGTATTTTGATTCACGAACATGGACAAAGCCTACGGGAGCAGCAATGATGCCCGCAGGGCGTGCTTTTCCCTTGCGAATCAGATGACAAAGTTCCATCAAGGCTGTGGGTGCATTGCCAAAGGCAAAGAGAGCATCAGGATGTTCCTCTACAGCGAGACGGATGCCGGCCTGAGTGCGGGTAATCCCCTCTGCATCTGCCATTTCTGCCACTCGGGGGTCGAAAAGATAGCACTTGGCCTCGATACCCAAACGAGTCAGAGCCCCTTTGCGGATTCCGCTTGTCACCATCGTAACATCTGTCACAATGGTTTTCAACACTCCGTTTGCTACCTTATTATATAGGTTCTCTACAGCACCTTCGTCAGTATAGAGAATGTTCTCCATATCGAAATCGGCAGAGGTGTGGATGGCGTGAAGCAATGCCCATTTGTGATCTAAAGGCCAGTCTTTCTTTTTCAGTTCGCCCATGATGGTGCGGAACGACTCAATCATGATGTTCTGCCCGATTTTCACGCTTCCGCTTGTTTGTTCTCGATAATAACCACGAGGGGTAATGAACTTTCCTTCCGTGACATACGACTGCGAGTTGCCAATCAGAATGACAGTGAACATATCCACGTCCTCTGGGTCGAATGCACCGAGGGTGGTAATTTTCACCTCCTGCTCTTCACGTCCAGCCTGACGCACAAAGCCAACAGGAGTGTCGCTGCTTCGTACCTGAAGGAACAGCTCCTGTAGCCGATAGAGCTGCCAATAGCGTCCGTGTGACTTGGGATTGTACACGGCAGTCACGAAATCGCCAGAGGCAGCAGCACGTATCCGCCGTTCAATTGCCTCCCATGGAGTCATCAGGTCTGAAAGCGAAATGACACAAAGGTCGTGTCCGATAGGTGCACCAAGCAGTGAGGCTGCTTTCTGGAAAGCAGAGATGCCGGGCAAGGATACAATCTCAATGTCAGCAGCACTTGTGAGGCCTGCCTGCATACGCTCACGTTTCATCTCAAAGATAAGTGGCGTCATGCCGTAGATACCGGCATCGCCCGAAGAAATCACAACCACAGTCTTATTCTCTTCGGCAAGGAGAAAAGCCTGCTCAGCACGTTCGCGTTCCTTTTTCATGCCAGTGTCAATACACATGCAGCCAGCCTTCATGACAGGTTGCACGAACTGAAAGTAGTATTTATAACCGACAATTGCATCGGCACTTCTTACGGCCTCCAGGACAGCAGGGGTCATGTCTTCCTGGCTACCGGGCCCTAAGCCTGCTACGATAATCTTTCCCATAATGAATGCAAAATTACAAATAAAAGAGGGAAAAAAGTAATAAGTAACCAGTTTTTTGGGAACATTAACGTAAAAAAGCATTGTATCTGAGAATAATTCGCTACCTTTGCATCATCTTTTGCAAAATAATCAACAACAAAGAATTACCAAATCATGAAACAGACAATTCTTGTTACAGGAGGTACAGGCTTTATAGGCAGCCATACCACCGTAGAACTCCAGGAAGCTGGTTACGAAGTAGTCATCATCGACAATCTTTCCAATTCTAACATCGGCGTGCTCGATGGTATTGAGAAGATTACGGGTGTACGTCCTTTCTTCGAGAAAGTGGATTGCTGCGACTTTGAAGCACTGGAAAATGTTTTCAAGAAATATCCCAAAATTGAGGGTATCATTCATTTTGCTGCCTCCAAGGCCGTGGGTGAGAGTGTGGAGAAGCCGTTGCTATACTATCGCAACAACATCACCTCGCTGGTCAACCTATTGGAACTCATGCCAAAGTACAATGTGAAGGGAATCATCTTCTCTTCTAGTTGCACCGTTTATGGACAGCCCACGCAGGAGAACCTGCCTGTTACTGAGAATGCTCCCATACAGAAAGCTTTGTCACCCTATGGCAACACGAAGCAGATCAACGAGGAGATCATTCAGGACTATATACACAGTGGCGCACCCGTAAAGAGTATTATCCTGCGTTACTTTAATCCTATAGGTGCCCATCCCTCTGCTCTCATCGGTGAACTGCCTAACGGTGTACCCATGAACCTCATACCCTTTGTCACCCAGACAGCAATGGGCATCCGTCAGCAGCTTAAGATCTTCGGCAACGACTACAATACGCCCGACCATACCTGCATTCGCGATTACATCTATGTGGTTGACCTGGCAAAGGCTCATGTGAAGGCTATGGAGCGTGTGCTTGATCAACCAGATACTGACGCTGTTGAGGTGTTTAACATTGGTACGGGCAAAGGATTGTCAACACTGGAGGTAGTGGAAGGATTCGAGAAGGCTACAGGTGTGAAGGTCAACTGGGTTTATGCACCCCGTCGTGAAGGTGACATAGAACAGGTGTGGGGAAATGTGGACAAGGCCAACAAGGTTCTTGGATGGAAGGCTGACACCCCCACTGAAGATGTATTACGCTCTGCCTGGAAATGGCAGGAGAAACTGCGTGAGGATGGTATCCAGTAAAGAATTTTTTCTATCTTTATAGCGGTTTAGATATATAACCGCAAATTTGTGTTTGTGTTGTTTTGGGCTCCCGATGTGAAATCGCGAGCCCATTTCTGTAGTACGCCCGGCATGAGTATTGTCTAACGGTAGCAAGTTCCGAGTGAGCCCTAATAGCGGGAATCACATAGCCATGAAATTGCAGTATTCGTAATCATGTGCCATGTCATATTTCCTAAACTATTATAATTATTGCTACAAAAAACAACAAATATGCAACAAATTAATTAATTTTGCCACATGCTTTAATATGTTTTGTGATTATAACCGTTTACAATGCAGAGAAAAAAGATTATCAACCCTTGGCGCAACAATCCGCAATACCACTGTTTCGGCTGTTGCCCTGACAATCCGATAGGACTGCTCTGAAATGTGTATTGACTCCGAGCCTGACGTAAAGAAGTATTTCACTGAGCAGAACATGGCCAAGACTGATGGGGAGGTGTTGGAGCCTATCAAGGTGCTTCGTGCCGATATCGACTACAACAAGCACCTGAACAATGCCAACTATGTACGCATGGAAATGGAGCTGTTACCTGATGATTTCGTCGTAAGCGGCTTGCGGGTAGAATACCGGGTAGCAGCAAAACTTGGTGACATGCTTGTTCCTACCATCTATGAGAATGATAACGTGATCATCATCACTCTGTCCATAGGCGAAGATGTCAGTGCAATTATTGAGTTCTCATAGATCATTCCTACATTGGCTACAACACCGTCGTCTGCGCCAGGTTCATCAAGGAACTGTTCCCCGGCCTGTGCAGGAACGTAAAGGACACGACCCTGTCACAATACCTCAATGCAGACCCGAATGAAGGCTACATCAAGATAGACATTCCCGACAAGGACAACCCGGCAGTATTCCACTATAACCAGCCATAACTGTCACCTGCCATGAGGCCATAGCCATAAAGACCATCACCTGCCACATTATATCACCATTACTGACGCATTATCACTGATAATGTTGATAACCGCCCTGTCATGTAGTTCCTTTGCCGCCGGGACACATGCGTCCCTCATCCAAGATATGGAGAATAAGGAACTTACATTTAACGACCTTTCACAGGTCGTCTCCGGGCTTCGGGATGAAGTGGCCGGCATGAAGGTACTGCTGTCCGACCTTCAGAAAGGACAAACACAGCAAAGGATGCAGCGCACGCGCCGCACAATGAACGTAGAGGAAGCGGCCGACTATCTGCGCATGCCGCTGAACACCCTCTACCAGAAACTGCAGAAAGGGGAAGTGCCTGGTTCGAAGCCCGGCAAACGGTGGGTGCTCTACAGTGATGAGCTGGACAAGTACCTCGAGGTGAACCGGAGGAACAGCGTGCCGATGACCGCAGAGGAGCAGAATGAGGTCATCCTCGCCTCGCACCGCCGCAAGCCCGTCAAGTCGGACTGGCGGAAGGAACATGAATGTAAAACCCCTAAAACGGAACAGGTATGAAACCACTTGAACGCATTCCAATTCTAGCGAACGTGCTCATAGTGGCATGTGAGCGTCCGGCCACTGAAGTAGGCAAGCTGGTGAAGGCCTTGTCTTTCTCCACGGAGTTGGGAGAAAACTCTTTCGCTCTTAATATGGCTATTATCTTCATATTCCAAGAAATGCTTCTGCTTTGGCAATATCGGTAGCATGGTCGATGTTAAGAACCTTGGAGAATGACCACGCTTTAAGATGATGATCTCTGCTGAGTAATGCCCGCTGGAAATTACGCATACGACCTTCCCCCTTGGCTATGCATTCGTTCAATACAAACAACGACCTGGGGGTAAGACCATAGATACCTGCACTGACATATCGGGGGTGCTCGTCTCTGTCAAGGAATGCCAGAATATTCTGCTTATTGTCCGTCTTGACGTATAGCGGGTTTTCGTCGTCGATATAGTCGGTGATTCCAATCAAACCATCGGCATTGCCAGTTTTCAGCATATTTTGGAAAGCCGTCAGGTAATTTGCAAATTCCCTTTCCCCGAAGATGGTATCGACAGTGGTCAGTATGAATGGCTTTCTATTATCCAAGATGCATGTCAATTCGTAGAAAGAGTGCATCGAACTGGGAGTATTGTGCACCGTATAATTCAAGGGAACACCCTTGTCTTGGCATTGTTGCAAGTGCGATATAACCTTTTGGTCGGAACGGCAGATAACAGATATTTCCTCGGCTCTATTCTCTTGGAAGATACGAATCAGACGATCAATAAGCATTTCTCCTGCCACCGTAACCAGTGGCTTCGGAACTGCTAGGCCTTCATGGCGCAAGCGTGAACCTTCTCCTGCTGCAATAATTGCGTATCTCATATGGTTTTGAAGAGTTCATTACACATTTGCTCATGTCGACTACACATATATCCGCACAATGCTGACATCACAACAATCTCGAATACGAAATAGAACCACGGCAAGTCGACGAGGCAGCACACATAGAGAGTAATGGCTCGCGTGTTGAAAGTGAGAATATTAGTAAGAGGTATCAGAGGAAGAGAGCGTTTGCGGAACTCGTCGCGGAAGGACTCAGACGCATTGCCAGCCTTTCCATATCTGTCGTGGAGTCTTTGCATCAAGCGCTGGAAGGCGGGAGTAGCCTTTTCCTGCTGACGGGTGTAGTTGACGTATGTCTTGAGGAAGGTCTTCTCTATCCAGTGAGTACGCCAAGGCATTACATCGTACAGTTGCTGCTGGTGGATCGAGGTTGAAAATTCGGCCCCTGACTCTCCTTTGAGAAAGAATAGGTGTATCTGCCGGTAGTAGTCGGCCAGTCGGCACTGTCCGCCATGGCAGACAAAACCGCTGAAGAGTGCAATGCCAAAAAGGAGTAGTCCGTAAATGGCGGCATTACGTTCCGTATCTGCAATATGCAACCACTGGAACTCCATACTGTGATACTGATAGCAGCGCCACACCAATGCACAATAGACCGGTACGAAGATAATGATGCTGGCAGCCCCGTCGAGAATACGCCCAAGTTGGGCCTTCTTGCCCGTCACACGAGCCAATTGTCCATCGGCACTGTCATAGAAGTTAGCCCACATCATAAGCAGAATGCCGATGATATTGAACATCAGGCCCGCACTGCCCTCTGTGCGCCATGATCCGTGCATAAAGAAGAAGGCTGACGAGATGCCGATGATGATGCTGAGAACGGTGACCACATTGGGATGAACACCCAAGCGCTCAAAAAACTTTGCCCACAGGTAGCCTATAGGACGGGTGAACACTCGGTCGAGCCATTCCTCGGTGTCGTTGGATTTATAGGTATGTTGTACGTCTTGTTTCATATTTTCTTAAAATGTCATTCTGAACGTATAGCGTATGCCCCACTTTTCGCTGGTAGGCAGGTCGAGGTAGGTCAGTCGGCGGACATACTCTATCTGTAGAATCTTGAAGATGTTGTGGATGCCGATGACCAGTTCGGCGTAGGGCTTGTGGGTGTCCATCACATGACAACCCTCCGGGAAGTACATCAACCGCGAACTGCCTGCATTCTGCGGCAGATAGGGATTGTTCTTGTCCGACAATCCGCCCCACAGCATGTTGATGGCAATGAACTCGCGGCATTTCAGCCGACGGACAAGGGGTATGCGGTTGAAGAGTTTGCCGTTCATGTCCCATGATAGCAGTAGCGAGGCATAGCGGTCGTTGAGGAACTCCATGTTGTTGATGAGGTTGAACATTTCGTCCTCAATGACAAACGACTGGTTGGCCATGGGCAGGATGAGAAGCAGGTAGGGCACTTGGTTCCACTGTATGCCGCCTTTCAACCGTACATCAACCTTACCCCAGCTGTTCAGCCAAAAGCGCTTGTATATCTTTGCCTCGGTGAAGTTGGTGGTGTAGTCTGCCCCTAAGACATTGCGCATGCCCCAGGTGTGGCTGAGCGTAAAAACGGGAGCATCGCGGTTGACCGACACACGGCGTTCCTTGCTATTAACGAAGGTCTCGCCCTTGGCATAGCGCAACTCGGCTTTTAACTCGGTGGTGCGCAGGAACTCGCGATGGTGATCCATGCCCTGGTAGTCGATACGTGGTTTGTCGAGCGTGCGGAACGACATCTTGCCGCAGGCCTCATACTCCTCGGCTTTCAGCTCCAGGCTGGTGCGCAGTCCACCATACCACTCGTAATCGAAGCCTATGCGCTGCCTGTTGTAGAGTATCATCTTGTCAATGCCCGTCCACTTCCATGCCAGCAGGAAGTTGTCCTTGTCTGTGGGCAGGAACTTGTCGCTGGGAGAACAGACATCATAGGTACTGCCTACGTACAGCGTACGTTTGGGGTACTCCCACGGCAAGTATTCCTTGGCATTCAGCGAGTAGGTCAGTTCTGCGTTGTAGTAGTTCTTGTGGCTGCCCCATCCATGGGCGTAATAAGCCGCTGCAAACCAGTGTTTGTTGAGGTTGGCAGTGGTCAGTGCGCTGAGACGTGAGCGCATGCCGTCGAACTCATTATGCGTCAGGATGGTGTTCACAGGCGACAGGTCAATCTTGTTGGGATTGCCCGTCTCGATACTGTTCTCTATGAGGGCTTTGAGACCGAACATAAAGTACTTAAAACCTTTAAGATCCTTGATATGCTGCAAGAACTTGTCCATCGAACTCTCGCTCTTGGTGAGTTCCACCTGCCGGTACT